>ERZ1026868.831-NODE-831-length-17549-cov-5.330170_pt1 | contig 17549 bp, 18 predicted proteins | sample MGYA00380164_ERZ1026868 | MGnify/ENA primary metagenome ERZ1026868 (study PRJEB33269, sample SAMEA4719800) | human gut metagenome | biome: human-associated habitat; feature: organic feature; material: feces | place: Cameroon | collected 2013-10 ... | reverse complement strand
GCTCGGAGATGTGTATAAGAGACAGGCTCATTAGTTTCTCTTTATAATAATGATTTTTTCTTCTGCCAGTGATTCTTTTTCTTCTATGGAAAGAGCCGGTCCATGATAGTTTTGTAAAATAATGCCAAGACTTTCCATTCTGCTTACGCCGCGCAACTGATTATTAATATTTTTATTGAAAAAAATACTATGTGCATCGGCCATTTTCTTCCATGTGCGATAATGGAGTTCATCCGTACGAACCAGTACTCCGTCTCCGGCTAATGAAATCCAGTCTTGACAACGTTTCTGAATGCCGAAGCCACTCTCGGCAATTTGAGTCTCTTCATTGGCAAGGGAGAGTCAATGCGATCCTTTCGGAAAAATGTGAACTTCTACGGAAACCTGATTTCTTACCAGTTCTTCCGTAAACATCAGTGTATTCTGGATTGGAATCGACCGGTCGGTTAAGGTATGCCAGATAAATACAGGCGGCACCTGTTTTCCTACCTGATGTTCCAGACTTAAAAGTTCTTCTAATTCTTTGCTCTTTTTTTCGCATCAGGTTTTCAATACTGCTCCTATATGCATATTTTCCAGAGGCAATAACAGGATAGGAAAGCAGTAATCCGTTTGGCTTCATCTGTTCAGCGGAAAGTTCTGTTTCTTTTGCAAGCCAGTCCTTATCCCAGAATACACCGAGGCTTGCTGCCAGATGACCGCCGGCGGAAAAACCGGCTACGATAATTTTATCCGGCTTAATACCATATTCCGCCGCATGCTTTCTTAAGTAGGCTACGCTCCATGCCAGTTCATAAAGAGATTGCGGGAATTTTGCCGGCACTACGCTATATCGTAGGACGCAGGCATGAAATCCTCTGGCGATATATTGAACAGCAATAGCTTCTGCCTTTCGGTCGAAGGTGAATTCATAGCCGCCACCAGGACAAATCAGTACCAGCGGACGGGTCAAAAAACCATTGACATCCGACATCACACACGTTATAACATAGGTAATCTAATAAAAAATGATGTTATCATTACTGTAGGCTTTGTGGGAATGGTAGCCATAGTTGTGAACTCGATAGAACGCAATGGCTGAACCCTCAGGGTAGCAATGCCACTGGACTGCAACCGAAAGACGTTTTACTCGGATGATTTTACATTTTCTTATATTGACACAGAATGACAGGAAAGTTAGAAAAATCAAGGCTTTCCTTTACTTGGATGGATTTTCTTTGACTGGGATTCACACCACCAACCGGTTCTCCTAAGGGGCAGTTGTGGGTTCGATTCCCGCAGGGAACACTCAGACTTTGTAGCAATGTTGACCACAATTCATTGCTACTTTTTTTATTTATAGGTGCTTGCGAGCATCGAGAAGTTATATAATTTGTGAGAATGACCAAATAAGTATTTTCGGGGTTCTTCAAGAAAGCAATTTCTGTGGCCGGATATGATACAGTATATTCCCTGGGGATGAGGGGAGTCTATCTCCATTATACATATTGAAGTCTCCATCATTTGATGATAAAATGATGGAGATAAATCTGAAATGAAGGAGATTCCTATGAGAGATTTTGATTATATTGCAAGTCCTGTGAAGTTGCTGACACCTGAAATTGTTCAGATGGTTAGCAGCATCCACGAACATAAAGGCAAACAGGAATTATTTCTCGAAGCCAATGTAGATGAGCTGAAAACACTCTTAGAAGTTGCATTGATTCAGAGTACGGGAGCATCCAATCGAATCGAAGGTATTTTTACAAGCGATAAGCGTTTGGAAGAATTGGTAAGACAAAAAACAGAACCCCGCAACCGATCTGAGCAGGAAATTGCCGGTTATCGTGAAGTGCTTTCCACAATTCACGAAGGCTATGAATATATCAATCCAAGACCGAACATTATTTTGCAGTTACATCGAGATCTGTACTCCTATTCACAGGGTGCTGCCGGTGGAAGTTATAAGAACTCCGATAATGTAATTGCAGAAACAGATGCCGAGGGTCATCAGAAAGCACGTTTTATACCGGTTCCCGCATTTCAGACTGCCGAAGCGATGGAAGAACTTTGCACTCGCTTCCTTGAAGCGTGGGAAGCTGACAGCATTGATAAACTGGTCCTGATTCCCATGTTCATTCTGGACTTTCTGTGTATCCATCCTTTCAATGACGGGAATGGTAGAATGAGTCGGTTGCTCACTTTACTGCTTTTTTATAAGGCGGGATACATCGTTGGGAAATATGTCAGTATGGAAATGCTGATTGAAAAAACAAAAGAAACATATTATGAAGCCCTTCAAGCAAGTTCTACTGGCTGGCATGAGGGCGAAAACAGCTATGAGCCTTTTGTTAAGTATTATCTGGGTATCATGCTGAAAGCATATAATGAATTTGAAAGTCGTGTAGAGCATTTGAAGCATCGCAGTCTTTCTAAGCCTGATAGAATTAAAGCAGTTATTGATAACAAGGTTGGCAAGATAACAAAGAAAGAAATCATGGAGTTTTGTCCTGATATAAGCAGAGTTACTGTGGAAAGGACTTTGACGGATCTGGTTAAGAGTGGGTATATTGCAAAAGTTGGTGCAGGTCCATCTACCGGCTATGTCCGTATTTAATATAATATCTCCCTCATTACAAGTAAAATGATGGAGATATTTTGTGTTGATGGTGTTTCAGGGACAGAAAATATCGGAGGTAAGAACCAATGTGATATGGAATAATATACAATCCTATCCACACTGCGACCAATACTGAAAAAATCAGTAACCTGAAGGGTGTACTCAAGGTAGTGAATGGGGGAGGACAGTACCAGATTGTTATAGGTACCGACGTACCGCAGGTATATCAGGAGGTAGTCTCTTCCCTGAAAGGAGAAGGCTTTGAGCCGCTTGTCAGGGAAGGTGACCGCGTAAAGAAGGGACAGCTTCTTCTGAAATTTGACATGAGCGTAATTAAAGCGCATAATCTTTCTGTGGTGACTCCGGTTGCTGTTACCAATACCGATGACTTAAAAGCGGTAAATCCCATCAGTTCCGGAAGTGTTCCGGAAAAGGATGCCATCATCCGCTTTGAAGTATAAAATATACAATAAAATACCATTAAATTACAGGAGGAAACACTATGAAGTCATTTGACTACACAATTACCGATGAAATAGGAATTCATGCCCGTCCGGCAGGGATACTTGCTAAAAAGGCAAAGGAGTACGCATCCAGAATTACCATTACCAAGGGCGGAAAAACTGCGGAAGCACAGAAGCTTATGGCAGTTATGAGTCTTGGAGTAAAGAAGGGAGAGACCGTTACGGTATCGGCAGAAGGAGAAGACGAAGAAAAAGCAGTTGCCGACATGGAGACATTCTTTAAGGAAAATCTGTAACGGAAGGGACTCGGAAGACCGAGAGAGCGGATTGAAAATATGCTCGGAAATGCGATTCTCACTCCCACCATGGAAGAGTGCGGTAAAATTAAAAAATTCTTTTACCATCGTTCGGACAAAACCATAGATGAAAATGGTATTGCATATGCCTTAAAGGAACTGGGGCTGATAAAGTAGTCCGGAAATAAGGGCTGTCCGGGAAACACAGTAAACATAAGTTAATATTTCTTTAATTTTGGAGTTATACTATTTACATAAATCAGATAGTAAGATAATCTGTTTGGGAAGTACTCGGAGAGTACGTGTAAATAAAGAAAAGAGGTATTAATTATGAAAAAGAAACTTGTTGCAATTGTAGCCGGTACAATGCTTTGTGCCGGATTATTAGCCGGCTGCGGACAGAAGGAAAATGTGCCGGAGAATACCGTAACGGAAAGCAGTGAATCTGAAGGACAGAAGGAAACAACGGCGGAACCGGAGGAATCAACGGAAGAAAAGGAATTAACGGGAACAATTGATGAGATAAAGGATTTCATGTTTGTCATTACGGATGAGAATGACACCGCATACAGTTTTACCTTTGAAGAAAAACCGGAAGGCCTGGAAAATGTCAGCAACGGAGAAACCGTGACTGTAAAATACACTGGAACCATTTCAGAAGTAGACCCGTTTGAGGGAGAGGTGCTTTCTGTTGAAAAGACAAAATAAAACCGGAGCAGCCGTTAAATTATCAGCCGTTATTGTCATTTCCTCCATGATGCTGGGTGCCTGTGCAAAAACGGTTCAGAACCAGGAGATACCGGCCGCAACTTATATGGGTGGGAACGATACCATTACCGGGGTCTGCAAAGATCTGGACTCTGCGGGAGCCTCCCACGTAGATACCTTTCAGGAGTGGGTAGCTGATTTTGCGGATTCTGCCGGAAAAAATGCGCAGCTGCAGGATGCCTGGTCAGATCCGGAAGAATTGAAGGCAGATGTAGGCAGTTGTATGGACGGCTGGGAGCAGAATCATGATTATTCAGATGCCGACTGCAGAATGACCGCCTTTCTCCTGCTGGATGGGATACTGCGTGCAGAATCAACGGAAGAAAATTATGAAGGCACCTACTTAATGTTTGACACGGAAGCAATAGATAACGTGGATAGATACAGTATCCTAAAAGAGAAAAGAGATATGTTTACCACCCTCTACGGTGAAAAAAGCGTGACGGATGACAAACATCCGGAAGCGGCATTTTCCGACAGCTGGAAGCAATATGGGTTTACAGTAGACAGTGACAGGATATCTCTTCTCAGCATAGTGATACATGATCCCTATTCGGATGTTGTTTTTGTGGGACACACCGGAATCCTGATAAAATACAGCGACAGTTATTTATTTGTAGAAAAGATTGCTTTTGAACAGCCGTATCAGGCAACGAAGGTGCATACTATGGATGAACTGCTCAGTATTCTGTCATTAAGACCGGAGTATTTCGGTGAAGAAGGAGAAGCAGGGCCGTTTGTGTACAACAACGGAGAATATGTCGGAACATTAAAGAAAAATTTTTAACAGATTGTCAGAGCGCTTTGGCCAATAAAGGCTGAGGCGCTTTTAAAATAAAAACGTTCCGCATTTCTGCGGAACGTCCGGAGAATAGTATTATTTATTTGTGCTGTCGGAATCGATGACAGATTGAATCTGCTTCATCAGAGCATCGTAGTTGTCCTGGTTATCAATTCCGCCGAGCAGGGGTTCGCCCACAATATTTCCGTTTCTGTCGACTAAAATGGTTGTAGGGAATGCCATAATATCTGCGGCATATTTACCTGCGTCAGAATCGGAATCAATGGAAAGATTGCGATATGCGGCCCCCTGACTCTCGAGAATGGCAGCAGCATCTTTAATGGCAGCTTCGTTTCCGTCGAAGGTTTCTGTGTTGATGCCGATAACTTCTCCGCCCATTTCCCGGATGGTATCGTTTAATTCGTTGAGCTTGGACAATTCCGCAACACAGGGCTTACAACCGGTAAACCAGAAATTTACAACGGTTACCGCATTTCCGGAAAACAGACTTTCATCCACGGAATTACCGTCAAAATCCGTTCCGGAGAAATTTTTGAACGGAGATTCCTCTCCGGAATCATTCGTCTGCTCCGAAGTACCGGAAGACATATTTTTATTTTCCATTTCTGCGATCTGTTCTTCAATTTTACGGATGGTTTCAATATCGTCTGTAAGGGTCTTATACTCGTCTTCCGTAAAGGAATCCTTATTTGACTCAACAGTGTCGGAAAGAAAATCAGCATAATTTCCACTGGGGTCAGCGGTGCTTTTATTTACCATACCGAAAACTTTGTTCCATTCATCTGCGTGGTCTGCGAAAATCTGGTTCTCCTGCTGATATAAATCATCAAGGGTTACGCCGGAAGCATCCTGGGATTGTTCCATGTCAGGTGCGGCAGTCGTATTCTGTGTATTTTCTGTTTCTGAGTTTTTCTTTCCGCTGCAGGCAGTCAGTAATAATGCTAAGCAGAGGGTGGAAATGGTGAGAATTGTTTTTTGTGTTTTCATAATAAATTACTCCTTTTTTATTTATATTTTTTTCCCATAAACTGGTAATGGATTGCATTGGTAGGACAAGCCTTTATGCAGGCCCCGCATCGTATACATTCCGAATGGTCCGGTGTCTTCCGCACATCAACATCCATTTTGCATACTTTTGCGCACTTGTTGCATCCGACGCATTTGCTGTTTTCGACTTTAATGCTGAGAAGGGATACCTTATTAAACAGCGAATAAATGGCACCGAGAGGGCAGATCCATTTGCAAAACGGCCTGTAAAACAAAATGCTCAGGACGACAACGGCAATCAAAATAAGACATTTGAAGGAAAAGAGCTTTCCTAATGCAGAACGTATAGCTGCATTTCCAAGCGACAGCGGTATCGCACCCTCGAGAACTCCCTGTGGGCATATGTATTTACAGAAGAACGGATCTCCCATTCCCACGGAGTTTGTCACGAGCATTGGCAGAAGTATTACAAAAACAATAAGAATTACATACTTCAGATATCGCAGAGGCTTCAGTCTGGCTGTGGAAAATTTCTTCCCGGGGATTTTATGAAGTAAATCCTGAAACCATCCGAACGGACACAGAAATCCGCATATAAATCTTCCGAATGTTACACCCAGCAAAATGAAAAAACCGGTGATATAATAGGAAAATTTAAATTTGGATGACCCCACGACTGCCTGAAAGGCGCCAATCGGGCATGCGCCCGTCGCAGCCGGACAGGAATAGCAGTTCAATCCGGGAACGCATACGGTTTTGGCTTTGCCCTGATATATTTTTCCCTTAAATAAATTGGGAATATGAATATTGGTAAGCAGCGTGGCAGCTGCCTGTATCCACCCGCGCAGGCGGGCTATTTTTTTTGATAGCATATTTGTTTTCTTATCCAATTCCTACACACTCCAGACATAACTTTATTGCTTTACCAAGCACGGTGGCAGCTTCTCCTCTTATTGCACCATAGCTCACCATGGTTACGCCCATGAGAAGCAGGACAAATTGCGCTATTCTTCTGTACTTCAAGATATGGCCACTCCTTTCATCTGTTATCTTTGTTGACCGGCTGACTTTTGTATTATACAATAGTTGTTGTAAAATTTCTGTTAAGAGACGGTGAAAAATTTTGAGATTATTAGTTGTGGAAGATGAGAAACAGTTATGTGATACGGTTGCAAAAAGTCTGTACGGCGCGGGGTATGAGGTAGATGCCTGTTACGATGGAGAAGAGGCGCTTGAGTATATCCTGGCAGAGAACTACGATCTGATTGTTCTTGACCTGAATCTGCCCGGTATGGATGGAATGGATATCCTGCGGGAGCTCAGACAGAAAAACGAAGATACAAAGGTTCTTATATTGTCTGCAAGAAGTCAGATAGCGGATAAGGTTGAAGGGCTGGATGCAGGTGCAAATGATTACATGGAAAAACCGTTCCACCTGCAGGAGCTTGAGGCACGTATCAGAAGTCTTACTAGACGTAAATTTGTACAGAGGGATGTCTGTCTGAATGCCGGAGACATAAGGTTTGATACAAGAAAGCGTGAAGCATATGCAAAAGGAGAAAGGGTGCAGTTAACCAGAAAAGAAAACGGAATTCTGGAATACCTGCTCCTCAACCAGGGCAGACCGGTAAGTCAGGAAGAACTGATGGAGCACGTATGGGATGCGTCTGCGGACAGCTTCAGCGGCGCCATCCGGGTACATATGTCCTCACTCAGAAAGAAGCTTAAGGCTGTACTTGGCTATGATCCGATTTTAAACAAGGTTGGTGAGGGCTATAAGATGCGGGAGGAATCAGAATTATGAGAAGAATGTCGCTTCAGTGGAGAATCACCATCATAACCACATTGTTTATAGCAGTCATATGTGGATGTCTTACCATGTTTGTGTATAAAAACGGCGTGTATTATATAGATCTGCTGCAGGATACGGTTGATGCAAAGGGAGACGGGGAAAGCGGTAAGGAACCGGATGAAATATATATCAATATACCCGATGATAAGTGGGATGATTTCGCAAACGATTTTTCTCTTCAGGTATACAACAACAAGGCCGATTACAAGAAAAGAAGCCTGTTGTTTTCAACACTGCTGGCCCTTTTAGGAGGAGTTGCTACCTATTATATAGTTGGGCATGCGTTAAAACCGCTTAAAAAATTCTCCGATAAAATTGAAGAGGTGCAGGCACAGAATCTGTCCGATTCAAGGATAGAAGAAAATGAAGTAAAGGAATTAAACCAGCTCAGTGTTTCGTATAATAAGATGCTGGAGCGTCTCTCGGAAGCGTTTGAGATGCAGAGACAGTTCACGGCCAATGCAGCACATGAGCTTCGTACCCCGTTAGCACTGATGCAGGTACAGCTGGATTTATATAATTCAACGGAGCATCCGGGCAATGACGAATGTACCGGACATACAATCGCAATGATTACGGAGCAGAATGAGAGACTCAGTAAAGTGGTAAAGACTCTTTTAGACATGAGTGAACTCCGGATTACAGTACGTGACGAAAAAATTATGGTTGATGCACTTGTTGAAGAAGTTCTGGAGGATCTGGAGCCGCTTGCAGCGGAAAAAAATGTAGAGCTGATTGGAAAATGTAAGCCTGTGACGATGACGGGAAGTGACATTCTTATTTACAGACTGGTATATAATCTTGTTGAAAATGCCATAAAATACAACCATCCGGAAGGAAAGGTTACGGTAACGGCATGTCAGAAGGAAAAAAAGGTTATTCTTTCCGTAGCCGATACAGGAAGCGGTATTCCCGGGGAGCTTAGGGAGAGAGTGTTTGAACCGTTCTTCCGTGTGGACAAATCCAGGAGCAGGGAGCTTGGTGGTGTAGGCCTTGGATTAGCCCTGGTTCATGAAATCGTAAAAGCACATGACGGCAGTATAAGCATTAAGGATAATCCGTCAGGGGGAACTGTTTTTGAGGTTGTCTTTTGATTTCCGGAGATTCCCGCAAAAGAAAATAGGGTCAAATAAATTTTCAGTCTGGAAAAGTCTTTTTTGACTCCACCGGCATTTTCTTATTGCAGGGTCAAATAAACATTCAGTTTGGAAAAGTCTTTTTTGACTCCATTCAGCTTTTTCCCTATTGGAGTCAAATAAAAATGGAGTTTATCTTTAGTTATTTTGACTTACTTTTGAAATTTGCTATATAGAGTCAAATATCAGACCTTCTGAAAATTTGATTTGTTTGACTCGGAGAAGCTTTTTCTTAAATGGGGTCAAATATTGTTTCTATTTCCCTATTTTTTCTTTGATTTTTTTGACATCTTTGGATTGCAGGGTCAAACAGAAAAATCTCCGATGTCGTTATTCCCTTTTTAAGCAGGTTATATTATAATGGGTCAAAATCCTGAATTTGCAGGTAAATGAGAGGATTGAGATTGTATGAATGAGAACATGAGAAAACGAAATGAAGCCTTGGCACAGACCGTCATCAAGGGTCTGCAGTCCCGCAACATGACGGGCTATTATGCGGAAAACAAGGAAGATGCGCTGAAAAAGGCGCTGGAGTTGATACCGGAAGAAAGCACCATCGCCATGGGAGGCTGTATGAGCGCCCATGAAATCGGCCTGATTGAAGCACTGGAAAAGGGCAATTATCATTATCTGGACCGCGACAAAATGGATGCAAGGGAGGGACTTCTGGCAGCATACGATGCGGACATTTTTCTTTCCAGCGCCAATGCCATGACAAACGATGGCATTTTAGTGAATATTGACGGCAATTCCAACCGGGTTTCCTGTATTGCACAGGGACCGAAAAAGGTCATTTTTATTGTAGGCATGAATAAAGTCTGCGACGATTTGGACAGCGCCATGAAACGTGCCAGAAACGTAGCGGCACCCGCCAATGCACAGAGATTTCCGGTGAAAACACCCTGTAAGGAAACCGGCAGATGCTACGACTGTAAGTCCCCGGACACCATCTGCTGCCAGTTTCTGATAACAAGATATTCCCGCCACAAGGACAGAATACATGTAATTCTTGTAAACGACAGTCTGGGATTGTAAGGAGTATATGTAAACCCGGAGAGGATATTATGTAAAAATATGCGGTGGCGGTATATTTTTTATTGTTGCTTATAATGTGCTGGCAGCTATTTTCAGAGGATTTGGGGATAGTAAATCTCCGCTTATTTTTGTGGCGGTTGCCTGTGTGGTAAATATTATCGGGGATTTAATTCTGGTAGCGGGCTTTCACCTGGATGCGGCGGGTGCGGCGGTTGCAACGGTTGCGGCGCAGGCGGTGAGCGTGGTTCTGGCGCTTATTATACTGAAAAAAAAGAAGTACGGCTTCCGCATCCGGAAACAGGACTTCAAAATCAGTAGCCAGTGTAAGAGATTTATAAAAGTAGGTCTGCCACTGGCATTGCAGGAGTTTCTGACGCAGATGTCGTTTTTAGCCTTGCGTGCTTTTATCAATAAGCTGGGACTGGAAGCCTCATCAGGATACGGAGTAGCATTGCCACCTGCTACGGTATTCTTTTGAACGTGATTTTCTATTTTATATTTTTTAAGAAACATCGGGAGAACGGTTCTCTTTTTTCGTGAGGGAAAACATGTTATGAAAAAGAAAGTAAACTATGTGGAAGTTTTGAAAGAAACGGCAATTTTGACAGTAGCGGTGGCGATTATTGCGGCAGCAGTCTATTTTTTCCTGGTACCCAGCCATGCATCCGTCAGCAGCATTTCGGGACTCGGAATTGTTTTGTCAAACTTTATTCCGCTTCCGTTGTCTGCGATTACCATGATTTTGAACGTGGTACTCCTGATTATCGGATTTATCACCTGCGGAAAAGAATTCGGTGTGAAGACAGTTTATACCAGTGTGATGTTGCCCGTCTTTATCGGTCTGTTTGAAATTCTGTTCCCGGATTTCGGTTCCATGACCGACAGCCAGGAGCTGGACGTGCTGTGTTACATTCTGGTAGTCAGCGTGGGGCTGAGCATTTTATTTAACCGGAATGCTTCTTCGGGCGGCTTGGATATTGTGGCAAAAATCATGAACAAGTACCTTCATATCGAGCTGGGAAGGGCGATGTCTTTGTCCGGAATGTGTGTGGCGCTTTCGGCTGCGCTGGTATACGACAAGAAAACCGTAGTGCTGAGTATTCTCGGTACTTATTTCAACGGCATCATTCTGGATTACTTTATTTTTGACAACAATAAAAAGCGCCGTGTCTGCATTATCACCGAGAAAGAAGAAAAGCTCCGTCAGTTCATCATCAAGGACTTGCACAGCGGAGCCACCATATATGAAGCAATCGGCGCGTACAATCTAGAGAAGCACAACGAAATCATCACCATCGTGGACAAGAGCGAGTACCAGAAGCTGATGGCATTTATCAATAAGGAAGACCCGAAGGCGTTCATCACGGTTTACAATGTGTCAAACATGCGGTATCAGCCGAAAATTTAGATTTATTCCTTATATATTGACTATATTTTGCTTATACATATGTCTTGACACATCGGTTAGGCTATGCTAACTTACAAATGACCAAATACACATAAAATAGTCACGTAAATTTTTGAGGACAAAAATTTAACGGGTCAGATGGGAGCACATAGGAAGATGAGAGATTTCAGGGAAGAATACAAGGCATTTTTGCGGGAGTATCCTTATAAAACCATAGAAGTGGACGGTGTTACGATCCGCTATCAGCGCGGGGGAAAAGAAGGGGCGCCGACGGTTCTGTTTTTCCATGGATTGGAAATGCAGGAAATGTGGATGCCCTACGCGCTGCATTTCCGTGAAAAATACGGATTTTTAATCTATGAATATCCGTTTTTCACGGTAAAGCTGGAGGAGCAGATAGAATTTCTCCGCAAACTGCTGGATAAGCTTGGCATTGAAGAGGTAATACTCATCGGTGCCAGCGACGGCGGCGTCAATACGCAGATGTTTGCAAAAAAATCTCCGGAAATGGTAAAAGCCATGATTTTGGCAACCACGCTGACTTTGGACAGCGATTACATCCGCAATATCAAAAAAAAATGGATAACAGGTCCCATTATGATAAATCTGATGAAGATTATACCCGCTAAGATTCTGATGAAGCAGCTTATAAAATTAAGCCCGAAATTTTTAGAGTATGAAACACCGGAGAACAAGGCTTACGGCATAAGCTTCTATGAAACGGTTGCTTCCGATTTGCAGTACAAAAAGCGCTTTATTCACAGCTATACCTGCGTATTTATGTTGAGAAACTGCGAATACTTTAAGAAAGAAGACTTTGCATACCTGCGCGGCAAGGTGCAGATACTCGTTCCGGAGCACGACATTTTCAAAAAAGAAGACCAGGAAATCCTTGCAGCCCTGTTCCGTGATCTCGACGCCAGAATAGAGGATGCACCCGGCGGACATGTCGGTTTCATCGTACAGGCAGATGCCTATTTAGAAAAAATAGACAGGTTTCTTGAAAAAATGGTGAAATAAATTAAAAATAAGTATATGCACAATAGCATGTTTGTCCCCGGAAGTACTGGCTTTCGGGGATTTTTCTTGGTTGATTTGACTCCACTTGTATGTACGCATTATAAAGTCAAATAATTTTTTCGGTTCTTGTTTTCAATTTTGACTCCACGGGCAGTTTCTTATTGTAGAGTCAAACAAACTTTCAGCTTGGAACCCCCTTTTTTGACTTAATTCCGCTTTTTCTTATTGGAGTCAAATAAAAATAGAGCTTATCCTTGGTCATTTTGACTTACATTAGAAATTTGCTGTATAGGGTCAAACAGCAGACTTTCTGAAAAGCTGATCTGTTTGACTCTGAGAAGCCTTTTCTCAAATAGGGTCAAATACTACTTCCATTCCCTGTCTTCTTTTTTGACTCAGTTGACATCTTTTTATTATAGAGTCAAACATTGCTTTCCTTCCCTGTCTTCTTCTTTGACTCAGTTGACATCTTTTTATTATAGAGTCAAATACTGCTTCCCTTCCCGGTTTTCTTCTTTGACTCTATGGGCATTTTCTTATTACAGGGTCAAACATAAAAAAAGCTCCCCTTCGTTATTATTAAAAATTTCAGTTACCCTATGCAAACTCGCTTTGAAAAGTGCTATAATCCATGTCAAAGGAAGATGAAAAATTCTCTGAGAGGATTTTCAGAAAGACAATATCTGCATACTTCAAAAAGGAAATCAGCACCATGCCCACAAATCTGTGTAAACGCTGTTCACATCTGTATCTGACCCGGGATTTTCTCCGATTTCACCTCTTATTTAAGTCCATAATTTGATACTGATTGTATAAAAAATATTGTGCACCGGGGTGCAAACTGCTATAATAGATTGAATAACCTTGTTCTAATGGCAGTGAAAGGGGCAATACAGAGAATGGCAAAGAAAAAAGCAATAGGAACCCGTGTATTAGCGGCAATTTTAACGGCGGCGATGATATTTACATCGGCGCCGTATACTGCGTTGGCAGCAGAAAGTGAAGCGGGTTTGGTGAGTGTGCAAAACGGGATAGAACAAAGCGGAGAAAACGGACAGGCAGGTGACGTATCCGATGGCTCCAGCCAGGACACGGGCGCAGGCGACATTTCCGACAACGAAGCAACCGTATCCGACAACGCCGACAACGAGGCAACCGTATCCGGTGACGACATCGCCGTATACGGTGTGAAAAAAGCTACGGTCGGCAGCCTTACCGTGGAAGGAAGCAGCGCAGACTATTCTTATAATGAAGAAACCAACATCATCACCGTAAAGAACGGAGCGAAGCTTGTGTTCCACAGTGCAAAAGGTTATGGAGAGGAAAATACCTCCAAAACGGCTATTTACGTGGAAAAGAATGCAGATGCAACCATCACGCTGGACGGAGTTTACATAGACGTCAGTGATATTGCAACGTCAATGGTTCCTGCTGTCCGTATTGAGGATAACAGCACCGGAAACGTGAACATTATCTTAAAAGGCGAAAATTCCTTAAAATCCAAAAAATATTGTGCTGCTATTCAGAAGAACGGAGATGGAGAAAATATCGGAACGCTTACCATTTCCGGCGAAGGCAGCCTGACAGCTACCGGAGGAGGAGAAGGAGCGGGAATCGGCAGTGAATCTGACGAGGCCACAAGCCGTATTACGATTACCGGCGGAACCATAACAACTACCGGAGGCGAAGAAGGAGCGGGAATCGGAAGCGGATGGAAAGGAGCCGCAAGCAACATCACTATTTCAGGTGGAACCATAACGGCTAACGGCGGTTATTTGGGAGCCGGAATCGGCAGCGGAAGAGGTGGTAATGCGAATAAAATCACGATTAATAGCGGAACGGTGACTGCAACAGGCAATGGTGGAGGAGCGGGAATCGGAGGCGGTCATGGCGGAGCCGGAATGGATATTACTATCACGGGAGGAACTGTTACTGCCATGTCAAGTACAAGCGAAGATTATAAAGGTACAGGAGCGGGAATCGGAGGCGGTTACGCAGAAGCTGGAACGAATATTACCATCAGCGGTGGAATCGTCACTGCCACATCAAGTGTAATCGGAAATTATACAAGCGCAGGAGCGGGAATCGGAGGCGGTTATGACGGAGCCGGAACGGATATTACCATCACGGGAGGAACCGTTACTGCCATGTCAAGTGCAATCGGAGATTATACAAGTGCAGGAGCGGGAATCGGAGGCGGTTACACGGGAGCTGGGACGGATATTACCATCACGGGGGGAACTGTCACTGCCGAGTCAAATGCAATCGGAGAAAGAGCAAATACAGGAGCGGGAATCGGAGGCGGTTCCGGAGGAGTCGGAAACAGGATTACTATCAGCGGCGGCACCGTAGCGGCAACAACATCGGGAACGAAAATTGTGACAGAAGCAATCGGAGGCGATGGTTTTAACACCGACCCCGTCATTATTAGCATTATCGGCGGAAACGTCAAGGCGAGCAGCAGCGGCGAAATAACCGATGCAGACAGTGAAAAAGTATATCCTGTCAGAGTTGACCTGTTAACACTTCGGGGCAGAGCTGCGCTCATTGGAGATGCTTCGGTGCAGAAGTGTAACAGAAAAACCGGGGAAACAGAAACCATTTCTTATGACCTGAGTAAAGCATGCACCATGAAAGACGGTTATTTATATATGTATCTTCCGGCGGATACCCAGGATACGGTAACCCGTCTGGTATTGGGAACTACCGTTTACGAGGCAACGGTAAAGGAAATAGGTTATGACGGAACGGAAGTAAATGAATTTACCCTGAAAAGCGATGCGGACGGAAATACCGATTTAGGGGATGTTCCTGTTGAAGATATACCGGAGGAAGGCGGCATTCCCGACGGCATCTGGATGGCAGGTCTGCAGGCAGACGGTTATACCTATACGGGTAAGGCAGTTACGCCCTCTTTCAGGGTGTACGATGGCAGAAAACTGCTGACGGAAAAGAAAGACTACACCGTTTCCTATAAAAACAACATCAATGCGGCATCCGCAGCGGACGGTAAGAAAGCGCCCACCATTACCGTAAAGAGTACCGGCAATTATCAGGGAACGGCAACCGGTACCTTTACCATTAAACCGGCATCCCTGGGCGAAAATGAGCAGCGTTTTCAGGCGGATGACCTTTATCTGGCAGCACCCACTGGAAAAAAGCCTAAGGGCATCAAAGCCGTGCCGGTGGTGACGGATAACGGAAAGAAATTGTCGGAAAACAAGGATTACACCGTAAATCACGTAACCCTGAATGAACAGAACTCGGAAAACAAAAACGCAAACAGCTATGTAAATTCCGGCAAGTATACCATAGAGATTGTCGGAAAAGGCAATTACACCGGCACCAGACAGATAACGGTGACCCTGGCGGATGTGGCAAAAGAACAGATTTTAATGAGCAAGGTTACTGTGGCAAAAGTACCGGATGTGACCTATGATAAGACCTTATGTGAAGGAGAAAAAACCCCCGGTATGACCCCGGCGCTTACCGTAACCTACGGCAGCGGGAAAAATAAAGTTACCTTATATAAGGAAGGCGATGTGAACGCAGACGGTGAAACAGTTTCCGCAGAAAATGCCGACTACACAGTAACCTGGTTAAACAACAAGCAGGCAGGAACCGCAACTGCAGTTCTGAACGGAACCGGAAAAATTCTGGAAGACGGAACCGTCAGCGGACAATATTTCGGCGAAAAACGCATTACCTTCAAAATCAAGGGCACAGCGCTTTCCGCAAACATGGTAAACTGGGTGGACGGCAGCAAGAACGTAAGTGTTGTTTACAACGGTGAGGAACAAAAACCCCGAGTAAGCGTAAGACTGCAGAAGAAAGTAAAAGATGAAAACGGAAAGACCGTAACACAGACAACCACTCTGAGGGAATACGATGACTATTACAAATTTGGTGATTACAAGGTTTCTTACCTGAAAAATGTAGATGCGGGAACCGCAACGGTTGTGATTACCGGCGTCAAAGGTTACACCGGAACCGTAAAGAAGACCTTCAAGATTAAGCAGGTAGACTTGTCGGCAGCAGATATGGAAGCAAAGATTGCAGCGAGTGGTGCACAGGGTACATACGGAAGCAATGCATCCGATGGAAGCAATGCCTCCGGCAGCGGTGATGTGGCAGACAGCACAATCAAAGTTGCCTTTGTAAAGAACGGTGCGAAACCCGCCGTGGTTGTGACCGCAAAACTGGCAAACGGCAACACCGTTACCCTGACAGAAGGCAAAGATTACACCGTAACTTATGCCAACAACAAAGCGGTCAGCGAAGGCAAGAACCTGACGGAGAAGAAGCTGCCGCTCATTACTGTAAAGGGCAAAGGAAACTTTAAGGGCAGTGTGAAGCAGACCTTTACCATTACAAATAAGAGCCTCGCAGATGCGGAAAATCCCATCACCGTGACGGTTGCGGATGTACCGGCAAACAAAAGCAAGGGCAAGTTCGTCAGCAAGCCCGTGGTAACGGATGCCGACGGCGTAAAATTGAAAGAGAAAACAGACTATACACTTACTTACAGCTTAATTACCGAAGGCGGAGCCGTGGAACTGGATACCAAAACAGGCATCGTAAACGAACCCGGCAGCATTGTCCGTATCACCATTACCGGTGTCGGAAACTATCAGGGAGAAGGCTCTGTACTAACCGCCGACTACCGCATTACCGAGTTTGACTTCAAAAAGGTGACGGTTAAGGTAGTTCCTAAGACGCTTCCCTATACCATGAAGCCGGTTACCCTCACAGAGGACGACCTGGTTATCACCATGAAGGTGGGAACCGGCAAGCAGGCAGTGGTAGAAGAGCTGAAGCTCATCACGGACGGCGATGACACGAAGGACGGCTACAAAATCATCGGCTACAAGAATAATGTCAATAAAGGAACCGCCCAGGTTACCCTGCAGGGATGCGGAAAATACGGCGGAACGAAGACCGTGAAGTTCTACATCGGCACCAGACCCTTCTTCTGGTGGATAATGCCGTAGAGTGATTGATGTTGAAGATGTGGCTTGTGCCATAGAGGCATAAGTTATGGAAGCGGCTTATGCCGTAGATGATGTTGTTATAATGGATGAATGAGCATGGTGAAAGGGGCAATACAAAGAATGGTAAAGAAAAAGATAAAAGGAACCCGTATACTGGCGGCAATTCTGACTGCGGCGATGGTATTTACACA
>ERZ1026868.829-NODE-829-length-17592-cov-9.482808_pt1 | contig 17592 bp, 12 predicted proteins | sample MGYA00380164_ERZ1026868 | MGnify/ENA primary metagenome ERZ1026868 (study PRJEB33269, sample SAMEA4719800) | human gut metagenome | biome: human-associated habitat; feature: organic feature; material: feces | place: Cameroon | collected 2013-10 ... | reverse complement strand
CACTTAATATTCTTACAAAAATTGAAATCTTTAGATTTATCAATCTCAAATATTTTTTTGTAATTGCTTAATCTAATAGTATTTTCACATTCTTTTAAGCGTTTGTCAAATATATCTCTATCATTATCGTACAATTCAATTGTTGTTGGGTTATTATTGTTGAAATCATAAGACTCGATATAATCAACTTTTTCACCAGTTAAACTTTCATATCCAAGCACATAAACCATTAGTTGATTTTTGATTTGGTCTTTTGATAAAACATCACTACTAGATTTGAAATCGACAAGAGTTATAGTGTGATTAATCTCATCTCGTACAAGATCAATTCGTCCATTAATGAACATGTATTCATCAATACTATAATTTATATTCTTTTCAGAAAATTTGATATATTTGAATCTGGAAGAATTGTTTCTAATGTAAGAATTTAAATTTCTTATTGCTTTTTCGGTCATAGCTTCATACAATTTCGGAGATCCGTACGGAAGATGTAAATATTTTTTTACGATACTTTCAATAATCGAAGGATCATTATAATTTATGCTTTCATGGTTTTTGTGTATATAATCCAGCATATTATGAATAGACCTACCATAACCCATACGAATATTCAACGGAGAACAAAAGCCATAAATATTAGTCATTTTAAACTTATAAGGGCAATCAAACAAGTCTTTCAGTAATGAAAAATTTAAAGTAATGACCTCATCAGCGGAAAATTTTGCTTTGTCACTTTTTTCATATTCTTTTTCCAAGTAAAGCCGAGTTTCTTTAAAAGGTGAATTTTTAGCTTCCACAAAAGGAAAAGCAGGAGTTCTATAACTAGTTTTTCCAGATTGGGATATATGGTTAGAACGAGTCATGAAGAGAAATTTTTCACTTCGAGTCATTCCAACATAAAACACTCTTCTAATACTTTCGTCATTGTCTTCGTATTGTTGCTTGATTGTATTATCGTTTATAATGCCCCAAGCATTTAATCCACCAGGATTGCGCTGAGGAAAAATAGAATGTTTAGTCAAAAACGGCATAAATACAACAGGATACTCCAAACCTTTTGATTGATGAAAAGTCATAATCCTTAAGCATTTTACGGCTTTAAAGTTAGGCGATAACCATCCCTCTGGGTATATTTCTGGTGCTTCCTCTCTTAAAAATGTTTCAAATGCTTTCAATCTATATGATGGGACCATATCCAGATTGATCTTTTCAAAATCATTGATCATTTCAGTGAATTTTCCCCAGTTATATAGGACTTTTTCATCCTTAACATAGAAAAGCTGTAAATCCATAAATAATTTTTTTATTGCACCTTGTATGGTGTACTCATAATCATCCGTTTCAAAAGGTGAAAGTACACATGTTTCAAGATGGGTCTTGATATCGCTTTTATCAATATGAGTATATTTTTTCCATCGCTCAATTAAATCATCAGGAATGCCGGTAGATTTAATATTGGTAACAGTCTTCTCTTTGTTTGGAGAACCATATTCAAAAACTATTTGCGGAAAAATCAAAGAAAGTGTATCACACAGAATTACAATTTCCTCAGAGTCAAATAAATTTTTTGTTCCTTCAACAATAAAATTAATATTATTTGCTTCCAATCCAGAAATTAATTCGGGTATTTTTTTGACCGAACTAACTAAGATAACCATATCGTCTAAATCCAGTTTGAACTCTTGACCTTTTCGAATGTATTTGCATCCTATAAGTTGTTTGATTTTCTTAATAATAAAATCAACTTCAGAAGCACGATCATCAAATTCGTAAGTAATAATATCGCCTTGGTCATAACTCTGGTTTTCTTTGCTTTTCATTTCTTTATATAGACGATTATTGTTTTGGTTAATAACCTGTTTTGAAATTTCGGTGATACCTTTACTGCTTCTAAAATTCATATCCAAATCAATTTTTTTAACATTATGGTACGAATCAGCAAAGTTTTTAATAAAGCATAAATTACTACCACGCCACTGATAAATAGTTTGATCGTCATCACCGACAACGCAGATGTATGTACCTTGTTCTGAAAAGTGTTTTATAATTCTTTCTTGTGCAGCATTTACATCTTGATATTCATCTACTATTAAATATTTAATTTTTCCTGATATAAAATTATCGAAGACACCAGAATTGAGTTTAGCAAGAGTAGTTGAAATTATAGAAGTAAAGTCGAAATACTTATGGGTTACTAATGTTTTCTCGTATTTTTCGATATGATTTTGTAGCGATTTATCTAGCTTTTCAATACCATACTCTCTTCCAATATCAAGGAAAGCTTTATATGCGTTAATTGCATTTGCTTTTTTATCTGCACTACTTTTATCTCTATAGAGAGGATAAGTGCTTGATCCCGTCACCGAATGATACATCACATCATAAATACCGTTGTCTCTACGGTGCCTTTTAATGAATAATTTAGTTTGAACATCATTTAAGGTCTCAAATGTTTTATATTCATCAGAAAATTCTTGCAACATATAAAGGCAAAAACCGTGTATAGTCCCAATGTACATATTTGCAAGTCCTTCAAGAGAACTATGCTGTGTTTCGTACGCTTCAAATATCTTTTGCTTAAGTGAAGCTGCTGCTTTTTCTGTATATGTAATTGCAACAATATTTTCAGGCTCAACATCTGCTTGATTTAGCAAATGAAGAATATGTTCAACCATGGTTGTTGTTTTACCTGAACCAGCACATGCGACTATTCGCATATTCTGTTCGATAGTATCAATTGCTTCTTGTTGATTATCCGTCCACTTATGTTTCATATTATCTCTCCTTTAAAAAAATAATTATAAAAGTCATATAATGTTTTGTATTTGAGATTAATTTATAAGACAATTGCTAGGTTTTTGAGAGTCTACCTTTTTCAAAGAATTGTTTTATTGTTGTATTAGCCTTGAAAAAATAATATGCTTGCTTATTTGTGTTTTTCAAGGCTATCCACTTTCTGATATATGAATGCCAGAAAAAGACGTAATAAGCTATGCTGTTATACATTTGGTTTTATTAACGATGATTCCGGAGATGCAACTGTATGCTATCATCTATCATTCAAAAACAAATGCAGTTTTAACAATTTCGACAACTTTATCAGCTTAATTTAAGAAGAGCATATCCTTGGTTATTATCAACTTATAAATGGGATTTTTTTCGACTATATTCCAAAGATAACGCAAGATAATAATATAATCATCAAAGTTATCCTTGACTTTATTTGCTACATTCTTACGCCACTTATCTGCAAATTCTTTGCCAGAATAAATATCGTTTAAATCCTTGCATATGAAGTTGATTGCTCCACCTATGCCGGGAAGTTCGTTTTTATTTGCATCAGGGCTTGGATTTTCAGCAATTTTTACATAAAGCAGCAAATGCTCAAGCAAATTGCAATAAACAAGCCTGTCCGATTTTTGATACTCAAAAGGATTATTAACTGCAAATTTATCGTTACAAAGCATTATTGCCTTGTCCTCATCAATATGATGACAGAACAGTCCTTCATTGGTTCGAGTAACCAAAGAATTTTTTATTTTGCAAGCAGTATCCTTAAAGTAGTTGTGCTTTGCAGAACCGTATTTTTGGTTTCTTGTCTATATGTTGCATTCATTTTATCTAATCCCTTGAATTTATATCTTTTTGCATTATAAAATCTCCCAAACCGTTTCGTCTCCGCAGATGTTGCGAATTTTCAGGCGAAGCGGTTTATTTTTGGAGCGTATGCTACCGTCCCAAAAATCTTTTGTTTTGGTACCGTTTATAATAACAAACCCGTTTTTATCAATTTTGATTTCGTTATCGGAGTGCCATTCACCCTCGTCTGCAGTGCAATCAACACTAAGAAATTCAATTAATTCCAAGCCTTCATCACTAATTTGAATCGGCTTATAAGGTTTCTTTGACGAAGAATTTAGAAACGATTTTTGATTGAACTCTGTTATTTTGGAAAGCACTCGGTCACTGATAAATTTGGCAATCGTAACAGAATAGCCTCCGAACAAATCATCATGTGTTTTCTCGGTATGGATTTCTGCATAATCACCAATTATTACATCGTCAAGTACGATTTTGAGGTCTCTCAGCTCGATTTCAATATTTGTGCTGTCATCTTCTTTGATAAACTTTTGTATTTCAGCTTCATCAGTAATATCGATGTAATAAACGATAACCTTTTTGATATTACCATCTAAATCTGGTATAGCCTGGTGTATTATACGGTTTATCATTACTTTATCAAGCAGTTTTGATGTACTATCCATAAGATTTGGTATATATACAGGGATTGTACCTAGCTTACTGTCGGAAATTGCACCTTCCCAGAAAGAATCGAGAGAATCTTCATTTTTCAGTCCCGGTATCAGCGACTTGATTTTATCCATAGTCTGTACAGGGTTGCGGTAGAGTTGAACACCATCCTTGATTTCAAGAATATCAAATTCAGCACCGTCAGCAACAAGGCGATCACGAGTGGTTTGAATAGAGTTCAGACCAATATCGCAATGAATAAACTTACGACCAAGTTTATTTGCAACAGCAGCAGTTACACCGCTACCGCCAAAAAAGTCGGCAACCACCATTTTTTCATTTGTTGAAGCCTTGATAATTCTTTCTAACAGAGCTTCCGGCTTTTGAGTAGAATAATCTACTGCTTCGTCAAAATGTGATTTTAAAGGTGAAATATCATCCCACCAATCCGACAATGGTTGACCGTTGTTTTTATCTAGCCAAGCTTGATTCAAATCATCAGGATGCCCTTTTAACTTTTTAAAAACACCTGGATTGTGTTCCTTTAGCCACGCATAAGTAATTATACCATCTTCATTAAAATAGTCGCCATATCTTTTAATTGTGCTTTCTGATAATGGTCGTCTTTGAATATTGAAAACTCGTTCTTCTAAGTTAGATTTTTGATAAACAAAGATTGTATCATGTTTCTTTTTGAAATACGGTACAGCTTTTGCCCCTATATCCTTGTATCCCCACACAATTTCATTCACAAAATTGTCTTCACCGAAAATTTCATCAAGCAAAATTTTAATATAATGTCCTATATGCCAATCGAGATGAACATAGATGGTAGCAGTTTCGCTCATAACGGATTTAATAGCCATTAGGTTTTCATACATCCAGTTGAGATATTTTTCTTTATCCCAAACATCGCCGTACATTTTTTCCTCAAAAGCTTTGAGTTCCTCATCATCAAGTTCCTGTTTGGCTTTTGCGATAGTTTCGGCTACTTTATGATTACGGCGGATATATACTTTCTTTGCATAATCTGCACCGCTGGCAAAGGGCGGGTCAATATAAACAAGATCAACCTGAATGCCTTGTTCTTTAAGATAAGCGCAAGCAGAAACACATTCGCCACGAATAACCATATTGCCGTCTGCATTTTCGCCTACAGTTTCTTGCTTTTCCATTTCATACAAGGGCATACCACGCTGTAATGTCATAGAAACATCATCAGCGCCTTTATATTTCAATATTCTGTTAAAGTTACCGAGTACGGCTTGTCCTTCTACCGGCTCCGGTATAAATGGTACATATTTAATCGGCATTATCTGATTCCTCCATTTTTCATATAGCTCACAAACTGCTCAAATGAAGTTGCCATACTATACGATGTTATGAATTCTTGCGCCAATTGCGCTCGTTGTGTATCGGTCAACTCGTCCAATGCCTTGACAAAATCAATCAGTTTATTTTTAGCATTGGTGTATTTGTCATCAAACTCTATGCCTACAGTAGGTCTAAATCCGTTCATTATGCTTCCTCCTTGAAAAACTTACAAATCTTCTGATGAGTGAGTGTCAATCTATCCTTTTCGGGCAGCGTATCTTCTAAATACAGATAGTCGAAGCGCTCATATCCGTATGCAGCGTTATTCTGCTTTGAAAATTCCGTTTCCATAAAGTTTTTCTTATCTTTGAACATTGGATCTTTAGCGTAAATCTCACCCTTGGTTTCTACAACGATGATCTTATGAATCTTACCGCCTTTACGCTTGATGATAAGGAAGTCCGGCGTATAAATACCGACATAACTCCATTTGTTTCCGTTTTTCTTATAGCACTTGATCTTAAACTCAGTCATAGCTCTGTCGCCATTGTAATAAACCTCGAGACCAAGATCTTCAATTTCATCCAAAGACAGTACTTCTTTTAAGAATGTCTGTTCAAAGCCACTGTCAGTACGATAAGGAAGATAATGAAATGAATGATTTTTTTTAGGATGAGAAGAATAATCTCTTTTCAACTTTTCAGCATATTCAATATTGCCTATTTCAACAGAGAGGTCTATAAGTTGCTGAACTTTTGGATCAATTTTTAGTTTTCCTTCATCATCCTTAATAATGTTTTCCACAATTTTTTGTTCAGGATAATAATCTTTTTGATTATCAGTATAAACTTCGGGAGTGAAATTTGCAATATTCAAGAGATTTGCTTCTTCCGGAATCAGTTCTTCAGTAGTATTAAAGTCTAACTTATCGCAAAAGGCTTTGCGAATTGTTGATTCTACCAACATACGATTGTATTTGGAACTGTAGTAACGAGAACCACTCTTTTCGTAGGTTATTTTTTGATATACCGAAGTTAATTGTTCTGAATACTGCATTAACTCTGTAATTGTAGGAGAGCCAAAACCGCCTTTCATAATTCCGTAGATCCAAGAATTAAAGGTGGCTGGTTCAGTGCCGTACTCTGTATCATCAACTGTGATACTTGTCTTACTTTCGTCCATTGAAAGATCGGTAGTTTTAATAATGTTGTCTGCAAGGCGTGCTGAATCAATCGAGGACTCAATCGTATTTGCAGGATCCGCTTTTTCAATAGTAACAGTATCATAATTAACTTTGAGTTGATAAAAATCAACTTTAGGAAGTTTCAAGTGTGCTGTACGGTTATAACGCTTTAGCGGTGTTTTACTGTTATCGGCAGACGAAAACTCTTTGAGTGAAATATGATGCTGCTGTTCGAGTTGAATGTTTAACTTATCAGCATTACTTTCATTTAAATAAATAAGAGCTGTTTCAGGATTGCCTTTAATAACTTGTCGCAAACAACGACAAGAAGTTTGTAAAACCATATTTTTCGGGCAGTCGCCTTCTTGTGAAAGAATAATACCTGTAAGACTACGGCAATCCCATCCTTCTTTACCGATTTGAACAAGAAGGATAATGCGAATCTTGGAAATAGACTTATCCAAAATATCGAACTGCATTTGACTATCGGCAGACATTTTATACTGCTTGTTGCCTTTGTGAAATTTGAGTATTACATCTGTTCCAAGTCCATATTCAGTAACGATACGGGATACCAAAGGATAAATGACTTCCTCTAATTTTTCAATAGTACCGCAGTATATACCAAGCTTTGCGGTTAGTCCATCAGCATAGATAGTATCTTTGTATGTATCAAGAAATTCTCTAACACCTTTTTCAATAATTAAACTGCTGTCTGCTATATCCGCAATTTTAACAATAGGTCGTTTTAAGAAGTTTCCTACACCGTCAATAAGAGGATAGAAATAAACAATGTTTGTAATCTCTGCAGTACCTACCGAAAGTGAATCCACAACCTTGAATTTCTCTGCTTTTTCAAGATATGGAGTGCCTGAAAATCCGATAACGGAATTGACGGTTTTATTTTGTGCCCATTTAGTTACGACGGCACGTAGTTTAATTTCATCACTAACAGCATGATGAACCTCATCGATAAAAATTGAAAGAGACGGCAGTTTGCCAATAAGGTTACGAAGTTCATTAGCTTGTCTGTCTTTTTCATCATCACTTTCTTCAAGCAAATTAATCTGACCTTTTTTCTCTTGAATACGCTCAAGAATAACTTTTTCAGCGTTTGTAACAGCAACCAATCCAAAAAGTTCGGAAAGTGGCTGATGATTAGCAATCTTCTGAACATTCGGATTTTTGATTTTGTTGGATTTTTTTGCAGTTCTTCCCTGATCCAATACTTCAAAAGAAATCATACGCTTGATATCCGTTGCTGCAGGTTCAGGAATTATCCACGAAGGGTTAAAATTTTGAATAGTCTTAAGGCTAGGAACCACAGATGACTTCAAACCCGATGGTGCAAAAATGATAAAGTTGTGGGCAAAAGCAGGGTTAGTAGGCTCATTCAAAGCGAAATATAAATCAAGATAGATAAATGCCGCCATTAGATATGTTTTACCTGCACCCATTGGAAGACTAAAAAGATAATCAGTATAGGAAACACCATAAAAGGCAGTACGGAAGAAAGCGTCATAGTCAATGCTTGACGGATCTTTCTTGATTTGCTTTTCGAGTTTTTCAGAAACCTGTTCGCCTTTATCGTTGGTTAAGCGAGAATACTCAAACAAGGCTGTTGCTGCCGGGTTTTCTTCTAAATATTCACGAGTCGCAGTAGATAGCTCTATATCATTCAAATTGATAGAGTTAAAACAACCGTATCTGAACAAAAACTCCAATGGCTTGCATTCACAGCCAATTTTGAGGAACAAATAAACCTTGATAGCCTCAATCTGAGCATCTCTCATTTGCCCGGTTTTCTCTATATATTCAATTAAATTACGAACAGTGCACCGTTCGGAGCTATACCACTCGTTACACTTATTCTCTATCATTTTATAGAACATGCTGTTCCTCCAGTAATCAATGTTATATTTGCATATATCAACAAATTTCGCATTTATTTTGCCAATGAACCAATCTGAATGAATAGAAATTCGTAGAATAATATTTTACAATTCTTTGGTTTTAAATGTTGTATAAGTCTCGTGGTAGTTACAGCAAATGTATTAAAACTTCCCACTTACCGTATCTCTTGCCGCTTTCTCGGCGGATATAGTTTTTATCCTGTAGAGATTTCATAATTCGCTTTATCGTTGCAATGGATTTTCCGGTTGCTTCTACAAGCTCTTGTTGTTTTATTGTCGGGTTCTTTGCCACTAATTCTAAAACTGCAAGTTCCTCTAAAGTGCAGTCCAAAGTATCAAATTGATACTTTGAAACTTTTGGGCTGATACTTTGGAAATTGCTCTCCTCATAATCAATGTGCATATATCTGTTTTTCAGTTCGTAATGCGTATCCAACAAAAGATTTGAAAAGAACATTTCCAAAAATTTAGTCGTGGAATGGACGCCTTTTTGCAGGTTATTATAATTAGCGCGAACCAAAGCGTTGCGGAAATACCAAGAATTTTTTTCGAATGCGTCATTGTTTACGCTAAAGCCGAATGTTTTCATATATTTTATCATAAATACGGCAGTCGCACGGGTGTTTCCCTCGCTGAACGGGTGAATTTGCCAAATATCTGAGGCAAATTTAGCCAAATGTTTTACAGCTGCCTCAACCGACAAGCCCTCATAAGAAAACTGTTTTTCGGTTGCAAAGTCGTAATCTAAGGTTTCCTTAATACTGTTCCAATCCGCATAGGTAACAGTATCGCCGTTTAGAACCCACTCTTTCTTTGTGATATTGTACTGACTGATTTGTCCTGCGTGACTGAATACGCCCTCGAACAATCTGCGATGAATCGAAAGCCACTCGGCAGGGGAGAACTGAAACGCTTTTTCTCCCAACAACTTTGCGATTCTTGCCGAAACAATGTCCGCTTCTTTGGTTTCATTTTCCGTTTCGGTGCGTACAGAACGCTGCTCATAGTAACTGTGAATCCGCTTTTGAGCCTCGTCGATCGTGATTTTGCCCTCGATATGCTCTTTGGCGGTGTCTAACAAATAGTCAGAAGTATTCAGCCCGTCAACTGCCTGCAAACCGATGGCAGTTTGCCACGCTTCACTTTTTTCGGCTTTGTCAGGTTCGCCTTGTTTTATATATTCTTCAAGTTCAAATTGCCAATTTTTATCCGGCATATTTGCACCTCGTTTCGTTATTATAATTCTTCAGCCTTAAAGGTTGTATAGCCCTCATAATAGTAGCTGTGGTCGATGCCTTTCATATAGACCTCACGGCTGTTTATTTCGTCGGTAAGCGCACTTTTTAACAACACTTTAATCTCTACATCTTTAATTGGACTGCGTTCCATTGCGAGTAAGTAGTCCTCTTTATCGACCTTGCTCCAGTCTACAACTTTGCCGATTTCGGTTTTCAAGATATGGTCAAGCCAAATGCGAGTGCTGCGACCGTTACCTTCACGGAATGGGTGAGCAATGTTCATCTCAACATACTTTTCTACTATCTCATCAAATGTTGACTGTGGCATTTTATCGATATTTTCAAGTGCCGCTTGCAAGTACATAAGCGGTGCAAAGCGGAAATTACCTTTTGCCAAATTTACCGTACGGATTTCTCCGGCAAAGTCATAAATATCCTCAAAAAGGTACTTATGAATTGCCTGCAATGTTTCAAATTTACCTGCCGGAAGAGTATCGAGTAAGCCAGTTTCAAAAAGCTCAACAGCCTTTTTCTTGCTGATTCGCTCTTCCTCTCGTGCGAGTTCGGCAGAATCGGTAAGCCCTAATTTATTTTCAAGTGCCATATTGCACCTCCGTTATAATTACGATAGTATTTCACACCGGACTTTAACCATACAGAAATAGCTACGCTATTGTAGAAATATAAAGATTTTCTTTATCTACTAATAATTCAACCGGTTTGTTACACAATTCATTTACTGTGTCAATATTTTCAATAAAAGGTCTGATAGAATTACTTTGACGTTCGATTAAGGAACTCATCTGTTTTCTTAACTTACCGGCATTTAATTCGTCTAATTTGTCGCCTGCTGCGATCAATGCTTCATCAGCCTGACCCTTGCTAATAACCGGGATTTTCTCCACAATCTTGCCAACGGATGTGCTTGCTTTAGCAATGCCTTTCAGCATTGATGACTGCACAGATGTTGATGAATAACTTTCTATTTCATCATAACACTTCGTATATAATTCTCTGTAATGTAGAGAATATTTTTCCAGTTTTTCAGAAATCCCTGTTAAATAATCTTTGCCAAAGTTTCCTAATAGCATTACTTCTAAAAATGACGAGAAGCCAAATAAGTATAAGGCAAGCTGATAATCCTTGAACTGGTCTTGAACCATCTGTAATTGTTTATTTACCGTTTGGTCGCTATGAATAAAAGATTTCTTATTGACCTTTGCAATTATTTGCTCACGGTAAAAAGCAATTTTCTTTTCCGCTTCTTGCCTTATGTCAAGAACCTTTATATGATTACTGTTTTTATACATTTCATTGTTCCAGTTGTATTTGTAATTGTTAAACACATCAAACAGGAAATTCAAATCGCCCTTCAAGTCGGCTTTTTCTTTCTGAACAAGAAAGTCCATCATCTCTTTCTGCATATCTTGAATAGAGTCAAGTTTCTTTTCAACATTTGCTAATACTGCTGCCATAAATATCATTGTCGGGTCGCAAGCTAGAGGTGTCATTTTAGCCTGACCACCACCAACCATACCGTCCGAAGTCTGTAATGAGCCAATAAAGTTATTTGTGCCTTTCATTTGGAACATTGTTTTTCCTGCAGTATTCACATAATAAATTCCGCTTCCACCGGCTCCGTTCACTGCCGTTTGAACAGCTGTTGCAAGTGGCTGAAACGCTGTGCCATATGCGGCAAGCCTTGAAAGCGGCAATGATGTATAATTCGATACACCAACCTCAGATTCTTTCAACATAGGATAGATTGAAGTGTTGTTCATTATTTGTAATATTTCATTATCTTTATTTTCTTGCATTTTATTATTTAGAGTAATTATATCGCCCATAAATGTCACACTTTTATATAATCTAAAAATTTACCTGCCGGAAGAGTATCGAGTAAGCCTGTTTCAAAAAGCTCAACGGCCTTTTTCTTGCTGATGCGTTCTTCTTCACGGGCTAGGTCGGCAGAGCTTGTCAGTCCTAATTTATTTTCAAGCACCATATTGCACCTCCGAAATTTGATTATTTATCCGCTGCAATACCGGATTTCATCCAAGCGTCAATTTCGCTGACTTTGAATTTCCAAAGGCGTCCGATTTTTGCTGCGGGCATATTTCTTCTTTCTATCCAATCAAGTACGGTATCACGGCTGACGCCAAGATATTCGCATATTTCTTTCATTGAGTACCAGCGCTCGATGTTAGAATCCATTAGATTTTCCTCGCTTTCAGATAGTTACAATTATACAAGTTTAGTATATCACACAGAGCGCTTAAAATCAATGATTATTGCGGATTTATAAGGGAAAAGCAAGAAAAAATCAAAACAAAACGGAGCTGTTACTCAAACGGCTCCGTAAGGTTAATTATAGTTATTTGCTTTTCTTGATTCTATTCGGAAAACTACTCTCAAGCCGCTCTTCAAACTCCAAAGTTTCTTATTATGATTCCTAAAACCTTGTGTATAATTTTATCAAAGGGATATTTTAAAAGACGGCATTTTCGCCAAATATGACTTACCACTAATGAGGTTGAACACAACAGGAAGCAGCGAAAAATAAAAAATAGTTTCAAAATTAAACGAACCGATTGCATAAACATAAAAGAGTTGAGAAATTGTGTTTCTCAACTCTTTTTATTATAGTGTAACTTAATCACGGCAAAATTTCGAGCCAATAGCCGTCCGGGTCCTCGATGAAATAGATACCCATTTCAGGATTTTCAAAGCAGATACAACCCATTTCTTCGTGCTTTTTATGTGCCGAGTCAAAATCATCTGCCTTAAATGCCAAATGGAACTCACATTCGCCCAAATCATAAGGCTGCGGATGTTCTTTAAGCCAGGTAAGTTCAAGATCAAAATCGCTTGAATCATTGCTCAAATAAACAATAATAAAATCGTCGGTAGTTTTTCGACTGACCTCGTGCAAATCAAGCGCATCACCATAAAACTTAATCGACCTATCCAAATCGGAAACATTATAGTTTTCGTGAATCATTCTAAAGCTCATGTTTCTTCTCCTTTTGCTGATTCTGTGTTTTTTATCCGTGATTTATACTGCGGATATTCGGTGATAAACCTATCAATCACGCTTGGCTCGTTCCAATAATGCATAGGGAAAACGGCGTTGCAATCGACATGTTTCAAAAAATAAAGCATACCGTCGGCATAGCGTTCCTCCTGCCTTGGGTCAAGGGGAACGAATGCGGCATCAAAATGAGTGCCCTTGATTTTGTCAATCTCGGCACGATACATGGAGGTCATGTGACGGTTATCGGCTTCCGTCTCACCCTCCCAATGCCAATCGTTCAAATCACCTGCGTGGTAAATCATGCCCTCGCTTGTCTTGACGATAAAAGCCACACCGCTGTCGGTTGAAAGAAGCGTACTAACTTGTGTGCCGTTGTCAAGAATATAGGTTTGATCGTGATAAGCCGTCGTAACTTTCACACCGGCAGGATACTTCTTTTTGCTGATATCCTTTGCCAAAACAGCCTGATAATTCATACCCATATCATCAAGAATTTCAAAAATTTTCGGATTGAAATGATCTTGGTGAAAGTGACTGCAAAAGACGACAACTTCCTTGCTTTTGTCAAGCCTCGGCATCTCGCCTTTGTAATAATCAAAAACATAATAGCAGTTCTCGGTTTCAACCAAAAATCCGCTGTGGTTAATGTATGTTATTTTCATATTGTACCTCTGTAAATTCGGAATTTTGAGCAACCGTTAAATTTCTTCAATTCCCAAGCTTTTCAAATATTCATAAGTTCCATTGTAATACTCCGGCAGACGTGTGCTGTCCTCCCAAAAGCCTGTAGATGTTTTATTGCCATTACCATACGGCACGCAAATCACCATACCCGACCTTGCACGAGTTAGTAAAACGCGATAAGCATTGAGCATATATTTTTGCAATTCTTTTTTATTTTCACTATCTGCTGCGATTTGCTCATTCCATTTTGAATGGCCGTTGAATTTGTAAAAATGCCACTCTCCATTTTCATATCGCATATCGGCATCCCAAAGCAAACACGTATAATCTAATTCCAATCCTTGAACTTGAATTTCTGTTGCAGCATCCTCAAGATAATTTGACGATCTGGTATCCACTTTATCATCCAAAAACCAATGAACTGCATTTTCATCGCCTGAAGGCAATATATGAATTCCAAGCGGCTTGAAACGAGCAGACTCTTTTGTCACTAACACGCCCGTTCGCTCGCTACCTCTAACTTTTTGATGCAACCAGCTTTTAGCTTTTTGAATATCTCGTGTTAAAACAATCGGATATTTATCTTTGATTTCTTGATACAATTCTGCCGCATTATCTTCAAAACTCAACAAGGAATGAACAAAGGCGGACAATTTTTCTGCTCTAAAAGATCTTAAAGATACACCAAGATGCAAATCATCTGAATATGTAACATTATTATTCTTCTCTAAAAGTTCGTTTACTTTACCTTCTGCATATTCAGCTTCGGTCAATTTTGGTGAAATATACACCTTCCAATCAGGGAAAGTATGATTTAAGGCGTTAATCCATTCTGAGATACCTGCTTCGCCGGTGTTTATTTCTTGACCACCGCCAACTAAGCAAACAATAGTTGCCCAATCCTCTCTTTGATCTAATGACCAAATCAAAAATTCCGCTTCTGACATTGGGAAATTGGGCACTTTTAATTTGTTGCCATAAGTACCGCCTCGTTTGAGATAATCTGCTAACCTTTTATGTGTCCACGAGCGTTGTGCCTCGTCAAATATTGCAACATGCTCCACTTCACCAAAGCCGGATTTTTCCATCTTAATTGCTTTTTCAGGATCAATTTCCAATATACCGTTCTCAACAGGATTTTTTATTTTAGCAAGCATATTGTCACGGTATCTGTGAATCATTTGGATAGACTTGCTAACTTCTCTTCTGGAGTCTGTGAGCTTCTTTTTCTCACCGGACGCTATACATTTTTTACGATTATCCTGTGCAAGAGCTTCAGTTAAAACTGCTACCAAAGGTCCATTACCGGAAAGGTACACTGCACCTTCGTCTTCAACAGGAACATCTTGTCCTTGATAAGTTTGTTTAATTGCTACATCAAGTCCAACAAGTGTTTTGCCTGCTCCCGGAACACCGGTTACAAAGCAAATACTCTTTTCTCCATACGTTTTACTATCATTTATTACCTTGAGAATATATGATATTGTTCTGTCAGTTGAAACTTTATCCGCCTCATGCCTTGTTATATTTTCGACGGAATGATTTTCATAAAGAGATCTTGCCGCTTCAATGATTGTCGGCGTTGGTGCATAAGGACTTATAATCCAATTATCATCAACTTTTGACTCGTTTGGATAGCGGAAAAGTATTTTAGAAAGTACATCTAATAATCCGGTTTTGCCTGTAACTAACGGGTTGACAACCTTATCATCGTAAATAGACATTTGAATTATATCTGTATGATTTTTATACTCTGTTGCAATCAATACAGGAACTATAATTTTATCTTCACTCAGCTTATGAAAATTTTTCAAATCAAGAGCATAATCAAGCACTTGATCAATATCATTTTCAAGAATGTTTTTCTCACCATTCTTAAATTCCAAACAAAAAATGATTCCGTTTAAGAGAAGAACAACATCAACCCTCTTGCCTAATCGTGGTATGTCATATTCAAATATAATTTTGCCGTCATAATTATCTAATTGTGAAATTACGTCTTGCATAATTGTAATTTCATTCTTCCACGCTTCAATCGTTGTGGTTAAAGCGTTACCGTGATAGTGGTCGCACAATTCACCTAATATTGCATTTGCATCTTCATTTATAAATTTATCAAAACCGTTATTATATAAGCATCGTGGATTGTTATTCATACTTCTTCCTCGATTCCTTAGTCATATCTTAATGTGATTATTATATCATAATTCTATATCATAAACAACGTTGCAAACGACAAACGAGTAAATTTTAGTACTAAGTTAAATATTTTTTCTGAAAACACATCAACAAAACTTGAATTTTTCTCTGTATTATAGAGGGGTATTTTTTCTATGGTGAAATGAAATGTAAACAAGGTGTAAAGAATTTTGAAAAACACCCGAACAAAATGGGAATTTTTCTCCGTATAGTAGAGGGAGTTTTTTTCTAAGCACTTTTTCTTTTTGGTTTTCACTTTATAAAAATATTCTCTCGAATAATTTTAAAGGAGGTTTTCGTATGCATAAAAACTGCAATGGTCAATTTTTTCTTTTGCCGAACAGGATTTTTGATGAACGGTTATCGCCCAACGAGTTCATTGTTTATTCTTTTCTTGTTCGTGCAAAAGACTCGGCAGGGCAAAGTTTTTGGTCAGTGCCTATGATTGCAAAAAGCTGTTCGATGTGTGCATCCACTTGCAGAAAAGTTTTGCATTCGCTTGAAAACAGTGGGTACATAACGATCTCGAAGCGGTTTATCGGCGGCGAGCAAAAGAGCAATCTATACACGGTCAACAAAATTTAATGCACCGTGCTTTAGGGTTTATCGACAAAGAATATGAAAGGCTTTGATTTTGAAATTTTATGATTTTTGAAACGAAAATTTGCGGCTTTTGGGGAGATTTTGAGGATGATTTCAAGCCGTCGATTTTAAAGCAGGATAAAGGGGTATGATTTTCGGGCATTGAAATGCCCGAAAACGCCGTCCGGCAAGGCCTGTCGGCTTTTCAAATCGTAATACTTTTGCGTATGATTCCAAATTCGTATGCAGTAAAGGCTGTTTTTCGCAGAAAATCAAGGCTTTTGCGTATTCAGTCAAGCGTTGCGGTATGATAAACCTATTTATGAAAAATTAGGCAACGCTGCGAGCAAAAATTGACGAGTTCGCTCAAAAACAGAGTAACTCGTCGGACTAAAACTAAAAACGGCTTACAGGCGATTTGTGATAATCTGTGAGCGAAACTGGAGGTTAATATGAACTACAAATTCACAACAAAAGGTACATCAAATTAAAGGAGGCAGATATAAAATCATAGCAAGCGTGTTGCCTTATGGCAGCAAAGGAAATAAATTCTAAAGCATCAGGCAATAATAGTATTGAAAAATCAAGCGGGAGTGAGCTGAAAATCAATACACAAAACATTGCCGATGAGAGAATCAGCACGGAGCTTTGGATGCAGCATTTTGCAAATACGCTGTTGAATCAAAATGCCATTGACGACAAAACCTATCGCAAATTGATGGGTAAAATCAGCATAGAAGTCAATCGCAGATACGGAAAAATAAACTGAAAATCTCTGTAAAACATTACCAAAACAGGTATCAATCCCCTAATGAAGAGAGGGGTGAAATACTGTAAAATAAAGCTGGATAATAGAAATTATTTGTGATATTGTCTGCTTGGAAAGGAGTAAAAATATGGATATATATTCAACTCGTGAGAGAATCAGAAAAGAAAATATCAACTTTATGAACCTGCCTTTGCGAGTGACATTTTACGCTCGTGTCAGCACGGATTTTAATGTTCAGTTAAATTCACTTGATAACCAAATAACATATTACACCGATTTCATCAGGAAAAATCCGAATTGGGAATATGTGGACGGCTATGTTGACGAGGGCATATCGGGCGTATCGACTGCAAAGCGTGAGCGATTCAACGAAATGATTGAGGACGCAAAGGCAGGAATGTTTGACCTGATTGTAACCAAAG
>ERZ1026868.817-NODE-817-length-17864-cov-3.869729_pt1 | contig 17864 bp, 31 predicted proteins | sample MGYA00380164_ERZ1026868 | MGnify/ENA primary metagenome ERZ1026868 (study PRJEB33269, sample SAMEA4719800) | human gut metagenome | biome: human-associated habitat; feature: organic feature; material: feces | place: Cameroon | collected 2013-10 ... | reverse complement strand
GTAATAAAATTTACTTTGTTGGAGAATGCAAAATAACCATATACGTATCGTTATGCGATGATAATATATCTTTAGAAATCGAGAAAACTAAATAATCGGTATAACAAAGAAGCCGGGCGATCAATCGCTCGGCTCTTTTTGTTTGTCCAGCTCGGCTTGTATGGCGTTGAAAACCTCGCGCATCATCTCCCAGCCGCCGGGGGTCTTGGCGATGCCGCGTATGACGGCTTTGACGAACTCGTTTGAGCCCGCCAGAACTTCGTCTACAATCTCGTCATCCTCATTGGGAGGAAGCCGCATCGGTTCTTCGCCGGTTTCCAGCCATTCGAGGCGAATGCTGTATTGCTGGCTGATCAGCATCAGTACGCTGCGCTGGGGTTTTACTTTGTCGAGTTCGTAGGTTACTAGCTGATCCCTTGTTAATCCAAGCGATCTAGCAAAATCCTCTTGAGTCATTTTATGTGTTGCTTCTTTTCGAACCAGTTTGATTCGTTCTCCTAATGTCATTGTAGTCACCTCCTTTTGTTATCCTGAACGCATTATATCACGAAACTACTTGAAAGTAAACTATTTAAAGTGGTTGAAGCCACAAAAAATAATTCAAAAATGTGTTGACAATCAAGCCGAGTTGATGTAAAATGTGGTCACAGTCAAAAAAGGAGGCGATTAAAAGTGTACGCAACCACTAAATCGGCTATTGTCGCTGAAAAGGTCGATATCCTCAAAACCTTTATCGGTTTCCCGGAAGCCATCCAGAACGCTTTTGCGGCGGGTGTCCTGTTCGGGCAGCTGAAAACGAGCATGGATAATGAGGAGCAGAAGAAGGAGAGCTAAAACAAGGCTCTCCTGACACAGAAAGTGCTTGGTGCTGTGTTTGGTTTGCGGCATTGGCGTTTACGAATGTCGTGAATGCAACCCAGCTTTGGTGGATGTAAGGAGGAATAAAGAATGGAAAAACAGTGGTACATCGTGAGAACCGACCGAGCGGGCGTATTCTTCGCCCACATTGAGGAGCGCAACGGTAGTGAAGCGAAGCTGACCGACGCTCGGCGTATCTGGTACTGGGATGGCGCGGCGAGCCTGAGCCAGCTTGCAACCGAGGGTGTGAAATGCCCGCAGAACTGCAAGTTCACGGTAACCGTCCCGTCCTGCACGGTTCTCGGCGTGATCGAGATCATCGCCTGCACGGATAAGGCCGTGGAGAACATTAAGGCGGTGAGAGAATGGCGGATGTAAAGGAAGCCGTTAAACGGTTCCTTGAAGTGCCGCGCGGCTTCGGCGACGGCTCCGGCGACGGCGACGGCAACGGCGACGGCTTCGGCTTCGGCAACGGATTCGGCGACGGCGACGGCTTCGGCGACGTAACTTCGTTTGCAGGTGATCCCGTGAACATGATCGATAACGTTCCCACGATTATCGACCATGTTCACGGCAATGCGGCGAAGGGGCGTGTTCTGATGTCGGATTTCACGACAAAAGATTGTTATGTCGTGAAAAATGAGGACGGCATCTTCGCACACGGAGACACACTTCGGGAAGCGATGAACGCGCTGCTTGAAAAACAGTTCGACGATATGCCGGAAGAAAAGCGCATTGAAGCGTTCCTCGAAGCGCACAGCGAGGAAAAGAAATATCCTGCGCAGGACTTGTTCGACTGGCACCATCGGCTCACAGGGAGCTGTATGGCTGGTCGGAAAGCATTCTGCTTGAATCATCAGATCGACTTGGAGCATGACTCTTTTACAGTCGATGAATTTATCTCATTGACTAAAGATGATTATGGTAGATCTGTGATTCTGAATATGGCAACGAAAAGGAGAGAAAACAATGCCCAGTAACTTTGTTGCAATAAAAAGTCTGGATACCATCATGGATGGTGCTGTGAATGAGCGCTTTGTCGAAGAGTGGCAGCGTCTGCTGCAAAACGTGTTTGACCCGAACACCGACCCAGTCGCTAAGCGTTCGGTGACGATCAATATCGAGGTTCAGCCCTCTGATGATCGTTCTGCCGGCACGTTTAAGCTCAAGGTAAGCTCCAAGCTGGCACCGCCGATTGTGGTGACTAAGCCGCTGTTCCTCAGTCGCGACGACAACGGAAATGTAACGGCTCAGGAGCGCAGTAATCAGCTTCCCGGTCAGATGAACATGCAGGGGACGGAGTTTGAATCGAATGTCGTGACGTTCAGTCACAATTAAGGAGGTATAGGTTATATGTCTTCTAATCCCATGATGATTGCCGCTGATGCGCAGGCGGCGCGCGCCGTAGATGAGTATCTTGTGAACCTTGGTAAGCGCATCAACGATGTTGAGAACGCAGTCAAGGTAGATGAACACGGGCATCACTATATGTTTGACCGTGTTAAAGGTTCTGTTGTGATGCTGCCTGATCTGGATCGTGAGAGCGTTCCGATTAACACGCTGGACGTGTTCTGTCTGGATGGTCTGGTTAATTTCATCTCAGCGGATGTGGATGATCTATTCTGCCACGCTGAACCGGAACAGGAAGATCGAATGGCCTGTCATCTTGTCCGCATCGTTTCGCCGACCGAGGTCGATGTGCTGTCTCCACTGATGGATATTGGAACGCGCGAGACAGTTGTCCGCTGCAAAGCATGTATTCCGTACATTAAATTTGGTCAGTACATGGACATTGACGAGTTCCAGATTATGCTGCAAAGCATGTTTAAACCGTCCGAGAATCTCGCGAAGGTATTGCAGATTTCCGGAAGCCTGCGGTCTGAACAGTCTGCGCAGTATGCCGATGATGGCGTGTCTCAGCGTGTGACGGTGCGCAGCGGCGTGGTATCCAACGCTGAGGTGACGGTCAAGAATCCTGTAACGCTGACGCCGATCCGGACGTTCACCGAGGTCGAGCAGCCTGAAAGCAACTTCATCCTGCGTTTTAACGACAAAGCGCAGTGTGCGCTGTTTGAGGGCGATGGCGGCGCATGGAAGATTGATGCTGTTCGCAATATTGCAACTTACCTTGGAAATAAGTTGCGAGGTTGCAACGTGGTTGTAATTTAAAAGTAGCCCAGCGCCATGCTGGATGGAAGGAGTAAAAACTATGACACTACTTGATGCGGTCGGTATAGGTATCGCGGTTGTGATCGGAATCCTTCTCCTGATGGCGCTGGGCTATCTCTTTATCCGACTGGATGAAGAAATGCAGAAGGAAAAAATCGCCAAGCCTGCCCCGGAGCAGGATATCCTGCCGGATGGCATCGGATGGTTTGAAATGCGCCGGATAACGGCACGTTGTCTGGCTTATGACCAAAAACGCTTGGCGCGTATGCCTAAAGAAAGGATGATCTATCATGCGAAAAAGAAAACCCGTTGTTGACTGCAATGTGCGCGTTACGATGACGCGATCTGCCTATAAAGAGTTGCTTAAAGCTCTGAATACCCGGTCGAAGAAGACGGTATGTGATTACCTCAACAAAACTGGCCATTATATGGGGACTGTGGTGGATATCTGTCTGGATGATTAAAGGAGGAGCGCTTATGAGCTTGTCTACGCCCAAAGAAGCTGCCGAAGCTATGCACATTAGTATCGCGACCATTACCCGTTGTGTGAAACGTGGCGCACCCGTACACCGTTGGGGAAGCACAGGGCATCGTTATCGTATCGACGTAGATGAGTTCGTGCGCTGGATGGAGGCACAGGGCGGGAACAAGCCTGAGCCTGTCCCTGCCTGTGCCACGATTGAGGAACTTGCGGCGCGTCGTCGTGCGATGATGCGCAGAATTTGAAAGGAGTCGATGGTATGTTGTCGGCGAATGGCCCCAAGATTGACGTTTCGGGGAAAATCGGTGATGTGCTGACCGAGGCCAGCTTGCTGCTGTATGGGGTCTGTCTGAGCGTCGCAAAATCGCGAATGGAAAAGATGGAACATGCAGACTTGGATGAAGAGTTCGCGAAGGCGCTTGCGCTGGTTACGCAATGCGCTATGGAAACGTACAACTATGAGACGAAAAACAAGAAAACTGACGGATGAGCAGCGTCAGATGGTCGAGGACAATATTGGATGCGCATTCTTGATCTGCAACAAAATGAGAAGTTATATCGCATCATGCCAGATCGAAGACCCTCTTGAAGTTTGTTATTTGAAGATGGTTGAAGGTGTGACGATGTATACGCCGTCAAAGGGTAAAACAAGTACGTTTTTTTGTCAGGTATGCCGGAATGCGATATTGCGAGAAGGCAGAAAAGTATGGGAAAAATGCCGAACACCTGAAAAGGTTGCCTGTTCTCTGGATGATATCTTCAGCCAATGTGAAGAAGTTGGAGAATCGTTAAAAGAGATCGGCATTTTCCAAAACGATATGTATTTTCAACGTATGACTTCCGTTTACGATCCGCTTGAATCTCTTTTGCGAAAGGAGAAAATGGATGAAATTCATAAAGCATTGCTCAATGTAAGTATCAAAGATCACGATATATTTTGGGCACATGCAAACGGTGAAAAGTATAAAGAAATAGCGGAACGATATGGTGTAACCAAGCAGATGGTTGCATTTATTGGAAAGAGAGCGGAAAAGTATGTACGCGAAAGGTTGATGAACTATGAGGGCTAAGATGAATGGAAAAATAATCTTTCTAGAAGCGGACAGTGTAGAAGATGCTTCTATCGTAAATTTTCCGCGTGCGACCCGGACAAGCAAGATGCCGCCGCGCACATGGATGCTTCCGCTGTGCTTCAACACGGTTGCAGACCTTGCTCGGCTGAAAGTGCCGTGCGATGCGGAGCTTCGCTCTGTTGCCGCACAGATGCTGGCGGCACACAAGTTCATCGACCAGCAGAAGGTGCTTGATCACGTCGAGCCTATCGCAAGACCGCCGATCAATGAGAAATACAGCTTGTTCCAGCATCAGGTGCGTGCGTTCAACATTGCGCTGGCGCTGTACGGCTATGAGGTGAGGTGATGATTATTGCCTAATGGTATCGGTGCTTGCGCTTTGTTGATGGATATGGGCACAGGCAAGACGCTGACCACGGTAGCGATCACCGGACGTATGTATCTGGATCACAAAATCCGGCGTGTGCTGGTGATCGCGCCGTCGTCGGTCTGTCCTGTATGGCCCGCAGAATACCGCAAATTTGGCGCGTTCCCTGCGCGGGTGGTCGTTATGCTTGGCGACCGACAAAAGCGCCTGAGCGCCTTGAAATACGCTTCAGGAGATGTCCTGCCGGGGATGGCTGACCCGCTGCGCGTGGTCGTTATCAACTATGAATCAACATGGCGGTTTCTGAATGAGCTGCTTGCCTACGATGCGGACATGATCGTCTGCGACGAGATGCAGCGTATCAAAAGCCACACCGCACAGCAGTCAAAAGCCGTGCATAAACTGGGGGATAAAGCCAGGTATCGGCTGGGGCTGACCGGTACGCCCGTTCAGAATGATACGCGCGACCTGTGGAGCGAGTATAGATTCCTCGCACCGGGTATCTTCTCCGGTAGTTACTACGCTTTTGAGAAGCGTTATGCGGCGATGGGCGGTTACGGCAACCATCAGTATTTCGGCCCGCGCAACCTCGACGAGCTGACGCGCAAGGCGCACAGCATCGCCTATCGCGTAACAAAGGCTGAATGCCTTGACTTGCCGGAAAAGACGTTTGAAATGCGCGATGTACCGCTCGAACCGTCTGCTGAGAAAATGTACGACCAGCTTCGCAAGGAGTCCATTCTTGAGTTGGAAAACGGCGACAGCGTGACGGCGAACATCGTTCTGACGCGGTTGCTGCGCCTGCAACAACTGACCGGCGGGTATCTGACGGATGATGAGGGGAATGTCCAGCACGTGTCAAGTGCCAAATTGGAGGCGGTATCGGATATTGTACAGAGCCTGTGCGTGGATGAGGAAAAGAAGGTCGTGATCTTCACCCGCTTCCGCGCCGAGCTGGACGGCGTATGCGACGCCTGCCGGAAGGTGCTTGGCGACTTGAAACTGGTGTATATCGACGGCTCTGTTCCGTTGACACAGCGCGGCGGTATTGTTGAGCAGTTTCAGACCGATGACGACACTCGCGTATTTGTCGGGAATCTGGATGCGTGCGCGGAAGGCATTACCCTGACCGCATCTGATACGGTTGTGTATTATTCGTTGACGTTCAATGCGGCGAAATATGCACAGTCGCAGGATCGCATTCATCGTGTCGGTCAGCGGAATGTATGTACATATATCCATCTGATTGTCCCCGGTAGCATCGATCAGAAGATCATGGATGCGCTGGACAAGAAGATAGACCTTGCGAAGTCGGTCACGGACAACTGGCGCGAGCTGCTGGAGGCGTAGACTATGGCCGAACAAAGCGGGTTGCCGCCGCTTGACGGCAGGCGGCGGGAGATCATGGCGATCATATACAGATTCCGCCAGAAGTACCAGTATCCTGAAAAAGCACAAGCCTACTGGGATGGTCTTTATCAGGATGTAAATAATATCAGCGCCAAGTTTGGCGGAGATCCGTTTGTTGCGGACATGCTGGCGGCTTGCGTGTGCGATATAGAGAGAGTTATGGAGGGTAAAGCATGACGGTTGAAGCGTTGTCTGGCGCTATTGCAAATTTGCAGGCGCTCAAAGACAGGAAAGACGAGCTGAAAGAGCTTGTCAGTGAGAACAACAAGCAGATCGAACAGGCTGAGAAGGATATCATTGCCGGGCTGATGGATCTGGCGGAAGCTGCGGGTCTTGAAGACCCAGCGTCGATCACGGTCGATGTGGAAGGCCGGCGTTATGGTCTGTCGATCAAGCGCTATTACAGTATCAAGAAAGATGACAAGCAGGAAGCGTTCGCGATGCTGCGTGAGGCCGGGCTGGGCGATCTGATCGTTGAGCGCGTGGATGACCGCACGCTGACGAACACGTTGAGCGAAATGCTTGACGAGGATGGCGAACTGCCGGAGAATCTGGCGGCTATCCCCATGAGCGTTTACGAGAAAACGACCATTACCGACCGCAAGGTCACATTGAAAAAGAAAGGGTGATTCAGATTATGGCAAAGAATGAGCTTGCTGTTATTGACAGCACGAAGGCGGAAGTTGCACTGGTTCCTTCTGGTGAAGAGATTTCCTCGTTGATGGAAGAGCTTTCCGACCTTGATCGCATCCCGTATGGGCGCATTAAAATCCCATCCGGCGGCGGAAAATCATTCCAGGTATTCAATCCTGGCGAAGATGACAGCGACGATGAGAAGGTCATCGAAGGCGTCATCATCATGTCGCACAACACGAACGGTTACTGGCCGGATGCGTATGACGGTACGAAGAACCCGCCTGTCTGTCAGTCCGGCGACGGTGAAACTGGCATTTGGGCGGCGACCGGCGAGGTGCGCACCTGTAAGGATTGCCCGTTTAACCAGTTCGGTTCCGGCACAGACAACAAAGGTAACCCAAGCCAAGGCAAAGCCTGCAAGAACATGCGGCAGGTGTACATCCTGCGTCGCGGCGATATCTTCCCGATGGTGCTGACGCTCCCGCCGACGGCGCTCGGCGCTTTTGCCGGGTATCGTGTCAAGGTCACCATGAGCCTGCGCAAGAAGATGAACGCGATCATGACGCGCATTACGCTGAAAACCGCGCAGAGCGCCACAGGCGTGGCATACAGCACGCCGGTATTTGAGGCGGTTGGTGCGCTCGACAAGACGGATGCTGCGGCTGTGGCAGCGTATGCGGCTGAGTTTATCAAATCTGCTGTCCGTGTCAGTGCTGCGGACGTACAGCCTGAACAGCCTGCTCAGGAGTTTGTCGAAGTATCGGATGCCGCTGTACCGTTTGACGTTCCGTCCGCTGCGCCTGACGAGACGTTTGCGCCAATCGAATAAGCCATACAATCAAGCAGGTCTGCACAACCTGCTGAAATGGTTTGATAGACCATGAGCGATTTATTTGAGCGGTTAAAGCAGATTCCAGCTTACGATGCGGCGCAGCGGCAGGGAATCGAGCTAAAGCGCAACGGGTATAAATTCTGGGCTTGCTGTCCTCTGCATGGCGAAAGAACGCCGAGTATGTGCTTTTACCCTAACGGCAGTTGGTATTGCTTCGGCTGTCATGAGGGTGGCGATGCCGTGACCCTGTACGAGAAGATGATGCAGGTATCGTCTTTGGAGGCTGCTGAACGGTTGGCTGCGGATTTTGGAATCGAGGTTTCAAGCTACACGGCAGATAAGCCGCGTGAAAAGCCAAAGCCGACTGTCTACCATCTTGTACAGGCACTTGAGAAGCGGCGTGGCGCGGAATGGAACAGGCTATGCCGTGCATATCATAGAGCGAACGCAATACTTGAGAAATATAGTGATCCCACTAAAGACCCTTGGGATACGCGGGAGTTTACGAATGCCATAATCGCAAGAACGTATGCTATGCAAGAGCTTGACTGGCTCTGGCAGGCGTCTATGGTTGATCTTGCGATGGAATATAAGGAGGGCAACGATGCCAAGTCAGGAGGAACGGGAAGCACTGGAAGCATTGATGGCGGACAATGCAGCACTGGAGGCGATGGCGCGGCAGGAACAGTATAATCAGCAGGCTACGCGTCAAGTTGAAGAACTGCATATGTCGCAGGCGAAGCCGATGCCCCCGTTGCCCAAACAGGTTAAGCCGCTTGAGTTTTATCGCGCATCGGACTTGTATGGTAAACAGCTCAAACGACCGCCTGTCATTGTCGAAGGCATGATACCAGCGGGGCTTACGGTGCTTGCCGGTGCGCCTAAACGCGGCAAAAGCTGGATGGCACTAAAACTGGCACTTTGCGTATCTAAGGGGGATAAATTTCTGGGTTTCCCGACTAAGCGCGGTAGTGTGCTTTACCTTGACCTCGAATCGCGGCAGTACCGTGTGCAAGACCGACTGTCGCGCTTGATACCAGGTGCAGCACCGGATAACCTGTATATCGCACACCAGGCAGATAAACTTGATGGTGACTTGTTAGAACAGCTTAAGAGCTGGGCGTCGCAGGTTGAAAATCCGTCGATGATTATCATCGATACAGTCGGGCGCGTCAAAGGCGGTACGCGACGCGGTGAGAACGCTTATGAAGGCGATACACGCATCTTCGGGCAGATGCAGAGCTTCGCGCTGGAAAACAGCCTGGCTCTGATCTGTGTGCATCACCTTCGCAAGGACAACGGTAACAACGATGACTACTTTGAACGCATCAGCGGCTCTATGGGCTTTACAGGCGCTTGCGACGCAGTTATGGTGCTTGCCGGCAAGCGCGGGGAAGAGACCAGCACGCTGAAAACCAGCAGCCGTGACTTTGATTCGCAGGATTTTGTTGTGAAGTTTAATTCCGGCGACTGGAAATTGGTGTCCTGCAACAGCGAGGAGTACGCTGAGTTGCAGGAATACAACGCGTCGCAAATGGTGCGCGGCATCATCGCTGTCGCGAAACGTTATAACTGCTGGCGTGGGACGGTAAACGACTTGAATTGCGAAATGTCGGAGACTCTTGGTGAACCCGTCGAGGAAATCCACGCGACACAGTTTGGCCGGCAACTTTCACACTTTGCACCAATGCTCAAGCGGCGAGATGGAATCATCATCACTGTTCAGCGGGGCAAAGGCGGCAAACGTTCAATCAAAATCGAAACTGAACAGAGCCATCAGGTTGTGCTGCCTGAAGAATTTACTGCGACGGACGAGGATCTGCCGTTTGAGCCGTAAGGAAGGAGATATACGTTGGATAAAGCTATGACTGAGAAGGAATGGCTTCTGATTCTGAAAGCTGTTTTTGAAAATGACAGTCGGTTTAACGACTTTGTGGTATCGTTCGACTTTGTGCCGAGCTGTGAGTATGCGTTTAGTGTAGCTCTGTCTGAGCGTGAACAGTCGTACTTGCGCATTCGTTACGCTGAGTGCCGATCAATGCGGACTATTGCGTACAAGGATGATTTGTCTGTTGAGCGCGTTCGTCAAATTCTTATGGCCGCGCTTGACAAACTCCGCTCTCCGGACATTGCGCCGATCCTGCTGTATGGCGTGCGTGGTTATGCAAACAGGCGTTCTTCTGATGCGGCTCAAATTGCGGCACAGGTCACAGCAGAGAAGTGCCTGAAAGAATACACAATCTCGTTTAAAACTCCGGAAGAATATGCAAAAAACGCGAACCTGTACAGGCTGCCCCTGACATCACTGGGGCTGTCTAATCGCTCAATGCACAGTCTGTTTGGCGCTGGATGTTCCGACGTCGGCGATGTGCTGACGCTTGGCAGGGACAGGCTTGCAGGGCTGCGCAATATCGGCGAAAAATCGTACAACGAAATCTGCGATGCAATTGAAAAGTTGGGGCTTGATGTCCATTACATCAGACCGAAGGAGAATATCAATGAACAGGCAACAGAGAAGGGCGCTTGCGCGAGCAAAGGGAACGAGGTCTAAAGGCGCAAAAATTGAGCAACTGAATAGCGCAATGGCCGTCGGATACAACAATGGTATTGATCGCGGCATCAAGTTTACCAGTGGTATCGTGTTTGAAAGTTATTGTGCGGCATCTGCGATTGCGCTCAAAGAGCTTTATAAGTTCGGTCCTGAGCGCACTGTGCGGTTCCTAAAGCGCGTAGAAGAGCTTATGATCGAATACATCACACACGAAGAGCTGCGGCAGGCGGCTTATGATAAATGCGGCATTGAAATCTGCCCGGACAACCCGGTTGATCGGGTTGGATTGAAGGAGGCGTAAGAATGGGTAAAGCCGTTAAGATGGCGGTGGAATTGCTGGCGCACACGGCGCTAAGTCAAGAAGAGGTTGTCTGGCCGGGCGATGTGGCGCGGGTTGTCGCCATCTCCGGGAAAATCTGTCATTCGCCTAAAGATGTAGACCTTCTAAAAGCTGAGATGCGTGGAATGACTGACACGACCGTTGATCGATATAACGAGAATGTGCTTGCCAGCGGGCATGATTCCATCCTCGAACATGTGAGCTTTACTTTCCTCGTGTCTGGCGTAAGTCGCGCTCTGCTGGCACAGCTTACGCGGCATCGTATTGCGTCGTTCTCGGTTCAGAGCCAGCGCTATGTGGCGCAGAATGGCTTCGATTATGTAATCCCGCCAGCTATCGAGAGTAATCCAAAACTCAAGAATGCGTTCGAGTTTGATATCTATACGATGAGCAGCAATTATGAATTTATGGTGCATGAGCTGATTGCGGCTGGACGAACCGAACAGGAAGCGAGGGAGGATGCGCGGTTCCTGCTGCCGAACGCTGCGGCGACGCAGCTCGTTGTAACGATGAACGCACGAGAGCTCAAGCATTTCTTTTCTTTGCGCTGCTGCAATCGCGCACAGTGGGAGATTCGGGCGCTGGCAGACAGGATGCGTACACTTGTGCTGGAGGTCGAAGAAGGGCTGTTTAAAGACAGCGGCGCACCGTGTCAGCGGGGTAAGCCATGTCCGGAGGGAACGAGAAGCTGCGGTCATCCGCGCAGCTGGGAGGATAACTAAATGACGCTGGGTAGCCTGTTTGACGGCTCTGGCACTTGTCCGCTGGCGGCGACACTCTGTGGGATTACGCCCATCTGGGCCAGCGAAATCGAGCCGTACCCCATCCGGGTGACGAAAAAGAACTTCCCAAGCATGCGCCATCTCGGCGACATCACCAAAATAAACGGCGCGGAGATCGAGCCGGTGGATATCGTCACCTTCGGTAGTCCCTGTCAGGATTTGAGCGTGGCAGGGGCGCAGAAGGGGATTGTGGAGGGCAAGCGAAGCAGCCTGTTCTTTAAAGCGATTCGGATCATCATGGAAATGCGGGAGGCTACACATGGGAAATACCCAAGATACGCCGTCTGGGAAAACGTGCCGGGCGCGTTTTCAAGCAATCAGGGGCGAGACTTTCTCGAAGTGCTCAGAGCGTTCGTCCGCGCGGCGGGTGGAGACGAAAATGATGTGCCTGAACCTGCGCGAAAAGGCAGAACAGACCGACTTGCTTGGAAAAATGCCGGCTGCATCCTGGGAGACGGTTACTCGATTGCCTGGCGCGTGCTGGACGCCAAATACTGGGGCGTGCCCCAAAGACGCAAAAGAATCTTCCTTGTTTGCGATTTTGCAGGCGGACGCGCCGGAGAAATACTCTTTAAGCGCGAGGGCCTGTTTGGGGATTTTAAAGCGTGCGGAGAAGCGCGGCAAGAAGATTCCGGCGCTGCTGTGGGAAGCGCTGGTGGAGACTGTCGAGCGTTCCATCTGCAACAAGACCCAATCTCCGGAAGAGTAAGCCCCTGTATCGGCGCGCAGCGTCAGGCGACGGTCGGCGTGGTTTACGCGGCGGACTGCCGAAACCTGCGGCTGAACGAGGAAATCAGCGGCACATTACAAGCTAAAGAAAATGGCGGGTACAGCTTAAATTATCAAAACCCGGTCGTATATCAAAACCCAAAGCGCGGCGAGTACGTGGAAAGCGAAATCGGGTCAACGCTGCTTGCACACCTAGCCGCCGGGCCGACGGACATCGTCGGTTATGACGCGAGGGGAAACGGCGACGGGAAAATCGTGCCGACGCTGACGGGCGACCACGAAAGCCGGGTGACAGACTATACGGCGCTCGCCGTGGACAACGGCCAGCTCAGCCAGATTTACATGACCGATACGGCGGGAACGCTGAACTGTATGCACGACCAGCAGGCGGTGTTAATTGTGAACGAGCCTGTCTGTGCCTTTATGGGCGGGCAGGGCGCGAAGGCGGACGGAATCGGCTACTCGGAAGAGGTTTCGCCGACGCTGAAATCCGTCGCGAGCGGGAGCAACACCGTGCCGGACGTGGCCTATTGGCTCAAAAAGCTATGGCGCTACATCGTCCGCAGGTTGACACCGCTTGAGTGCTGCCGGTTGCAGGGCTTCCCGGACTGGTGGGAGGATGGCGTGAACGGAAGCGACAGCGCGAGATACAAGATGTGGGGTAACGGCATGGCGCTGCCGTGCGTGCTTTACGTGATGGAGGGGATAGCGGATGGCGAGAATTGACACGCTGCCAAAGTTCAGCGAACTTGACAATGATCAGCAGTTGATTGTTTATACGGGTAGATTCTCCGAGGATTTGTACTGTGATGACGTGGAAATCATCACAAAAGAAGAGCTTTCAGATGAACTGCGCACTAACAAACTAAACATACAAGAGATCGAGGTCTATCTGGTTGAGCGGGAGATCGTCTCGGCATTTTCGGAAGACGATATCCGGGAAATGATCGAAAACGTGATGGAGCGCGACGAGCAGTACAAAAACTGGTGCGGAGACATGATGTATCTGATTCACGATTCGCCGGAGACGAAAGCATTTTTGCAATATCTGAATGGTCGCGCTGAAGCTCATGTGACCTATGACGCGGGGTTGCGGGTGGAAATGGATGGGGAGAGCGGAAGCCATGCATGAGCCGCCGAAACGCCGCAGGTTGACCAAAACCGAGCGTGAAGCGGTTTATGCGCTATGCGGCGGGCGCTGCGCGTATTGCGGCGCGCTCATTGAGCTGAAAGATATGCAGGTCGATCACGTCTTGCCGATGGAGTTCTGCGATGCGTATCAAGCGATAGGCGTTGACCTCGATTCGAAGGACAACTATCTGCCAGCCTGCCGAAGCTGTAATCACTATAAAAGCACGTTTACGGTCGAGAAATTCCGCAAAGCGATTGAGAGATACCCGATTGTGCTGGAACGGGACAGCGCAACCTATCGAAACGCGGTAAGGTTTGGCATGGTCGAGCCGAAAAAGAAAAAAATCCGATTTTACTTTGAACAGATTGATGTTGAAGTACCGTCGCTGGAATGGAGATGAAACGATGAAAACGACTGAAGAGATCAAGAAGGCACTTAAATACCACAAAGACGCGGGCTATTGCCTTGATTGCCCTTATGACTGTTCTAGCTTGGGTTGTTCGGGACGCCTTGCCGCTGACGCACTCGCCTACATCGAGCAGCTTGAAAGCCGCGTAAAAACCGATAAGGAATAATATAGAAAGTAAAAGTCAGGAGGATAATTATGAAAAAGGTTTGCACTATTATTTTTGTTTTGATTGTCGCAGTTGTTATCGCTTTTTTCTGCGCGGATTCCGCGTCTGCAACGACAATTAAAGAAGGATATGTCGGCATTGTCTTAAATTGGGGTAAGGCTGAAGCTGATATTTTGACACCCGGTTTCTACGTCATTCCTCCGTGGAAATCGGTAGTCAAAATGGATTGCCGCTGGCAGAAATATGAGGTTGTTTGTTCGGCGTTCAGCAAAGATATCCAGCAGGTTGATATCAAAATGACCTGCAATTATAAACTGTCAGAAGATGGAGCTAGACGTATTTATTCACAGGTTGGCGAGGATTACGGCAGTAAAATCATGGAGCCGTGCATCCTGGATGCTGTCAAAGCTGTATTTTCCAAATACACGGCAGAAGAATTGATTTCTGAACGTGACGGCATTTCCACGGAAGTCTACGAAGCGGTCTACTCTAAAATGGAAATCTACGATGTAAAAATCCAAGACGTGGCGATCACGGATATCGACTTTAGCGATGCTTTCACCGATGCGGTGGAAGCTAAACAGGTTGCCACACAGAAGAAACTGCAAACGCAGACCGAACAGGAGCAGCAGACCATCATTGCTGAGGCTGAAGCAGAACGTGAAAAAATTAAGGCACAGGCTGATGCAGAAAAAAAGAAGATCGCGGCTGAGGCCGATGCGGAAGCAGTCAGAATACAGGCTGATGCAGAAAGTTATCGCCTTGAAGTAGAATCGAAGAACATTACGGATAAAGTCATCCAGAAAGAATACATTAAAAAGTGGAATGGTCAGTTGCCGATTATCAGCGGAGGCAGCGCAACGCCGATTGTGAATATGGAAGAATTGTTGAATGGTGAAAAATAACAATAGGAGAGTGTTTGAATGAAAACCAAAGCAGAATATGAAAAAAGGCGAGCGGATATGCAGAATGATGCCTTGATTGCTTACTATAAAAGACAAAAGTACATTCCTAATAAAGAACAGTATTTGGCTCAATATGTTCACCTGATGAGAAAAATGAAGAAAAGAGCATATTGGTTGAAAAAGGGCAGATATTTTGTTAATGGAAAAAGAGTTAGAAATTTAGATGATCTTTTAACTATTATAACAATCTGGAGGCTGTAATTATGTACGAAGGGAGCAAAATCTCCACTGAGGAAAGACAAACAAAAAAAGAAATGGAGGGAACACCATGGGAGAAGTAAAGGAAGGTCTTGCACTGGAAAATGGCGGAGAAATGACGCTGGCGGATGCGATGATTGCTATCATACTGACATCGGCTTGTCCCACACGAAGCCCAAGAAAGAAACATGAAAAGATGCGCGACGCGCATTATAAAGAGGTGACAAGCAGTGATCGACAGTCCGTGTCATGGATGCGGAGAGCGCGCCTTCGGATGTCACGCAAGCTGTGAGCAATATGCAAAATGGGTAGAAAAAATGGTACTGATTCAGACAAATATTTCGGTTCCGCATTACATGCCACCGATGCCGATGACGCATGAAGAGCGGATACAAACCGCGATGCTCTGTACCAATATCTTTCCAGCACCACTGCCGAAATCACCTCTCGATAAGATACTTGAAACGCTTGAATGGGAAAACTCACATGGCTGGCTGTACAGGATAATATACTGGCATGAAAATCCGAAATACAGGATATAAACACAAAAAAGACCGGATAGCATGGCAAACACCACGCTGTCCGGTCTTTGTATGATATGGCACAACGCAATCCTCCACCGATTATTTATCGTTTTTACATACTTTATTTGGGTTCTTTTCCGGATGCGCTTTAAGGTAGCTTGCAAGAACATCGGCTGCCAGTTTATCAGGGGCAACGTTACAGATGGCTGCAATTTTCTTGATGGTTTGCGTTTGAGGTTTATGTTGGTTACGTTCCCACATCTGGATATGCTGTCTGGCTACTCCAAGACATTCCGCCAACCGTGCAACAGTCAGGCCGGCATCCGTTCGAGCTTTAAAAATGGGATTGTCCTTTGGGATGGGCGGATCTTGCATACGAACGCCGCGCGAAAGCATATCATCCACAGACAATCCATATACATTTGCGATCTTTTCAACTATATCTTGAGAAGGGAGGGAAAGACCGCTTTCGTATGTACAAAGCGTAGGAAATGGAACACTAATCCGTTCCGCCAGTTCTTTGCTGCTAATTCCGTATTCGTCGCGAAGCGCATGCAGTACTTTACCAGATTCAAGATTCTCTTTCTTATGCTGAGATTTATGCCGCTTAATTAAAAGCGGGTCTATATTCAGAACTTTTGCGAAACGTTCTGCGGAAACAGAGGTCATCGCACGTTCTCCGTTTTCGATATGGCGAATTTCACTAGCACTCATGCCTACTGCCGCCGCCAGCTTTTCCCTTGATAGACCAGCTTCTTTGCGAATTTCAAGAAGGGTCTTTTGCTCGATCTTTTTGATTTTTGGCACATTCTTCATCCTTTCGTTGTTTAGAGTATAGAGCCACCAACTGATCGCCACGAACAAATCTGTTATCAATCCACCAAACGGCTTTTGTCTGCGCAAACAGCATTCGTTTGATGGCGTTCTTGATTTGTGAGCTTTCTTCAGATGATATGCGATCCTCGATTGATTTTAGCGCGTCACGAGCTTCAATTGCTTTCTCATGACGAATATCAAGCGCCCACGCAACCTGTTTATCTGTGCCGACAAGCCCTGGAAGGTTTGCACGCCGTTCTTCCGCTTTTCGTTTCTCCATACGAATCTTTTTTTCGCATTCGCGGCATGTATCTATGTTCTCTTCAGCCCATTCAACGAAATTCGCAGCGGTTCTACTGTTGCAGTTTCGTTTTTCAACCTCGAATGGTTCACCGCAAATGCAACATGTACAATGTGCATGCGCAATCATATGGCGAATCTCCTTTCTCTCTTTATGGTTTGCCGCTACGCGCGCCAGAAGGCTGTTCTGGCGCTTTGTTTGTGGTCATTGTTATGTTTTATCCAGGAACATGGGGCGCTCGTCAGGAACGATATAACGGATTCTGTTAGCCATCCGCGTGACAGCCGCTTGCAGATTTCGAAGCTCATCTACAAAGCCGAGCGCTCGGTATGCCGACTGTATGCCATTAACGTAAGACTTCTCCGGCATGGACATGCGCTGCATATCCCTGTTCATGATATAAATCAAGCCAGTGTATGTTTTGCCGTCCGTTCCCTGCACAGTAGCTGTTTCTTTTGTGTAGTAACGCGGTACACCCTCGTACCGATCAAGGATCGCTTCATCCTGCTCGCTGATCTCCCAGACCAAGACAGGGACGCGATCTTTGTTCCATGCGCTGGGCGCTACCGTCGCGTACAAATAAAACTCCAATGTATGGTTATTCAGCCAGCCAGTAGTGACCAACTTCGCGTCAGGGCAGCGTCGCGCCATCTGAGCCGTGCTCATGTTCGAGCCGTAGGCGATATAGGTTTTCATTTGTTTGCATCCTCCAATGCTTAACTATATTTGCGATCTTTGCCGCGACGCAAAGCAAGTTTACACTTGCTTTTTTTCATTCCTTTCTTTTTCTTCCCAAATGTCGCAAGTGTCCATAGATACGCCTGCAACCATGTTATCAAAATCCGGGTCGCCATCATCTGTGGCTGTATATATGACCATTGTATAATAATCGTTGTTTTCGTCTCTTTCACTGTCTGCGTCATACCACCGGCGCGGGGCAGGCGTCGCGGGGTCAAAATCTTTCCAATATTCACTTATCAGACGAGCTTTTGCCCACTCATCATTCATCTGAGATGGTTCGACATCCACCAGATAAGGCAGGGAGAGATCAACGTCAGTTTCAATCGTTCTGCCAGTCAGCGGGTCTTTTTTGTTTACGGTACATTCGATGTAATATTTCATTTT
>ERZ1026868.816-NODE-816-length-17866-cov-4.784571_pt1 | contig 17866 bp, 17 predicted proteins | sample MGYA00380164_ERZ1026868 | MGnify/ENA primary metagenome ERZ1026868 (study PRJEB33269, sample SAMEA4719800) | human gut metagenome | biome: human-associated habitat; feature: organic feature; material: feces | place: Cameroon | collected 2013-10 ... | reverse complement strand
AACCTGGTCAACTGCCATTTTTTTGATGCCGCGAATGTTCAGCGGCGCATCGATGAGGATGCGGCGACAGCGCTTTTCGCACGGATGCTCGCACACCAACGCACATGCCGTGGGGAACGGGTTATCTTTACGAATAAGCTTGATAGCGTCGGCATAGCGTCCCTCGCCAACAAGGGCAATGTACCCTGGCACGTTAACGTGAGCCGGGCACAGGGTTTCGCAGGGAACACTTTGACCCATGCCTTGGGTGCAGCTACGCCCAACCAGATGAGCTTCAACCTCTTCGGAAAAAGTATCGAGCGCATCAAGCGTTGCCTGGGCAGCCTCGTACCCTACCGCGCAATCCGATGCATCGCGAATCATCTGGGCGAGCGCACGCATGGTTTCCAGTGTTTCGTTGTTTGCCTGGCAGTTTGCCAGTTCCCGCATCAGCTCAGAAAGTTTCGGCAGACCATCACGGCACGGAACGCATTTCCCGCACGTTTGGTTTGCGCCAGTTTCAAGAAAAGATGCAACGGTGGTCAGCGGACACTGACCAGGAGGTGCAGCCTCGACCCTTCGCTCAAATCTCTTTAAATAAGATTCCACCTTCGCATCAGCAGCCGTCTTGGGCTCAATAGATAGCGCGGACACGCATCCCCCTTCCCTGCACGGCATCGCGAACTTCAACGCATAAAGCTCCTACGAATAGAAGCAGCAGACTACAACCGATAACCGCACCAAATAGCTCAACATCCAGCAAGCAAAAACGCCCTCCCCGAGGGGAAGGCATTTGCGAACACTCTACTTGTTTTCGATGCCATTCGACGGCAACGGCATCTATTTATCGGCGAAAGGAGTAATTATTCAATCCTTATGAAACGGTGGACCCTACCAGCCGCCCAGCAGAAAGTCCGGGCCATTAACCGCGCAAAGAGGGAAAAACCTATCAATCGACTGGATAGTACGTGGTTACCGTGGGGTTGTCTTCAATATAGGCACGAAGCTTATCAATGTAGCGTTGCGCCAAAGGGGAGAATGGACGCTCGGCATGATACAGATAGCCAACCGTCATGGTTTCATCAACCTCAAGGGGGATGGAGCAGATGCTCTGCCCCATTTCACCAGAGAGAACGCCCGTTGAAATGGTATAGCCGTTGTGGCGATTAAGGAGAATGGTCAAGGTGCCGCGGTCATAATAGGTAATGTTCTGGCTGTGGGGCAGATGGCTCAGCGGCTCTTCAGCAAAGAAAAAGGAATTGTTGCTGCCCTGCTCGAACGAATAACGAGGATACTCTTCCAAGTCTTCGGGCTTCAGGCTTGATCGACCGGCAAGAGGATGGTTAGAGCCGACGAACACATGCGGGTGAGCCTCAAACAGCGGCGTAAACGTCAACCCGGCATCGGAAAAAGCCTTGGTCAGCACCTTACGATTGAACTCGCTCAGGTACAAAACACCTATTTCACTACGGAATTCTTTAACATCATCAATCACTTCCGCCGTACGCGTCTCACGCAAGGAGAAGTTGTACTCCTCTTCGTCACATTCCTCAGCCAAATCGACAAATGCATGAACGCAAAAGGCGTAATGTTGGGAAGAAACGCAAAGCCTGCCCTTGGCGACGCTGTTCGAATTGGAATAACGCGCCTCAAACAGATCAAACTGCTGCAGAATCTGCCGAGCGTAACCGATGAACTCAGTACCCTCGTTCGTAAGGGTAATGCCACGGTTTGTGCGGTTGAAGATGGAAATCCCCAGTTCCTGTTCAGTGTCTTTAATGGTGGTTGAAAGCGTGGGCTGGGAAACATACAGCTGCTGGCTAGCTGCGTTAATGGAGCCGCATTCGGCGACTTCAATAATGTAACGAAGCTGTTGGAGCGATATGTTGGTGTGCATGCTTCTTCCCTTCCCCAGTAAGAGCTGTGCAAACGAAAACAGGCCAGGGCTTTAAGCCTCTGGCCTGTGTGCAAGTGGTGGGCGATACTGGGATCGAACCAGTGACCTCCACCGTGTCAAGGTGGCGCTCTCCCCCTGAGCTAATCGCCCGAAATGCCGAACTGCTTCAGCGAGCTTGTATATTACCAGAACAGCACTTTGCGTCAACCGTCTTGATTCGTTTTTTTCAGAAACAGGACCACTATTCGGAATGGCTCTCTGCCCGATGATAGGCATCATCAGGCTCAATATGGACAAGGATGTCCTTTACCTGCGGGAACTTATGGACGATCTCAGATTCAATACGATCGGCAAGCTCATGCGAAGCAGCAACGGTCATGTCCGGATCAACCAGCACATGCAAATCAGCATATACATCGCCCTGGGTGCCGCGCGTGCGAATACGATGCGCATTCCGAACACCTGCGATACCTTCCACGACTTTACGAACTTCCTCTTCGGGGATTCGCGCCTTATCGGAAAGAGTCTGAAAAGCCGAGCGGAACACATCGAATGCGGTATACAAAATGGCAACCATGACAACCAAGGCCATAACGGAGTCGGCAATGGCGAAGCCGAGCTGAATCAGCACGAGGCCAACAATGACACCAATGGAAACCATAGCATCAGAAAGCGTATGGCTTGCATCTGCCAGCAAGATATCGCTGTTCAAACGCTTACCGGCCTTTCGCTCATAGGTCGTAACCCCAATATTGATGCACAGCGTGCCAACCATGACCACATAGGAAACCACCGTAACGGAAGCATTGTGGTCGCCTGAAATTAGGGCGCCGATAGCGCTTGATCCAACCTCGAACGCAGCAGCTATGAGCAGAATACCGATGACCATGCTCGCATATGTCTCGAATTTGAAGTGCCCGTAAGGGTGGCCTTCATCTGCGGGTCGGAGGGCGAGCGTGATCCCAACCAAGCCAACTACATTGCCCATGGAGTCAAACACCGAATGAATACCGTCAGCCTGCATAGAGTGAGAATTGGTGACCAAGCCATAGAAGAACTTTGCAAGCGCAACCAGCAGATTAAGCAAAAGAACGATCCACAGAACACGACGCACATCCGCCATTCTCGATGTCTGATAAGACCCACTGTTCATAACGCTCAACTTCTTTCATCGAATAACGCCACTCATGGTTCGGCGCTTAAAAGCAAAAAGAATCGCCCACCTACGTGAGCGATTCTCCACACCTTAGCACCGAATCTGGTTACCGCAGGTTAACAACGTAAAGCGTAAGAAATAGCTAACATTGAACGCCTTCAATTTGGGCGAAGTGGAATTACTTTAGCAGCTAGCCAGATACGCTTTCAGGGTATCCACGAATCGGTCGACATCATCTTCATGGGAATCGTAACCAAAGCTGACGCGCAACGTGCGCTTGCCCATTGCAAGGGGAATGCCAGCCGCCTGAAGCGAAAGCGGATGCTTATGACGCCATGTGCCAACCGGGACGGTATTGATGTTTGACTCACACGCAGATGCCTTGGAAACATAGACGCCGTGGTCGCTCAAATAGCGGAGGGCCGCCTGGTTTTTCATACCAGGAACGCTGAAATTGAACAGGTAAGGCGATCCGTCCTCACGTGAATTGATTACCGCATCAGGAATCTCTGCGTTAACCCGAGTGCGCAAACGGTCCCACAATCCGCGAACGCGCATTTCTTCGGCCTGCCTGTCGGAAAATGCACAGCGTACCGCTTCGGCAAAACCAGCGGCGAGGTAAACGGGCTCGGTTCCTGAACGAAGACCGCGTTCTTGCCCACCCCCAAACGCCGTGGTGAACATATCGGTCCCACGCTTTACAAACAAAGCGCCGATGCCCTTCGGCCCCCCGATCTTATGAGCAGAAAGGGAAGCTAGATCAACACCCCACTCGTGTACGGGAACGTCGATCTTGCCAAAAGCCTGAACGGCATCGGTGTGCACCACTGCGTTGGGAGCATATTCATTGCGCAACTTGACGATTTCAGGGATAGGGAGCCGATAACCAAGCTCGTTTTGCACCGACATTACTGTTACCAATGTTGTTGGTTCCTGCAGAAAACGCGCGCATGCTTCTAGATCAAAATTGCCATGAACGGCTTCGACATAAGAAACGCAGCAATCTCCCTCTCGCTTAAGGCCGCGCACCGATCGCGTTACCGAAGGGTGCTCCAAAGCAGAAGTTATGATTCGACCTGCGCCGATTCCGCGGGCCATAACCGAACCGCGAATGGCAAGGTTGTTCGATTCGGTTCCGCCCGATGTGAAAAAAATCTCATCAGGCTCAGCACCCAAAGCAGTTGCGACAACAGCGCGACTGTCCTCCAACACGCGCTTTGCCTTCTTACCCAACGCATGAGCAGAAGACGCGTTGCCGTAGTTCTGAAGTTCCCGCATCATAACCTGCACCACCTCGGGGCGCGGTTTGGTTGTGGCAGCATTATCCAGGTAGGCTTCGCGATAGGAGCTTTGTTTCCCCTCGTTTATAGAGAGGTCTTGCGTTTCACTGCTCACAGGGTGCCTGCCTTTCGTGCTGCCTCCACTTCGGCCAATGCCTCAGGTGGAGTATGCGCGCACGTGCCGTCACCACGTTTTACGACCTCGATGGCGTCACCCGCCGAAACAACGCCACCATGCAGCACCACGCCGAAAATGCCCTCGCGGGGAAAGATACAGTCGCCCGCCAAATGGTAAATGGCACAACGGGTATGGCACACTTTACCGATCTGACTGATTTCCACCAGCACATCTTTTCCCAAACGGAGCTGCGTGCCCAAAGGCAAATCAAGCAGATCGATTCCTTCAGTTGTAAAGTTTTCGGCAAAATCGCCAGGGCCAACCTCTAAGCCCATATTACGAGCTTTCGCGATGGATGCTTCTGCCAAAAACGAAACCTGACGGTGCCACTTTCCTGCATGAGCATCGTTTTCCAACCCATCATCAACAAGGACAAACTGAGGAGCATCGCCAACAGGCGTTTTCCGAACTCCTTTACGAGCAGAAAGGTTGATGGATGTGATGCAAGCCATTGATGCCTCCTCAAACGCCAATAAGCAACGTTCCAATAGTAGTGAGGACCGCGCAATAAGCATGCCGCTCAACCTTCCTTCGGCAGAATCAACAGGGCTAACGGATGGCTATTCACAGCGAAAAGAATTTGCCTACACGCCCCCACCCGAACCATTCGTATAATACGGACGCCGAAAACCCACATGATGCCCTACACTTGCCATGCTGAGCAGCCTAAAACGAACACAAGGAATGGCATGATCTACGAACCTCTACCCCATAAGCCCTATCGACCAAGCCCTGCCGTTTCTTTCGTAGGGAGGCAAAATTCAGGGAAAACAACCCTGTTGGAAAAAATCATAACCGAGCTTACCCGCCAGGGGCTTGCTATTGGCACCCTGAAGCACCACGGACACCCCGATTTTGAAATCGACATTCCAGGGAAAGATTCATACCGTCATCGTGCCGCCGGATCAAAAACCACCGCGATCCTTTCAAGCAAACGCTTGGCATTCACATGCGATCTAGCCCAAGAAATATCCTGCTCCGAGGCGTTGGAGCTTATGCCGAACTACGATTTGGTGCTCGTGGAAGGATTCCGCGGCATAGGATTGCCAACCATCGAACTGCTTCGAGCGGAAAATCCAAAAGATCAAATAGCCGCAGAAGCGCTCATCGACCGCTTGTCCAGCACAGAACCCTCACGGTCTGACGACGAAACGCCCGACCGGCCCGCAATACCAGCCGCCATCGTTACCGACATGCCGGCCGTTGAGCAAATTGCCCGCGAAAACGCTGTCGAGGTATTCGGTTTCGAGGACATTGAAGCTATTGCGGCGTTTTTACGAAAACGATACACGCGTGCGCCACTTACCATCGCCATTCAGGCAGGCGGCGAATCGAAACGAATGGGGCAATCGAAAGCATTGACCCCCTTTTTGGGACGCCCCCTAATCGAGCACATGCTGGAAGTAGTTGCCTCATTTGCCGACGAGCTCATCGTCACGACCAATGAAGAACCAGAGCTGCGTTATCTCCTTGAGCGGCATCCCAAGCTCCGCCTTGTTAGTGATGTCATGGAAGAACGAGGTGCCCTGCCCGGACTCCTTACTGCAATTGAAGCGAGCTCCAACGATGCCGTTGGAGTTGTTGCTTGCGACATGATTGCCTTTTCGCCGCAAATTCTTACCCGCGAGGCTCTTGCAATGCAGGCAAATGGAAGCGACGCGGTGGTGCCATTCAATAACGGGAATTACGAACCTTTTGCAGCGGTGTATCGCAAAAGCACGTGCCAGCCTATTCTGGAGACCATTACTTCGCAAGGGTCAAAGCGCATGCGTGATTTGATCGATTCGATCGACTGCACTCGATTCAACGCCGAACTTATGCGCAAGCCCGGATCGATTGATCCCTTTGCCAACGTGAATACGCCACAAGAGCTTGCTCAAGCAGAAGTCCTATACCGTATGTATAGCTAAGCGCTGCCTTTAAAACCGATTCAAAAAGCAGCAAGAAAACGGCTTTCCCGTTTACCGAAAACACCCTCAGTAAACGGTATGTAGTAAGCGGTAGACGGTTACCTGGATATTTCACCGTATCAAACTATCAGCTAAATAAACAATGAAGAGGGATATCTACAGTCCCAACGCACGTACCTGCGCAATAAGTTCAGGTGTGGCTTTCTTTTCCAAATCAGGGGCCGAAGCATGGGAAAGAATTCCCTTGTCGACCAAATCATCCAAAGACTCACGAAGCACCCGATTGGCACAGGCGTTCGTTTCGCGCTCCACTTTGCGGAACAACTCGATTAGCGCTTTGGCTTCTTCGGTCAAGCAAGAGCCACGGGCTCCTTGACGAAGGAATAAAGCCACGTCAAGGCCTTCTTCCGCCTGCTTGATAATGCGCCATGCCTTACTATAAGCCATGCCCATATCTGCCGCAGCTTTGTTCAGCGAGCCCAACCGTTCAACTCGTTCGCACAATTCCACGACGCCAAGGCCGAGCCCAGGACTATGGTGCGCTTGGCTCTTTGAGCTTATGAATACTTTGATGTCTGCCGAAACTTCATCGCTGCGCATACCGTTTACCTCTCGGAATCGACACTTCACAATCGTTTCGCTTATTTTCCCAAACCAAACGAGGGTTTTTCGATTTATTCTCGCGAAAGGACAAAACCACGCCCCGAATCGAAAGGACTCCTCCCCATGACTGCCACCCAAAAGGCGAAAAAACTCGCCACCGCGTTTGCAGCTTTCGCTTGCTGCGCGTTGGTTGCCGTAGCTCTTACCGGTTGCCAACAGGAGGAAAAGAAAGAAGACGTTCAGCTCCAGGTATTTGCCGCCAACTCTCTTTCGAAGGCAATGGAAGAAGCCCAGCAGGCTTATATCGAAGATGGCCACAGCAACGTATCCTTTGCCGATACTCAGTACAAGGCTTCAGGCGAACTGAACGAAATGCTCGGTGCAGGATCCTACGCCGATCTTTTGATTTCTGCATCCAAGGGTTCCATGGATACCGCCGTCAAGGAAGGTTACGTTGACGAAGGAACCCGCGTTGACCTGTTCAAGAATGATCTGGTTATGGTTTCCAAGGAAGGCTCCGGTCTCTCCGATGTAACGCTTGAGGACATTGCCGCCGGCAAGTACTCCATCTGCGTTGGCGATGACTCTGTTCCCGCAGGCAACTATGCGGCACAGTCCCTTTCCACTGTTGGCGTTTACACCCCCGCCGGTGATGACGCAAGCAAGACCGGCAAGGAAATCTCCGGCAAGGGCGGCTCTTACGGCTCCGACTACAAGGTTGTAACTGACACCTCCGTTGGCAACGTTTGCAAGCATGCTCAGTCTGGCGATGTCGATATTGCCTTCGTATACACCTCCGACGTCTATCGTTTTGGTGGCGTAGAGATCGTTGGCACCGTACCTGGCGACACCCACAAGAACATCGTGTATCCTGGCGCTATTACCAAGGATTGCAAGAACGTTGATGCCACCAAGGAATTCCTTGACTGGTGCATGAACAGCGAAAAAGCTCAGGCAATCTGGCAGAAGTGGGGCTTCGAGTTGGCGTAAGCCGCAAATAGCCACTTCAACTTCGCTATTTTCTGGAGATGGGCGCGCAGCAACGCCCATCTCCCATTTTTTGATACGCTACCTTTTCAGATAAGGACCTTTCATGAATACAAAACGAGGCACGGCACACGCCACCTGCTTATTCATGCTGATACTGGTTTTGATAACGTCACTGCTCCCCTGCAAGGCATTTGCCAATGAGGCCTCGGGAGACGCCGACACTCCCAAAACCACCAATCCCCAGGCTACCTCCTCTGAAAACGGAGAATCGGCAAAAGTTAGCGTATCGGAAGATGCAACCAGCGCATCAATTGAGGACGCCTCCTACGCAGTCTGCGATTTCACACGTGCCCAAAAGGGGTCGAATCGAGCTATTGATGGAACGTACTACGGTTACTCGTATTTGGTGGGAAACGAGACAGGCGAATTCTTTCAGCTTATCGCCTCCGAATCCTACGCAGTCGCTTACGTTCCCGCCCAAGCAGCACAGACTCTTGGCATCGATATCGACGACGAGAATGATAAAGCCCTACTTAAAGACTACTTCCGTGCGCTCGATGGCGAAGCGGCAGCGGGCTCTATCCCTCTTTCCCGGATCGATACCTGGCACTTCACGAGCAACCCAACCTACGAAATCGACAACATCCGTTTCTCATTCGATCAAGAAATAAATGGAAATGTGTATGCCAGCGTTATAGGCACCGATAGCTCCGACCTCACCGACAGCGACAACCCAAACTACTTCAAACCCTCCTTTGCCGATTTTGGTCGACTGGCCCCCGCAAATGAGGTTACCGTGAATGAAGGGACCACAGGAATTGCCGCAGCGGGCAAATTTCTCTCAGAACTCGACTGGAGTCCCCTGTGGGTAACCCTTAAAACTACCGGCGTTGCCATCGTTTTCATCTTCGTCCTTGGGCTGCTAGCTGCCTATTGGTGTCTTCATCTTTCGCAAAAAGCAAAGAACATCGCCGACAGCATATTCACCATCCCCATGGTGCTTCCCCCGACTGTATGTGGCTTCATCTTGCTGTATCTCTGTGGCAGGAATACCGCCTTCGGCAGCTTCTTTATCGATATCGGATTTCCCCTTATCTTCAGCTGGCCCGCAACGGTTATTGCCGCAGTAGTGGTTGCATTCCCCTTGATGTATCGAAGTGCCCTGGGTGCTTTTGAAAACCTCGATGCCAATATGCTCGATGCAGCTCGCACCTTGGGGTGGAGCAATACACGCATCTTCCTGAAATTGATGCTCCCCCTTTCCTGGAGCAGCATTGCCGCCGGAACCGTGCTCGCATTTGCACGTGCGCTCGGTGAATTCGGCGCAACGCTATTCTTAGCCGGCAACTATCTGGGCATCACCCGCACTATCCCCATCGCAATTTACTTCGAATGGATGAATGGAAATGATGGCGTTGCCTGGTTCTGGACCGCGATCGTTATCGGATTCAGCTTCATCGTGATCTTGTTCATCAACTTGTGGAGCAACCGCACTACCAAATACCGTAAGGGAGCTAAGCAATGAGCCTTTCCGTATCCATAAAAAAGAGCTTCCCCGCATTTACCCTTGACGTAGATATTGAAGCAGGAAACGAAACCATAGGCTGGCTGGGCGAATCGGGTTGTGGAAAAAGCCTTACCATGAGATGTATTGCCGGCATCGAAACCCCTGATGAGGGAAAGATCGTGGTGAACGGAAAAACGTTCTTTGAGCGGGAAGCCGGGAAACGCCCCACAGTGAACCTTTCCCCTCAAGAACGCAAAACCGCTCTGCTGTTCCAAAACTATATGCTGTTCCCCAACTTAACCGTGGCAGAAAATGTGGCAGCGGGAATTGACCGAAAACTGCCCAAGGAAGAACGCAACGCTCAAGTAAACGCTGAGCTGAAGCGCTTTGGCCTAGACGGATTCGGCAAACGATACCCCTCGCAACTTTCTGGAGGGCAACAACAGCGCGTTGCCTTGGCCCGCATGCTTGCAGCAAAACCTGACATCCTTATGCTTGATGAGCCTTTCTCTGCCCTCGATGCGCATTTAAAAGGCGTATTGGAGCAGAACCTGGCTGGACTGTTCGAAACCTTCCACGGAACAATTCTGTACGTTAGCCACGATATCGATGAGGCACTGCGTTTTTGCGACCGTATTGCCGTAATCGAAAAAGGGCACGTCATGGAGGTGAGCACGGGCAGCAATTTGGTCAACAACCCCCAATCAGCAGCGAGCATCAGACTCTCTGGCTGTAAGAACACAACCCTTGCCCATCGGGTTGACGCCCATCGAATATTCCTGCCCGCCTGGGGCATCGAAGTGGAAACCGATAAGCCCGCACCGGAGAACCTAACTTACATGGGAGTTCGAGCATTCTTTCTGGAACGTGCAGAAGAGCCAGGACGGAACACCTATCGTGTTCGGGTTGTCCGCACGAGCGACTCGCGTTTTGATCGTTCAGTACTGCTGGAATTCCTGGACCGTACGCCAGGCTCAGACCCCGTAGTTGAGCAAACTGAAAATGAGATGAAATACCTTGAACAGCACTTATTCTGGCGCGTCGACAAATTGAAGGTGCCCGAAGAAAAGCTACCAGTCAAAGATGAAGTACTCCTGATCCGCATCCCTTCCGATAAGGTTTACCTCGTATCCAAATAGCCTTACCAACACGGCTACGCCCAACGACTCAACCCACATACCACTATCACCCGAAAGGAGACGCCATGAAAGATGGTCAGGGAAGACAAATCGACTATCTGCGCATATCGCTAACCGACCGCTGCAACTTGCGCTGCATCTACTGCATGCCCGAGCATGGCGTTAAGAGTATTCCCCACGAAAGCATACTAACCCTCGAGGAAGTCCATAAAGCAATCGAATGTGCATCACAGCTCGGGATTAGGCACATCCGCTTCACCGGCGGAGAGCCAACCGTTCGCAAGGGGCTTTTGGGCCTCATTGAGCGAACCGCGCAAACCCCTGGCATCGAAAGCGTCGCACTGACCACCAATGCAATACTCCTGCCCGGTATGGCTGCCGATTTGAAAGCTGCGGGCCTTTCCCGCGTAAACATATCGCTGGACACGCTAGACGCAGAACAATACCGCTTCATTACCAGGCTTGGTAACCTGAATGATGCCCTTAAAGGTATAGAAGCGGCCCTCTCGGCGGGCCTTTCCCCCGTCAAGCTCAATGCGGTTGTCGTCCGCAGCTTAAACCAGGATCTTCTTTCTTTTGCCCGTCTAACGGTTGATGCCCCCTTGCATGTTCGCTTTATCGAATACATGCCTATCGGAAGCGGAGAAGACTGCGGTGGTTGTGGATGGGGGCCAGACGATGTTGTCCCCGCAAAGGAGATTATCGAGACCATTAACATCCAAGCGCAGTCCATCGGATTGGGAAACCTTCAGCCCACTGTGGCCACGCCCGACGGCTGGGGTCCGGCGCAGTACTATCGACTTCCCGGCGCTCAAGGAACCGTCGGCGTGATATCGGCGATCTCAAACCACTTCTGCGCAAGCTGCAACCGCTTGCGCCTTACCGCCGATGGCAAGATAAAGCCCTGCTTATTCAGCGACACCGAGTACGATATTCGCAGTGCACTTCGGAAAGGCAGCGAAGAAGAGGTGCTTTCAGTATTCAAGGCAGCGCTGTCCCATAAGCCAAGCGGCCATGAACATCGCGTAGGAACCCGCCGCATGATGAGCCAAGTCGGCGGCTAAAAGGGAAAATAGGGACAGGTACCAGATTCCCACTTTAGTGGGAATCTGGTACCTGTCCCTATTTTCCCACTCAAGGAGAATCACATGACCCAACAACTTACCCACATCGACGCCGAAGGCGATGCCCGTATGGTCGATGTCTCAGAAAAGGCAGAAACCAAGCGAACCGCCATCGCAGAAGGCTTCGTTGCCATGCAGCCCGAAACCCTTGCGGTCATCGAAAGCGGCAGCGCGAAAAAGGGCGATGTGCTGGCAGCCGCGCGTATAGCCGGCATAATGGCAGCCAAGCAAACCAGCAACCTTATACCCCTCTGCCATCCGTTAGCCCTCACTAAAGTTGAGGTAAAGTGCACACCACAGCATGCCGAAGAGCGCGAAGACGGTCGCTGTGGCATCCACCTAACCGCAACCTGTTCGCTCGTCGGTAAAACCGGCGTGGAAATGGAGGCGCTAACCGCAGTAAGCGTAGCGGGTCTAACTGTATACGACATGTGCAAAGCAATCGATCGCGGAATGGAAATCGATGCAGTTCGTCTACTTCATAAAGAAGGCGGAAAAACCGGCACATGGAACAGAGCTTAGAACTGATTAATGCCCGCCCCCATGCATCATGGAAACAGCATGGGGCAAAACCTCAACAATACCGTCCCAGTTCTCCTGGGCGGCTTTTTTGCTTCCCGGTAAATTGATCACCAATGTTGTGCCACGTTGCATGCACAATGCACGTGAAAGCATTGCCCGCGGCGTAATGGCAAGGCTGTGCGCTCTCATGCCCTCAGCAATGCCTGGCACCTCCCGTTCGCACACATCACGCGTGGCCTCAGGCGTCACATCCCTCAGGCTCAAACCCGTGCCACCGCACGTGAGCACCACGTCAACCTTATCCTCGTCCGCCGCACGAACAATGGCGGCAGCTATTTCGGGGCGCTCGTCTTTTACCACGTCATACGCAGCGCATTGCCACCCTTGATCGGCAATAAGCTCTCGAAGCAGCGCGCCGGCGGTATCTTCCTTTTCACTACGCGTATCAGAGCAGGTAATAACAGCAAACGTGATCATCTACAGCACCGTTCCTTCTTCAACATCAAGCAATAGGCAATCGATAAGGGTGCCGTCGGGCACAGGGTTCTGGTCGGTATCCTCTGGGAGTATTGCCAGGCAGTTTGCCCGATGGAGAGTGCTGAACAAACCCGAACTCTGGTTCTTTGCGGGCACCACACAAAGAGCACCTTCCTCATTCCGAGAAAGCGAAGCACGCAGGTAAATGCGACGCGGATCGCGTTTTTTGCGATCGCCTACCAAACGAGCCTTAACCAACGGACGGCCAACAGAAGAATAGCCCTGCATCTTGCGCAATGCCTGGCGAATCAAAACCTCAAAACCGCAATACGCTGCTGCAGGATTTCCCGGCAAACCGAAAACCGGCGTACCGTCCACTATGCCAAAAGTCTGCGCCTTACCAGGCCGCATATTTACCAAGGTCATATAGAGCTCGCCCAAATCCTCAACTACGGGTTTGATGAAATCGTAATCGCCATTAGAGGCGCCGCCGGTAGTGATAATGAAATCGTAATCCTCTGCAGCAAGTTTGATGGAGCGCGCCAAACACTCTTCTTTATCGGGAACAATCATCAGCTGAGCGGGAATACCCCCAGTTTGGACAACACATGCCGCCATGGCATACGAATTGCTATCGCGAATGCACCCAGGACGGAATGGCTCTTCTGGGGTCAGCAGCTCGGATCCAATGGGAATTATGGCAACGCGCGGACGACGATATACCGGAACTGCCGTAACGCCGCAGCTTGCCAAGAACCCGACGCCAGCAGCACTTACCACCTCACCCGCATGGATCGCAACCTCCCCCTGCGCTATCTCTTCACCTTTAGCGCGGATGTTTTCAAAGGGCGCTGCTGACTGAGAAAACGAAACGGCGCTCCCTTGTCTTCCGTCACCACCAAGGTAATCGACGATTTCGTATTTCACGACCGCATCTGCGCCATCCGGCACAGGAGCGCCCGTCATAATGCGCACAGCTTCGCCGCCACCGATTTCTCCGTTGAAGACAGACCCAGCAGGAACTTCCCCCACCACCTGCAAAGAAACGGGCGAGTCCTCGGATGCGTTCACCAGATCGGCCACACGAACCGCAAAACCATCCATTGCCGCATGGTCAAACGGGGTAATATCGCAATCGCTTACCAGATCTTCAGCAACAACGCGCCCAACCGCATCGAGCAGCGAAACGGTTTCAACTTCAAGGGGCGCAACATGAGAAAGCACACAATCAAGTGCTTCTTCGACGCTCATCATTTCATTGGGGTTCATAAGAATCCTTTCGTTGGGGGATTTCAAAAGGAAATAAGGGGACCTCTAGCCACAACAACTTACGAGTGTCGAAGCCCTGCGCTGGGGAACACAGAACGGTCCATTCCCCTAAGGCTGCAGCACTTCGTAATATGCCTGTCCGGCGCAACTTCTGCAGATAGCCTTTCCGCAGCCCGTTTTCACTTCACGGCCATCGGTAACCTCTTCGCCGCAAACTGCGCAAACTACATGGGAATGGGGCTTTCCTGGAGCATCAAGGTCGGTGTAGTTAACCACAACTTTCTGGACGCTGAATAAATCCTCGTCGCTACGAGCAGCAAACCACGCTTTCGTATCCTCGCCCTTTGGGCACTTTTCGCTCACGTTCACCAATCGAATTGCCTCATTGCGATTCAAGTCAAAAAACGTCGCCGCCTGCTTGCCAAAATCCAAGCATTTCATGCGGCGTTTACCAGGATGACAACCGGTAACCACCATAATCGCATCCGTAAGACAACGATCGCATTCTACATAAACAATCAGATCACGGTAATGATCAGGGTCATCGATGCCGAAATACTTCAACGCATAACGCGCCATACGCACACCCGTTATTTGACCACCGCACAGATGACCATGGAAGGTAATCGCGCGGCTCAGATCTTCCTCAAACGACCTCATGCAGTATCCTTTCTGCGTTTCATTGCCGATACAGCCAAATAACATTAACCAATTCAGAGCAAATAGCTCATCTTACCCAGAATAAGAGGAGTCGGGGTCCCACCGAAGCAACAGCTACAAGTGAAATCAACTGCTCACATCCCAACTGATAAATGCCCAAGGAACAACTCGTGGCTGATCAAGCGTCCACCGCTTAGTGTCGTCTTCCTCGATTTCAACCAAATGGTCAGCGAGGAAATTACGTAAACGACAAGCACTTTCCTCGACGCTTATCTGATCGGCCGTATCAGCAAGATAGTCTCTTGTTTTCAACAAAGAATAATATGCCTCATCAGGTGAAATATATGACTTGCTTCTGGGCGAATGGATGTAAGAAACGGTAGGTTCATACCCTAAATCAGAAGCAATACCAAACACGAATAAGGCATCATTGTGTCGCTCAAGCTCCAAACCCATCGCACGAGCCACACGCATATCGACACGAGGGGAAACGCCCGTGCCGACGGTTACGCATGCCCTTTCACGAGCAACCGCGGAAAGCTTTTTCAGCGAGTCTTCCAAATCATGGGTGATCACCGAACGCGATGCGACAGCCACATCGACCGAACCTTGCTCCAAACCATAGTTCGCCCAGTCGTCTTCCCAGCTCATGAGAAGAGGGAGAATCTTCCCCGCCTGAACCTCAGAGGGACATGCTTCAAAATCGCCAGCAGGAAAGCCGCCCGAACCAAACCCAGGCGCTCCCCTTTCCCAAAGCATCCCCCGTTCTGCTGCTTTCGAACGCAGGCGATCAAGCATCCCTTTGCTGAAATCGGCAGCAATAACCGAGCAACCCATAGCGGCAAGTGCAACGGCAAGCGAACCCGTCCCACACCCCATATCAAGCACGGTTTCTTTGCCAGTAATGCCAGCTTTCGAAATAAAAGACCGCAAATAAGCATCAGGGGAATCTTTGAATGAAAATGATTTCGCACGCTCGTCCCAATGCTCTTGGGAGTCAGGCTTGCGGCGGCGCCCATCGAGCCTTCGCCACTCTTCGGCCAGGTTGATCAACACAGTCCTCCAACTACCGACAAATAAAAAAAGCGACCTTCATGGTCGCCTTCAAGTCTATGCTTCAATACTACTCTTGCGTCTGGAACTTTGGGTCACGGGCAATAGCATCAAGCTTTGCGGTTACGACTTCCTCGACCTCGTAAGAGAACGGGCGCAAAGCATCCTCGATGAACACCGTGCGAATATAGCCGTTGCACTCATCGCACTTGTGAATGCGATGAGCATCATCGCCCTCAACGTTGAAGTAATGAAGATGCTGGGGGTTCTGCGAACCACAATGGGCACAACGGATGCGCTCGAACGCCCATTCAGTGCCGCATTGTTGGCAATACAAGGTACGACCACGGCCGTCGGTGGGGCTTTCACCACCAACCTTCGCCAGCGCTGGCGTGCCGCCGCAAACCGGGCACTTCTGCGGGTTGTGGTTCATTTTGTTGATCTTGCGCTGCTCTTTTACCACAGCTTTTGCCACGAGTTCCAAGTCAACACGCAAGGCCATCATGCCAACCATAGCGACCATGTGAGCCGCCGTTGCGGGGATTTCCTGCTCGTAGGCATTGGAAAGCAAACCGCCGATGAACGCCTCTGGGTCGGTTGCGGCAAGCTCCATATCCGCCTGCTCTATCAGCGTGCGGAAGTTCACCTCATGAAGTGCCGCCGAATCCTCTTCGGAAAGCAGCCCCTCGTCGCACACGTACTCGCGCAAGCTGTAGCAAATGGCGCAGAAGCGTTCCTTCGAAAGCTTTGCAGGTGCAAACGAGAAAACGGGTTTATCGGCAATCCAGGCCTCTTCCAACACCTCTTCGCTAGGCACGGCATAGTGCTTATCGGCCGTGGTGGGGCCTTTCGACCAACGGTCCATGTCTTCCCACATGCCGTAGAAAAACTTCAGGCGCTTCATATCGCCTTCGGGCAAATCGGCTTCGTATGCCTTGATAACACGATCGATAAACTTCAGGTTCATAGGTTTGCTCCTTGTTTTTACGGTGCTTCAATTTTCCCGTTTTATCTGGGCTTTCAATACCGAAAACCCGCCACTGGGCGTTTTATTCCAGAAACGGAAGCAGCCGCCGCACCTTGCTGGTACGACGGCTGCTTTTCTAAAGGCGGAAACGAAGCTATTTCTTTACTACGTTCTTGCCCTCGTCGAGTTCCTTACGAGCCCAATGGCCCCAGTGGTACAGCGCATCCGATTCGGAAATCAGGCCGTCTTTCCACATAACCTTCCACATGCCTCGATACGGCTGGAAGATGCCAGCGCCCAGAAAGATGTGAGCACAGGCGAAAATCGCCAGAAGCAGGAAGAACACATCATGTAGCAGAAGCAGCACGCCATGCGCGGCAGCGGGAAGGCTGAAGGCAACCTCGCCCAGCAGAAGCAGCACGCCGGTAATGGCCATGGCAAAGCCGCAGATCCACAGCATGCCGTCGGCGAAACGCTGGCCCGACTTCTGCTCGTCCTGATCGGGCATATGAACCCACTTTGCCAGGAACAGATACGGGAAGAACAGCTTCATCCACAGCTTGTCGTCGCTGGTCCACTTGCACATGTTGTTGTGCCAAATGTGCGCCACACCCTTCGGCGCCTTGATGGCGCTGATAATGGGTACCAACACAAACACCACGCCGATAACGCGATGGCTCATGTGCATGGCAAATGCTACATCGGGCCCCACCAGCTGCGTTAGCGGCGGAATGAACACGAAGCAACCCGAAACCATAAGCCAAATACAGCAGATAACGGTAATGCCATGCGTCCAACGAGCCTGCTTGGAGTGGCGCTTGATGTAGCGCTCTTCGCGGGTGCGTTCCTTCAGAAACGCATCATCGGCCGCTTTGGTTTTCTCGTCCACGGGAATAGCGTGGTTACTCATTTTCGGCCCCCTTTCCCAGGTTCTCGGTAAGCGCTTCCTTGAAGGTACGGGTATCTTGCGGGTCGCCCTGCTTCACCACATTGCCCGTTTCCATAGAGATAGTGTCCTTGGTTTCCTCGTTGTACACCAAGGTGTCGCGCTTGTAGCCGTGCGCCAAACCGAACATCGCGGCCAGGCCCACCACGGTAGCACCCATACCAACTGCGGCAACCGGCTTCATGATCTGCGTCAGGGCAGCGGCGGGG
>ERZ1026868.805-NODE-805-length-18007-cov-3.959336_pt1 | contig 18007 bp, 16 predicted proteins | sample MGYA00380164_ERZ1026868 | MGnify/ENA primary metagenome ERZ1026868 (study PRJEB33269, sample SAMEA4719800) | human gut metagenome | biome: human-associated habitat; feature: organic feature; material: feces | place: Cameroon | collected 2013-10 ... | reverse complement strand
ATACTTGCCTGTAGCCTTCCCGTGCAGGGTATTGTTTATGAGGAATTTTTTCCTGTGTCTGCGGAACTCCGGAACGTAAATAATGATATGATGTGAAAAATCGGCTGCTTTGGCGGCGCTTGTGTTGCCTTTTTATGTTTGGCAAAACCTGGCATGGCATATCATATCATAAAAAAGTGAAAGAATTAAGCAAACGGACATTATCCATGCTGGGGCTTGGGTAATGTCCGTTTTTTATTTGTACAAATAATATAAGTTCAAGAAAGGATATAGGATCATGAAAAAAAGAGTATTAACAGCATTTATGGCAGCGGTCGTGGCTTTATCGGCAGTGGGCTGTGCATCATCGGACGCAGGCACTTCATCAGAGGGAGCGGCTGAGACTACAGCTAACAATGCAGGGGTCGGCGGACTGAAAAATGCCGCAGCCGCCGACAAGGTCTCGGACAGTGAGGAAGCCATTCTCGTTACAGGCGATGACTATCCTCTCACGGTGCGTGATTATCTCAAATATGAAACGACCATAGAAACAAAGCCTGAAAAGGTGGCTGTGCTGTCAGGCACTCCGCTGAATATCTGGTATGACCTTGGCGGAAAATCCGTCTGTACCTCCGATGTAAGCGATAATGTCCGCCTTACAGAAGGATATGAGGAGGAAATAAAGTCGCTTCCCCAGATAGGCCCCGTGTATTCTGTTGATATGGAGGCTGTAATAGCACAGGAGCCTGACCTTATCATTTCACAGGTGGGAACTCAGACTACTCAGGGGTCAAAGCTCCGTGAGATGGGCTATAACGTTATCCAGACGCATATCAGAGGCTTTTCCGACGTTGTTGATACATACCGTGCATTCGGAAAACTGCTGGGTCAGAGCGAGCTTGCCGAACAGCGCATCGCAGAGCTTGAAAAGGGCAAAAAGGAAATTACCGACAAGCTCCCCGATGATGATATATCAGTGGTAATTCTCTATGTTACTTCAAAATCACTTGCCGTAAAGCTTGATAACAGCATTGCAGGCGATATTGCAGGTATCCTCGAGCTTGACAACATCGCATCGGGTCTTGCTCCCGATACCGTAGGTTCAGAAACAACTCCGCTGGATATTGAGTACATCGTTGAAAAGGATCCCGACTATGTTCTTGTAACGACTATGATATCAAGCAATGAAGAGGCAAAAAAGACTGTCGAAGAGCAGTTTGCTTCAAATCCTGCGTGGAGCTCGGTGAATGCCATAAGCGAGGGCAGGGTAATTTATCTTCCCCAGCAGTATTATCTTTATAATGCAGGTCCGTATTATGTTGATGCCATAAAATATATGGCGCAGAGCATTTATCCCGATATTTACGGAGAGGTGGAAGAAACGTTCTGATGAAAAAAACAGATCTGAGAGAAACCGTCTCATTTAAAGCGGCGGTGCTTGTCATTCTTGCGGCTGCAGTGGTGTTTGCATTTATTCTGGGCAACGTTGTGGGAACGATGGATATTTCCGTTTCGGATATTATAGATACTGTTTCGGGAAACCATACGGGGACAAATAACAAGGTCATCTGGAACATAAGGCTTCCAAGAATGATTCTTGCCGCTCTTGTAGGTATAAACCTTGCGCTGTCAGGCTCAATACTGCAGGGCGTGATGAAAAATCCGCTGGCGGATCCGTCCATTATAGGCATAAGCAGCGGAGCGGGACTTTTCGGCATAGTAATACTTGTAATATTTCCCCAGTGGCAGAATTTTGTGCCCATAGCCGCATTCGGGGGAGCAATGCTTGCGGCGGCGATAATATATCTTCTGGCATGGAAGGGCGGCATTGACCCCACAAGGATAGTGCTTTCGGGCGTTGCGGTATCTGAGCTTTTCGGTGCGGGAATATCGGCGACACTTGTTTTTTTCAGCGACAGAGTTCACGGTGCGCTTACCTTTATGAACGGAAGCCTTTCTTCACGAAGCTGGAGCGAGGTAAGGACCATACTGCCCTATACGATCGCAGGTCTGCTTCTGGCGTTCATCTTTGCGGACAAGCTGAACATACTTGTTCTCGGCGATGATACCGCAAGGGGACTGGGACTTAATGTTGAGCTTACAAGGCTTGGCTTTACCGCTCTGGCGGCACTGCTTGCGGCGTCTGCGGTAAGCGTTGTGGGTCTGCTGGGCTTTGTGGGGCTTATCGTTCCCCACAGCATAAGGCTTATCCTCGGCAATAACTACAGGATAATGTTCCCTGCAACAGCTCTGCTGGGAGCGGCGCTGGTCATGCTCAGCGATACCTTTGCACGAACGGTTTTAAGCCCCACCGAGATACCTGTGGGAATAGTTATGGCAGTACTGGGAGTTCCTTTCTTCCTGTACCTTCTGAGAAAGTAGGCGCATATGGAAAATACTATTTTATCTGTGAGAGATCTTTGCGCAGGCTACAGAAATTCCCGTATCCTTGACGGCATAAGCCTTGATATACAGCGTGGAAAGATATATTCCGTAATTGGCCCCAACGGCTGCGGAAAAACGACCCTCATAAGGGCAATGAGCCGAAATCTGCGCCCACAAAGCGGACAGGTTTTGCTTGACGGAAAGGATATTTTCCGCACCAATACAAAGCTTGTGGCGCAGAAAATGGCGGTATTGTGCCAGAATGACACGAGCATGAGCGATATAACCGTTAAAACGCTGGTTGAATACGGCAGATATGCCCATAAAAAGTGGTGGTCAGGCACGGGCAGCGAGGATAAAAGCATTGTTGAATGGGCAATCAGGCGCACAGGCATGACAAAGCTGCAGGACAGAAAAATAAATGCGCTTTCCGGCGGCGAAAGGCAGCGTGCCCGTATTGCCATGGCAATAGCGCAGAAGCCTGAGCTTATGCTTCTCGATGAGCCGACAACATATCTTGATATCGCTCACCAGCTGGAGATAATGGAGCTTGTGGCGGCGCTCAACCGTGAAGAGGGGATAACCGTTGTGATGGTGCTGCACGATATGAATCATGCGGCAAGATATTCAGATGAGCTTATCCTGCTGAACAGAAGCAAGGTACATACTATCGGCGCTCCGAGAGAGCTGCTTGAGAACGGCGAGCTTGAAAACGTGTTCAGCGTTGAAGCGGAGATACTTTCCGACAGCGAGGATAATTCGCCTGTATTTTATGCAAAGAGGAAAAAACAATGAAATTTACATTTATAACCGTTTCCGCCCCTGCCCTGAAAAGTCTGATGAAAGCGGCAAAGGAGATAATGAGCCTTGAAGAGGGACTTCTGGAGCTGCGTCTTTACTATGCGGTCACAGAGTATGGCAAAGAAAAGACCGACAGGCTCATATCCGATATAAAGACCTCCGACATGGTATTTGTTGACCTTATGGGAAGCCCTGTTGATACTGTAAAGGCTGTTTATGAGGGGCTTAGGGAATGTCATGGAAATGTTATCCCTTACGGCAATTCGGCAAGGGAATACCTGAAGCTGGGCAGCTTTTCCGCAGCGGGAATGATGTCAGGCGGCGGAAAAAAGCCCGATATGGCAGCTATGAAGAAAATGCAGTCCATGGCGGAGGCTATGGGAAAGATCATGCCCGGAAAAATGCGTGATATGAGAAATTACTCGCTTATCTGCAAGTATTTCTATGTTGCGGACTATAACAATATCCTTAATATGCTGTATCTCATACTGAGGGAATACGGTTGCGGGAAAAAACTGCCCAAGCCTGCCGAGCCGAGGGAGGTACCTGAGGCTGTGGTCTGCAGGCCAAAGGATATGAAATGCTACGGCAGCTTTAAGGAGTTTTCCGCCGATTTTCCTTTTGATGAGAAAAAGCCTGTTATTGCGTTCCTTTACTATGGCCATATTTATCCTATGGACTATTCGGGGGCAGTGGCTGAGATATGCGAGCGCTTGCAAAAGAGCGCAAATGTGCTGCCTGTGGCGGTCTCGGGAATGGACGGCATAAATGACGGAACGCTGAAAAAGCTGCTGACAGAGTTTATGCCTGCAAAGACCGAGCTTATAATGAACTGTATGTCATTCCGACTGAGCGCAGGGCCTATGGGCGGAAACATTTCAGCGGGAACAGACCTGCTCAAAGAGCTTAATGTTCCCTATCTGCACCCGCTCTTTATGTCAAGGCGCACGGAAAAGGACTGGAATGATTCGATACAGGGCTGCACAGCCTCCGAGGTGCTTATATCTGTAATGCTTCCCGAGCAGGACGGAGCAATGCTCACGCTTCCCGTTGGTGCCAAAACAGAACCTGAGTATGATGAGGAGTTTGACGTTACCTCCGACGAGATAAAAATAATCGAAGAGCGCCTTGAAGCTCTTGCAGACCGTGCGGAAAGATTCATAGAGCTTCGAAAGAAAGCCCGTTCCGTCAAGAAGATAGCGATAATATGCTATAACTACCCACCGGGAGAGTCCAATGTTTTCGGCGGTGCATTTCTGGATACATTCGAGTCGGTTTCGGCTATCCTTTCGCTTCTGAAAAACAACGGCTATACTGCGGAAGAGGCTGATGCTCAAAAGCTTATGTCCGACTTTATAAACGGCGGTCTTGTCAATACGGGCAAATATTCCGATGATGATAAAATGCTCAGATATCCGCTGGCGGACTATAAAAAATTCCTGAACGGCTTTGCTGACAGGGATTCCGTAGTAACCGCATGGGGCGAGCCGGGCGGAGATATCATGACCGATGATAACGGTGATTTCCTTATCCCCGCAGCTGTATATGGGAATGTGCTGGTGGGTATCCAGCCGTCAAGAGGGCTTCACGAGGATAACGACAAGCTTTATCATGATAAGTCTCTGCCGCCGCATCATCAGTACATTGCTTTTTACAGGTATCTTCACGATAAATTCGGTGCGGACGCTGTTATCCATGTGGGAACACACGGAACTCTGGAATTTCTAAAGGGCAAGGAATGCGGAATGAGCGGAACGTGCTATCCCGATATGCTGCTTGGCGACACACCGCATTTTTATCTGTATTACTGCGGAAATCCTGCGGAAGCTACTATTGCCAAGCGCCGCTCCCATGCCGCACTTGTGGGCTATCAGCCGCCTGTATTTATTCAGAGCGGACTTTACGGCGAGTATGCGGAGCTTGCAAAAATGCTGGACGACTATCATCATCAGCTTGCATTTTCCAAAAGTGCGGCAGATGAGGTAAAGCAGAATATCGCCGTCCTTGCCGAAAAGCTCAGTCTGCCGACGGATACGGAGGAGCTTGAGTCGGAGCTTTACCGCCTGAACAGCTCCCTTATTCCCAAAGGACTGCATATTTTCGGGCAGGCTTATTCCGATGAAGAGGCGAAGTGCTATGTCCGTGAGCTGCTGAAAAAGCCCCACGATGATACACCGTCGCTGTGTGATATTGCTGCCGAAGAGCTTGGCATAGACCTTGGCGGAGCAGAAGAAAAGGGCGGCGAACAGCTCAGAAAAATAAACGCTCTGGCTGAGGAATATTTCGATAAATATTTTGCAGGCGAAAGTGTTCCCGAAAATCTCAGCAGAACTATTGAGTACGGACGGAAAAAGTATGCCGAGGTAAAGCAGAATGCAGAGAATGAGCAGCTGCTGAATGCTCTTTCAGGCGGATATATCCCTGCAAAGGCAGCGGGAGACATATACCGCAGCCCTGAGGTGCTTCCCTCGGGATATAATCTTTATCAGTTTGACCAGCGCTTTGTGCCAACTCTGACAGCATATCAGCGTGGCGCAAGAGCGGCGGAAAATACTATCAAAACCTATTTTGACAAATACGGTCATTATCCAAATTCCACTGCGGTGATACTGTGGGGACTTGAGACCTCCCGCACCCAGGGTGAAACTATCGGACAGATAATGGCTTACCTTGGCGCAAGGCTTGCAAAGGGAAATTCGGCATGGAACCCCAAATATGAGCTTATCCCCATTGAGGAGCTGGGCAGACCCCGTATTGACGTTACAATAAACATCTGCGGATTTTTCCGTGACCTTTTCCCCAATATCATTGATAATCTGGACGACCTCCTTCATCTTGTGAACGAAGCGGACGAAACGGACGGGCAGAATTATATGAAGGCAAATTCAAAAAAGCTTTATGCCTATCTGACTGACAGGGGATATGACCATGAGGAAGCGGAAAGGCTTTCAGTAACAAGGATATTCGGCCCCCGTGAGGGAGAATACGGCACGGGCATAACCTCCATAATCGAGACAAAGGCTTGGGAAAAGGAAGAGCAGATAGGAAGCCGGTTCCTGTCATCTCTGCATTATGCCTATAACCGAAAGGAACGTGGAGGTGACATGGGAGACCTTTACGAGCAGAATCTCAAAAGCGTGGAGATAGTCTCTCAGGTTCGTGACAACAACGAATATGAGATAACCGACCTTGACCATTACTATGAATTTTTCGGCGGACTTGCCAAATCCGTTGAGATGGTAAGGGGACAAAAGGCGGTAATGCTTATCACCGACACAACGGGAGCGGTGCCTGTTACCGAAACTGCCGAAAAGGCTGTGGCAAAGGGCATCAGGACAAGAGTGCTCAATCCCAAGTGGATAGATGGTATGCTTGCCCACAAATATCACGGTGCGCAGAAGATAGCCGACCGTTTTGAGAATGTTATGGGCCTTGCGGCAACCACGGGAGCTGTTGAGCAGTGGATATACAATGACCTTTGTGCAAAATATGCGCAGGATGAGGAGATGCGCCGCCGCATGGCTGAAAACAATCCCTATGCTTACATGGATATTCTGGAGCAGATGGAGGAATACAGCCGTCGGGGCTACTGGAATGCGGATAAAGAGCAGCTTGAAGCCATACGTCAGGCTTATCTTGAAACAGAAAACAGGATAGAGGGTGAAGATCAATGAATAAAAGAGCCTATTTCCCATTTACGGCAATAGTGGGACAGGAAAAAATGAAGCGTGCCCTGATACTTAATCTGATAAATCCCGCACTGGGAGGAGTTCTGATAAAGGGCGAAAAGGGCACGGCAAAATCAACTGCTGTACGTGCGCTGACTGAGGTTCTCCCCGAGCGCATGGAAGCGGAGGGCTGTCCATTTTCCTGCGACCCGTATGACAGGAGCTGCCAGTGCGACAGCTGCCGCAGCAAAAGCGAGCTTAAAGCAGTCAAAAGGCATATGAGGGTGGTCGATCTGCCTGTCAGCGCCACAGAGGACAGAGTGGTTGGAACTCTTGACATTGAAAGAGCGCTGAAAACAGGCGAAAAGCATTTTGAACCCGGAATACTTGCCGATGCAAACCGCAATATTCTTTACATTGACGAGATAAATCTGCTGGACGACCATGTTGTTGACGTTATACTCGATTCGGCGGCTATGGGCGTTAACACTGTGGAGCGTGAGGGCGTTTCGTTCAGTCACCCTGCAAGATTTGTGCTTGTGGGCACGATGAATCCCGAGGAGGGCGATCTTCGTCCGCAGCTTCTGGATAGATTTGGTCTTGTGGTAGATGTAAGGGGCGAGACGGATATTGAAATGCGAACCGAGGTCGTAAAGCGCTATCTTGAATATGAGAATGACCCCGTGGCATTCCTTGAAAAATGGAGACCCGAGCAGGAAAAGCTTTGCCGCAGGATAACCGATGCGGGCAAAATGCTTGGTAGCGTTACTTATTCCGATGAAATACTGCGCCTTGCGGCGGAGATATCCGTATATCTTGGCGTTGACGGACACAGAGCGGATATCTCCATGATAAAGACCGCCTGCGCCAATGCCGCCTATGAGGGCAGAAATGCGGTTTCAAAGGAGGATATGAAGCTTGCGGCAGAGCTTGTGCTTCCCCACAGAATGCGCAGAAAGCCCTTTGAGGAGCAGCATATGGACATTGCGGCTGTTTTTGAGATGATAGAAAGCCGTGAGCAAATATGAGTCTTTTCCCGTATCCGTTCACGGCGATAGTTGGGCAGGAGCAGCTGAAGCTTGCGCTTATCTTAAGTGCCGTTGACCCTGCAATAGGCGGCGTGCTTATTTCTGGAGAAAAGGGGACTGCAAAGTCCACTGCTGTAAGAGGACTTGCTTTTGCAGCAGGAAGAAAGGTCATTGAAGTACCGCTGAACGTTACCGAGGACAGGCTTGTGGGTACGCTTGATCTGTCAGAAGCGGTAAACGGCGGAGAAAAACGCTTTGAAAAGGGACTTTTGTATGATGCTGACGGGAATTTTCTCTATGTTGATGAGATAAATCTGCTGGGAAACCACACTGCGGGCATTTTGGCAGAGGTCATAGCATCGGGAGAAAATATTGTTAGACGTGACGGCATATCCTACAGCCACCCATGCCGATGTATTCCCATAGGGACGATGAACCCCGAGGAAAGAACGCTTAGACCGCAGCTTCTGGACAAATTCGGGCTGTTTGTAAATGTCACGGGTGAAAATGACGTTGACAGGCGCACGGAGATCATCAGGCGCAGGCTTGAATACGAAAGTGATGCCGAAAGCTTCTGCAATAAATACAAGCCAGCAGAGGAGCAGCTTGCGGAAAGCATAAGAGCGGCTTCCCAAAGGCTTGCGTCGGTTTCGGTGTCGGAGGAAATACTCAGGCTCATTGCTCTCACCGCCAATAAAGCCTGCTGCGAGGGCAACAGGTGCGAAATAATCCTGACAGAGACTGCAAAAGCCCTTTGTGCATGGCGTGGCGGTGATAATGTCAGCGAAAATGATGTTGCCGAAGCTGCCAAGCTGGTGCTTCCCCACAGAATGAGGTCTGCTCCGCCGGCAGAGAATATTGCCGAGCAGGAAGAGCAGTCTGACGATCGTGAAGAAGCTCCGCCCGATAATTCCCAGGTGCAGGAGCAGTCCGATACGCCGCAAAGCGATTCTGCCGATGACAATAACAGCGGCAGGAGCCACAGTGATACCGAAATGGCAGGGGAGGAGCTTCCTCTTTCAGCCGAGAGCATAAATGCCGCAGGAAAGAACGGGGGCAGCGGAAAGCGCAGCAAGACCATTGCCAACGACAGCAGCGGACGATATGTGCGCAGCACCGTTCCCCACGGAAAATGCCGTGATATTGCTCTGATACCCACACTTTGCTGTGCGGCGCTGAACCGAGGCAGCAGAACTCCCGAAAACGGCATGATGCTTGCTGTCAGAAGCTCAGACCTCAGACAGAAGATAAGGGAAAAGCGCACAGGTGCTACCATTTTGTTTGTGGTAGATGCCAGCGGCTCCATGGGTGCAAAGCGCCGTATGAGAGCGGTCAAGGGCGCAGTGCGAGGTCTGCTTTCGGAAGCATACAGGAAGCGTGACCGAGTGGGAGTGGTCTCATTCAGCGGAAAGGGGGCGCAGATACTTCTCAGCATAACAGGCAGTCCCGAGCTTGCAAGAAAATGTATGGACCAGCTTCCCACAGGGGGGAAAACGCCTCTGGCGGCAGGCATTTTGCAGGCGAATGAGCTTCTTCGTGCGGAGCGGATAAGGATACCCGATGCGCTTCAATATCTGATACTTATTTCCGACGGCAAGGCAAATATCCCGCTTTTCGGAGACCCCTTTGAAGATGCCGTTTTTATGGCTGAACAGGTGCGCTTGTCGGGCGTGGGGGCAATGGTGCTGGATACCGAAAACAGCTATATCAGATTCGGCTTTGCAAAGCAGATAGCCGAGCATATGAATGCAGAGTATGTCAGGCTTGATGATATTTCAGGCACTGCTGTGGAGGAAAATGTCCGCAGCTTTATAAACTGACCTTTGTTTTAAACAGTATAACCGTGAATGACAGCCGAAAGGCTTAATATAGTCATTATAAGATTTTAGGAGGAATATGAAATGAAAAAGGTAATTTTAACTATTGCAGCCATCGCAGCAGTAATGTCAATGACAGCTTGTTCGGGTGATACTGCCGTTCAGTCACAGACAGATGCGGCAGGCACTCAGGCAGAGCAGCAGGAAAGCAGCGTGGGCACAGCTGCATTCACAGACGAAAACGGTGTGCTTACTTATCTTGACACAGAGCATTCGCCCTTCGACGGTGCAGGTCTGAAAATAACCGCAGACAAGGCAGCAAAGACAGTCAAATTCGTTAAGACCGACCTTAACGGCAATGAAACAGTCGAATACTACACCTTTGACTATAACAGCAACACTGTTGAGGAGTATTATTATGTTTCTATGATGGGAACAGGCTTCTATTACACCTATGACCTTGCTGCAGGCGAGATAGTAAAGATTGAGGATTCCGACCGCAATGATTCCACTCAGAGCACAAAGGACAACGGCAGATATGACAGTGCAAACGAGAGAATGAAGGGCGACGTTGCCGCTATCGAAAGCTATTTTACCGAGCAGTACGGAGTATCCGTTGCTGATATGGTAAGCTGATTATCGGCAAAAAGCCTGAAATTCGGCGGTCAGAGGCACATCGCAGTCATAGTTTTGGCACTAAGCATATAGCATACAAAAAAGCATCGTCCGCAAAGTAGAATTTCCTTTGCGAACGATGCTTTTTATATGCTCGGAGGCGGAGATGTATTTGTTTCGGTACATATACTCCGCTGAAACGTCACGCTCGTTGGCGGGGACCATGCTAAAGTTCATTCCGTCCTGATATGACATGAATTTCCATTTCAGATCTTTCGGGAACTCTCCGTTGTTGAGATATTCCGCAGGCTCATCAATGAGGAAAAGATAGCTTGACCTGATATCAAGACAGTAAAACTTGTTCATCATACGGGCATAGCTCATAGCTATATTTTCATTGAACATCAGAGTGTCCCTTGTGAAAAGATTGGAAAGATGTGTGTGCTCCTTATGGCTGTCCTCCAGCTTCTTGAAATCATTTATCATTCCGTTGGATATTTTTATTACAGCGTATTTGAATATCCTGTTGATAACAGAGACATTTTCGGCAGGAGCATTCCTCATAAGCCGCTTGCGGCAGCCGTCAACGGTCTCTATCATTCTGGGCACAAGCCACCCTTTGACACCCTGTTGCTGAATGAATCCATAATGTTTGCAACCAGAACGCCCATAATCACAAGCTATTCATTAAAAATTCCCAAATTCACCGTCGGAGAAAAACACATCTCCGACGGATTTTTTTATCAAAAACAGAAATGAATAGATATACCATCCTCATCGGTAATATCGATCCTGTCAATCATAATCTTGGCAAGAGCGTTCTTTTCTTCCATTGTAAGCTCGTCCCACCTGTTAAGAGGGTCAAGAATAGGCTTGGTATCAATCTTTTTAACCCTGCGTTCAATGGATAAAAGCTGCTTTTCATACTCGTTTTTCTTTGCGTGAAGCTCGCTGATTTTGTTCTGAATATATCCAAAAAGAACATCGTCTGCATCAATGAGCCTGTCAATCAGCTTCCTGCTGTCCGTTTCAATGCGGAGCAGCTCGGCACGGATTTTTTCAGCCTCGGAGGATTTATTCCGATTACTGTTCTTTGCAACCTCAAACTCTGCGATATGAGCCTTCATTGCTTCAAAAACTGCTTTTTCCACATCATCGGGACGAAGCTTCAATCGCTCGCTTTTTTTACTGCAGCCCTTGACTGTTTTAACCCCTGTGCATTTGTAATATCTCCAAATCTTTGACCTGTCAGCATTTTTGTTGTATGTAATCAACAACGCCTTGCCGCAGTGTCCGCACTTGACAAGTCCCACAAGCCACGACTTTATATGTCCCCTCGACTGAGGAATTTTGTGATTATGAGATTTTTTATCCTGCACCGCAAGCCACATTTCCGCATCAACCAGACCCTCGTGATAGCCAACCTTTATAAATCTGTCCTCCTCATTGCACTTGTGCCACATCAGACCGTGAACTCCGTCATAAGCATCAATGTCATCAATCATTGTATATCCCCTTGCTAAGAAAAACGAATATACATTCTTATCGGCACGAACATACAAAGGATTTTCAAGTATCCTTGAAATCTCGCTTCTGTCCATACATCTGTGTTTTACGCCTGCACTTTCCGTTGCAGAGGACGGAAGATTATGCTCTTTGATATGATTTAACACGTCAGCTAAAGACGTATCGGGATTTTTGTATATCTCATAAGCCGCAATAACCGTCTGTGCCGCTTCGCTCGGAACAAGTACAGAACCTGTTTTTCCGTTGATAGTCTGCCTGCTTGACTGAAAACCGAAGAACATTTTACCGCCCTGATAAAATCCTGTTTCCACAGCCTTTGTACTGTAAGCATCCTTAACTCTCGCCGCAATTGTTTCACGTTCAAATTCAGCAAAATTCAGAAGGTTATTTCTCATCATTCTGCCCTCTTTTGTTTCCGTATTAAACGGCTCGGAAAGCGAAATAACACCAACACCATATCTGTCCAGTTCATCGGTAATGTTAAGGTATTCACGCATATTTCTGCTGAAACGGTCATACTTCTTAACAACGATTTTATCAATCAGACCTTCTTTGGCATCTGACATCATCTGCATAAATTCGGGTCTGTGATAAACGTCCTTACCTGACTTGCCATCATCACAGTAAACCTTGTAATCTGCCTCCTCTCCCACATATCTGATACATTCCTCACGTTGAGCATAAATGGATAAGGAATTGTTGCCTTTGTCCTTGTCGCTCACCGAACGGCGTACATAGATTGCTGTAAATTTGCTCATTAAAATCAACCTCCATAAAATGAAAGCCGATTATACGTTGTAAATTCATTATAGCATAATCGGCATAGCAATTCAACACTTTAAAGCAATATTTTAAAAATTCTTATGCCGTCTTTTCGGGAGCAGCGTTCTTATCCTCATCACCACCATTATGTTCGGTGAGAATATCATATATCTGATTTATCTTTCTCTGCTTTTTATCCTCGCTGACATTCAAGGGAATATGTACTGTTACCCTTATGCCGTCATAGCTGTTTTCCGAAATCCTTTCGTTCATAGTCATATACTCCTTTCATATTTCTGTCAAAAAAAGAGAGCCAAAGCACAGAAATAAATCTGTTCTTTAGCTCTCATTCGCTGTTCCATTCCTCTCATTCGGAATGCCGTTATTAAATTGTTTTATCTTTCCCAACTGCGATTTTTGTTTGTGTTCCTGTTCGGCTCATCATCGGAAAGGCCATACTTCGCATTGTAAGCACGAAGAAGTCTGTCCCTGTCAAAGTATGTGTCATCGGTAACACTGCCCTTGTGCATTTCCGAAAAATACCGGATTTCCGTTAAATCTCCCTTGTAGTTTTCGGTAATTCCGTTATCATTAAAATCGTAAAACTCCTTCATCTCACGAAGCATTCGGTCATAGTCCGTTTCACGAATTTCAAGATATGCCTTGTAATTATCGGCAGACTCCTTGCGTTCCGCAGCAGCAAGTTCAATCTCACGGTTGATTTTGTCAAGCTCGGATTTTGTATCGGAATACCTTTCACGGAATTTTTCAAGGTCATCTCTGCTTATTATCCTGTTTTCAGCAAGCGGCTGATAATTTTCCTTGACTAACTTGTATATCCGACTTGTCCAAGGCGTTTGCTTATACAAATCAAAATACTCATCAAGGTTCTTTTCCGATTCTGCTGCAAATACCTTTTCTGCATCTGCTATTCCATCTTCAATATGCTTTTTCCTTTCAAGCAGCTTCTTGTACTTTTCATCAGCAGAGTTTACGGTGCTTTCAAACTCACTCACCGAATGAATGTTATGCTTGTCAAGATAAAAAAGCAAATCGGAACTCTTTCTGACAGCGGAATATGTAACATTGTAATCACTTTTCTTTTTTCGGAAAAGCAAAAACTGCGTTTCACGCAAACAGAAAGCATATTCACGCTGAATACCTTGATAACCATTCACCTTTTCAAGCGGCATAATCACATTTTTGTTTTCAATGCGATATTGCAGTTCTTCCGTTCCGTAACCGTCACCGAGTTTCAGCGTTGACATAAAGTTCTTCTTTTTGTCCGCTGCTCTTTTAACGTGAAGATATTTATCGGTGGTTGTAAGATAACCCAGACCGTTCAATTTCTCCGCAAGGTCATTTATACTTTTCACATCGGGCAGAAGTACAAGCATATCAATTTCCCGTTTCAGCTTATATTTCCAAGAGGTTTTCTTTTCCCTTGCTATGTATTCCGTGTAGGACAGCATTGTTCCCTTTTTCGGATTTTCAATAATTGATAAACCATATCTCTTTGCAATATCATCGGATTTCTCTCTTGCACGATTCAGCGTTTTCTTGTTATCATACAGCATCTTACCGTCAAGATCCATTGCAGATATTAGGATATGATTGTGAATATGCTGTTTATCAATATGTGTGCAGACTAATACTTGATAACGTATGTTGGAATAGCTTGCATCACCTAAAAACATTCTTGCCCACCTCTCACCGATTTCATTAGCCATTTCTGGCGTGACTTCTCCCGGCTTAAAGGATTGTATATAGTGATGTAACCTTATCTTTGACTTTCTGCCGTTTTCGGGCAATGACAGCTTGTTAAACCTTTCACCCGTGTGCATTTCAAAGTTTAATCTAAAATCTTCAAAAGCATCTTTAGCATTTTCGCTGACATTTATTCCCGTCACATATTTGCACTCGTCTGTCTTGTCACCATTGATAACATACTTGATTGCTTTCATCGGGGTAACGTGAATTGCACTGTGCTTTATTATTGGCATTTCAAATTACCCTCGGAATCAGCTTTTCATAGTAATATTCAAGATTGTTGTTTATTGATTCCTGATAGTTAAGAACCTTTTCCAACTCCTGATTGCTGATACTTCCCGTGCTGTTGGCATTCTTTGCAATTTGATTGATGTTGTTTCCTATCCATCTGATTTGGTTTATCAAATTGGTGAAAAGATGAGCATCGTAAAACTTGATTTCTCCCACTGTTCCCATTCTTCTGAGATATGCCGACTTTGAAAGATTGGCAGCAGCGGCTTTTTCCTCAATAACAGAAAGTTCTTCATCGGACAATTTGATTTCCACCCGATTATGCCTTAAAGCGTGTCGGCGTGCTTCACTTGAATTCATTTTCATTTTATCAATCTCCTTTCCTATTTATCTTGTTCTTCAGTTATGTTCTGATACGGAAGTATCTGCGGCAGCGTGAGCTGCCGATTTGAAAATGCCCGGACATTTTCTGCGCTGGCTATTCTGTTACCCACTACTTCAAAACAGCAATATTCTCAACTTGGTTTACAATATTATCAACCGTTTACGATTATTTGCCGAAAAGCCCCTTAATTCCGTTGTTTTTAGCGGTTTTCTCCTGCAATTTTGCGGTCAGGTCGGCTATCTGCTCATTTGCGGTCTGAAGCTGTGCGTTCAGAGCAGCGTTTTCAGCACTCAGCTTGTTTTTTTCGTCTGTCCACGCTTTTTCTGCTTGATGATATTTCTTCTTTTCGCTTTCTTCGTTAAAACGTGCCATCACAGTTTTGTTCTGCTCTGCAACAAGTTGAGATTTCAAATTATCCCTTTCCTGTATAAGCAGAGCATTTTCGGAAATATACTTTTCAAGCTTTTCATCAAATTCCGCATTTGATAAAGAAAGATGTTCCGATAATATCTTCATATTATGAATTTCATCACGGAGAGCATTATTCTCATCGGACAGCTTTTCGACTTGCTGAGAAAGTGAAAAATTACGCTCATTAAGTTTTTGGCAGGTTTCACGCTTTGGCTTTAAGAACTTAACCGCATAATCATCAAGGTCAAGAACGTTGCCTTTATCTTTTTTGATATGCTCGGACAACTTAGCCTTATGCTTTTTCATTTTCCTGTAAACCGCTTGGGGAGATATTTTGTATTTCTCGCAGAATGTGCTTACTCTCATTTTGTTTCTCCGTTGTTATCAGAAATGTATCTGTTCCGACTTTTCACGCAATGCACGATTTGCAATTTCATCAAAGGTTGTGCCTTTCGGTATTTTGTCAAGAAACTCGATTATGTCCTTTACGGAAATATTCAACTCCTTGCAGATTTTGTAAAGCGCCTTATTTTCGTACTCCTGTATTTTGCTGTTCAGCTTAGAAATTCGGTTATCAATATCCTTGCCTTTCTGCCTTGTAGCAGTCTGCTGTTCAAGTAACTTGCTCATCTGAACATAGCAGTCTGACAGCTTTTCTTCATCGGTACGGTTTGGCTTGGTTGGTTTTTTGGCTCCCGTGGCGGTTATGGCATTTGTAATATTTTCTTCAATCATTGTATGTCCCTCCTTTTTGATTTTAAAATTCTGTTATTCGGCGGTATGGTTGCTGTTGCTCTCCTTGCTGTCCAGCCACTTAAAGAACTTGTCACGCTGAATAAATTTTCTGCTCCCGATTTTCACAACAGGCACATCTGCGGAGTTAAGGATTTTGTAAACCATTGCTCTGCGGAAGCCCATTGCTTGTAAATCATTTGCTGTGAGCAGCATCGGCATATCTTCTCTGTTGCTCATTTTGTTTTCCTCGCTTTCTTCGTTATTGGCTCTCGGACAGCTTGCATTTCTGCCCTTGAACTGATTCCATTCTATCACAATGTTTTTCAAAAGTGGGGAAATGCAATGCGTAAATGAATAGAGAGCAGCGTGTACTTGTAATGCGAGCGATTTGATACAACACGGTATTATACCGTATTTGCTTGACTTTTCGGTATTTTAATGATATATTGTATTCAGATGATTTTCTGTGCGAGCAATACGAATATTTTGAGGTGAGATAATGTCAAACACTATCAGGAAAATGTATGATAACGATAATGCAGATGTATCTGTCGGCATAATGATTGATATGAAAGCAAAAACAGAAACATTTACCATCGGCAGTTCTGCGGACTTGATTTTATGGGCAGAAAGCGGATTTTCCGAAAAGCAGACCGACTGCCTTATACGGCATACAAATGAGATTGGCTCTGTTATCAAGAACATAAACAAGCTTATCCGTTTCAGCCGTGAAACAGACACTTTCCTTGCCGATTATGAATGTGCAAGCAACATTGAGGTGTACTGTGCAGAAAATTACAATGCTGTGCTTGAAAGCCTTGCGAATAATTATGAGTACGGCAGCCACGTTAATATGTTTCTAAACCTTATTGTAATGAACACTTACGGCAGATGTATCTGCGAGAGAAGAAAATACAATGACCCGAAAAATCTTTTAAAGGGCAGAGGATTTTTGCTTAAAGAAGCCGAAAAGCGAATCGATCAATTTAAGGCTGATACTGAAAAGCCAATATCTATACTTTCCGAACTTCGCAGCAAAAAATATTTTGACTATTTCACCGCCATAAACAACAACACCGACAGCCTTTACAACTCATCGGTTTTAAAGGCTGTCGGTGCTGACGGTGACAGGAAAACTATGTATTTGTGTGGACTGAATAATCAGAATGGATTGTTTACTTTCCTTGAAATGTATGCGGATATTCTTATTATGTATGGATTTTCAGTGAGCCGCTGTGCTGTCTGCGATAATCTTATGGTTACAAAGTCCAGCAGTTCCGCCTATACTTGCAATCGTGCTGAGTGCAAAAAGAAATATCACAACAAGGTTAATTCTGACAGTCGCAGGAAATTAATGCAAAATCCCATCGAAAAGACTTATCTTGCGTTTACGGGAGCTTGCAGGACTTATCGAAAAAAGCTGCTCCGTTCCGATGAAGCATTGGAGTTATATGACAAGAAATATGGCGAGGTTCGTGCTACTGTGCTTAAAACGAAAAATTCTCTCCCCAAAAAAGTGCAAGGTGAGGATATTGAAAGGTTTTCTCATTACTGCGAGAGAGAAAGGGATATGCTTAAGGAGTTTTCGGATGAGTTGAGGGGAGAAATTAAAAAACAAGATGATTGAAAATATGTAAAATGTGAATTTTGCAATAAAAGCACTATCTGAATATTGAAAACCATTCCGTTTTGTGGTAAAATACACAAAAGGGGTTGAGATTATGAGAATTGCGATTTGCGATGATGAGGAAGTATGATAAACATAAAACATTATAGGAAGTGAACATAATGCTTGCAATGTACATGGCTCTTATTGATGATGAAAGCGATAAAGAGAAGTTTGAACGACTTTATAATACTTATGAAACTATGATGAAAAAGCTTGCAAATTCC
>ERZ1026868.804-NODE-804-length-18039-cov-235.865992_pt1 | contig 18039 bp, 38 predicted proteins | sample MGYA00380164_ERZ1026868 | MGnify/ENA primary metagenome ERZ1026868 (study PRJEB33269, sample SAMEA4719800) | human gut metagenome | biome: human-associated habitat; feature: organic feature; material: feces | place: Cameroon | collected 2013-10 ... | reverse complement strand
ACTACTACTACTACTACTACTACTACTACTACTACTACTACTACTACTACTACTACTAAGAGTAAGAATAACAATAAAACCTTAGGGCAGCAAGACTAAACCTCACTAGGAAATAGAAAGGGACTAACGTCCCCTTCAACCCCTACGCGGCTTCGCCAGTGTTTCAAACGCTTACACCTTCGGTGTTGCGCGTTACTGAAATTGCGCATCTATTTGATCTATTATCACTCCGGAGAGAGAAATATAAAAAAAATAAATATTTTGTCATTCTCTGTTGACTTTTCACTCTTCCTGTGTTATAATATAAATATAAAGAGAAACAAGGAGGTACCCAATGAGGTTCCAGATGGATTCCAAAAAAGCCACGCGCTCAGTCCCCATCCCCCCAGGCGACGCTTTTATCTTCGATACGTTCCCCGATGGCATCAACGACTATCAGCCTACGTCCGATGACGACGCCGTCCTCCTCTCGGGTGATTACGCTGACTTCCTCGCGTCCATTCCTCCTGATCTCTTTGATTAGCGAGATCCTCGGGGTTAAACCGCTTAAGGGTGTTGACGGCCGTAAAGAAGGAACGTCGCGGTTTCCCGAGATCACATACATCGCGCATCTTTTTATTATCACCTCCTATTGCGCTTTGTTTTCTTTTACGTATTATATGTTACCTCCTATTTTTATTTTTAAGAACACAGTTGCTAGACACCCCGACTGTGTTCTTTTTTTTGCTTTCCTTGGAAGAAAAAAACGGATGCTGACGACGGATGATGACAAAGAAAAAATAAAAATAGGTCGCTGACCTGGTTGGGTGGGGCGATCTGTTGATTTTTGGGCGCGGAAGGGAATCATGGGTATAATATCCCCTGGTGTGATTTCGGCATAGTATGCCCAGGCGTTGACCAGTCCTGTTTTAATGTGGGGTTGAAGAATGACGACGACAAACGATGATTACGGATGCCGCCGAAAGGTGATGGTTTATTTAATGGTGACTACCAACAAAACCCAAATGGTTATTATTTACAATTACACAACCAGGCGGTGAGCATAAACGCAAGAGTCCAGCCGATAATACTACCTATTATTTCTATTGCCATTAGAGCCTCCTTTTATTGATGAAGTTTAAACCAGATTGCTACTACAATTATTAGTGCTGCACCGACCATTAATAACCCATATAATGTGTCCATCCGCATCACCTCCTTTATCTATAGTTCTTTAAAACAGCATCAGCCGTAATCGCCAACGCACGTTCAGTTGCTTTGTCCAACTCATCTTTTTTCTGTTGAAGCTGTTCAATGAGCTTCGGCAACGCTTTGGTTGTATCACCCCACAAACGAGCGATATCTTGCCCGATTTAGTTGATTTGTTTAACAATCTCTTGGCTCTGTCCGTCGACAAAGTGCCATTTGGTTATTGACACCCCGTAGATGTTTGTCTTCCAAGTAATTTCCCAATGGTGATCTGCCATTGTGGAGCGCACGGCGGTCGGTGCCGACAATTCCACAAATGAGCTTGGGATATAGAGTACGTGGCTTGCTAAGCCATAGCCCTCGGCACGAACGACGAAAGCTTGCTTCTCGGAGAAATCAATCTTCGTCTTCTTCTTAACATCGCCAGGAATCTCAAGAGTGCTAAAGTCGTTGTTCGATGTAATGCCTGATTCAAACCAACCGCGACCAGTGCGGCAGATGACTCCATCCTTGTCGAAGAAGACGATATCAGCAAGTTCATAACTTTTACCGTTGACATCGATTGAAAAAGGGTTGTACCATTTTGCAGTTCTGTAAAGTTTCATTTTTACATCTCCTTTTTGTTTTTATTTATTCGTTGATGGCGAGAACATAGAACGCTGGACGGCGTCCAAGTTCGGCGGTGTTGCAGTTGTAATAAACAAACTCATTGACCATAGCGTCGAAGTCTTTGTCTATTGACTCTTTTGAAACCGTCGAGTTCGAAAACCAAGGACTATTTGGATTAGCTTTACACGGCAGAACCATGATTGGCCTGCCGAGATTGTAAAGCTTACGAGCTGTGGGTTTGTTGATACGGGTATAATTAAGGGTTGTGTTATTGAACATTTGCTTGTTCCTCCTTTAAATAAGTTCTTCGAGTTCTTCAAACTTGCTTGCAATATTGCGCATCGTTTCTTCAAAACCAAACCAAGCAAGTAGATTTTGATTATACCGATAGAGAGCAAGAGGATCTTTTTTGTCCCATTTGTCGCCGAACAATTCCGACGGGTTATAAATACCACAGTCGTCCATTGTGTCATAAAGAAGTTCATTAATTTCTTCTTGGTGTTTCTTATAATAAGCTGTCGTTTGACTGTAATAAACAAGATGACCAACCCAACCCGATTGGCATCCGTAGTTAAGAACGTTCAAGATGATATCTTTTTTGTCATCACAATCGTCCCATTCATTGAGAATAAAATTGATTACGTTTTTTCTCAATTTTGATGTTGTGTTGTTTTTGAGTTGCTCAATGTTTTGTTTCGTGAATTCCATATTCGGTTATCTCCTCATAAATATTCGTGCATAATTTTGTGTTCAAGTGACGCAAACAACTCGGATTCTTCGGGAGTGAAAGCACGAATGATATCGTCGTTTACAGCATCAAACAAAAGATCGATGCCCTCGGCCAAATCGAGCATATCGCCGGTTTCAAGGTCTTCGACAACGTCGCGCCCTTTCTCATCTTGCGTAAGGTTAAACCAGCAATCGGTTTTGGTGTCGTGTGATAATTGCATTAAAAAGTTGTATTCTTGATTAGTGATTTGCATATAAGCCTCCTATATTAATTTTGATTACGCCAAATAATTTCATTAGTGTCGACGTCGTCACACGGACTATAGACGACTTCTACACATTTGTCGTGCTGCGCTTTTGACATTGCTTTTGCTATTGAGATGGCGACTTGTTTTGCTGCAAACGTTTGTTGAGGAGTTAAATCATCCCAATTGTCACCTACGTTAATAACATAATCGTTGGCGGGCTCGGTTTCATCTTCCTCGTCGTCTTCCTCGTCTTCTTCACCGTCATCGTCGGTGTCTTCGTCGTCTTCATCTTCGTCTTCTTCATCCTCGATTCCTAACCACTCGTAAACGGTGTCGGCATCGAACCATAACAAATCATTTAAGTCTGTTTCGTCGATTCCGTCGGGATATAAATCTTCCAAAATCTCTTCAAGTTGGTCAAAGCCTTCTGACCCTTGCTCTTCCCAAATGCGTTGAGCGGTGGTTTCTGCACCACTCCAAAATTTAAAATCTGCCAAAGTTTGTTCACTATAAATTTTCATTTTTTATCTCCTTCGAGGCGGCTTATTCAGCCACCTCTTCATTATTTTTTTCTTCCTCGTCCCACTGTTCGAGGAGTGCTTGAATATCATTGTCTCCGAAGTTTATGCCGTCATTTACAGCATATTCAGCAAGGGTGTCGATATCAATCCAACCCTCACGTAGGGGATTGTCGGTTGATTCGAGATTGCCATAAGCGTTAAATCTGAAATAGCTGTCTGTAGGGCAAAATTCGCCGTAATGTGCCGCGCGAACGATATCCCACGGTTCCAAACCGCAAAGGACATCATCGAAGTTGTCCATTGAGCAAACGGCTTCATCGCCATCGAAATACGCACAACAATTGACGAGAGTGTCGAGATTGTAGTTGTTAATAATGCTTTTAATTTGTTCAATTTTGTCGTTATAATTTGTCATTTTTATGACCTCCTTATTGTTCCATTTGTTCTGCTGCCCATTCATTCATGGGAGTGATGCTTGTGCCACCTACGTAGTCGAGGCCTTCAGTGTTCTCAAAGTATATTGCTTCTTCAAGAGTATCGAAATATTCTTTCTGAACCACGGTGAGACTGCCGTTGATAAAATCAAAACACATTACTTCAAAGTTCATTTTGTTGCCTCCGCGTTTTTCCAAATAAGGGTGTTATATGTACACCCTTCACTGTCGGTATATACCGAGTAGCACACTCGTTTAATATCATCAATCTGTCCTTGAATCAACTCGATTACTCGTTTTTTTCCAAGCGTATCTACATACGATGCAAGATACGAATGATAACTGTTAAGTTCGTTGTGGAGAATGGCAGCCGCGTCTGAGTAGCCACCATATCCGTAACACAACAGAGAGTTAATCATATCGATGCATGCTAATTCTTCTTCACGCAGACGATATTTCTTGGGGGGATTACGGTATTTCCCGTTGACCCAACCGTAGCCAATGGCTGCGATTTCATTGCTAAGTTGTGACCTTGCGGCCTCTAATTGTTTGTCATTCATTGTGACACCTCCTATTAATCACGATATAAGTCTGGAGCTCTGAAGCAATTGTGCTCCTTTGTCCAGTTGCAAGTAATGCATGAATCTTCATCGCGCATACATTCGTCGCAAAGCATAATCAATTTACCACAATGCTGACATTGGGCGACGTAGCCTTGCTTGCTGACATCCCAATTGGGATAAACATTTTCTTGTTCGCAGAAGGGACAAACCTCCACTGCTTCTGTTTGAATTGTTGTGTTCATATAGACCTCCTATTAATACAATAGCAATATTGCGGAGCGATATGCCAATCATTGGCACGATCGTCGGCGTAGATTGAGCATTCCGAAGCATATGAGCTTTTTGCGAACTTTATAGCTTCGTCATAATTTTCTGCAACAACCTTAACCAACATTAAGGGATTGTCGTTACATTTGACATAAAAACCGTAGTCTTTAAACATTTGCTACCTCCTATCAATCGTACAAAAGTACGTAAATATTACCAAAACGGTTGATATACTCGTTATCGAGCGGGTTATAATCTTCACGGGGCAAATCCCAGTTGAGATTTTTGTGTAAATACTCAATCATTGATTCTTTGGGACCTGCAAATTCGCCGCCGGTCTCACCTACAATATCAATTATTTCCACAATATTATGAGCTGCTTCGAGTAAAGCGATAAGGTTGGTGTATTTTTGTAAACTCAGTGGGATAATATCTCCATCATACACATATGAGAAATATTTTCCATCAGAATCGTAAACCTTGATTCTGTCGGGCTCCTCACGGAGATCTTCGTCGTATGGTTCAATGTAGAATATACCGACGTCTTTGTTGTTAATGGTTTGCCAATTTGGGTTAATAAACATTTTCTGTTCCTCCTTTATTCTTCTTCTGGTTCACACCAGTCTGGATACATTTCTTCTATCTCTTCATCAGAGAGTTCCTTACAGCCTTCTTATGTAATCGTCCCCGCGAACCACATACCTGGTTCAAAATAATCACATTTGATTTCGAGTTGTGGATTATCCTTGATAAGTTTTTCAATTACTGGAATTGGGGGGCACCAAGGAGTATAGAAGACGATATCGACGGAATCTTCCATTTGACGAACATTCGCATCCGAAACATCCCATTTACATCCCCAATAATAACGATTCCAAGTATACCAATTGAACCAATTTTTGGGTTGTGTTGGGTCCCAGTTAAGATAATGTTTATCCGCCTCTTCTTTATTATGAAGGATATAGTCTTCGGGACATTCCTCTATGGTTTGTGGAGAGGGAATGATGTTTTCAAAAGAAAAGCTTCCATTTGGAAGATATCTTTTGTTGAAGTCGGCGATTTGCTCTTTTGTTCCTTTAATTAATAATGTGTTTTCACACCAGTTTGGCATAATTAATTACCTCCTATTATTTTCTGAATCTGTATATAGGTTCAATTACCACATCCCCTATATAAGTGCCAGGTTTTAAATCGACGCAATTCGTACATTTGTCGACATAGATTCTACGATCTGTTGCTTCGTCGCAAATTTCCCAATACGCCGGTCGTACCAAATCGAATGTGAAATTGTGTTTATAATGGTCGCAATAATTAATATCGCGTGAACCATAACTTCCATCACACTCAGACGCCCAACGCTCGATCATATCGAGCGTCATATCTGCGTCATAGCCGATGCGTTCCATCTCTTTTTTGTAAGTTTTGTAGTTGGTCAGTTCCATAAAACACTTCCTAAATATTTGCACATTGTGCATTGATTTCTTCTGAATTGTCTTGAATTGCTTGTCGCAACATATCCCAATAAATGGCCCACAGGTCATCATTGGCTAATACAAGATCATCCCAGTCTTCGATGATTTTCTTGATTTTTTCCTCAGAAAACGGGTTTTTCATCCCGTTGTTTGTGCGCAAGTTAAAGAATTGCTCATAATCATCTTTGTTGCAAATTGCTAATCCGTTTATTGTTCTAAATGCCATAATATTACCTCCTAATTATATCACAGGCGCCTGAGTTTGTCAAGCGCCCGTGAGTAATGATATTAAAGATTTTTGAAATTTCCATCAAGGGCAACGTTGTTAAGTTCCGCAAGATGTTCGAGTAATTTAGGCGACAACGTTAATGTATCGTCGTGAGTATTGATTTTCCTCAACTCGGTTTTGTCTGCGTCGGTTAACTCTTTTCCGTATGAATCTCGAATGATGTCGATGAGTTCACCGTAAACATCAGCCGAGTGCGAATATCCATAACCGTGTGCTGCCTTGCCGTAATAGACGGTGACATCGTTCATATTTGCGAGAACGTTCATCTCTTTGATACGACCACGACGCGGATGATCGATGTCGGTGACGATGAAATACGGCTGAATGAAGGCGCGTTCACCTTTTTTGCGATCGATGGTGATGAAGAAGTAGTCAGGTTTGCCATTTTTGTAAATTGAATTAAATTCCATAGTTTGTTATCTCCTTTTTATTTATTTTTTGTTTATTGAACTTCGTAGAATTTCGGCATTCCGCCGAGTTCGTAGTTATTGATTGTTTCTTCGGTTTCGTCGTTGAAATCGACGTCAACGTAGTCGTCTGAGTCGAGGACAATTTGTCCATCATAGTACGCATCAGTTGCTTTTTGAATTGCTTCTTGACTGTCCTCTGCGCGGACTTCAACGATTCTGTTCAAGGTCTCTGTGACCGAAATATAAAAAGTTTTCATAAAGTTTCCTTTTTCGGCTTTCTAAACAAGAAAGTGTCCCAAGGTGGTTTGTTGTTATAAAATTCCGTTATCTTCAAGCGAGGTGACGATGTCGTCGAAGGTCTCGCTTATCTCGCAGTCTTCTGGAATCACATAAACATGTTCACCGCTGACTAAGGTTTTAATTTCCAATGGTTCACTTGGCAGTTTTACGAGAATGGCGCCGGCTTCATCACCATATTCACAGGATTCAAACAACACATATGTGTCGTTACCCACTTGTGTACGGTCGATTTCATACCAGGTAAACACACGTCCTTCGATCTTATAATCAAGATTGGGGTTTTCGGTGATTTCACCATTGTCTGAGATCACGACAGATTTGAAACCTTCATATTCCTTAAGGAAATATTCGGCAAGTTTGTCGTAATCCTCATCCTCGGAAATTGACACCGCAATATCAGCTACTTCTCCGTTTGGATAATACGGAGCGTTGATGTAATCGAGATCGGTTCTCATACTATCTGAAGTCCAGACCTTAAGAGCCGCGTTGACGGCAAACGTCAAATCGTCGATTCCCTGAATCAAACTTTCATCAGGCTCGTTCTCATAACCTCCGGACCAACCAACGCACACGGCGAGGTGGTCATCGAGGATAAAGGTACAACAACCCTCTTGATGGTCAATTACCCAATCGACACTTTCTTTGAGCCATTGGCTCAAATTTCTGTTACCATACATTACTTTTGACATATACATGCCCTCCTTTTATTCTTCGATGAAAACGATTCGAATCGCGATAATTTCATCGTTATGATTTTTTGCTACATAACACTCATAAGAGCCATCGCCATATCCAGACGACGATACGAACCCTTTGTCCTCTATCGTGCCACATTGTTCTGCTGACACTGTGATACCACAAACTTCGTCATACCATTGATCGTCGACGTGATTGCGCTCTGACGCGTCGGTATGATACTTTTTGTAATATTCGTAGTCGAAAATTCCTGCTTGGCCACTGTCAACACCGATGTCTAACAAGGTAGGTTCGTATTGAGGGGATTTATAGTCTTCGTGGCAAACTTCAATTGCCGCAATTCTATCTCCCCAACATATCTCGTTGTTAAGCTTGGCTTTGCAGTTGTAGTTGCCAGGAAGGACACCTTCGATGACGCCTTGGCACCAAGTGTTTAATCCGTAGCACGGATCGCTGATCATCACTTTGCTATTAAGTTTAATTTGCATATATTTTTACCTCCTTTATGCAATAACTTCAAGTTCGCGCCAATAGACGGTATAGTGTTCTGTGTTGTAATAACCGTCTTCGTAAAACGAAAACGATTCGCCGTCTTGTGATACAAACTCATCACAGGCAAACACGTCACCATATTCGTCTTCGTTGAAATTCCCGTCGCTATCAAAGTATTCGGGATAATCGTTCATTTTAGTCTCTTTGACACAAATGTCATACAAGGCTTTTGCAGCCTCTTGACGCTCAAAGGCTTTGATAGTTTGATCGCTGTTACCACTACGATCGAGATAGTCGATGACTACTAAGTAAACATATTTCTTTTCCATAAGTTTGCTTCTCCTATTTATTTATTTTGCCCGTAACGTCGATAGCACATCGTGATTGATTTAGAACTTGTATTCTTTGACGGCATCTTTCCAGCAATCGCTATTACAACCGTAACAGGATTGCATTGAATATGTGTGCGCCCCATCGGGTTCGGCACTTTTGATATACTTAATAGGGATTTCGACATCTTTTTCAAGTTCGATTCCCCAGCATCCTCCGCCACCATCCCAAAAGTCGTAAAGTGTACAATCAACGTTTTTACCGACGATGATTGAGCCACAATCTTCACGCTTTTCGGAATCCCATTCATATCCTTCTTGGTCTCTCTTGTGCATAATTTCATACAGTTCAATCAACTTGCCAAGAGTCATCTTCACCGGGAACACGAGCGCCGGCATTGGTGTTAAGCAATTAAGCACCTCGTCGTACACAGTTTCTAAGAAACCATGACGTTCAAGACTATCCTCAAACGTGTTGAATGCGTGTTGCAGTTGTTCTTTTGAGTAGCCTTGCGTTTTAGCCAACCACACCAATGAGGCATCGTCATCGATAACGTCACCCGTACGGCCATTGTAATGTGGGTATACTGCATTGAGGGTGTAGTCGTAGTTGGCGTCGCCTGTATCAATACAGATGTCAACGTTGACTTCTTGTTTCAGATACTCATCAATTGGGTATTTGAAATACCACATTGATTCGAGTTCTTCACGGATTTGGTCGTCATCCCACGACTGGCGTGTGAGAGTTTTCTGAAACTCTTTAACCAGTTCTATTTCACACTGCCATGCGGCGTCGTCCCACCAATCATAACACTTTGATTCAAACTCTTCCATAGGATAGTTTGAAATCAAAATGTCACCGATGGTTTTATCGTCGATGATATCGTCATAAGAACGATAAGGCTCGTCGTAGTAGCATTGGGATTGTTCATCCCAAGCCCACGAACCATATCGATCGTCGAGAAATGCTTTGATTTTTTGGTGTAAAATTGTTTGTTTCATATAAACCTCCTTAATTTTCTGCCCATATAAGAGCATATTGATTTTTTGTCTTGATAAAAGCAATGCCTTCAGTGCAACTGAACATCTCTTGGAGACGTTCTGGTGACAACCCCCGTAGCAAGTCAACATCTTCTGCCGAATACGCATCACTTGCTGTGTAGTCATCAATTAGGTCATAAACCGTATCTCCGATTACGTAGGGGAGGCCAAGCTCGTCGAGCACTTGTTCGAGTGTCTCCGCTGTTTCGAGTGGCTCGACTACAAAAGCTTCAATCCACTCTTGGGGAGTAACACCTTCAACCTCAGCGTTATTGCTTACGGTTTCTCCATCACAATATGTGACGTTTTTGTTGTTGATGTTTATATCGACATTATAATCTCTGTCAATATAACACTCAACATTGAACCCTTCTTTCACGATGTTAATCATTTTCATCTTGATTCTCCTCTTCGGGGATACAATATCCGTATCCCCAATCATCGATTTCACTTTCGGTCATTGCCATATTTTAGATATCTAGCTATCATAAACGCCTCCTTTATGCCACTTCTGGCATTTTAATGAATTTACTACCTATATAATATTGGGTCGATACTGAAGTTAAGATATCTTCTTGGCATTGAATACCATTTTTACGCAACCACCTTACAACGGTAGGAATCGCTTCTGGATCGTTGCCCAGATACCTATTCCCAAAACCATGGATTTGTTTGATGCGTAATCCAGCAACCTTACCGTCGACAACTCCAATGTCTACTTCAATTGTGTAGAACGGTTTGTCGGGTTCCGACTTTTTACGCAAGAACATAATGGTTGTAGAACCAATGCTATGGTCATGTGCGTAATTTCCTACGCAATGATGAAGAGTCATACCTTCGGAGCGTATTTCGTTTTCGTCTTTGGGTAGTCTGATGAGATAATTCTCATCATCGTAATTAAGTTGGTCTCTGAATGCCAGTTTAGGCTTGTTTTCTTTTTGAATTCGCTCGTCTTTTTTGCGAGCTTCTTCTGCATATAATTCTTCGCGACGTCGCCATTGCTCATTCATTAGGTTCATATATAAGTCGTGTAAGCGCTGTAACTCCGAAACCGAGATTTGGGGCAATTCAGGACGCGGCCAATTTAATGTTTTCCATGAACGAATTGTGTCTAATAAGACATCAAGATTGTGTTTGACGTGGGGTTGTTTGATGACTTTTGGTATCATTTGTTCGACCCAAGGCTCCAATTCTGGTGAAGTATAAGAATTGGTGTTTACTGTTAGGAGATGTAAGTCCTCTAAATTTTCGATATATAAGTCACTAGTATGATTATCTAATGACGCGGCATTAGGACCAACAACCTTACGGAATGTTGCGATTCTTGTACTAAAGGCATAAGAATTGTTTATGCCTTCTGGTGCGGCCATTAGTTGCCTCAGCTGGTATTTATTTAAACCCAACCATTTATCCACAGTTGTTGCCTTCTGATTTAGGTTAGACCCAAAAATCTCGGTTTGGGAATATGCCCCAATGGCATTAATCAACTGTATTCCCCTATATGTATACGACTTTACCACTTGTTCATACATGGGATTTTTTACCATTTTGGTTAATGCTTTTAACGCAGTAAATTTCGTGTCTTTTGCCGGATTGTCGCAACGATACCAGTCGTTCCAACTATTTTGTATTATGGCTGGTTTAGTAAATAAATCAGCATAATTTTTAAACATCCCGTTTGCTAAATCTTCAGGATTGTAAATTGTTGCGTCTCTCAGGCTGGAGTACGCACAACTTACATCATAGTTTGGCGCTTTTGAGGCGGCGAAATTTTTGCCATCGTAATAGTACCTCATTATTGTACCAAAGAGGGGTCTTGCTTCAACGATGGATATACCAGGGAAGTTTCGCACAATGCCCACATCTTGAATATAATCTGGAAATACCGTGGGTGCCTTCGCTAATAAGGCGTTCCCTTTTGCAATCAACGCTGCTTTCGCAGTTTTTGAGGTGTCAATTGTGAGTTGTCTTTGATATGTAAAATATTTTGTTAAATAATCAATTTTTGCCCACAAAAAATTAATATACTCAATTTTATCATCGGGGAACAGCTCGTTGTAAATTTGCGCTTTCCGGTGCATGCCAGTATCACGCATAATATTTTTAACTTCCACCATTGATGCGAGCATACCATCGCTCCAAAACAGTCGGCGAGGATATTGTGACAAATCCACAAAATACCTCTCTGTATTGCCAGACCAATTTTTGTTATATTCAAACGTACGAATCTCACCAGGTTTAGCGCGATTCATTGGAATATTCACATATGCCAATTCCATCACGTTTTGTCTGCGATGGTATTTAATATATGTGATTCGAGGCGATGCCCCCGTGGAATATGATAAATAATTATAGGAGAAGTTCTCCCATTTTAAAAATGTATTTATTTCATTATGGGTTAACCTCTTACCAGTAGACAAATCGTGATAAATTTGTCCCTCGGTTTTAGTGTACCAACGTAACACGACGTGTGGTGCGCATTTTGCGTCGGGGTGGGGTTCTTTTGTAACAATATTTTTGATAATTTTCTGAATATCTCTCATTTTTAATTCTCCTTTTCTTTTTTGTTGTTAGAACAACCAAATATTGCGATGTTTGTTGATGTGTTTTCTGCAGCTCTCGTCGCCGGTGAAGAGGCACTCTTCTTCATTTAGATAATACCATTTACCCGTTCCTTCTTCTTGTTCGAAGTCGGGGTTGATATTGCCTTCTTTATACATCGTCACCGTCGTACGGACGGGTTCAAACGTTTGAGGATTTAACATCCAATACCTTTTAGTATAGGATTTAATTTCTTGTCCAGGGACAAGATTTTGCAACAAAGCGAATTTTTCAACTTTATTGCCTTGATATAAGTTTACGAGATCTTCTTCTTCGTAAACTGAAACTGCTTTTGTGGGCAGTTCTTCGATTTCGATCTCGTAATCGTTTCTGCGCATTGACCAACCTTTACGAAGTGCCAGCCATTTAGCCTCTTCCATTGCTGCGGCAGTGTTCCTGCGCGGCAAGGAGTGGAATTCCTCCACTACATTTTGGAATACCGTTTCAGTGACGACATTCTCGTCCCATTCTTCTTGGTTCATCGGATGCGTCGGGGCAACTGGAACTTGTTTTTCTACATTGTAAAATGTAGCTTTAACGGTTGCGATAATATAATTTTTCATAATGTTTCTCCTTTCTATGCCATTAGTCTTCGATTAGCAAGATTTTTATTTTACGAAGATGATGCCATTATGTACACCATAAGCGCCACCCTCCTAAGAGGGCAACGGACTTGCACCGTTCACACTTTCGTGCGGGCCTTGCGGTGATCAACTCTCGTAATATTTAAGAGCGTCCTCTAAACAATCAGTTCTCGATCTTTCGAGCAAGAGTGATTTGGTAAGGGGATTCTTTTTGCCCTTTGTCGCGTTGAGTTCATCCTCGGTGAGAGACGCGACAACCGACGCGTACGGCGTGAGTAATACCCCTTTCTTATAATCAATATAAGTTTCGGTGTTTATCTCACTTTCCGCAGACGGGACAATTTCGTCGACATTGTAGCCTTTAGTGAGAAGTTTGAAACACGAAGCCATCATACGTTTGGCTTTGTCGCTGTCGCCGGCGCAGACATCGATACAAATCTGTGCGAAATGCACCGCTGCTTGCTTGTCGGATTCACCGTTGTAACAGAATTTTTCTTTGCTGCCGTCGGGGAATTCGATTTCCTCAATGCCGAGGTTGATATTCTCGTCTGCTTTCATTGCATCGAGAGCGTTGATGATGTTTTTGGTTGCTTCACTTTTGTTAATTTTAATAGACATATTGATGTCCTCCTTTAATAATAGTTTTTTAATTAAATGTTTACCACTCTTTCGCAAGCGGTTTTGATTCCGATAGGCATTGACCTATCATAGAAACGATCAGTGTGATCAGCCATTCTGGTGATCAAAGTATAAATCTGATCGAGTTTGTTACAAAATGGACTGCAATAAACCTCAGTCCAGTTATACGTGCCTCCTGAGAGTTTGCTTCCTGCAGGGAGGTTGTGCGGGGTTTTCTTTGATATTATGCAAAGATACATATATCCTTCCGGTGAAAATTGTGATAAGGAAATTTTCACCTTTTGCTGTTTAAAGGTAAGCAAGACCTGGGAGTTTTCAACACCACTGAGTGGGTGTTGCTTTACGACGACTTTGATGTTGTCGTCTTTGTGTTCGTTGATATAATTTGTCAATTCGTGTATAAGCATATCGCTTCACCTCATTTATTTATTTGCTTGTGAACAGATGCCCCATTCGCACGAGCGATCTGCGCAATCCTTACAAGGATCATCGTCGAGAGTTGATACATTTTCTTCGAGATATTCCTCGATAGAGATTTGTTTATAGGACATAACAACCTCCTTTTAAAAAGTTTTAGTTTTGATATTGAATACCTCTTCGAGTGTGTAGAGATATCTCTCGTGTTCAAAAACTACCACTTTATAAAGTTTCGCCACCGCATAAGCGCGGCGGCGATTGGTATAGTTTTTTTGTTTTCCATTGATGAAAAGTGTATATATTAACATAAATACTCCTTAGTCGATCGTATCGATCGTTACTTGGGTATTTACATTGATACCCAATTGATGTATGAGCGACATCGCCAGGTCGTCGCCGAGCTCAAAAACGTCGATTTTCACTGGCGTTGCCAGCGTCATCGTTGCGACGGTGATGCCGTTGTTGTTACTAAACACAAAAGTGTAATGTTTTAAATTTTTCATAATATCTCCTCCTTTTCTTTAAGAACGTTGAACGTTCCAACGATATTGTAATCGTTGATTCTGGATATGAGGTCGTCTGCCGCCCCAAGGTTGCCCAGGAGTAGTTGAACCTCTGCTGCATCTAACAGCAGCTGATCATAACGCGAGAGCTGCCTCTCGGTTGATACTCGATCGAGTTCGTCGATCCATAATTTAAAATTTTTCATAACATTATCTCCTTTGCTTGCCAAGCTACCCGACTGGCGTTATTTTTGTTTTGCGGGCGACGCCGTTATGTAACGTCTTCTCCATCTGCATTACTCGCGGGCTTTGGACCGCCGTCGGCTGCATTAAGAGAATAGTTTAACGTCTTACCCAGGACGTGAGAGTTAGAAGGTGTAGTAAACATTACCGCACTTCAAATCACGTTCTATCTCTTCCGCGATTCTGTCGCAACGTTCGTAAACGTTGATTGCGTAGTCCGAATCGTCCTCAACTTCGATGTTGAGAGTGTTGAGAAGTTTGTTGTTGTTTTGTGCGTAAAAGTTGACTTTGAATTTTAACATAAGTTTATCCTTTCCCTTGTCCCTGGGAGCGAGGAGATGTTGGTGGAGGGCATTTTTGCGCTTGTCCCGCTAGTAGCGAATTTTCACTCTGCCAAAGCGCAAACTGTAATTTGCACTTTAGTGTGTTTGTTTTCACGCAGGAAAACGCAGAGTTGTTCTGCGTCCTTGCGTTTGTAGAACACCTGAGGATACACCTCAAATGTTTTACCAAATTTTAAGTACGAAATTGTGTATAATTTCATATTGTAGTACCTCCTTTTGTTAGTATGTATAAAGTCGAATTTACACTTTTTACAATGTAAAATTCAACCTTTTACACACTTATAGACAAAAATATTCATAACCCCATTTTTCAGCCTCCTCCACCAACATCGCACAAAAACTCTTATTGCCTCGATAGTTTTCGTGTATTTCCCCCCAACAAAAAAAGGCGCCGACATCCGTAGTCAGCGCCCATAAAAAAAAAGAGGAGCCAGGCCCCCTCTCTTTTACTTACAGCAAAAAGAAATTATCGAGTATGTCGAACATCGACGGCATCGAACTCTTCCCATTATAACTCATATGGAAAGACCCGTAATCCTTAACGAACTCCTTCAGCAGCCGTTGTGCTTCGGCTTCAGCCTCTCGCGCCTTCTTAAAGGCGTCGACGACAGCCTTCGATCTCGTCTCCCGTTCGTTCTTGAGAGCCAGCTGTTTCTCTTCTTCTGCTTTCTGTTTTGCGACCAAAGCCTCCTCGGCCTTTTCGCACTCTTCTTTTGTGTCGTAGACCTTGTTGGTAATCTCACTATAATATTTCATATTCTACTCCTTTGGACGTTCCTTGTCTTCGCCCGTGAATGTATTTCCCGTCGTTCTCTGCTTGACGGGATTATATGAACCTGCCTGGTTGGTTTATTTAACTATTTTTCAATCGTTCAATTTCAGCTTTATACTCAGTGACATCGCCGTACCCAGCATCGACCAACTTCTCAAAAATCGAAATCGGGGCAGGGCAGTCATAGAGTTTGGGGCACAGTCCATTCACGCATATTTCTGTGCTGACTGCGGGACAAATAACTCTCGCCATATTCAAAACTTGCTCATCTCTAGTTTCCATTGTTCTCTCCTTGTGTTGTGTTATTTAATTCTTTTCTTTCAAGCGACATTCTGTACCTAAACTCTGCATCCGTTTGCGCGGCATACTCCCTCGCCTTTTGAAGTCGACAGCGCTCATAAATGTCAGCGACATCCTTCGCCTGTTGTTTGGTATAAAACCACCCCCTGATGAATCCTGTGGTTGTCCAATTTATTGGCCGGAGGACGTACTCTGGGTAAGTGCCGTTGTGGTCGTCGAAGTCCCAAACCAACGGAATATATCTGATCAACGGACTATCCGCGTCTTTTACCTTTTTATACTTCCCTGAAAACGGGAAATCGAGGACGCCGTAACGTGCCCAACACGCAACAAGATATATTTTGGGAAGTTTTGCGAGTTTATCTTTCGTTTTCTGATTGTAGGGGAGACGTTTTCTTAACATGCACATGGTGATTACTCCTTATTATTTTGTTCGTCTAATTGTTTTTGCTTTGAAGAATTTGATATCAGAGAGGTTTCACAACCCTGCATCTTTAAAATCTTTTTCGGTGAAGAAGGCTTTCTTTATGAGTTCTTCTTTTGTCCAACCTTGACCAAGATAATACTCAATATTAGATTTAGTAATTGCTCGTTTTGTGCCTAGTGTGAATGTCATACGCCTTTTTTCGCCGTCTGTGATTGATTCATTGACGAGATCAATTTCAGCTTCCAATTCTCGTCTATGGGCAGAATCCGCACAAATATATTCACTACGCCATTCTTCATTGACGTGCCATATTACACCCCAATCTATTTTGGAGCCGCAGTGAGGACAATAATCAAACCCATCGTGCGCCATATTAAACGCGTACCCACATTTGCCACATTTGTAAATCACTTGATAGCTCGCGCAACCAAGTGAATACATTTTTGGTTTAATCTCTTTTCTTTTCATTGTGTTGCCTTTATGTTGTCGCAAGGTGTTGCGTATGTAACAGTACAACTATTCGGCACTTTCGGTTTATCGCCTAATGAGATTGTAGTGCTTGGATTAGGGTTCGTGTACTGTCCCGATAACGGAGTGAGATTATCTTTTTTCGTCCACTCTGCATACAAAGGTTGTGTTCCCGTTCCAACTGTTGTTATCCAATCGCTTTCTTTTTTACTACAAAATGGGCAATAGTCTTGATGGGGTGCAAGAATTGCTCCACATTTTGGGCACTGCCAACCCTGTTGGATAAATTGCGGTGCAGGAATGTCGCACGAATGTATTTTAAGAGGCGGTGTCGTTGCTTCGATGCACACTTGGTGTTCGAGAGCAACAGTGTTAGTTGTACTATTTTTTGTTGTGTTCGTAGTGATAACTCCGACACTGAGGTCGGGCTCGTCAACTTTTTGGATATAACCAGAAGTCCCGCCGCCAATTTGATTTTCAAAAGTGATAATGTCGCCGTGTTTAGTGTTACCTTTTTCGCCGCAGTTTGGGCAGGTCCATTCGTAACAAGGTGGATTCGATGTCAAAATCTTAGACAGGTCTACTTTAACTATTGTGTTGCATTTGGGGCATCTTATTGGTTCGGTATGTTTGTACATTTTTATTTTCTCCTTGAGGGATTTATTAACTCATAACTTGATCTATGTACGAATCTTCGGTTATCGGCTCCGGTGGAAGATTTTTAGGCTTTTTCTTTTTATGGATAATTGCTCGGGGCAATTGTCGATTCGTCGGAGGTTGAGGATTCGGAGTTTGAGATTTTGGTGGTTTTTGCGGTTGCGGGGTTGCTGCTGTTGTTGGGTTAGATTTGCGTGTCATTAGGCCTCATCATAGAATAGTTTGTTATTTTGTTGAAATTGGTTGCTATATTGAATTAGGATTATTACATTAGTGTACTCCTTTATATCTATATGTAAATATTATACACTATTTGATGATAAAAGTCAACTATAGATGACATATTTCTTTAAGATTCTTTGAATATGTGTAGTGGTTTTTTCTTTGTGAAAATATTTTTATTTTTTTGTATTTTCTGTCATTGGTAGTTGACAAATGGTATTTTTCTGTGTATAATAGGGGTGGGTGGCGGGAGAATGAGATCACTATTTCTTAT
>ERZ1026868.802-NODE-802-length-18062-cov-5.513634_pt1 | contig 18062 bp, 22 predicted proteins | sample MGYA00380164_ERZ1026868 | MGnify/ENA primary metagenome ERZ1026868 (study PRJEB33269, sample SAMEA4719800) | human gut metagenome | biome: human-associated habitat; feature: organic feature; material: feces | place: Cameroon | collected 2013-10 ... | reverse complement strand
GGCTGGCTGTGACATCGAGGCTGGCTGGGGCATCAAGGCTGGCTGGGGCATCGAGGCTGGCTGTGGCATCGAGGCTGGCTGGGGCATCGAGGCTGGCGAGGGCATCGAGGCTGGCTGGGGCATCGAGGCTAAAAAGTTTATTGATGTCAAAAAGCGTATTTTTGCCGGAATTTCGATTTATCGGACAAGCAAGGACTGCGATAAAACCATCCGCTGTGCGGAGCTGCGGAACGGTGAAATCTGCTATGGAGATTTGACGCTGACGAAGGAGGCCAAGCCGGATGAAGGTTGAATCTACCATGCCCGTTCTTTACCCGATGGGGGTTTATACGTTTGCCTTTGCATGCGTCCATTGTGCAAACAGGCATTCAGACAAGTGCCACCTGTGCAAGTGCGAGAAAAGAAGCGGCTTTGAGCCGAAGAAAGAGGCGGAAAATGAAAATTGAATTTACGGTCCCCGGCATCCCGGTCGGCAAGGGCCGTCCACGGTTCACGAAGGACGGTCACGCCCACACCCCAGGGAAAACACGGAAGTACGAGGACAAGGTAGTGCTTTGCTGGCAGTGTCAGAGCGGCAAGGACTTTGCGGCGGGTATCCCGCTGTCGGCCACCGTCACGGCGTTCTTTACGGTGCCCAAAAGCACGTCGAAGAAAAAGGCCGCTGCGCTGGACGGGACGCCCCACATCAAGCGCCCGGACGCCGACAACGTGGCCAAGACCATTTTGGACGCGCTGAACAAACATGTTTACAACGATGATAGCGCGATCGCACTGCTGACGGTGCGGAAGTATCAGACAACCGGAGCCTCCCGCGTGGAGGTCATCATTGAGGAGGCAGAATGATGGATGCTGTGAAGTTCATAAAGGCAATGCAACAGATGCTTCGTGCAGGAGCGAATAACAGCACGGTTCAAAAATATATATCTGCATACAAAAAGAATGATTGTGAAGGAATGGTGGAAGCCGCTGAACAGTGGGCAAAGGAACATCCCATCAAAACCCGCCAGAGCGTGTTCCTGGAGCAGTACCCGGAGGCGGAGTTGTACATCGATGGTGTGCTTGATCTATGCCCGAAAAGAGTCTCTGCGGCCCATAGAAACGGCACCAGTCTATGCGCAACTCGTAGTTGCAATGACTGCCGCCGGGAATTCTGGCTTGCGGAGGTGGGGGAATGACCCGCGAAGAGATTTTAGCCGCTGCCAAGCAGTGCGTGTGCGGAGGAAGGGAAACCGACTACGGAACGCCAGAGGACAGTTTCGACCTGATTGGGCAATACTGGACGGTATACACCGGGCACATGATTACGGCGAAGGACGTTGCCATGATGATGGCGCTGCTGAAAATCGCACGAATTCAGGGCAACCGGGCAACGGGCGATTGCTTCGTTGACCTTGCCGGTTACGCTGCCTGCGGCGGGGAATTGGAGGATTGATATGCTTCACTTAGGCGATATAACAAAGATCCACGGTGGGGGAGCGCCCGTTGTGGACGTGGTGATCGGCGGCAGTCCGTGCCAGGACCTTTCCATTGCTGGAAAGCGGGCGGGGCTTGCTGGGGCGCGTTCCGGCCTATATATGGAGCAAATACGGATTATCAAGGAGATGAGAGCACGTGACATGGCAAGCGGGCGAACAGGTGAGTTTGTGCGACCTCGGTATATGGTCTGGGAAAATGTCCCCGGAGCCTTCAGCTCCAACGGAGGAAAAGACTTCGCAGCCGTCCTCGAAGAAGCCATCCGTGTCGCAGAACCGGAAGCCCCCAATATTGAAGTGCCTGAAAAGGGATGGAACACCTGGGGGGGCTACCACGATGAGATGGGAGGACGATGGAGCGTGGCGTGGCGAGTGCTCGACGCGCAACACTGGGGAGTCCCCCAACGTCGCCGTAGAATCGCGCTTGTCGCAGATTTTGGAGGCGACACCGCATGGGAAATATCGTTTGAGCAGCAAAGCATGTCAGGGTATCCTGCGGAGAGCGGAGCGCCGGGGGAAGGCCCTGCCGGGGATTCTGAAAACGGTGCTGCTTACGCAGTCCGAATCCGGGGAGGATGCGACGGAGGCGGAAAAGGAGCCTTAGTCCAGACGGAGAAAAGCGGGACGATTAAGGCAGGGAATGACCAGACGCTTTTCTGCATGGCAACTCAGCAAGGAGGAGCCGAGGTGCGAAGCGATGACAGGGCACCAACCTTGACCGCTTCCGCAGGCATGAGCGGGAACAACCAGCCGGTTGTGTGCGCTGGGTTCAAGCTTTGGAACAGCGAACAGGCCCGGAGCATCGGATACGCCGAGGAACAGGCCCCTACGCTGAACGCGGAGTGCGGAGGGAATAAACCAGCGGTCATGGCGTTTGATACTACGCAAATCACCAGCAAGCAGAATGGGAGTATTCCTGACTTCGGGAAGCCCTGTCACACGCTGAACGCCAACGCCCATGTGCCGTGCGCCGTGCTGGATATGAGCCATGCCTGCGACGTGATCCGGGACTGCGGAGAGGTTTGCCCAAGTCTGCAAGCTCGTATGGGGACCGGCGGCAATCAAATCCCGCTGACGTATGGAATTGGGAATGGGCAAGTGAATGAAGCAGCTGTTATGGCGGAGGAGGTCAGCCAAACACTGAACACGATGCACGACGCACAGGCCGTGCTGACTACCAGTTCCGTAGATTGCCGGAATTTCACCGAGGGCGGGGAGATCAACGGAACCTTGCAGGCAAAGGAAAGCGAAGGCCAAAGCCTGAACCTGAACAATACGGTCCGCCAAAACATGGTAGTCCGCCGTCTGACCCCCTTGGAGTGCGAACGGCTGCAAGGCTTCCCTGACCACTGGACGGACTTAGGCGAGTGGACGGACAGCAAGGGCAAGCGCCACAAGGACGCGGACAGCCCCCGGTACAAGGCGCTGGGCAACTCCATTGCTCTGCCGCCGTGGAAATGGCTGCTGAAACGGCTGTGCGGCAACTACGAGCGGGACGCGACTATGGCGAGTTTGTTCGATGGGATCGGCGGTTTTCCGCTGATCTGGGAGCAGCTGAACGGGCGCGGGACTTGTCTGTGGGCCAGCGAGATCGAGGAGTTCCCCATCGCTGTTACCAAACGGCGGTTCGGCACGTTGGAGGAACCGGGAGACATGGGGCGGTTTTTGTTCCCATGCGGAAAGGATGAATTATGAGAGATACAAACCTCGTAAATGCGCTGCCGGAGCCGCCGGGGGAGAAAGGAGCAAGCAATGAGTATAATCACAATTAACGGGACCACCTTTGAGGGTGCGTCCGTCCTGCAAGCGGTGGAACGGGTGGCTCCACTGCCCTGCGTGGGCATGGGCGGTGCCTGGTATGGCCGCCAGATCGTGACCCCGGAGGAGTACGAGCTGGTGGACAAAAGGCTGCGAAACAGGTATTTGGACGCCGTAGACTCCGGAGAGGTCCCGCCGGGACCGTGCCTTTCTGTCCACGAGGTACGCTGCGGAGGCTGGCGGTTTTTGTACCAGACTGATTACCGGGGTGACTGGAACAGCATGTGCTTCACCGTGTGCGGCGGACGTGGCATTGGAGGCGATGAAGGATAATGACTTAAAACCGTGCCCGTTCTGTGGCGGTAAAGGACGTATAGAAGTGAAAGACAGAACAGACTGGCGAGAATATTACCAGACTGGCTTTGTTGTATGTGAGAGATGCGGATGCCGAACAATAGGCGTTGAAACAGCGCCTGGTTGGAAGAAAATAGTAACCGAGACGTGGAACAGGAGGGTTGACAATGACTGAGCTAAAACCGTGCCCGTTTTGTGGAAGCACAAAGCTCAAAATCGACAGCAAGCGCACCTTTCAGCACGGCGGGAAGAAACATTGCTCCGTAAGCATTCGGTGCATGAAATGCCATGCCAGAAGTCCCGTTGTCGGTATCAATATGCCTAACGGAAAATATGACGAGCGTGAAATCTGTGAAAACGCCGTAACCGAAGCATGGAACAGGAGGGCTGACCATGGCTGATATTAAGACAAAACTGAATGTTGGAGATACCGTTTGGTGGGTACATTGCTCGAACAAAGTATACAAAGGAACGATAGAAGAAATTTCGTGCTGTGACTATCAAGGGGCACTGTACTGCCAAATTTGCAGCCCGTCTTTTAGGCGGAATCCGTATCCGATCGTGCATTATTCCAATGTTTTTAAGTCTAGAGACGAGGCATATGAATTTACAGAGTACCAAAAAGCAAACCCTGACGGTGTGTTCCCCATGTGTATGGGATGCCACTACAATGCGTTCAAGGAGGGCTGACCATGAAGCTGGTTGATGTTGATGATTTGGGCGTGGGGCGGTGCAGCAAAGATGTTCTCCCTGCGGCGTATTGTGCTGGTTGGAACGGCTTACTTGGCTTGATCGAAAAAGCCCACACTGTGGATGCCGTGGTCGTGACGCGGTGCAAAGACTGCAAGCATTTGTGCGTGTGGAATCGAAAAGACATGTACGCATTTTGCCCCAAAACAAACATCGTGTTTTTGCCGTTTGAGAAAGACACAAGGACATTCTTTTGCGGCCTTGGCGAGAGAAAAGACGGGGGTGCTGAATGAAGCTGAAAGACTGGTTGATGATAGCCTTTTGGACGATGGTCATAGCCGCTGGCATTGCGCTTATCGTGTTTTATTTCAAAAGCATTTTAACCGCCGACATTCCCCTGTGGTTGAAACTGTACTTGTTGGGTGGAAAGTAAGATGGATGGGTACATCGAGAAACGCAAAGTGGTCAATCTGCTGATCGAATTAGAGAACGAATTTCAGCAGTTTAAGCCATTCAAAGGCTTTGAACACGCAATGTATCGTAAGTTGTGTGAAACTAAAATTGCTATCGAAAAGTTGCCAGCCGCTCCGCGCAGAAAAAGGAGGTAAGCTATGGAGGATCGGGACAAAAAACTGCTGAAAGCCTATGCGGAGAACGACATGAACATGATAAAGACCAGCAATGTGGTTTACCTGCACTATAACTCCATCCGTTACCGCTTTCAGCTCATTCAGAGGGAAACCGGGCTGAACCCACGGAATTTTTACGATCTGGAAAAGCTGTTAGCCATGATAGACGCGCAGGGAACCTGACCCCCTGCATCGGTAGATCAAAGGGGAGGGGCACTTCGTAAAGGAGGCCCAATATGAAATACCGATACACCGTCCAGCAGCTCCAAAAGATGGAGCAGTGCCGCTATCTCACAGACCGGGAGCGGCGCGTGTTCAATCTTGTTTGCCGCCGTGGCTGGGCGATCGAGGATGCGGCGGCAGAGCTGTACCTGTCCCGTTCCTCCGTGAGCTCCTGCCTGCGCTCCATTCGGGATAAAGCAGGCATATCCCGCCCAAACAAAAGACGCCTCTAAGCCATGACAAGCGGTGCCCTGTGGTACGGTAACCATAGAGCACCGCTTGTTTTGCGCGCGGAAACAGGGGGTGTATTTTTAGAGAAGGAGGAATTCCCTATGGCTGAATTTGCAAGCAAGGGCATTGCGGGCGCTGGCCTCGGCACCGGCATTGCCGGTCTGTCTCTGGGCGTCCTGAACTCTCTGGGCGGTCTCGGCGGGATCCTGCTGGGCAATCGCGCTGTCCCCTTTGCCGCTGGTATGGCGGCGGAGGCCGGATGCAGCGAGAACCACACGGTCAACCGCTATGAGCTGTCCATGGTGCAGGAGAACGCAAAGCTCCGCAGCGACATCGCCCTGCGGGATGCCAACACCTACCAGGACCAGAAGATGCTGGAGATGTACAAGTACATCGACGGCAAGCTGGGTGAGGTGCAGGGTGCGCTGGCTTCTCAGGCGGTCAACAATCAGGCCACCAAGGACAGCTTCCAGCTGTTGCAGGAGCGCGTGGACTGCTGCAAGAACGAGCTGTGCGGAGCCATTGACCGGGAGCGGGACGAGCGGAAGTGCGCTGACAACACCATTGTCACCTACACCAACGCCACCTTTTATCCCAAAATGGTCGCGGACATCACCACCGGCACCGGAACCACCCCCCAGTCCACCTATAACCCCCTCCCCGTCTCCACCTGCGGCCACGGCTGCGGCTGCTAAGAGGCGAAGAGGAAAGAAGAGAGGGGCATAGCGCCCCTCTCTCCCGTCATTGGAGGTATCTATGGTCACATTGGAACAGATCAAGCAGGGCGCCGCCCGCTATGTGGACGAGGAATTCACCGGCAAGCTTACCGGCTGGCAGAAATGGGCCGTCGGTGCCGGGGCTGCGATGGCCCTTGGCAATCTGGACGCCAGCCTTTCCGCCCTCCGGGAGCATCCCGCCGTGAAGGCCCTCGGCGTCTTTGACGAGGCGGGGAACGTGGATATCGACAAGATCTACACCTGCCTGAAAACCGAAGCCGCCAAAGGCCCCGTCACCACCAATATCCCCCTGATCGGGAACGTCACGCTGAATGAAACGGATGTGGATAAGCTCTACACCCTCATCAAGCAGAGTTAGGAGGATCGTATGCACGAGATCAGACACTTGGCCGAAGAGATCCGGGAGGAGCTGGACGATGCCGAGAAGTACGCCCGTGAGGCCGTCAAACACGCCGAGGACCCGGAGGACGCCAGCACCTACGCCGACCTCAGCCGTCAGGAGCTGGGCCATGCCAACCGGCTTCATGAAATGGCCGTTCGCTGTATCGAAAAGGCGAAGGACGCCGGTCTCCGTCCAACGGAGGCCGAGCAGGCCGTCTGGGACTGGGAGCATGAGCGGATGCTGGACCGCACCGCCCATGTGAAAACGCTCCTGTCCATGATGTAAAAGCCAAACGAAACACCCCCGCCAATCGGCGAGGGTGTTTTCTTATTTGTAGGGGTTCTTGGCGTTGGTGGTACAGATAATGTCCCACAGATCCGCCCGGTTTTCCTGTCCGGCAAGGGCCGCGCTGGCTTCCGCCTTGCTGACCTTGCCGTTTCCGTTCGCGTCGGCGCTGGCTTTTAGCCCGAAATACGTCTCCGGGGAAAGCCCCGCCTGGTACGCCAGTTTTACCTTTTCATAGGCTTTACCGCTCATTTTCTCGCTGCCGTACTGCTGGTACAGCGCCAGATACTCCGCCGTGGAAACGCCGATATCCCTTTTGGCCGTCTTGGCGTTCTCAATCCATTTGGCGCTGGGGGTGTAGCTGTCGTACACATCCTGCCGGGCAGTCTCACGCGCATATTTATACACGTTCTGAACGTAATCCGCCTTTTCCGCATTGCTCATGGATTTGTAGGCCGGAAGTTTCAGTGCGTCCTCCACCAGCGTTTTCCGGGTGCTGCCCATGGTTTTGGCGTACTGGGTGTACTCCTCTGCCGTCAGGTTGTAGGTCTTGCCGTCGTTGGTGAAAGACTTCTCCGCCGCCGCAGGGTAAACACCGCTTTCCCCGGTGGCCTTTGCCAGCCGCCGCACCTCCTGCGTGGCGGGGCTGTTGTCCTGCGCCTTCAGGAAGCCGGGGGAGAGGAAGGACTGAAACACCCGCTCCGGCGCGGAGCCGTTGGAAACCTCGTTGCCCCACAGGTCGATAGACGGCTGCAACTGATTCCGCACCCCCGGCACCTTTTTCGCCGCCCCCTGCAAGAAGTAATTCACGTCGGAGGAAAGCTGCCCGGTACCCTTTTCCACATAGCTTTTCCGCACCGTATCGTCGAATACGGAGGCAACTTTGCTGCCGACGGTGGGGATGTACTGCCCGGCGTAGCTGCTGATTGCCTTGTCTGCGATATACAGAACCGGGCTGTCCGCGTAGCTGATGTTGGCGATCAGGTCGTTCAGAGAGGACAGCATAGAGGTTTCCAGCACCACGTCCTGCATCCCCAGCAGTGCGTCCGCCACGGCGTCAAAGGTTCCGCCGCCTTTCTGGGCGGATTCCATGATGGCCGCTCCGGCAAAGAGAGGCATCGCCGCAGGCACCGCCCAGTCAAGGGAATAGGACTTGTCCCCGATCTGCAAGGCGTAATCCTGCCCGCCGGTGGCCTTTTCAAAGGCTTCTTCCTTGTCATCGTCACCGGCTCGGACGTGGAGCAGCCCCTCCGCCGCCAAATAAGCACCCAGTGCCAGAATCCCGGTGCCGGTGAGACCGGATGCAATGGAATCCACGGCATCCGCCGCCGTGCATTTCCCGGATTTCACGTCAAACATGGCTTCTTTGATGCCCTTGGTAAGCCCTACAGGGCTGTAATCAAGGCCCGTGGTCAGGATGTTTGCCGGGGTCTTGCGGAAGGGGAAAAAGGCGTCTGCCGCAAAGGACGCGGCCCTCAATACCTGATTGTCCCCTTGATACCGGCCCATCTTGGATAGCGCCTCGGAAAGCGCCGTGGTGTTGCGGTAGGTGGCCCGCTGGGCTTCCTCAATGGCGTAGGCCCGTGCCGCCTCCACGTCTGCGGCTCTGGTCCCCGCGTGGGCCTCTGCCGCCGTCACACCCTTGGCTTGCAATGCTTGAGCGAAGCTGTCCACGTAGGCCGCACGGTTAAAGATCACGTCCTCATAGTCAAGGGCGCGGCTGTTCAGATCTCCGATGCCCTGCACGGCACGGGAGAGAACGTCCTCCCCGTTGAACATTTTCCGCTTGCTCTGGATCTCCCGTTCAATGCCCGCCGTGGTGGCGTCAGAATACTTCCCGCTGCCCATGGCCGCGTTCTGGTCGGTGTCGTACTGGCTCCGGGCGAAGGCTTTCAGGTCCTTGTCAACTCTCAAAGCCTTTGTCCGCTGGCTCTGATCCTTGATGACCGCCCGCTCGATTGCGGCTCCGATGCCGTTCTTGATCTTCCGTGCGCCGAACTGAATGACATTGCCCATACCGTTGCGGATGTGGGTGGTGGGGTTGGTCAGCATCATGGTGTATCGCCAGAAGTCCGCCTTTTCCCGGAAGGTACTGGGGATCTGGTCGGCAATGCTGGTGGTGATGGCGTCCCACGCCGCCGCCCGCTCCGCGTCCGTTTCTGCCATAAGGTAGTTAGTGGCCAGCTCGTCGGAGAGGGTAAAGCCCGTCACCTTGTCGATGTAGTCCACCCGTGCGCCTTCCACGTCTCCGCTGTCGGTGGTTCTCTGTCGGGGCGTTCGGTTTTGCCGTGCCGCCCGGTCATTCATTTTGTCTACCAGTCGCCGCAGCGTCAGCAGACGGCCCTCCGGCGTCAGCCGGTTCATCAGGTTCATGGCCTGCACCATCTGTGCGCTGTCATGGGCCGCATCCGCAATGGCCGTCGACAGCTCAAAGGCGGTTTTGTGGTCGCCTTCGGCAATGGCAAGGTTGTAGGCGCTGATGGCCTCGGCGGTGTCCGCCTTGGTGATCCGCTGTCCCAGCTCCGACTTGGCAATGAAGCTGTTCGCCACCTCCTTCCAGCCGTCCCGTACAATCTTGGACTGCGCCTGCTGCACGGCGCTCCGGTCCGTTACCACGTCATAGTCGAACGCGCCGCCTGCAATGGCGTTTTCGTACACGGTTGCCATTTCCGGGGAAGTCAGAGGGCTGTTTAGAATGGTGGAGACCGTTTTCTCCACATTCCGCCCCGTCTCCGGGTTTACCGTGGGAACCTCGGAGGGCGCCCGTCGCTGTTCTGCCTGAATGCGCTGGACGCTGTTGGGGTTCACCGGGTGGAACTCCTCACTCTTGGCCTGCATGGTGTCAAAGTCCGTGTTCACAGCTCCGGCCTTGGCGTCACCCGGCGTGTCAAAACTATCCACATCGTCAATGCCATGGCCCCGCACCTGCTCACCAGCCCCCACGATCGCCTGTTTAGCGGCCAGATATTGGCTGTTCGGCCCCACCTGTTCCCCGGTCATGGTAGTGTAGCCGTTGGAAAGCATATCGTCCAGAATCAGCTCCACCCGCTTGGCCGCCGCCACGTTCTCCTGCCCGTGATCCGTTACAATGCGTTCCGCCGCGTCAATGATGCTGTCACGGGTAAGGCCGGTTTCGTCCATGGCCTGCCGCAAGTGGGGCGAGGTCTGCGCCGCCTGCTGGACGGCGTTGCCCTCCATGGTCCGTTCATACCGGCGGCTCATGGGCTGCTGGAGGGAGAGGTCTGCATCCGCAATCAGGGCGTTGGCCGCTTCCTGATAATAGCGGTGCAGTTCCGGGTGGTCAAACTGGAAGGCGTTCACGTCCCTGCCGCCCACCGTCTCCATCCGCCGCCGGTCAATGTGCTGCTCTGGGTCGATCTGAAACACCTTGCCGGTAGCATCCATGCCAACGGTGCCCGCCTCGTTGGCTTGCTCCACAGCGGCCTGCTGCTCTGCCGTCAGGCTGCCCATATCCGCCCGCTTTTTGCCGAACAGGATTTCGGCGAGAATGTCCCGGTTTCCGGCGCTTGTTCTTTCGGCCTCTGCGGCGGCGCTTTGCGCGCCCTCTGGGGCGTTTTCGGGGGTGGGGGTATAAGTACCCTCCTGTGCCTCCGGGTGTGCCTCCTGCGTGGGCTGTGCGTTCGCCTGGCCGCTTCCACGCTGCCGAATAACATCAACTCCTGCACCGATGCCGCCCATGGCCGCGCCCACCGCCGCGTCATACAGCGCATCGCTGAGATCGAACCGGGCAGAGGGGTCATAGGTGGCCCGCTGCAAAATGGGCTGGAAAACATCCTCAATAAATTCCTCGCCGCCCTCGGAGATCATGGAGAGGGCCACACGGCCCGCCGCGCTGTTGTTCAGCTTGGTTAGCGCGCCGCTGATGGCGTTGTCCAGAACGCCGCCGCCGAACGCCTTCTTGAAGGGGCCTGCCACGTTTGCGATCTTCTCCGTAGCGAGGCTCAGCGCGCCGCTCCCCAGTCCGTAGGCAAGCTGCTGGTTGTAGGTGGCCCCGGCCTGTCTGGCCCGTTGGGCGCTGCTTCCGGCAGAACGGGCCGACATCAGGGCAAGACCGGCTCCGGGGATCACGGCGCTGGCCGCAGTGTCCCCCGCCATCTGTACACCCTGCACACCCAGATCCACGGCGAACTGACCCACCGGCCCAAGCCCTTTCTTGGCCTTCGCCACGTCCGCGGCGGAACTTTGGGACAGACGGTCCGCCGTCTGATACGCCTTGTCCGCCACTGCCTTGTCGGACTGCTCCACCGCCTTGGTGTAGCCCTCATGGGCTGCGATCCGCCGCTTGGCGCTGGCAAGATAGCCCTGCACCTGCTTCACGTCCGCTGCCGTCATGGCCTTGCCGTTGGCCCACTTCACATCCCGGAGCATCTTTTCATACCGCTTCACCGCGTCATGGTCGCTTTGCAGGGAAGCCCCGGCGTTTTGGTTGGCGATCCGGGTATTCAGCTTCCCCGCCCCCTCCGCCAACACACCGCCCAGATTCGCGTAGGCGGAGCCGGTGGACTTCGCCGCACCGGTCACAATGTTCTTGGCGCGGCTGGGCGCATTGTTTTTGGCGCGGGTGGGGTCTGCCACAAAGCCCTGCTGCTTCCCTGCGTCCGTGGTGCTTTTCCGCCCCCCGCCGGTGGACACCCACTGATTCTTGCTGGTGTTGGCTTTGGTGGTGGAAGCGGGGGCCTGGTATACGGACGGCTGTCTTTTCCCGGACGCGATCACCTTGTCGAGCCGCTCGGAAATGGAGTTGGATGCCGCTTTCTTGGCAGTCTGAGCCGGAGCCGGGGCCGATGTGCCACCGCCCCGGATCACCGCGTTCAGACGATCTTCAATACTGCTCATAGCCCCTCCTGATTACCACCCAAACAGGGCTCCAAAGGTTTCTGCTCCCGCTTCGTTGATCTCCCCGGACTGCATGGCCCGCTTGACCTCGCTGGCAAGCTCCGCGTTGTTGGCGCCACGGGAGAACATGGCTTGGAGCTTGTTCATTTCAGCGCCGTATCTGGGGCCATATGCACCGGCTGCGGAGTTCTTGGCAATAGTGGCATAGTTGGTGCCGGTGGCCGTCACGCCCGCGCTGTTGGTCTTGGTGGCGGTTTTATTAGTCCCCTGATACTTCGCCCATGCCTGATCTGCCGTCAGGCCGCCTGCGGCCTTCTTGGAGTTGGTGCCCCACTTGCCGTTAGAGTAGCTTCTTTTGCCGCTGCTCTTGCTGCCGGTTTTGGCAGCGCCGGTTGTCCCCGCCCTCAGCTTGCCGGTTCCGTACAGGGAATCATAGGCCCCCTGCCCGTAGTAATAATCAAAGGCGGAGATCACGTCATCCGTCACGATGCCGTTTTTCAGGGCGGACTGCACCTGACTGGCGGTCAGCGTCGGTTTTACCACGGTACTGCCGCCGGAGCTGCCGGAGACGGAGCCACTTGCCTGCCCGCCGTACTTGGCGTAGAGATTCTGCTGGCGGACGTATTCATCATAGAGGGCGTTTGCCAGCTCCGCGTCTCCCGTTGCCTCTGCCTTGGCAATGGCGTTCCGGTATTCCGTGTCCAGCTGGCTCCGCTGGAGGTCGATGGCCGCCGTCTTTTCCGCCTGCTCCCGGTCGATCTGGGAGAGGTTCTGCTGAAGCACAACGTCCTGCGCCAGCGCCGCCTGCCCGGTGGTGCCGGTGTTCAGGCCGTTGGCAACCGCCATCTCCTGAAACGCGCCCCGGCTCAGGGCGTTCTGGTTGGCCGCGCTGTTCCGGGCGATGTCATACACCGGCGCGATCTGCGCGCGGCTTGCATCCAGTGTGGCGGTGTTCTGTTCGTAGGCGGATTTCAGCGCTGCCAGCTCTGCCGCCACCTTCTTGGCGTACAGCTCCTTCAGATAGTCATTGCCGTCCCCAATGTCATAGCTTGTGCCGGTCTGCGCCGTGAAATTGCTGGCCGGGGTGCTGCCTGCGTTGATGTCCGTGCCCCGCTGCTGACTTCCTGCCGGAGTACCCGCCTGTGTGCCGCCGTTCTCCGCCAGATAGTCCCCGAAGGACTGTACCTTGCCGCTTACCTGTGCGGAGGGGGAGGTGTCCGTCCCCATGAGATAACGGTAATAGTCCAGCTCTGCACTCTCCGGGCTGGTGGAAAGGCCCAGCTGCTTCCGGCGGTCATTCACGGCAGACAGCGCCCCGTTGTCCGTGACAAGGCCGTTCTTGTCGATGGTGTAGCCGTACCCAGCCCGGATGGCGTTGGCCGCCTGGTTCGCCTGATCCCCGGTGATCTCGCCCCGCTGAAGCTGGCTGCGGATCCCTGCGATTTTCTGCCGATCCAGTGCGGACAGCATCTCGTTATCCGTCCACGCACCGCTCTTGCCATAACTGCCGTTCCCGGCGTTGATGTCCGGGTGCGGCGTATAATCCGCCACGCCCTTCACCGCCTTGTAGGCGTAGCCGTTATCGTCATAGAACACGGTGTAGCCGTTGGACACCTGCGCCTTACCAGCCAGATCCGTGCGGCGGCTCATATCCGCGCCTACGCTGTAGGTCACGCCGCCCTGCGTGTAGTTCTTTACTTCGGAGTTGCTGGATGGCATCCCGTAAACGCCGCCGCCGTTGTTCTCGCGGGTGTATTCCACGCCCTTATAGCTGCCCTTGGAGCTGCCGCCGGAGGAACCGCCATAGGTCTGCGTGTACGTCTTATTAGAGCCGATCATGTTCGGTTCCTTGCCGCCGTAACGGTCATTGATCTTGTTCTGCCGCTCCTGCGTCAGCTGCGCCCGCTCAGAGGCGGAGAGGTCCGTCCGCTGTAATTCCTTGGAATAGTCCTTGTTCTTGTCGTAATAGCCTGCCATACCGCGGCCCTCCTTATCCGTTCCAGTCAGCTCTGACCTCCCGCACGTCAATATGCGTGAAGCCCTGTTTACTGTACACGCCTACACCGCCCCAGTCCGGCATTAGCTGTCGGGCGTAGGCCGCCACCGCTGCCGGGGTCTGGCCTTTTACGGAAATGTCCGCCGCCGTGCCGTAGCAGTGCTGGGAGTGAGCCACCCCGCCCACCTTGTCATTATACTGCGGCGTCCGGTAGGCGCTGTGAATGACCACCGGGACGCCAAAGTGGCTGCGGATGGTCTGCAATACCATCACCAGCCGGGGCGCTACCAGTACGGCATCGGAGCCGTCTTTGCAGGCAAATTCTTTCACTGTAAAGTTAGTGGACAGCTTCTTGCTGCCGTCCTTCGCCTTGGAATAGGCGTTGATCTCTACCATAGGTTTTTCTCCTTCCGGTTCATACGTATCCCCGCTTTTCAGCTTCCAGACGAGGAAGAACGGGATCACCCGCCCGTCACCGGTAAAGCCCTTGCCGTCCTTGCCCATGAAGCAGGTAGACCCGCCGCCGTCCATCATAATAGCGTTGTCCCAGCCGGACACGGCCAGCAAATCACGGAGCTGTTCCGGCGTCCGCCGGTCCTTGCTCACGTAGTAGGCGAACCGCCCGTTCTTGGTGCCGATGACCGTCCGGGGCGCACGGTAGCGCATATCCGCTCCGCAGTGGATGGGGCTGATCTTCTTCCCGCCGATGATAAGGGGGACGCACTCCATGTAATTCGCGTCCCCATTGGGGACGGTTTTCACGCCGAAATCCTCCGGCGTGTTCCAGCTGATGGCCCGCGCCCGATAATTGGGGGTCTTGTACACCTTGCCGTCTGCTTTCAGGTGGCAGGCGGGCTGCTGGTTCCGCAGAAAAATGGAGCCATTGCAGATAGCGTCCCCGCCCGCCTCCGCCAGCATCTTTTTCAGGTTGGCCGTGGTGGAACGGAGACGTTTTCGGTTGAAATAAATCCGCACCCACTGCATATCTTGGAGCGGGACCGTTCCCGCCCTGGTCATTCCTTGTCCTCCCTGACACGCTGGGTGCCGAAATAGAAGGCAATGACCGTGGTGAAGATGGTTAGGAACTCCGTCCCGGAAATGCTGCCCCGCAGCGCCAGCACCGTGAATACAACCGTCAGAACGATTGTCACAATGCTCTTGACCGTCAGCAGGTTCCCCAGCCGCTTTTTCAATGTCTCCATGCTTTACCCCTTTCTGATGGGAAGCTCGTCCACTTCTTCCATCACTGTGTTTAAATGCCCGTTGCCGCCCAGCGCCTGATAGGCCCGGTGCATATCCTGCAACGTCTCTTTGTCCGTCAGGCTTACGCTCCCCGCCTGAATGTACCGGTTGCCTAAATACCGCACCCGATCGATCATCAGCATTTTCAGTGCTTCCATAATGGCGTCCTGCCGGTCATCCTTGGCCCACTTCCGTTGCAGAATAGCAAGAATAATGGCAGTCACGCCGGAGCTTGTCACTGCGCTGATTACAATTTGTATTGCTCCGATTGCCCCCAGCCCCTTTATTTATATAATTCCGACTTGGTTTCGTGCAGTTAAAACCGGGGCCACTGCCGCTCGCAGATGGGGCAGACTTGCCGCCCCTCCGGGACAATGGTCCCGCAGCACACACAGCGGTCAGGCATTGGTGTCCGCCGTGCCGCCAAACTCGGCGGGCACCAGCTCCGGCAGGCCGCACTCGTTGATAAGAATGTCCGCCACCTGTGCTTTCAGCTTGGCCGGAACCTTGTCAAACTCCGTCTTACCGAGGATCACTCTCTGTGCAAACAACATAGCCATCATTTCTGTACTTCCTTTCGATAATTTAAAATATAGGGTCAGGGCGGCATCCGCCCAAAACTCACGCATAGACTACTGACGCCATTTCGGCGATGCAATCCTCATAAAATGACTGCTGCTCCGTCAGGGCGGACACCTGCTGTTTCAGCAGCTTGTTCTCCGCCGCCAGCGCCTCATTGGTGGGCGGGATAACAGGCTCCGGCTCGCCGTCGTCTTCCACGGTGTACTTGCCGTTGTAGGCTTCCGCCTTGGCGATGGTTTCATTGTCAGCAGACCATCCAAGCGTAACGAAGGATAAAACCTGCTGGATGTCCGGCTTGTCCTCCGTACCGTGGTTGACCTCGGTGCAGAGCTGATATTTGATGATTTTCATGGTGTTCCCTCCTTAGTCTGTGGTTTTGGTGTATTTCAACCTAAAGACGGCAGTGTTAGACGAGTAATCCCCAGACGACTTGACATACAATGTTGTCTTGGTGGCAGTGAGTTCAGTACCGCTGAGGCTTGCCCCTAAGCCGACAGGGTCTCCCTGACTACCGGTTGCCTCAACGCTTAATACAGCCGAGACTTCGCCGGCTGCCGCCCATGTCACAGTTTTGGTGGTTGCGTTTGGCAGCGCGCCAAAATCAACCGCCTTCGCATACACCGGCTTGCCCAGATACCGCTCCGTGGTGCGGTACTCAACGCCAAGATCCATTGGAACTTTTACAAACTCCCATGCGCCCCACGTCTCTGAAAACTCGTAACGTGTGCGCATCCAGTAGCGTGTATCTGTACCACCTGGGAAAAAGAATTGTGTATGGCATCTGTCATCACGGATATGAAGCACAGCACCATTTTGTCCGTATGGATAGCTGCCGATTGCCTCGTTCGGATTGTAGTAAAAGTAGATTCCGTTCTTATCAATTGCATCTAATGCGGCCAGCGATGTAATGTATTTCCCAGTATTTTCTCCCAACCCGTACCCATCCGGTGCCGCCCCGATGTTCCCCCTCGCCTGGGTTTTCTGGTCGTCCGTCAGGCTCTGCGGCGTGTAAAGCACGGCCCCCTGCACGGTGTCCGCCCCGATGTTCGTCCGGGCCTGCGCTTTCTGCTCGTCGGTGAGGATCTGGGCCTCATCGTAGCGGACGGAACCGGCTACCCCAGCCCGAATGTCGGCGTGGGCGTCAACGCTCTGGTTATGCGTATCAACATACCTCTGCGCCTCCGTTTTGGTGGCAAAGTCACCGCCTACCGCCGTCTGTGCCTGCTTCGCCCAGTATTTGGCGTTGTCCGTGTCCTCGCCGGGGCGGGTCCCGGTTCCGCCTACCGCCCAGCTTTGGGCGGTTTTGTTGACCCCGTCCACACTGGCGGAGCTCTGCGCCGCCGCTGCTGCGCTGGCCTGCGCCTGAGACGCGGAACTGGATGCCGTCGCTGCTGACTGGCTGGCGGAACTTGCCGCGCTGCCTGCCGCATTCGCCGCGCTTTGGGCCGCCTGTTCGCTTCCCGCCGCCTGAGACGCGCTGCCTTCCGCTGCATTGGCCTGTGCGGTCGCGCGGGCTACGATACCGGCGGTCTCGTCAGCTCTGGCCGTTTCCGCCGTCTCTCTCGCGGTTTCAGCGGACACGCGGGAGGCTTCGGCGTTGGCTCTGGCTTGTTCAGCAGATACCCGCCCGGATTCCGCAGATACTCGGCCTTCCTCGGCGGTCACGCGCCCCTGCTCTGCCGCGACCCGCGCCGCTTCCGCCTGCTTGCGGCTTTTCTCCGTGGCGTCATCCGTCAGCACGGACGGGATCAGGATCTCATTGATGTACTTTTTAATGATGTTGCCGGATTCGTCGAACTTGGCTTTCAACTCCGCACTGGTCAGACCGCCCACGTCATTAGGCTCATCATCCAGCTTTTGAATGATGTTCAGATCACCGTCCAGCAGTTGAATTTCCAGGTTGGAGTTAGCTACCACGTTCAGATCCTCTGTCAATCGCTTCTCCATTTAAGCACCTACCTCCGTTTTCGGCACTTCGCCGGTCTCGTTGATTTTCCGCTGCAACTGGCCGTATCCGGCCCCGCCCCGAATGGGTACAGTTTCTTCGCCCTCTGTGGGGCCAGCAGATTCCGGGCCGCCCATGCCTCCGGCCATTGCCATTTCCTGCTGCTGGAGGGCTTGAATCAGGGCTTCCTTGTCGGTAATCTGTCCGGCGGGGAGCCGCTTCAGATACTCCACCGTGGAGATCTTGCCCTGCATCAGCAGATTGTCCAAGGTCTGCATGGCGGCGATCTCACTCCAGTAGGAGGCCGCGCCCGCGTCCAGTCCGATGGTGAAGGGGATCTCTTTCAGGATGGAGAAGTCAAAGGGCACCACCAATTTGCTGTTGTCATAGGGGTTGGAGATCTCCACATACCGCTCTCCGTAGTATTCGCCCATGAACTCCATGTAGATCCGGCCCAGATCCTCAATGCTCTGCAAAAGGTTCTGCTTCGTCAGCTCCATGGGCGTTGCCGCCGCCCGCTGCAAGGCGATGATGGCGGAGGTGTTGTCCGGGCGGGTATCGCCCAGTGCCACGTCCGATGCGCCGAGGAACTTCTGGGTGTAGCTGATGGCAATGTCGATAAACTGGCTGATCTGGGGGGAGATACTGGCGGGGTCAATGATCTTTGCCACGCCCTCCAC
>ERZ1026868.800-NODE-800-length-18099-cov-13.585181_pt1 | contig 18099 bp, 38 predicted proteins | sample MGYA00380164_ERZ1026868 | MGnify/ENA primary metagenome ERZ1026868 (study PRJEB33269, sample SAMEA4719800) | human gut metagenome | biome: human-associated habitat; feature: organic feature; material: feces | place: Cameroon | collected 2013-10 ... | reverse complement strand
ACAGATTGGAAGCTCCGGCTATTCCGCACAGATTGGAAGCTCCGGCGATTACGCAAAGATTACATCTATCGGAAAAAATTCAGTAGTTATGGCTGCTGGCTACAACTCTATCGCAAGAGCAAAAATCGGAAGTTGGATAACGCTTGCCGAGTGGGTTAAAACAGGAGAGAAAAACGAAAATGGATTCTATATATGGATTCCGAAGTGCGTAAAGACTGAATACGTCGACGGAGAACGCATTAAGGAAAATACGTTTTACAAGCTGGTTGACGGGGAATTTAAGGAGTGTGAATAAATGAAGCAGCCAAAGAAACTTACAAGAACGCAGAAAGAAATCGTTCATTCGCAAGGCTATAACGTAGATGAATGGATGGTAAGAAGAGAAACGGAGTTCCATTTGTTCTTGGTTCACAAGGACACAGGAAGAAGAGTAACCGTTGACAATTACATTCGGAGGGCGAGAAAATGAGCAGATTCAACCCATACGTGGTTGCTGGAAGCATTATGGCACTTGCGGGCGCATATTCGATTTCGGATGAGTTTCAGTTGGTTCCGAAGATTATCTTAATTATCGGAATGGTACTTATGATCTATGGATATTGGAACTATGACAAAATCGACAAAGCATTAAGAATTTATAGAAAAATGGAAGGGAGAAATAAAAGAAATGGGAGAAGTAAAGAATATGTTCGATTTGAACAAACTGCACTTAGAAGATGAACTAAACGAGGATGTATCTTTTGAGGAAGGACTTGCTGAGTACGTCAAGAACACGAAGAACGCATCTGTTGATACCTTGGCAGAGGAATTTAAGGATTTCCCAATGTTTAAACTTTATGCCGGAGCGGTAAGAGGTGGTGCAAATGTCGAGACTACAACAAGATTGATCGGGTCGATGATTCTTGGACAGTCTATTATAGACGAGAAATTCAGATATCGGCTGGACAAGGTTTCACACACCCTTACGTATAGCAGAATTGACGAACTTATGAGAAAGGAGATTCAACATGAAAAAGATAAGAATTAAGCATATTTTCTTGCAGAATTTCGGTAAATTCTTCGGTGCGAATACTGTTGATGCAGACATTTCCGACAGAACAGAGATTTGCGGCGTGAACGAATCAGGCAAGACAACCATCAAGCGTGCAGTTCAGTATGTTCTTAATTGTCGGGATGATAATGGCAAGGAGATCACAGGAATCCGACCGCATGACGAATCCGGGAATGATTATTCCGGAATCGAGACAACGTGTGCAGTTACGTTCGACTTGGATGGAACAGAAAAGGAACTGAAAAAGGTGTTCAGGGAGAGCATCAACAAGAATGGAGATTTTATTGGGAATATTACGGATTCATACATCAATGACGTTCCGAAGAAAGTTAAAGACTACGCAGAGTTTCTTGAAGATGGGTTCCTTGACGCCGATAGATTGCAATATTGCTTAAATGCTCAATCGCTATTGAAAAAGTCGACAGCAGATCAGAGAACAGTGCTTGAAAAGACATTCGGTGCTAAATCGACATTAGACATCGCGCAGGAAGATGAACAGTTTGCATCTATCGTACCGATGCTTGAAGATGGAACAATTAAAGAACTGAAAGAGCGTTGCAATCGCACTCTGAATGGTTCACGCGGAAAATCATCGTCTAAAGGACTTAGACAGATTGCAGATGAATATGCACCACGTATCGATGAATTGATGAAGCAAAAGACGGATATTGATGTGCCACAGTTGAAGTCGATGAAGTCAGACATCGAATCTAAGATTGAAGCTGTGAATACGAAAATCAAAGATGCATCGGCGGAGCATGATGCTTTAGGACAGGAAATCTTGAACCTTAAATTTGAACTGTCCGGCTTGCAGAACAAGGCAAATGAGAACCTTGACAAGACGAGAGCGGAGCTTACACAGAAGTCATTCGACGCAAATAAGGAACTGATTGCACAGAAGAACATTCAGAATGATTTGTTACGCAAGAAAGAGAGCCTTGAAGCAGAATTTAAACGCCATGTTTCTCTTCGTGAGCAATATGCCGAAGAGTGGAAACGAACCAACGCAGAGACAATCGGAGAGAATGATACGATCTGTCCTACTTGCCACCGAGAGCTGGAGAATGCCGAAGAAATCCGGGACCGCTACGAAGAGACAAAGAAGCAGAGACTTGACAATATCGTTGCAAGTGGAAACTTCGAGAAATCGGAAATCGACCGTTGCAAGGCAGAGATTGAACAGGCGGAGAAGCAGATACAGGAACAGGGCAAGAAGGTGTCGGAGTTACAGGCCGAATATGATTCTCTGAATAACAGAATTGACGGTATGCCGGTTTGTGTTGATATCACTAACACTTCCGAATACAAGAAAGTTAAGTCAGAATTGGACGAAAAAGAAGTTCTATACAATAAGGAAGCGATTGGCTCAAATCTTGTTGATTCTTTGAAGGAAGAGCTTAAAAAACTGCAACATGATCTGTTGGATGTAACGGAGAAAATCGGTAAGGCATCGGTCAACGATTACATTGATAATCAGATATCACAGCTTCGTGAACAACAGAGAGACACGCAGCAGAAGATCGCAGATCAGGAATCAATTCTTGATTTGTTGAAGAAACTCGACCGAAAGGAAAATGAGATTCTTTCAGAAAGCGTCAATCAGTATTTGGAGTTTTGCAAGGTGCGGTTATTCCGACCGCTTATCAACGGAAATACAGAAGAGTGTTGCGAGTTCGTTTACAAGGGAGAACCATATAACCGTAATATGAACCACGGAGCGAAGTTACTTACAGAGATTGATATTTGCCGAGCTTTCCAGCGCAAGAATGACGTAGAAATGCCAATTATCATCGACGATACGGAATCATTGGATGCATGGAGAATGCCGGAGATTGACACACAGCTGATTGTTATTCGCAGAACAGACGACAAGGAACTGATTATTAAGGATATGGAGGAATGATTATGAGTAAATTTAAGGTTGGAGACAAAGTGAAACTTGTGAACCCTATGGAGCTTGGCCGTAATTTTTGGGGGAGAACAGGAACTATTGAGTATATCGAAAAGAGTGATCAGGATGATCTTGATTATGCGGTTGAGTTCGCCGAAGAATCGCCTAAATTCCATAATTGCTTCGGGCATTGCGCGAAGAATTGCGGATATTGGTGTAACGACGAAATGATTGAGATTGTAGAGCAGGAGCCGGAGTATTACAACGGAAAGATTTTTATCGTTAATGGAGATTCTTATACATTTAAAGTCGGTCATATTTACGAATTTGTAAATGGGCGTGTGAATATGAGTGGAATTAAATACCCTATCTCATTTAAACCATTAAAGAATTTTAATGATGTGAAAGATTATTTAAGCTATTTGGTAAATGGCAGGCATATGTGCGTAATGGAAGTAAGGGAAGATTAGGAGGAATGCAGGAATGATTAAAGTCGAAGAAGGAATTGTTCAAATCGAAGGAAGCAGAATCAAAATTATCGCAGAGCTGACAACACTCTTACATTGCTTTATAAGCGATGGAATATTGAGCGAAGATGAGTATGATTTTGCTACGGAATACGCAAAACTCGATAAGGAAGAAATTGATTCAAAAATTACGGATAGTTTAGACAGATTATTCAATGAGAAGGGGGGCAAGTAATATGGCAGAGAATACACAGGTTGCAGAGAAAAAGGCATTTACCACTTCGTTAAGCGAGTGGAGCAATGCTATGACAGGATTGATTATCGAAGATTATAAATCCTGCGGAATGAATATGGATGATTACTCGAAAGAGTGCGCTATGGAAGCAATGACAAGCATTTTCAATCTTGTCAAGAGTGACCCTAAGATTGATATGAGAAACCTTGATACAAGCAATTTAAGAGGGATTGTGAAGCGTTGCGCATCACTTAAATTGAACGCAAGCGCATATCCAAGAGAGTGTTATTTTCAGTTACGAAATGTAAAAGTTGGAACTGATCCTCAGACAGGTAAGGATGTTTGGCAGAAACAGGTAGAAATGGGAATCGAGGGCAGCGGTTACGATTCATTGCTTGCTAACTTCGGTAAAGACGTAGAACGGGTATATCCATATTGGGTAATTAAGGAAGGAGACACCTATATCCCACCAAAGCACAAAGGGCTTACAGTTACAGATCCAGAGTGGGAAGAAAACGGATTGTCTGATAAGGCAGTAAGAGTTGTATATCCTGTTAAGTTATCAGACGGAACAATTACATATCTTTCGGCAGACCGTGACAGCGTAAAGATCAGTCTTATTTCGCACGTAAAGCAAAACTTGATAAATGTCACTTTTGGAATTTGCGCTGACAGATATAAAGCAACAGAGAAACAGAAAGCAGAGATTAAGGCAAAAAAAGAAGAGATTCTTAATGCCCTTAGAGCGTGCAAAACGGTTGATGAAATGCTTAAATGCGAGATTGCAAGGCCGTATATCAGCGGCGCATGGCTTGATACGCCGGAAAGCATGATTGTCCGCAAGATGTGCAACAATGCGACTAAAAAATATCCAAAGAATTATGATCCTATGGCGCGGCAGGCACAGATGGAAATGGACGAGGTATATCAGATTTCGAAGAATGAGATTGAAGAAAACGCCAATTCCGTTGACTTTGACGAGGATGTTGTTGATTCAGAGATCGTGAGTGAAGAATCAGCAGAGCCGGAGTTTATGAAGGGAGAGTAAGAATGAGAGTAATTTCACAGGATGGAACAATAGATGTTCCTTATGATTATTTTTCATTATCTATGTCTAGTGGGAAATTTAAAGATGTAGAAGTGGCATATATCTATTGCCGCAATTCATCATCACCGATTGGAACAAAGTTGGCTGAATATTCTGCTGAAACAAAGGCAATTAAGGCTATGGAAATGCTTAGAGAGGCATATAACAATAATGAATTTTACCATCACACAGCCACGACAAATACGTTTCAAGAAGCTATGGGTCTTTTAGACAGTGAAAAATTAAAAGAGGTAACGAGCGAGTATTTTCAGTTTCCGCAGGATGAAGAAATCGAGGTGTGAGTATGAAGCAAACTACAATAATAATGGCGTGCGAATTGTGTAGAAAGTTCAAAATGATGTTGAAGATGCGGAGAGGTTAAGGAATGAAGCTTAAATGTATTGAAACCGGATCGTCGGGAAACTGTTACACCTTAACTTCCGACAACGGAGAAACGCTTATCCTTGATTGCGGAATACCGATTAAGGAGATTAAGAAAGGCTTGAATTGGAATATAAGAAATGTGGTTGGCTGTATAGTCAGTCACGCCCATTCCGATCATAGCAAGTCGGTTAAAGATTTGTGTGATATGGGAATACCTTTATGCAAGCCGTATGAAGCGTTACTTATGAACCAATTTTTGGCAAATTCTTATTTTTCCGTAAGATCATTTGATTTAACGACATTAGATGGCAGATGGACACACACGAACGCAGATGGTAGTGAATGCCCTTGTTATGGCTTTCTAATAACTCACCCGGAAATGGGAAGAATGCTTTATATCACAGATACCGAATTGATTAAATGGCGATTTAAAGGCATAAATCACATTCTATTAGGCGTGAACTATGACAAGGATTTAATCGACAATGAAGATTCTGCAAAGGTCAATCACGTATACCGGGGGCACATGAGCATTGACACCGCTTGCGATTTTGTAAAAGCGAACAGTTCAAAAGACTTACAGAACGTCATCATGTGCCATCTGTCGAAGAATAATGCTGACAAGGACTTGTTTATCGACAAGATGAAAAGCGCAGTTCCAAATGCGAATGTGGATGTTGCTGAGCCGGGCAAGGAATGGGTTTTAAGGAAAGGAGATGAACCGCCATTTTGAAAATTGAAAAATTAATTTGCTTTTTGAAGGATCGATTTAAGGATGGAGTACAGATGTTTGATACACCATCAATGATGGGAGATTACAGATTTTCTATTTATAACGAAGATGGAATATCTGTATTATATGCACCGGGATATGATTACATAGAAATATTTGGTATTTCTAGTGAAGAATTTGAAAGAGTTATGAAAGAAACTAAAAGTTATTAAATGAATGTCCGTTTAGAAAGGAGTATTAAATGAGATTTAGATTGATAACAACGTCGATTATTGATGCAGAACCTATTTTAATAGAATATCCGCAGTTAAAGGGCAAAGTTGAAATCGTGGATGGCGATGCTTATGTCGATGTTGAAAGTGCAGAAGAGCTTATGGAGTTTACAAAACTTTCAGGCGAGATTGTTGCCGGAGAAGATTTTATCGGAACGAAAGAGCCGTTCATTGAAATATATGACGATTACAGAGAATAAAAGGGAGTGACAGGATGAAAGATATTGAAGAGATTAAGAAAACTCTTTCCTACGTGAAGAAAATCGACATAAATACATACAGTGCAGAAATCGTGGTCGGGAAATACAAGGGCAGCGTTGTTTTCTCAAACAACGAAAGAGGTTATGAACACGTAAGTTTTTGTCCTTATAACGGACGATTGCCCGATTGGAATGCAATGTGCGAATTGAAGGATGCGTTTTTCAATGATGAAGAGGAAGCATATCAGATCATGCCGAAAAAGAGTGAGTACGTCAACATGGTTGATAGCTGTTTGCATCTGTGGAGACCGCATAACGGATTGGAGCTTGGACTTCTGACACGTATCAAACCGGGAAAGATTATTTCGGACAAGGCGGTGGGATGATATGAGCCGATGGAAAGAAAATGATTGCGTTGGATGTCCGCAAGGTTGCATTAACTGTGGTAGAAAGAACGACTATTACGTGTTTGAATGCGACAGATGCGGAGATCAAACGACAGATTCAGAAAAGTTTATACACGATGGCGATAACGATTATTGCCGGGATTGTTGGGAGGATGTGAAGTACGAAATGGGAATGAAGAGAGATGCGATGCTTTGCAAGGCTATTGACGATTCAACGCATGATTGGGTTGAGGGAAGTCTTGTCATACAGGATTGGAACGACAATTTTGTATTTATTATTGAGAAGTACGAGGGAGCCTGTTTTATGCGGTCTGCAAAGGAGCTTCTCATGGATATGGCACATATCGTTGACAAAGACACAATCTGTCGGAGTACCGGATGCAGAGATGCAGATGGAGAACTTATCTATGAACATGACATTTGCGAGGATAAGAATGGCAAGCGGTATGTGTGCCGATGGATTGCAAGCAATGCGTGTTTTGAGTTCAAGTGCAAAGAATCGGGAATGTCGTATGAGATGTCTTATGCAGAGGATTTCATTGTCAAAGGCAATGAATATGATGATTTAACATTTTAGGAGGTATTAAACATGAACATTGTAATTTTATCCGGCAGATTGGTTAGAGACCCGGAGATTCGTTATGGAAGCGGTGCAGAGCCTATGTGTATTGCAAAGTTTTCACTTGCGGTTGACAAGAATTATAAGAAGAACGCTGACGATAAAGCGAACTTCATTAACTGCACCGCATTCGGAAAGACAGGAGAAGTTGTCGAGAAGCATTGCACAAAGGGAACCAAGTTGATTGTTACCGGTGAATGGACGACAGGAAGTTATAAGAACAAGGACGGAAACACGATATATACCAACGATTGCAACGTGTCGAAGTTGGAGTTTGCGGAGAGCAAGAATGCATCACAGAGTGGAAACACACAGGATGCACCGAAACCGATGCCTACCGATGCAGGATTCATGGATATTCCGACAAGTGGAATTGGTAATGATTTACCGTTTAAGTAGGAGCGAGGCTTTGGTATGAAAATTGAAACAATCATTAAGGTTTTGAAGAGGTATTCAAAAAGCCTTGACGTGATGGCTTGCGAGTGTAAGGGAGAGAATGAGAGGGTAGATAAGGAACATTATCAATTTGATAAGAATGTATTTGACGAAGCAGTGAGAATTATAGAGAACAGAAAGGAATAACGAGTCCTCGGTAAACCGAGGTTGTGTCAAGATTAGAATGGTGAATTGATACATGAAAATAGGCGGAGTGGCTGTGCCTAAATAAGCACTTAATAATGCATCCAAGCCGATTGTCTATTTATCCACGATTACAAAGCGATTTGTAGTGTGGTGTTATGAAACGGAAACTAAAAGTATGTTGGGTAAGCGCAGGAATATCAAGTTTTATGGCTGGGTATTTAGCCGGAGATGTAGACGAATGGATTTACATTGACATATCGGACCAACATTCAGATAGTTTGAGATTTATTAAAGATTGCGAGAAAGCAATCGGAAAAGAAATTCAGATATTGCAATCAAAGGAATATCGAAGTGTTGAAGAGTGCGTAAAGGTTTTCGGGGGCTTTAGGAATCCCGGAAATGGATTTGCGCCTTGTACAAATTGGTTAAAAAAGAGAGTTCGCAAGGATTGGGAAGAGAATCACAAGGATTTCGAGTTGACGTATGTTTGTGGATTTGACTTAAAGGAAAAGAACCTGGCAGAGCGCACGATCGAAGCAAACCCACAGGCGGAACATGAATTTCCTCTTATCGACAAAGGACTTTCAAAAGAAGAAGTTCATGGAATGTTTGAACGGACTTTTGATTTTGACAGACCGATGATGTACGAGCTTGGATATCCGAATAATAATTGCATCGGATGTGTCAAAGGCGGTATAGGTTATTGGAACAGGATTCGTAAAGATTTCCCGGAAGTATTCGATAGCCGGGCAAAATTGGAACGATTAGTCGGTCATTCGATGCTGAAAGACAGTAAAGGAAATCCGATATACCTTGACGAATTAGACCCGAACAGAGGAAACATGAACACGGAGATATTCCCTGATTGCGGAATCATGTGTTATTTGAACATGAAGTAGATATAAGTGGTGGGCGGTAGGGATAAAGGAGAGTGAAAATGTGGTAAATATTGACGAACAGGATCAGTACAATCAAGGCGTGGACGATGTTGTGCAGGCAATTAAAGACCTTGTAAATGAAAATCCGACAGATTACTTCGCACAGATCGTATCAGATTTAGATCAGATAGCAAGCGACTTAAAGGAGTGTGAGACATAAGTGGCTACGAATTACAGACAGGTATTTTTGGTGGAGAAGAAGAACAAAGACAGACTTCTCAAAGTGAACCCTAAGTTGAATGATAAAAGCGGTATATATTTCTTGCTTCGAGAGGATGAAAACGGATTTAAGTACGCTTATATCGGACAGGCGGTACATATAATCAGCAGATTGGCAAGCCATTTATCTGGCTATCAACAGCACATAGATTTAAGTATCAGATCGCACGGATTGTACGATGCAGAGAAGAACCCATATGGATGGCGAGTTGAATTTATGAATCTTCCAGCTTCACAGCTTGACGAAGCAGAAAAGAAATATATTCGGTTATACGCCGACAAAGGTTATCAGCTCCGGAACGTTAGTCTAGGAGGGCAAGGAGAAAATCGTGCGAGTGGTTCAATAGGCGAGAGAAAAGCACCTAAAGGCTATATGCAGGGAATACAGCAAGGTAAAAGAGTGTTGGCAAGGGAATTATCCTCTATCGCAGAAAAGCACCTTAAAATCGAATTGAGAGAAGATAAGGCTAACAACAAAGTGTCGCAGAAACAGTATGAGAAATTTATGGATTTATTGAAAGTGGGTGAAGATAATGTTAATTCCGAAAGTGGAAGCTAAAGAATTTGAAAAATTCGGATTTAAGAAGTGCAAGGGTGAATATGGCAAGAATGGATGCTATTATCTTTGTGTTGCAAGGGGCGTGAAAATGCTTTTTGTTAGTGATGTGCATTTTGATGTTATGAATTGTGAAAATGATGACCCAAGAATCCACAAAGACGCAAATTGCAGATACAGAGACCAAAGAACATATCTTGATATTATCTATGAGCTTATCAAGGAGGACATGCTTATGAGTGATTGTATTAAATAAAAATCAAAGAAAGGAACAGGAAGCCCGACAGAGCAGCGGTTAGAAGCGAATACACAAGGCACAAGTAATTGCTTGACTAGTGTACAGAAAGATAATTTATTGCTTGAAAAACCTTTATTGTTAGGTGGAGTCGGCAAAGAAAACGAATTTGGAAAACAGTATAGACAAGGAAACAGAGTATATAGTTCTGATGCTTGCGCTATGGCATTAGGTTCGCAACCTGTAGGAAATGCCAGTGGAAATTCATATTTATACAATGTCGGATATCGTATCAGAAAACTAACCCCTAGAGAGTGCGGTCGGTTGATGGGCGTATCGGATGAAGATATCGACAAAATGGCAGCGGTCAACAGCAATACGCAGTTGTATAAGCAATTTGGTAATAGCATTGTTGTTGATGTTATGTGCGCCATGTTTAAAAACTTGAATATTAAACAGGAGTGATTAAATGGTTAAACCACTAGCACCGTGCATGGATTGTTCTGACAGACGTATCGGTTGTCATGGTATATGCAACAGATATAAGGCATATACAGAAGCACATGAGGAACTTAAAGAAAGCATCCGGCAGCAGAAATTTGTGCATAATTCTCTGAAAGATATGCATAAGGAACAATACGAACGGTACAAGAGAAATCGTCACAAAGATAGTTAGGAGTGATTGAGTAATGAGCAAAAGCAAAGAAGAACAAGCAAGACGTGAGGGAATGTCTTACGCACTTAGATACGCAAGAGAACATGGCTTAGATGCCTTAGAAGCCGATTTAAAGAAGCGTGGAGCATATAACATACCTGTTCGTATTGATGATAAGGCATTGCAGGAGTTTACAGATAACGCCAAGAATATGATGCTTGACACGATTCTGATTCTTGCATCTGTAACGTTGCATGATGAATTTGGATTCGGTAGAGAGCGTTTAAACCGGTTTAAGAAACGGTTTAATTTCAAGGCAGAGTGCATCGGAGAGAACTATACCGATTGGAACGATCAGATATCAATATTAAAGGAAGAGTGCGGATTGGAATATTCCATCCGCATGAACGAAAAGGATGTGAGGTTGAAATGATGAATCACAGAAAGTGGAAAAAGGCATATAAGAATCGGTACGGAATACGACCGATTATCTTTCTCGACAAGAAGCGCAAGGATAAGGCTATGGCTATGATACGTGATTATATGTCACGGGTTACGATTTATACGCAGGAGAATCAGTATTACCGGGAGCTTGGATGTTATTATACCGAGACTTCAATAGATAGCAAGAAAACAATGCTTAAAGCGTGGGAAGGAGGTGTATAGAATGGCAATGGCGACTTACGAAGAAGTTTGCAAGTGTGGATATGATAAGGCTTTTGACGATGTAATGAATATGCTGAATGATATAGAATTTGGCGGCGGCACAAAAGAAACGCTTGCTTGTGCAAATGCAACACTTAATTATATTAAGGAAGAAGTAGAGAAGCTAAGAAGTGATGGTGCAAAAATCATTAAGGAGTGATTTATTTATGGGAAACTTTGTGAAAATAGATCGGAAGATTCTTGAATGGGAATGGTGGGATGATTTCAACACGTTTAGATTATTTTTCTACATGCTTGTGTCTGCATATTGGAAAGATGGGTACTATAAAGGAGAACTGATTGAGCGCGGTTCTTTCCCATCTTCCATATCAAAATTGGCATCTGAAACAGGCTTGACGGACAACGAAATTCGCAACGCGCTAAAGCACCTTAAAAGCACAGGCGAAATCACAAGCAAATCACATAGTAAATATAGCGTATTTACTATAAAAAACTACAATTTGTATCAATCAGATAACAAGCAAAAATGCGATGAAAGCACAAGCACTGATGCAATCAAAATGCAATCAGATAACGAACAGATAACGAACCTTCCTATTATAAAAGAAGTAAAGAATATAAGAAGTAAAGAATATAAGAATAATATAGGGGCAAAAACGACCCATTATGATGATCCTGATCTTAATTCTGCATTCATTGAATTTTTGGATATGCGTAAGAAGATTAAAAAGCCGATTGCTACAAAGCAGGCACTTACACGGATGAAAAATAAGATTGAAAGATTGTCCGGCGGAGATACTAAGTTGGCAATTAAGATTCTAAATCAATCGGTAGATCATTGTTGGTCGGATGTTTACGAGCTTAAAAATGATTATGGCAGCAAGCATATATCCGAAGATGTAAAGCCTAAATCTGTAACCGATATGCAGTTAGATTCGCTTGCGGAACGTCAAAAACAGAGCGTACCGATTCTAAGTGATGATGAAATAAATAAAATGTTTGGAGAGTGATGTGACATGGAGAGATTAACGAAGAATAATAACGGAGACTTCTATTATCCGGAATGTTTTGAAAAATGCGGCGGAAATGGGACATCTGAAAAGTGTGATGAGTGTGATTTTAGTTATGCGATCTGTAAGAAACTTGGTGAATATGAGGACTTAGAAGAACAGGGCAGACTTATTAAGTTGCCTTGCAAAATTGGAACAGAAGTCTACAACACTACTTGGTGGGATGATGTTCAAGAAAAAGTAGTAGTAAAAGGAAAGACATATTACCGAACAGTCCATAAGTACAAGATAACAAAGTCAACATTCAGTTACTTTGAAATAAGTGAATTTGGCAAAACTGTCTTTTTAACCAAAGAAGAAGCAGAAGCGAAACTGAAAGAATTGAGGGGTGGAGAAAATGGAAAATAGATATTTATTCAGGGCAAAAACCGCACAAATCGTTGGAACATATAATAATGGTGTTGAAGATGGCGTGTGGGTTCATGGAAGTCTTCGATGTGATGTTGGGAAATATACCATTTTTCAGTTTGAAAACGAAAGAGCTGATTATGTCGAATATGAGATTGACCCATCTACAATCTGCCAATGCACAGGCTTAAAAGATAAGAATGGCAAGTTGATTTGGGAGAATGATATTGTCAGAGATAGATATGGTAATTTTTATAAAGCATTTTGGCAGAATAACTATTATCAGTTTTCTTTTTGCGCCAAAACAGATGTATTTTCAATCGGTACAAAGTGGAATTTGTGGAGTTTTGAGAGCTTTGAAATTGAAGTTATCGGCAACATATTTGACGATAAGGAGTTGGAGAAAGGGGAATGAGTATGAAACCAATATTGTTTAATACAGAGATGGTTCGGGCGATTCTGGAAGGGAGAAAGAGCTGTACAAGAAGAAAGATTCCTGCTGATATTGTAGATTATTGCGATGTCGAAGCCGACGGATCGTTGCTTTCATACGAAAATCATTATGGAGATTTCATTAAACCCGAGGAACTGTGTCAATATTATCCGGGAGACGTATTATACGTCCGGGAAACATGGCACAAATACCTAAAACGTGTTGGAAGTGGGGAAAACTGCCGTTTGCAGGAGTTTTACGGATACCGGGCAAGCATCGCTAATTCGGAAGATGCAGAAGAACCTTGGAAGCCTTCCATCCATATGCCGAAGGAAGCCGCAAGACTCTTCTTGCGTGTAACCAACGTGAGAGTAGAACGGTTGCAGGATATTACTATCGAAAACGCTTTAAAGGAAGGCATGGATAAGTATATACGATTAAATGGAGAACTTGATGAAAACTCAATAATCACATCATTTATCGGTATTTGGAACAGTACCATCAAGAAATCCGATCTTGATTTCTACGGATGGGATGCAAACCCTTACGTGTGGGTAATTGAGTTTGAGCGGTGCGATAAACCGGAAAGCGAGGGATAATATGACGGAGAGTGAAGCAATAGAAGAACTAAAATATGATTGTAATGAACTTGGCAAAGCCATCCCATGTGATACTTCATGGGGGAGTTCTTTTGAAAATGCTTATAGAATGGCAATACAGGCACTTGAAAAGCAGATACCGAAGAAACCCAGAAAAACAGATTTGTACAGAGGTGTATTAAAAAGAATATATGCTTATGTATGCCCTACTTGTGGAAATGCATGTTTAGAAAAATACATGAACGAACGGCAGAATACAACGTTTTGTTGGAATTGCGGACAACGTTTAGATTGGAGTGATGGTAATGACGATTGATGAAGCAATAAAAAAATTAGAGAGAAATGCTTATAGAACTACGTGCTATGGCAATAGAGTTGTCGAACATGAAGAGAACTTAATTGCAATACAGGCACTTGAAAAACAGATACCAAAGAAACCAACGCCTATCGACTATGAAAAATATATTGGTGTGATAGATAATGCGAGATTTCTTAGAGGTGCATATTGGTGTCCTAACTGTAAGCATGTTGTAAAAAGTGGTTCTTTCTGTAAGGATTGTGGTCAGGGATTAGATTGGAGCGATGAGGAATGAGCGAAGCAGAATATATGGAAGATGGAGCGGATTATTTAGAGGAAGGATGTCGAAGACAGACTTGTGATGGCTGTATGGCTTACAATTATTGTCTGATAAAAGAACAGGAGGGGAGGACAAACGATGAGATTGATTGATGCAGATAAGCTAATAGCTGGAAGAGTTGAAAATGATCCTGTTGTAATTGCTGTAAATGCGGCATCAACAGCTTATGATGTAAATAAAGTTGCAGAACAATTAGAGGGAATGTTAGGAAACGATTTTGAATATAGATACAAAAGATGTAGAACAGTAGGAGATGATTGTTGTGTAAAACACATAGCTTGTGAATATTGTATATTGCAAGGAGCAATCGAAATTGTAAAGGCAGGTGGTAAAGATGAATGATTTAATTAGCAGAAAATCTGTAATGAGACTTTTGCACGACTTACGTATTGATAATATGCAAGTCAATGGCAAGGAAATTTTGAGTTACATAAGCGAAATACCAACAGCGTTCAATACAGACCGTGTAATTGACCGTCTTAATTCAGAAGCGGATGCGTCTATTGAGGACTTCGATAAATACGCAAGTGAAGTTACTATTTGTGATGGCGACGATGCGCTTGCATATGGACTTATCAGGGCGGTAGAAATCATAAGGGAGTGTGAATCAGATGGGAATGGTTGATGAACTACGACGGATGCGAGTAGAGAGTGCAAACCGAAATTTCAAGCCGGATTATGTATGCCCTATCTGCAAAGACACCCATATTGTAATCGTTAAGGATGAAGATGGTCGGTCGGTGGCGAGAGATTGTGATTGCATGGCGCAGACAGTATACCGAAGATTGATGAAAGCAAGTGGCATTGATGCGGAAGATGTAAATGTCCGATTTAATGATTTTCAGACATTCAATGAATCGGAATTGCAGATTGCGAAAGCAACCGCTGCTAAGTATTGTAAAGATTTGCCGATGCAACGATATCAGAAGAATAACAGTTTACTACTTACAGGACTTCCGGGGCGCGGCAAGACAATGTTAGGATTCTGCGTTGCTAACCAGTTTATCAAAAACGGCACGCCGGTTCAGTATGTAAGTTACCGGGATGCAATTACAAGGTTGAAGCAGAATATTACAGATAACGTGGAGTATTCAGAAGAGATAAATCGCATGAAAAATGTGAGCGTTCTGTTCATTGACGATCTGTTCAAAGGCAGAATCACTGAAAGCGACATCAACATTATGTACGAGCTTATCAACCACAGATACTTGAAGCGGCTGCCTATGATCGTTTCAACAGAGAAATATCCGAAAGATTTACTTTCGGTTGATGAAGCACTTGGAAGCAGAATCATTGAGATGTCTAAGGGATATGTGGTCGAATTTAAAGAGAGTGGCAATTATAGGTTGAGGTAATGCTTATGGACGATGATTGAGAAGAAAGGAAGTTTTGATATGGCAAGAAAAAAAGGATTTGGAGTAAGTCCAATCACAAACAAAATTTTTTATGGCACCAAAGACACTGATAAAGGTATGTGGGTTGGAACAAAAACAGATGTCACAGAAGATGTTATTTCTTCGGTTTTTGATTGGTTTGTCGAGAATATGGAAGATGAACATGGAAAGCGTACAGAGTATCGAATCACATACCCGAATACCGATTACGAGTTAGTTATGCGAAAGAAGAAGTAAAAATTCAGAGAAAGGAGGCAGATAGATTTGTCCGGACAATAAATCGCGATTTGCTATCCTTTAAAGCTATGAGTAGTACATATCGCAAAAATATTGCAGAGGGAAGATGCGGTCAATGTGGGAAAATCAATGATAGACCTAATAGAGCTGTATGCTCTGAATGCGCAAAAAAAGATGTTATAAATCAAACAGAGACAAGAAATTGGTATAGAGATCATGGATATTGTCCTCGTTGCAAAAAAAATAAGCTTATGGGGCAGGAAAAAACATGTGTTGAGTGTAGGGCAAAGGATGCTGAGAAAGCAGAATTAAAAAGAGAATCGGATAGGAAGTTATACAACGATTCTATGTCTTCCTATCACAAAACTCTTTATAACAGAAGAAAAGAACAGGGATTATGCCCGGTTTGTGGGAAAGTAAATAAAGACAAGCGGTATATTACGTGTAATAGCTGCAGGAACAAGAAAAATAGCAGAACAATTCATAAAACATTGAGGGACGAAAGAGAGAAAATCGGATTGTGTATTTGGTGCGACAGGCCTGTTAAAAACGGATACAAGATTTGCGAAACACACTACCAAATGAATTGTGAAAAAGCAAAGAAAGCCAACAGGAACTATTTAAGAGAAAGCAACAAGGCATTATTTATTAAATATTAAAGGAGAAATGGCTTATGAAGTTTTCAAAACTTACAAAGCCAGAAATTGAGGGGATTCTTACTAAGGCAAATTTTACGGATGAAGAGGAACAGATTTTTAAAATGTTGTGTCGGGGAAGCACGCAGAAGGAAGTTTCGTACAAATTAAGCATATCTGTAAGCACAGTTGAGAGAACTGTGCGAGAAATAAAGCGCAAATGGAAGGAGGTGTCTGCATGGAACTTTCCGACAAAGAATTGTTGAATTTCGCTATCGAAAATGGTATTATCGACATAAGCGACATACAACAAAAGATTGAAATGAACGAAAGAAATCGGTACATTGAAAATCACAATTATAGCATCTGGCAGAGTAAAGACGGAAAGTTTTATACATATCTGCCGGACGAAAAATATAACAGAGGAAAGAGGTTGATAAAGAGAACGACCGAACAGGCATTGAATGATGCTATTGTTCAGTTTTATAAGGAAAGAGAGAACGAGCCTTATATAGAGGACGTATTTGATGAATGGTTAGATAGAAAACTCAAATACGGAGAAATAGAAAAGCAAACAGCAGATAGATACAAGACAGATTTTATTAAATATATTAAAAATTCTCATATTGCGCTGATAAAATTCAGATATATCACAGAAGATGATCTGGAAGATTTTATTCGGACGACAATCAAAGAGAAACAGCTCACGTCAAAAGCATGGGGAAATCTTAGAACGCTCATAAACGGAATATTTAAGCGTGGCAAAAAGCGAGGACTTACTTCGATAAGCATTACATCATTTATTGGAGATTTGGAGATTTCAGATAAATCTTTCAAGAAAACCTACACTTCAAGCGAAGAACAAGTTTTTACGGATTCCGAAGAAGCGAAGATTGAATGGTGCATAAATGCGGAGCGTGATTCTTTACTTGGACTTGGAATTTTGCTTACATTCCAAACCGGGCTACGATCGGGAGAATTATCCGCCCTCATGTGGAAAGATGTAAAAGAAGATTCTATATCAATCACTAAGACGGAAATTAGATATCGTGATGAAGATGGAAACTATGTTTTTGATGTAAGGGATGCGCCTAAGACAAAGGCCGGGTACAGAACTGTATATTTGACACCGGAGGCAAAAATGATTATTAAGCGTATTCGAGCGTTGAATCCGTTTAATGATTATCTGTTCTTCAAAGACGGACAGCGCATCAAGGGATATTTGTTTTCGAGAAAGTTATACCGGGTATGTAACAAACTTGGAATCAAGCAGAGATCACTTCACAAAATACGAAAAACATATTCAACGAAGTTGATTGATGCAAACGTTCCTGATAGCGTAATTGAGAATCAAATGGGGCATGAGGACATAGAGACAACAAAGAAATATTATTACTTCAACAATCATGGAAGAGATGAAGTAAAAGAACTTGTTATGAATGCTTTATGCCGAAAAGGTAACACGGGTAACACATTGAAATCTTAAAAAACATAGCATTTATGCGGAGATAAAGGAATAGTGAAAGGGTTCAAATCCCCCTTCCGCTA
>ERZ1026868.789-NODE-789-length-18255-cov-3.358407_pt1 | contig 18255 bp, 16 predicted proteins | sample MGYA00380164_ERZ1026868 | MGnify/ENA primary metagenome ERZ1026868 (study PRJEB33269, sample SAMEA4719800) | human gut metagenome | biome: human-associated habitat; feature: organic feature; material: feces | place: Cameroon | collected 2013-10 ... | reverse complement strand
GCGGGCACGCCGTTGCCCTCGAGATACTGCGAGCGAACCGCATTTCCGGGAGCTTTCGGCGCAACCAACGCGACATTCACACCCTCCGAAATCTTCAACAATCCGAAATGCACGCAAAGACCGTGAAGAAAAAGAAGCGTGGAATCGGGCTTGAGATTCGGCTCGATGTCGGCTTTGAAAACCTCGGGCTGCTTCATATCGGGCACGGCTACGAGAATTACGTCGGCGGACTTCACCGCGTCGGCTGTGTCCATAACCTTCAAACCCTGCCTGCGGGCAAGCTCGACCGAACGGCTCTTCGACGGCAACCCGACAACCACGCTGTAGCCCGAATCCCTCAAATTCAGCGCGTGCGCGTGCCCCTGCGAACCGAAACCGAGCACCGCAAGAACCCTGTTTTTGAGAACGTTTTTGTTGACGTCTTTTTCCCTGTAAATTTTCGTCATACCCGTACGCGGCAAATGTTGAAATTATAAAGGCGATACCGCGAAACCGACAATACCGCCCCGACAAGAAAAAACGGCTGAAGACGGCTAATCCTCCGTCGCCACCCCGCGCTCGAGCGCGACACTGCCCGTGCGCGCCATATCGATAATGCCGAACGGCTTTATCATACCCATAAAACCCTTGATTTTATTGGCATTGCCCGTGCACTCGATAATCAGCGAAGTGGGATCGACATCTATCACCTTTGCGCGGAAGAGATCCGCGACCTGCACAATTTCGGGACGCGTCTTCGAATCGGCTTTGACCTTGACCATCACGAGCTCGCGCGCGACAAACGCGTCGACTTGGGAAAAGTCCTTGACATCGATTACGTTGACGAACTTTTCGAGCTGCTTTACGCACTGTTCAACACTGTTGCGCCCCTCTTTAACCGTAACGGTAATGCGCGAGTACTTGCCGCCCACGAGCGGACCGACATTGAGAGTTTCGATATTGAACCCCCTGCCGCTGAACATTCCCGCAACACGAGCGAGGACGCCGAATTTGTTTTCAACAAGAGCCGATATTGTATGATTCATAGCGACCCAGTAAAACCGCGCCCGCAAAGTATTGCAAGAATAAAACCGCAACGCAGCCCGCGGCGAAATCGGAGCGACGAGGGGCAAATGGAAAAAAATTGAAAAAAAAACTTGCGTCGGGATGGAAAATCGACATCGTGTTGAAAATTCAAAATTTTTCGGGCGATTAGCTCAGTTGGTTAGAGCGTCTGTCTTACACACAGAATGTCGCAGGTTCGAGTCCTACATCGCCCACCATTAAAAAGGCGAATCCGCAAGCGGATTCGCCTTTTTTCTATCAACTTCAAAAGTTGAAGATAAACTGTTGACTTTACTCCATAAACAAGGATTATTCGGGAATGAATATATTATTGACAGGTGGTTGCGGATATATCGGCAGTCATGTAGTGGATCTGTTATCTTCTACAAAAAAACACAAACTTTTTGTTATTGACGATTTGTCCACGGGATTTGCCGATGCGCTCGATGATTCGGTTTATTTCGAAAAATTCGATTTGTCCGACGGAAGCCGTGTTGCCGAGTTTGTAAAAGAAAAAAATATCGAGGCCATCTTTCATTTTGCTGGGAAAATAAGCGTATCGGAATCGGTTGAAAATCCGCTTTACTATTACGCCAACAATACCGTCAACACCCTCAATTTATTGTCCGCCGCCAAGAAAGGCGCAGTAAAATATTTCGTATTTTCAAGTACGGCGGCGGTTTATGCCGAACCTGCAAACGGCGAAAAAATAACCGAGAAATTTCCCGTTAACCCCAAGTCTCCGTACGGAGCCTCAAAGTTGATGTCCGAACGAATGATAAGCGACACATCTTCGGTTTCTGGCATGAAATTTGCCATTCTTAGGTATTTCAACGTATCGGGAGCAAATCCCGAAATGCGACTCGGACAACGAAACAGGGGAGCCAAGCATTTGATTAAAATGTGTTGCAAAGTTTTGACGGGCGAAAGGGACTTCCTCTCCGTTTTCGGGAACGATTATCCGACCCCCGACGGAACCGGCATACGCGACTATATCCACGTCTCGGATTTGGCGCAAGCGCACATCGACGTTTTGGACTATTTGCGGAACGGCGGAACGAGCGAAATTTTCAATGTCGGATACGGCAGGGGATTTTCCGTTCTTGAAGTGGTTCGCGCCATAGAAGAGGTTTCCGGACGTAAAGTTCCACTTAGATTCGAGGCGCGCCGCGCGGGAGATTGCGCGCGTATAATATCTTCAAACGACAAGATTCTCGAAATGACGAAATGGCGTCCGAAATACGACGATATAAAACAAATAGTATCGGATTCCTTGAGGTGGGAAGAAAAAATGAAATCGCTCAAATAAAAGTCGATTTCATTTTTTAAAAGCGTTGATATTTACGATTATTTCCTCAGCAATTCCACCATCCACCCGCAGAAGTCGAAGTTCGAGCCTTCGTGCCACACAAGGTCGGAGTCCCAATAACCCTCGCATTTATAGTAGCCAGCTTTTGCAAACCCGTAGTTCATTTCGCATATATGCGGATTGCCGTCGGCGTCGATTATAAAATCGAAGTTTATTAAATCTGCCTTCAATTTTTTCGAAAGGTCAAAAGAAAGCCTGATTAACTTTTCGTCGAAACATTTTTTGTCGTAAAGGATTCTACCGCTACCCGAGGCGCGGAAATCGTTTTCGCGACAAAGACGTTTGATGGCGAATGCACGATCGCCGACAACAACAACCCTGATGTCGTAACCGTCGTTTTTTATGAAGTCCTGAAAATACGCATAACCTTTTTCGTTATGCATAAGGTTACGCTTGTCGCGACAAAGCGACGGGAATACGGTCAAAATGGCGTTCCTACAAAAGTTGTACAAGTCGTTTTTCCCACCGCATATTTTTATAAAGCTCATTTTTGCGAGGTTTAAATAGTCCTGATTAGGAAATCCCTTTGTAGAGAATGCCTGTTTTATGAGCTTTTTTGCATAGCGTTCGTCTTTCACAAGTCTGACGTTACTCGAACCCGCGCCGCACCTTGTTTTGAAGACTTTGGGGAACGACACCGTTTCAACCCATTGCATTGCGCTTTTGGCATCGTAAAAAACATACGACTTGATGACGGGCGCACCGATTGCTTCAAGCGCGTACTTTTGCGCAAGTTTGTCGTCAAAATGCCAGTCTGAATATACAGACGGCACGGTCTTTTTCCCGATAAGGTTGAGTGTGAAAATCAACTGTTTCGCAAAAAGGCAGTCTCTGTAATCGTAGTGAGCGTGATGCCACATGAAAGCATCACAATCCGACAGTTGGCTTATTATGTCGGAATCATAAGCGTTTACTATTTTATAATCTATTTTGTTTTTCTCGCAATACGAAATCCATCTATCGCTAAAAGAATTTGGTGAGTTGTGAATGGCTACTTTCATTGTTCTTATAATCGGGAAAATAATAGGCTTCAACTGGGGATTTTTTCAAGACTTTTTTGAAACTTAGAGTATTAAGAAATGTATTGACATAAATTAGTAACCCGCCTTTCATGTCACTTTCCTATTTAACATTCACAAATATGCGATTTTTATTGACGATTCCAAACAGAAATTCCGGCGGCGGGGAACGTACGTATATACGTCTGGCGGAAGACCTGACTGCTTTGGGGCACGATGTCGTTTTATTGCTTTGCGAACCCTATAACGCCCATCTTGGCGAGTATCCGCTGATGGATATTCCCGAAAATGTAAAATGTGTTTCGCTAAACAAAAAGCGTGTCCTTTTTTCGATTTTGCCGTTCGGAAGATTTACCGCCTCGTTCAAGCCCGACATCGTTTTTTCGACGATTCCACACATGAACGAAATGGTAATTTTATCGAAGTTGATGTTTGGACAAAAACATCCCGTCTGCATACGCGAAAATTCAATAACGACGGGAACTTTTAACGGCAAACTCGGAAAAATTAAACTGTGGCTGCGAAATTTTCTTTATTCGCGAGCGTCGATGATTTGGTGTGTTTCCGATAATGTACGGAAAGACCTAACGTCTCAGGGCGTGAAAAATCCGAATATACAGGTACTTTACACCCCAGTTCTTAACGATACTTTTTTGCGCAGGTCCGCCGAACCGTTGCCATCAAAATTTGCATATCTTGAGACGGAGCCTTATTTCGTAACGGCGGCGCGCCTTGAGCCGATTAAAAATCAAGCGTATATGATAAGGGCGTTTGCGCGCATAGCCGACAAAATCCCCCATAAGCTTGTGCTTGTCGGCGACGGGAGTCTGAGGGGAGAACTTGAAAGCCTTGCAAAATCGCTAAACGTTTCCGACCGCGTCGTCTTTGCGGGATTTCACGAAAACGCCCGTCCGTTTATCGCCCATGCGTCGCTCTTTCTGCTAACCTCGAGTTCTGAAGCGGGGTCGAGAGCACTGATTGAAGCTATTTGTCTCGGCGTAAACTGTGTCGTTACCGACCCTTTAGGTTGCGAATATCTCGATTACGGAAAAATCGGAAGGGTAATAAAAAAGCACGACGAAAGTTTGTATGCGCAGGCAATTCTGGATGAATTGAAATCACCGACAGTGGACTCAGAGACGCTTAAAGAATACGGTAGGCGTAATTTTTCGGCATCGGACAATATAAAAAAGCTGTCGAAGCTTGTAGAACTTCTTGTAAACCGCAAATAATGCGGAGAAACAACCTTTCAGATCAAAATACCGACAATAAATTATTGAAATTTCGATCGGAAAATTCCATTATATGCCAACAATTTTTTAAATATGAAAAAGATAAAATTAGGAATCGTAGGGTGTGGATTTGTCGGCGGCGCATTGAAAAAATGGCTCGAAGAACACAATAAAGAGGCTGTTGAAATACTCGTTTCAGACCCCTATAAGGGCTTTAATGATTCGATGGAATCCGCCGACGTAATTTTCATAAGTATTCATATACCGACAGAAGAAGACGGCTCACAGGATTTGACCCTATTGAAGGAAATTGTGAAAAATCTTCCCGATGTCCCGATTTTCGTCAGAACGACCATTTTGCCGGGAAGTTCGCAAGCACTGTCGGATTATGCAAAAAGAAACGTATATTTTATGCCCGAATTTTTAACCGAGCGCACGGCATATGAGGATTTTTGTAGCCAGCCGATGGTGTTTACCGCCGAAGAAGAGCTTCTATCGAGAATTTTCGTCGGTAAAAAGCACATAACAATGACGCCTCTTGAAGCCGAAATTACAAAATATGCGCATAACGTTTTCGGAGCGTTGAAAGTGACATATTTCAACGGGATTTTCGAACTGTGCCAGAAGGTGGAGGCAAATTACAGAAAGGTACAGCAGGGTATTTTGCTGAGCGGCTATATAAATCCGCCCCACACTCAAGTGCCGGGTCCCGACGGCAAATTGGGATACGGCGGAAAATGTTTCCCCAAGGACGTAAACGCCTTTACCCGCTATTGCGAAGATTTGCACATTCACAAGTTGCTTGAAACTTTGAAACCCCTGAACATCGAGTACCGTAAGGAGGACAAATGAAAGTTCTCGTTACAGGAACGGCGGGTTTTATAGGCTTTTTTGTCGCAAAAAATCTTCTCAGCCGCGGGATAGAGGTCGTCGGTCTCGACAACGTAAATCCGTATTACGATGTCCGCATTAAAGAGGCTCGCGTAAAAATACTTAAAACTTTTCCGAATTTTACCGAAGCGAGAATCGATCTTTCCGACAGAACGGCGGTTGCGGATTTATTCAATAAAGAACGTCCGAATCGCGTCGTAAATTTGGCAGCTCAGGCGGGGGTAAGATACAGTTTTGAGAATCCGTATGTATATATTGATTCCAACATAATGGGATTCTTAAACATACTTGAAGGCTGTCGACATTGCGATGTGGAGCATCTTGTATTCGCCTCCACTGCATCGGTTTACGGAGCGAACGAGAAAATGCCATGGGCGGAAACAGACGGCTGCAACCATCAGATGAGCCTCTACGCCGCCACGAAAAAAGCCAACGAAGTAATGGCGCATTCGTATTCACATTTATTTAACATTCCCACAACCGGCTTACGTTTCTTTAACGTTTACGGTCCTTGGGGACGTCCCGATATGGCATTGTTTATCTTCGCAAACAATATAATTAAAGGCAAACCTATTGACGTTTTCAACAACGGAAATATGGTTAGAGACTTTACTTATGTAGAAGACATCGCCGAGGGTGTCTGCCGTGTCGCGCTTGGACCGCAACCCGAAAAGAAAAAGGATTGGCTCGCCAACGTGCCGGTTCCGGATCCATCGAACAGTGGTGTCGCGCCGTTTAAGCTATACAACATCGGCAATTCGCATCCTGTGGCATTGATGCGATATATCGAATTGATCGAGTTGTATGTCGGTAAAAAGGCGATAATCAATTTTATGCCCATTCAGCCGGGAGAAATAAAAGTGTCTGAAGCGGACAATTCAAGGCTTTATAAAGACTACGACTATAAACCGAAAGTACGCGTAGAGGAAGGTGTAAAAAACTTTGTCGATTGGTATCGCGAATTCTATAAGGTTTAGACTGATTCGGCAAAATGAAAATTCTGCACATAATTACAGGCCTCAATCGAGGCGGAGCGGAAATGATGCTTTATAAAATCATAAAACATTCGCCCAATCCGACGAAACATCGCGTTGTGTCTTTGATTGCAGAAGGATTCTTTGCGCAGAAAATCAGGGAGTTAGGTTGCGTTGTGGAATCCCTCGATATGACGAAAAATCCGCTTACTTTTTCGCCTTTCCGCATTCTGCGAATTATAAAAGACGCACGACCCGATGTAATTCAATGCTGGATGTTTCATGCAAATATAATCGGCGGATTTTTCGGACGGCTCTCGGGAGTGAAAAACATCGTCTGGGGTATACACCATTCAATGTCAAAGTACGATCGCAGAATCTCGCATTTAATAAATAAAATCGGAGCTTTGATGTCGCATAATTTCTGCGATACGGTGATTTGCTGCGGGTTAAGACCCCTTGAAGTCTGCAAAAACAGCGGGTATGTAGCCGACAAATTAAAATGCGTCTATAATGGATTTGAACCCGACGTTTTTTTCTTCGACGAAAACGCGCGCAAAAAAATCCGTACCGAATTGGGGCTTACCGACGATGCTTTCGTTGTCGTCCACATGGCGAGGTTTCATATTCTCAAAAACCATCTCGGTTTGTTGCGCATATTTGCCAAATTGCTCGCAAAAAATCACAATTCCTATTTGGTACTTGTGGGAGACGGGCTTGCCGGCAACGAGCAGATTGAAAACGCGATTGACGAACTCGGTATTCGCGCAAATGTGAAAATGGTGGGATTTAGAACGGACTCTTGTGCGTTTTATTCGGCCGCAGATGTGACGGTTTTGCCGTCTTTGTCGGAGGGGTTTCCAAATGTCGTGGGCGAATCTATGCTCTGCGAAAGACCCTGTATTACGAGCGCGGTCGGCGACTGTGCCAATATAACCGGACATAGAGACTGGGCATTTGAAGTGTCGGACGAAGACGGTTTTGCCGAAAAGCTTTTTGAATTCTCGAAGATGCCGAAATCCGAATTAAAAGCTTACGGAGAAGAATGTCGTAAACGGATTGTCGACAACTTCAGCATAGAAAAGATTTACAACGAATACTCTAAAATATGGCGCAAATAGTCCGTTTTTTTGAATGTTCTGATAAAAGGTATTTGTTGAATATATTATATTTGACTTTTAACGCAAAAAACTAAACCTGTGGGTAGTTTGCAACGGAAATATATCAATCGAATTTCGGTACAGTATGAATTTTAACAAACAGTTGGATAACTTTATAACGTTTATAGTTGCTTGTTACGCAAGCTGCTTCATGAACTTTTGTTCTATTGTATTTTTTAGGGTCGATTCTTACAGTTTGGGAGTAATAATAACAGGATTGGCAATTACAGTGTTTTTCTTGCGAAATATGCCTGTATTTGCGATCGGAATGCGTTCTTCATTTTTCAACTTGTCGCTGGTTCTGTTTGTATTGTATCCGCTATTTGCCTTTGTGTATTCACCTTACAAAGACCCTATGGAAATTTGCAAGCACATCTTCTACTCAATGTTGATGCTTTATACAATATTGCTTATCATCAAAGGAGACAACGAACAAGTCGGCAAGTTGTACCTTTGGGCTCTTATAATTACGGCAATCGGCGGTTTGTTGAGTGTGTATGCTCCGCAATATTTTAACGAATTTGCAATTAACCGAATTTCAAGACATTCCGGAAAAACATTAGAGAGCTATGAGTACACGATGTCATGGGGGCGTGCGTACGGTTTTCAGTTCCAACCAAACGCATTTGCCATCTCGTTGATGTCATTTATGTTCGGATTCATTTATTTCTTTCAGACAAAATCGGCCATAACCAAAATTATGACGATATTTTTCTGCGGATTCGTGATAATCTTAAGCGGTTCCCGCTCGGGATTGATGATTTACATGGTAATATGCGGTTTGTTTTTGTGCCACTCCTATTTCAAGGGTATATATTTGAAGAACGGTCGGATGGAAAATGGAACCCGAACGATCGTGATTTTTCTAATTTCTGGAATTTTGGCTTTGATCGCTTTCTTTGTTTTAAAGCCGATATTGTTTCCAAACGAACAAATATATACGTTTCGTGGGGCCCAAACTCCTCTTACACGAATGATCAACTTTTTCAGTGGCGATATTTCGCAGGATATGAGTGTAACGAGTAGACTTTCCATTCAACTTGAATATCTTAAGTATGTGTTAACTTGCGGATTACCTGCTCTTATAGGTTCAGGATACGCCAGCATCGACTATTTTGTGATTTCCGGAAAATTTGAGCTTATTCCACATAATATATTTGTGCATATGTTGGTTGAATATGGCGTCTTCTTTATGGTCCTATTCATCTTTTTATTCACAAGCGGAACTTTGTCTGTAAAAAGAATACAAAACATACAGGAAAAATTTTACGCATTCGATTTCATAGCAGTTTTGTTCGTTTCGGGAATGTGCGGGGAATTGTTTAAAACACCGGAACTCCCGCTTGCCATAGGCATTTATATCGGTATCATATCAAAAAGCAATTTAATCAGAAGATAACATAAAATGGAAAAGCCTTTTTTCTCAGTAATAATTCCCCTTTACAATAAAAATGATACGATTGCAGCGACAATAACATCGGTGCTGAATCAGACATTCAAAGATTTTGAGCTTCTTGTAATTGACGACGGATCTACAGACAACAGCGCCGAGATTGTAGAAGGCTTTTCAGATAAGCGCATAAAAATCATAAGCCAGCCCAACGGAGGCGAAGGCGCGGCGCGCAATAAAGGCATAATGTTGGCGTCCGCCGACTACGTGTCGCTCTTGGATGCCGACGACATTTGGCATGAAGGTTATCTTGCTAAAATGCGCGATATGATAGAAAAATATCCCGATGCAGGCATTTATTGTTGCGCGATGATTGCCTGTTACGGCAACGGACAACGCATTCTTTGTACCCGTGAGGAATATCTGGACGGTGTGGACGATATATGTACCGACGATTATTTCAATGTGGCGGGCAACTGGTCGTTTATGTTTTCGAGCACGATAACGATTCCCAAAAAGGTTTTTGAAAAGGTCGGACTATTTTTGCCGCGTGTAAAAATGGGGGCGGATTTGGAGATGTGGGCGCGTATTTTGCTCAAATACAAAATGGCGTATTCACCGAAGCCGTATGTCGATTACATCAATGACAATCCGTCGCAAGCCACGAGTTCAAACACGGATATTTCAAAATTCCAGCTGCATTCGCCATTGTTGGATATGCTATACAAAAAATTTCAAAATAACGAAATCCCGAAGGAAAAAATGGATTCAGTTAAGTGCTACGGAGAAAGAGCTTTTGCCGCGTATGCGAATATTCTGATAAGACTCGGCGGAGAATCCTTACTCGAACAACTCTGTTACAATCGCCACGCGGAGTTTTTCGCGCCAAAATACCTGTTGTATTCGCGCAGTAAATTGGCAATGATGTTTCACAAATTTAAATATCTTTTTGTCAGAATCTATCGTGCCCGCAGTGTGTTTGGACACTTCGGCTACGCCGTGCGTTCCGGAAAGTTGCGTATGTTAGCGTTGAAGAATGAAGAAAAATGAACTTTCTTAAAATAACAAAATGTTACGTCGGAGATATCGAAAGAAATGTGGAATCGCTTTCGTCCATATCCGATTCAAAAAAACGCGTTCTTTATTCACTATCTGACGGAATCGTCGGAGGACAGGGCGATGGTCCTCTCTATCCGAAGCCTTTGCCGCTCGGAATCGTGATGTTTACAAATTCTTCATATCTAAACGATGTTGCGGTTTGCAAATTGTTCGGTTTCGATATGGAAAAAATTCCGTTGATAAAAAAGGCCTTTGAATATTGCGATTTTGAAAATAGCGAAATCGAAATTGACGGCAATAAAGTCGCCAATCTCGGCGAACTATCGAGCGAATCGATAAAAGTCGAACCTCCCCCCGGATGGAAGGATTCGCTTTGCGGCGGTAAAAAAAATCTTTCCTGACGTTACCTGTAATGGAGTTTAAAACAAATATAAACCGCGAAAATTGCGTGGGGTGTTTTGCCTGCGCACAAGCTTGCAAAAGAAAATGCATTTCCGCGGAACGCGACGAGCTCGGATTTCTATTCCCGAAGTTCGACGCGAGCTTATGCATTGACTGCGGACTTTGTGCATCAGTGTGTCCGGCAAATGGTAAGTCGCTTTCAAATATTTCCGCGCATATTGTCGACAAAACCTATTCGGCGGTTTCGAAAGACAAGCGAATTTTGAAGGCAAGCTCCTCTGGCGGCGCATTCAGCGCGATTGTGTCCGAATTTTGCGACGACGACACCCTAATTTTCGGCGCGAAATTCGACGAAAAATTTTCGGCGGGAATAGACTGTGTAAAGGGAGTGGAGAATATCGCCCCGTTCAGAGGGTCGAAATACATTCAGGCATATTCGACCGACTCCTTTAAAAAAGCGGCGGAATTTTTAAAGGGCGGCAGTAGGGTTTTATATTCTGGAACACCGTGCCAAATTGCGGCATTGCGGCTTTTCCTAAAAAAGGATTATGAAAATCTGCTAACAGTGGATGTTTCATGCCACGGGGTCGCCTCGCCCAAAGCATTCAAAAAGTTCATAGGCGCACTTGAAAAAAAGTTCGGCAAAAAAATCGTAAGATATTCGTTCAGAGAAAAATCGCGCATATTCTTTAAGAAGAACGCAAAGTCATCGGCGCTCGAATTTGCCGACGGCAACAGGAAAGTCTTCTTCAACGACAATTTCAATAAGGCATATATGCAGAATATTATGCTACGCGAGTCATGTTACGATTGTCCGTTCGCCTCGCGGAAGCGTTATTCCGACATTTCGTTAGCAGATTTTTGGGGCATTGAACTAATCGACGAAAAATTGGATATGGGCAGCGGCGTATCTCTTGTGACTCCGAATTCGCCGAAAGGGAAATCGATTGTCGAAAAACTCGATTCGCGTATGAATTTGCAGCAGCGCGAAGTGGAACCGTCTTTGCGCTGGAACGGCGGATTCAACTCACCCGTAAAACGCAACATCCTTCGCGAACGAATGACGGAAATTCTAAAATCCGAAGACTCAAAATTTCTGTCCGAACTGAAAATTCTCACAAAAACAAAAACATCGGCGCGAGAAAAAATCGTATTGATTCTCGAAACGGTATTACCCCGTCCGATTTTTAATTTCGTAAAAATGGCATTATGCAAAATAAAAAAATAGGGATTTTGACCGTTCACAAAATAGTAAACAACGGAAGTCTTTTACAGGCTTTAGCAACGCAGCGAGCATTGTATAATTTGGGGTATAACTCGGAAATAATAGATTACGACTATCCTAACAAATTCCATTCGGATGGCGAAAAAAGCATTGGGATTGTCGTGAAAATTTCGAGATCTTTTAAATCGGCAATTCTCTCGCTTATTAAGTTGCTCTTTTACAGGAACAGAATTTCGATGAGTAAAATCGTTTCAGATTTTGTCTCGAATAATTTGCGACTTTCCCCTAAAAGGTATAAATCGGGAGAAGAAATACGCGCCAATCCGCCGTATTACGACGTTTATGTCAGCGGTAGCGACCAAATATGGAATCCGAGGTACATGAAGGGCGACGGTGTATATTTTCTCGATTTTGTAAAAAACGGCGCAAAAAAAATTTCATATGCTTCGAGTATTGCCGTGAGCGAAATAAAAGAGTCAATGCGGAAAATATACGCCGAGCGTCTTTCGACATACTCCTCGATTTCACTGCGGGAAAAAACGGGAGTCGATTTAATCGAAAAACTCACAGGGAAAAAAGCATCGCTTGTGTGCGACCCTACCCTCCTGCTTACGCGTGAGGAATGGGATTCGTTTATATCGCCGCCGACGATAAAAATCGCAACCCCATACATTTTGGCTTACATATTAAGTTATTCATACAATCCGTATCCCGAGGTTTTCAGTCTCCTCAAAGACTTGGGAAAAAAGACAGGCTTGCCCGTAGTATTTCTATCGCTTCCGCCGCGCGAAGCATTCCACGCCTTTTCCTCGACTAAAATAGCTTCGGCATCGCCTTCAGATTTCATAAATTTGATTAAAAACGCGTCGTATGTTTTCACCACATCGTTTCACGGAAGCATATTTTCGCTGATTTACAATAGACCGCTTGTTTGCTATACAAACCCAAATGATTCGCGTTTAACCGATTTGCTGAAAACTATGGGATGCGCCAACTGCGCTGTTCCATTCGGATCGAAGTCGTTACCACCCGATATACAAATCGACTTCAGTGTTGTAAATGAGCAAATGAAAAAAATCAGGAAAGAATCATATTCGTATTTAAAAAATGCCCTCGAATAACGCAGAGTCTGAAAGTAACAATAAAAGGATAGCCAAGAACACCGTCTTTTTATACGCAAGAACTTTCCTTTCGCTTTTGATTGGACTGTATGTTTCGCGTCTGTTTCTTAAGGAATTCGGCGTAACCGACTTCGGCATTTACAATTTGGTCGGCGGAATTGTGGTATTGTTTTCCTTTGTAAACAACGCGATGGCTACCGCCTCCCAACGGTTTTTCAATTTCGAGTTAGGAAAGTTCGAAAACGGTAACATCGGCGAAGTATTTTCGGCGAGTTTTAAAATCCATCTGGCTATTGCCCTTTCTATTGTGGTATTGGGCGAGATTCTCGGCTTATATATCGTAAACTATATTATAAATATTCCCGCCGAAATGTATTTTGCAACGAACGTGGTTTACCAATTCGTTCTGTTTTCTACGGCTATAACGATAGTCGGAACGCCGTTTACGGCACTGGTTATTGCCCACGAAAGACTCGAATTTTTCGCCTACATAACGCTTCTGACCCCAGTTTTAAAATTGCTATCCGTGATTGTAATCGCACGCGGTTTTTCCGAAAAACTCATTCTCTATTCCATATCGATTTTCATTATCACCGCACTGGTACAGTCCATAACCGCGTTTTATTGTATACGAATTTTAAGAACCACAAGCTTCAAGACCGTAAAAGATGGAACGTTGTTTCGCAGACTTATTTCGTTTTCGGGTTGGAGCATGCTCGGAAGTATGTCGAACGCGTCAAAAGAGTACGGGCTCGGAATTATTTTCAATTATTTTTGCGGAGTCGCCGTGAATGCGGCGATTGGCGTAGGGACTCAAGTCGGCAGTGCGGTTTATCAATTTGTCCTCAATCTGCAGACAGCGTTCAATCCTCAGATTACGAAATATTGCGCCGCAAAGGATATGGATAATTTCATAAAGCTGATTTTTCAGTCCTCCAAATATTCGTTTTTCCTGATATGGATGATTGCGCTGCCGCTGTTGGCGACAACCGACTATGTGCTTGAGATTTGGCTCGACAACGTTCCGGAATTCGCCTCGCAGATTGTCGCGATAACGATTGTGTATATGATTTTCGACGCGCTTTCGGGCTCGCTATGGACATCGGTGTATGCGATTGGAAATATACGCAATTATCAAATATACATTACGGTCATTCTGATATCAATACTTCCGATATCGTACGGAATGCTGGCTTTGGGGTACGGTGTCGTTGCCGCGTTTTCGGTAAAGGCAGTTGTCAACGCAGTAGCCTACGTATGGCGGATATTCTATTTAAAAACTTTGTTCCCGTTCCCGAGCGGTAAATATATCAAAACAGTATTGTGCAAAATAGTATCGGTAATTGCCATTTCAAGCGTGGCGACGACAGGCGTTCTTTACTGTTTCCCCGTAGAAAACGCGGCGAATTTTATCACGGTTTGCGTTGTATCGGAGTTGTCAGTACTATTCTCGATTTTCCTTGCGGGAATGAATCGCAATGAACGCACAAAATGCATTCTTGCGGCGAAAGGCTCTTTTGCCCGAATTGCAAACAGACTTTAAAATTCTGCCCGCCGAAAAACCGCCGGCAGGACGATAATCGTAATGAGTCGGCTATTCTATAATTTTGAGAATACGGTCGAGATTTTTGCCTTTGTCGGAATAGAGCGGCAGATACTTTCTCAAAATGTCGATTTTGAGATTCCTAATATAAACGCAATCCAGAATATCCAATGCCTCCTTCGAGAATCCGGCATTGGACAAAAGAGCCGCGGAAACTTCGGCATATGTATCGATATTGTTTGAAATCTCGGAAAGTGTTTCGGTACTTGTTGCCAATTTTAAAAGCTCCACCGCATCGTCTTTCCTACCCAATGAATCGCTATATAGCACACCTATGGGATACGACATTATTTCTTTATTTTTAACTTCTCTGCGGGTTGCGAAATAGAAAGTCTGTATTCTCAACCTGTTTAAATATGCTTCGCGACCTTTTTCTTTTAGGAAATATTCGTTGTTCTTTCTGGCGGAAATAAGCCATGTTGAAATATGGTTGTTGAATTTTTTTATAAAGGAATTTCCGCCTTTCTCGGATTCGGCACAGCGAAAAGACTTGTATATAAGGGCGTTTCTTTCTATTGAATATATTGAGTACGGAAGAAACGATATAAAATCGTAAAATCTATCACATTCTATCGCTTTGTCCATAAGCCGCAGCGCGAACTCGTTGCGGACGGATGAGTTGCTTTCGGCCGCCAAATCGGCGCATATTTCGGAAATTTCAATCGCGCCGGATTTTTTTTCGGAAGATACCGACAAAATATATTTCGCATATGCACGCATGGCGGAGTTTTTTATAAATGCGGCGGAATACGCATCTTTATCTACACCTTTTTCAATACGGTATAAGCAATATCTGTCCTTTGCGGATCGCAATTTCAACTCAAACGCAATCTTATTGGATTTAACCCTGTCTTTTTTTAGATATGCCCCCGCCATTGAAGCAAGTATGTCCTGACGCTTTGCATAATTTTCCACTTCGGCAAGCATTTTTTCCGCAATGTCCGTCCGTTCGTTAAAAACGCATTCGCGAGCAATCTGCATTTTTATTGTTTCTATAGTACCGTCGTCATATTTAATCAGTTTGAAAGCCGAAAACAAAGCTACAGCTATGACAAACAAACAACAAAAAAGCATCAAAATTTTTCTCATCGTTGACCTCCCAATGGCGATTTTATCCATGCGAGTGCTAATGAAAACAGAACAAGCGTAGATGTTAGATGAAGAAATATATCGATACACGAATGCGCAAACATTGCAAATGTTGCAACAGCAATGAATGCATTTACTATACCTAATGCTTTCCTATTGTACCATAATTGGAGAAAAAATAGAATAGCCGCAACAAACAGGAAAAACATTCCTACAATACCGAATTCGACGGCGTATTCCAAAATATCACAATGAGGGTGTACATTAATTAAAAGTGGCTTTAGCAAAAGTTGTGCTTTTTTTGAGATTATCGGCAATTCTTCATACATATACGCACCGAGACCAATACCGTTTATTTCGCGCCCCTTTATTACTTCGAAAGCATCAGCTTGTACCGAAAATCTTTTCACGATTTCCGCCTTCCCAAATTCCAACGCCTGACAACCGATATCTGAATATAGAAACATTGCAAAGCAAACTGAAACAATCAACGATAATAATAATATTACCGAAAGTCGCATTTTTGAAGATTTTATTGATAATAACATAAAGGCAAACCCAACCAGAATGATACCTCCGGCAATTATCTTCCCAGCCTTAGCGTCGGTTTTGCATAATATGTAAAATTCAATCAATGCAGCTACAATCCATACAAGGTTAAGCCGTTTCGGGTTTCTTATAAATAGGGCAATCGCCGCCGCTATTCCCATGTAAACAAATGTTGATGCGGCATTTTCATAGTACATCGTCGAAAAGGAGTTTGACTGAGTAAGGAAATACCCATAGGGAATCTCTATATTATTTTCGATTTGATACCAACCGAGCAAGGAGAACGCGAATGCGTTTACGGCAAAAAATTTCAGAGCAAACACCCCTATGGACTCTCGGGAAAATAATATTGAAGCAGCTATATATGACGCGACGGAAGTGGATAGTGTAACAAGCAATAAAATCGAATTTTTACATATTATCGTACTGGGCAACCAACTTATGTGGCGGGAAGGCGCAATGAATGAAAACGACGTATCCTGAAAAAAAACGCCACGGTAATTAAAAAACTGAATCAACGCAATTACGAGAACCCCGCAAAGCATCATTACTTGCCCTGTGAAAACCTTTGAATTGTAAAACGGTTGTACAGGCAGCAATATTGCCGCTCCCAACATAAAAAGCACCGACGCGGAAACGGAGGATACGAAAAAAATATCACTACATGGAACAATCCAAGTAATGGAAGCGATGAGAAATAATACGCATATTTTGCCTATGTACATCCTAATTACGATTGTAAAAATTTTCCCTTATTATTGTCATATAAATCATGGCAAAAGTAATAGCATAAATTAAAGAAGCAATGACTTTAGTCTAATCGGAACTTTATCTCTAATATCTATTTCATTCTTCGGCTATCGACATTATGTCGTCCACAAGAATTTTATTGATTTTATTGCAGTCGAGAAATTGTTCGGCAAATTTACGCCCCTCTCTCCCCATGGCTTCGATTTTGCACGGATTTTCGATTAAATCAATCATCGCTTTTGCGATGGCCTGAGAATTCCCCTTTTCAACCATATAACCATTTCTGCCCTCAAACACTCCATTGTCAAAAGTATCACTCGGGGATTTTCGTATAATTAGTTCTCTGCACCCCGGCACGTCAGTCAAGATTACGGCGCGAGAACTCGCCATCGCCTCCATCGGAGACACAGGCATTCCTTCGCGATAACTGGGCAAGACGAGTGCCGAACATTCCATCAAATAAGGGCATACATCCGCTTGGATTCCTACAAACTTTATCGCCGTTGTCTTCGCGTATTCTGCGATTTCCTCGGACGACAGCGAAGCGGGATTTTCATCGGCACCTCCAACAATCACGAATCTCGCCTGAGAATATTTTGCGGATACAATTTTTGCCGCCTCGATAAATTCTTTTATCCCCTTGTCGACAAGCAATCGCCCGACAAACAAAAACATTAAATTGCCTTTACTGTGTTCTACTGGGAAAAACTTTTCCAAATCTATTCCGATACCAAAAATTCTTTTTGTCTTTTTTGGCGAAACGAGATATTTTTCAAAATATTGTTTGTCGTCATTATTAAGAAAATAGACACTATCCGTACATTTCAATGCGATCCAATACAAAACCAAAGCGATATATTTTAATATACGCTGTTTTCTCGTCCTCCCAATAAACATATATCCGAGCCCTTCAATCATCGATTGTATATGTTTTACGCCGCAAAGTTTAGCGGCAATCGAACCGTAGATAACAGGCTTTGTCATAAACGAAAACATAACATCGGGAACTTCTCTTTTTATAATCGACATTATTGCGAATATAACTCCAAGTTCTTTAAACGGGTTGATTGACGACTTGCTGTAATCAAGCGGTTCGTATTTTACACCGATTTCAGACATCTTTTCAAAGATATTTCTTATGTCAGCAGGAGCGACGGCATAGACATCTATGCCTGACGCGACAAGAGATTTAAGCAATTTGTATCTAAATCCGATTAAATTACTTGCACGATTGGAGAATATTAAAACTTTCATTTATCCAAGATATATTACCTGTCTTTTTTACAACTATGCCCACCAAAAAAGCAACCATATAATGAATCCCGTGACATTCGTAAACCGCGACAACTCACATGTAATTGTTTCCGCAAGTTAGAGA
>ERZ1026868.784-NODE-784-length-18295-cov-3.858553_pt1 | contig 18295 bp, 19 predicted proteins | sample MGYA00380164_ERZ1026868 | MGnify/ENA primary metagenome ERZ1026868 (study PRJEB33269, sample SAMEA4719800) | human gut metagenome | biome: human-associated habitat; feature: organic feature; material: feces | place: Cameroon | collected 2013-10 ... | reverse complement strand
CTGCTATACCATCGTGACCCTTCAGAACAGCTTCCATGGCCGGACGCTGACCACCCTGGCGGCAACCGGCCAGGATCACTTCCACCAGCTGTACCAGCCCTTGACTCCCGGCTTCGCAGCCGTTTAGGACATATGGGTTTTCGCAGGCTTTCCTATCTGCTCCTTGGGATCGGCCAGTTTTTTAAATGCAGGTCTTCCAGAGGATATATTGTTTTAGATGGTGTAAAACGGGTAGAATTTAATAACATCCTGTTTATATCCTGCCACATCCAGCCATCAGAAGGCGGCGGTTTCGTCTTTGCCCCAAAAGCAGACGGAAAAGACGGGCTGATGAACATATGCGTAGTCAGTCATTCTAACCGGATGAAACTGATCCCTCTTCTTTTGGGAGCCATGACCGGCAGGAAAAAGCGTTATAAAGGAACCAGAACCTATGAGTGCAGGGAAGTGAAGATACACACAGATGCCCCGCTTCCAGTTCATGTGGACGGAGAAGTGTGTGGAAATGTAAACGATATACAGGCAGAATGTATTCCGCGGAAAGTACGGATGATGTTCTGATCACAGGGTCTGCCAGACAGAATTTTATAAATCAGTTATAAAGGAGACATAAAATAAATGAGGATTGGACAGGGATATGACGTACACAAACTGGTAGAAGGAAGAAAACTGATCCTTGGCGGTGTGGAGATTCCTTACGAAAAGGGACTGTTAGGCCATTCTGATGCAGATGTGCTTGTACACGCTGTAATGGATGCTCTTTTAGGCGCAGCTGCTTTAGGGGATATCGGACAGCATTTTCCTGATACGGATCCAAGATATGAGGGGATATCCAGTATAGAACTGCTGAAAAAAGTAGGGGAATTACTGGAAGAAAAAGGCTATGTAGTGGAAAATATCGATGCCACCATCATTGCCCAGCGTCCCAAACTTTTAAACTACCGTCCAAAGATGGCAGAAAACATTGCCCAGGCACTGCATCTGGATGTATCCAGAGTCAGTGTAAAAGCCACTACAGAAGAGGGGCTTGGCTTTACAGGAACAGGGGAAGGAATTTCCTCCCAGGCAATTACATTATTGACGGAAGTAGCTGATTACTGCTATGATAATAAGATAGTAAATGATAGCTGCACAGGCTGTGGAGGCTGCTGCGGCTCTCAAAAATAAAACTGGGGATAAATATGTAAGTTTGTAAAGCTTACAGAAATGAGGAGAATGACTATGAAGATCTTTAATACTCTCACAAGAAGAAAAGAAGAATTTGTCCCATTAACACCGGGACAGGTAAAAATGTATGTATGCGGACCTACTGTTTACAATCTGATCCACATTGGAAATGCAAGACCTATGATCGTATTTGATACAGTACGCCGTTATTTTGAGTACAAGGGCTATGATGTACAGTATGTATCCAACTTCACTGACGTAGATGACAAGATCATCAAGAAGGCAAATGAAGAAGGCGTAGATGCAGAAGTGATCTCCAAGCGCTATATTGAAGAGTGCAAAAAGGATATGGCAGCGTTAAATGTAAAGCCTGCAACTGTAAATCCACAGGCAACCCAGGAGATCCAGGGCATGCTTACCATGATCCAGACCCTGATCGATAAGGGACATGCTTATGTAGCAGATGACGGAACTGTATACTTCAAGGTTAAATCCTTTAAAGAATACGGAAAACTGTCCCATAAGAACTTGGACGAACTTCAGTCCGGTTTCCGTGAATTAAAGGTAAGCGGTGAAGAAGTAAAGGAAGATCCAAACGACTTCGTATTATGGAAGCCGAAAAAAGAAGGAGAGCCTTACTGGGAGTCTCCGTGGTGCCAGGGCCGTCCGGGCTGGCATATTGAGTGCTCTGTTATGGCAAAGCACTATCTTGGCGACCAGATCGATATCCACGCAGGCGGCGAGGACCTGATCTTCCCACACCATGAAAATGAGATCGCGCAGAGTGAGTGTGCAAATGATAAGACATTTGCAAATTACTGGATGCACAATGGTTTCTTAAATATTGACAATAAGAAGATGTCCAAATCCCTTGGAAACTTCTTTACTGTACGTGATATTGCTGAGAAATATGATCTGCAGGTACTGCGTTTCTTCATGTTAAGCGCACACTACAGAAGCCCGATCAACTTCAGCGCAGAGTTAATGGAAGCTTCCAAGAACGGCTTAGAGCGTATCCTTACAGCAGTAGACCGCTTAAAAGAACTGGATGCAAAGGCAGAAGGTGCGGCAGAGACCTGTGCAGAGCAGGAAAAGATGGTGGAAGTACAGAAGCTGCGTGAAAAATTCGAGGCAGCTATGGAAGATGACTTTAACACAGCAGATGCTGTTTCTGCTATCTTCGAGCTGGTTAAACTGGCTAACTCCACAGCAGATGCTTCCAGCACCAAGTCCTATGTTTCCTGCCTGTTAAAGGAGATCGAACAGTTATGTGATGTTTTAGGCATCATCACAGAGAGAAAGACAGAAGTTCTTGACAGCGAGATCGAGGAAATGATCGCAGCAAGACAGCAGGCAAGAAAAGACAGAAACTTTGCTCTTGCAGATGAGATCAGAGGAAAACTTCTGGATATGGGTATTGTTCTGGAAGATACCAGAGAGGGCGTAAAGTGGAAGAGAGCATAACTTTAAAGGACTTTCTGGGATTTTATAAAAAGACAATGGAAATGGGCCCTGTAGACGCAGGGACCTATTCTCCGCTGGTGCTGGCATACATTGGAGATGCAGTCTATGAAGTGATGATCCGCGCAAAAGTGATCAACAAAGGCAGCATCCAGGTAAATAAACTTCATAAAAGAAGCGCAGAACTTGTAAAGGCAGGTACCCAGGCAGCGATGATCCGTCTTTTAGAAGAAGATCTGACAGAAGAGGAACATGCTGTTTATAAGAGAGGCCGCAATGCCAAATCAGCTACTATGGCAAAACATGCCACGATGGTAGATTACCGTACAGCAACCGGTTTTGAGGCACTGGTAGGCTGGCTGTTCCTTGAGGAGCGCTTTGACCGCCTTACAGAGCTTGTAAGCCTGGGCCTTACAAAGATCGGCGCAATGGAAACAAAAACAACACCGGCACCTGAACAAAAAGGAGAATAATAGATGAGATACGAAGAACTGACTATTGAAGGCCGCAATGCCGTATTAGAGGCATTCCGCTCCGGAAAAACCATTGACAAGCTGTTTGTATTAGACGGCTGTCAGGATGGTCCGGTGCGTACCATTGTCAGAGAAGCTAAAAAATACGATACCATTATCAATTATGTTGCAAAAGAGCGCTTGGACCAGATGTCTGAGACAGGAAAACACCAGGGTGTCATCGCCTATGCGGCTGCTTATGAATACGCAGAGGTAGAAGATATGTTAAAACTGGCAGAAGAAAAGGGCGAACCGCCATTTCTATTCCTTCTTGACGGGATCGAGGATCCTCACAATCTGGGAGCTATCATCCGTACTGCCAATCTGGCTGGTGCACATGGGGTCATTATCCCAAAGCGCCGTGCAGTGGGTCTGACAGCTACCGTTGCGAAGACATCAGCCGGTGCGCTTAATTATACTCCGGTTGCAAAAGTTACAAACCTGACCGCTACCATGGAAGACTTAAAGAAGAGAGGTCTTTGGTTTGTATGTGCTGATATGGGTGGTGACGTGATGTATAAAATGAACCTTACCGGCCCTATTGGACTTGTGATCGGAAATGAAGGGGAAGGCGTCAGCAAACTTGTAAAAGAACACTGCGATATGGTAGCATCCATTCCTATGAAGGGTGATATTGACTCCCTGAATGCTTCCGTTGCAGCAGGTGTATTAGCTTATGAGATCGTGCGTCAGCGTCTGGCAAAACAGTAGATGTGCGAAAGTACAAGGAGTTGAACAGGCAGTGAAAAAAACAAAGAAGATCCTATCCGTTTTACTGGCGGCAGCAATTATGATGACAGCAGGTCAGACCGGTCTGGTAACAGGACTGGCAGCAGAGGCCCATGTACTTACACCCATTGCCTCTGGTGCTACTGTATACAAAAATGATAAAGCAACCCTGGATGCGTCCAATACAGCGTCCGGTTATATCATGGTAAAATATACAGGCAGTGTGGGAAAGATCAAAGTACAGGTGTCAAAAAGCGGTTCAGAAACCTATACCTATGATCTGAACAGCAGCGGTACCTATGAGGTATTTCCGTTATCAGAGGGAAATGGAACCTATCAGGTAAAAGTATTTGAAAATATCCAGGGAACCCAGTATTCCCAGGCATTCAGCCAGAGCCTGAATGTGGATATCACAGATACTTTCGGACCGTTTCTGTATCCAAACCAGTATGTGAACTTTAATCCGGCCAGTGCAGCGGTCCAGAAAGGCGCAGAACTTTCAGCAGGGGCCGCAGACCAGATCGGAGTGGTTACTGCTATTTACAACTATGTGATCAATAACCTGACTTATGATACAGCAAAAGCACAGTCTGTACAGTCTGGTTATCTTCCAAATGTAGATGTGGTTCTTGCACAGCATACGGGGATCTGCTTTGATTATGCTGCCTTAATGACAGCCATGCTGCGTTCCCAGAATATACCAACCAAGCTGGTTGTGGGATATACAGGAAGCCTTTATCATGCATGGATCAATGTATATCTGGATGGCCAGGGATGGGTAGACAACGTGATCTATTTTGACGGACATGACTGGAAACTGATGGATCCCACCTTTGCTTCTTCCGGAAAGCAGAGCCGGGAGATCATGCAGTATATTGGAAATGGTTCTAATTATAAGGCTAAATACAGCTATTAGACTGATCGCATTACAGTAGCGTCACAGAGGAAAGTAGGAAAGACAATGGCAGATCTTGAAAAGAAGGAAGAAAAAAGCAGACAGTGGAAGCCATATTCCTGCAGTGAACTGTCCGCTTTCTGCCTGCAGGTCTCTCTGCTTCTGGAAGCAGCAGTGCCTTTAGATGAAGGATTTTCTATTATGGCAGAGGATGCTGCAGATGAAAAAGAGCGGCAGATGCTTTTGTATATGTCAGAGGGAGCGGAACTGGGAGATCCCTGCTTTAAGATCTTTAAAGATACAGGAGTTTTTCCTGATTACGTGATCCGCATGGCAAAACTGGGACAGGAAACAGGTACCCTGGATCAGATGATGAAGTCGTTGTCTGATTACTATGAAAAAGAGGACCGCCTTATCAAGACACTGAAAAATGCAGTAAGGTATCCGGCTATGATGATCCTTATGCTGTTAGTGGTACTGTTTGTGCTGTTTGTAAAGGTAATGCCTATTTTTTCAAAAGTGTATGAACAGTTAGGGGCGGAGATGTCATCGGTAGCCCAGTCAGCTATCCGGCTGGGGGGTACATTCAGTGGTGCTGCACTGGTCCTGTCAGCCGTTATAGCTGTAGTTATGGCAGGGGTTGCTGCTGCTTCTAAAATGGGGATCCGCATCGGGATCGCTGATAAGATCACCACAGAGATCAAAAACCGCAGTAAGATTGCCCATGCGATTGCAAAAAGGCGTTTTACATCTGTCTTATCCCTTACTTTAAGAAGCGGACTTGAATTTGAAAAGGGTCTGGAACTGGCAGGAGAGCTGGCAGAAAATGATCGCATTGCAGAACAGGTAAAGAAATGCGAAGAAAAGCTGGAGCTGGGAGAAAGCTATTATGAGGCTTTAAAGGAAACAGGTATGTTTTCCGGTTTCTATATCCAGATGATCAAAGTGGGAACCAGAAGCGGTCATCTTGACAGTGTTATGGAAGAAATTTCAAATGATTACGAAGAGATCACAGACACAGCCATTGACAATATGATCGCAAGATTTGAACCGACCATCGTGGCAGTGCTGGCAGTTTCTGTAGGTCTGGTACTGCTTTCCGTTATGCTTCCTCTTGCAGGTGTGCTTTCAGCAATCTGACAGAAGGCATGAGGGAAGACAGAAAGGTTCAGACCGGAGGGATCCTATGAAAATAAGAGTGAGAAAAGACAAAGAGGATAAAGGGGAGTTTAGAGGACTCCTGTTATCCTTTTTGCTGTTTTTGGCGGCGGCAGCAGCGTTTGGGGCCGGTTCCCTTGGCTTTTTAAACAGGACCGGTCAGAGAAGTCAGGAAACACTGAGAAAAGCCATTACAAGAGCCTGCATACAGTGTTATGCCATTGAGGGCAGGTATCCGCCCAGTGTGGAGTATCTGGAGGAAAATTACGGGATCCAGATCGACCATGATAAATACAATGTTTTTTATGACGGTTTTGCTTCTAATATCATGCCGGAGATCACAGTAATCCCGGTAGAGCAGGAGTGATTAAGGAGGACGCAAACAGATGAAAGAAAGAACACAGACAGGGGGACAGGCCATAAGCGGGCTTTTTACCATGCTTCTGTTTCTGGTCTTTGTTTTATGCGCCCTTTTTTCTGTTCTTATGGGAAGCCGGGTATATGAAAACATCACAAAACGCAGTGATGAAAATTTTTCAGGTACAACGGCTTTAAGTTATATTGCCAATAAGATACGCCAGGGTGACAGAGAAGATGCAGTGGATATAATAGAAGTTGATGGAACGCCTGTTTTACAGTTGAAGCAGAAGGTAGGGGACGAGATGTACCATACCTGGATCTACTGGAAAGATGGACAGATCCGGGAATTGTTTACAGATGAAAACAGTGGACTGGGGCTGGAGGATGGACTGGAGATCTTGGAATGTGACGGGCTTTCCATGGAAAAAGATGGAAACTCTGTGAAACTGCAGACTCTGGGATCCGGTGGAGGAAGACTGGAACTTTCATTAAGAAGCGGAGGAAATGGGGCAGATGAGTAGGAATAGAGGATCAGGTTCCGGGCCATTTTTAATGGAAATGGTGATCGCTGCCGGATTTTTTATGCTTTGTGTGGCTGTATGCGTGTCTGCTTTTGTAATGGCAGATCATTTAAGCAGAGTCGGGCAGGATGTTAACCATGGAGTTTTAGCTGCTGAAAGTCTGGTGGAAAGAGTAAAAGTTGGAAATACAGGGGATTTTGGAACCTATGAGCCAGATGAAGTCTTTGGAACAGTCTTTGAAAACTGGAAGACAAAAGATCCGGAGGCAAAGGCTGTATATCAGTATATAAAAGATGGCGGAGAGGTCCGGAATTATCAGATCCTGTGGGATAAAGAATGGAACAGTTACCCTGATACAAAAGAACTGGAAAAAAATGGGAAAAAACTGGCTTACGTAGGGCTGATCACTACAGGTGTTAAGGATCAGATGAAAGAAATCGCAGTAGTTATCTTTGGATATGGAACTTATGGTGACCAGGGATATAAGATCTACCATCTTTTTGCAGAACAGTATGTGAAACCATGATCGCAGGCGTTCCTGAAAAGGAAGGATACTATAGAGAATACGATAGAAAGCAGGTGGGAGAATGGCCGGACAAATGTCAAAACACAAAATAAATATAGGTCTGACTTCCCTGATCCTTATATTCATTATCCTGTGTCTGGCTACTTTCAGTCTTCTTTCTTTAAGCAGCGCCAGAGGAGACCAGAGTCTGGCAGCCAGAAGTGCCCGTGCTGTGACAGAGTATTACCGGGCAGACGCAGAAGGGGAAAAATGGCTAAAGCAGGCAGATGCCATTTTGCAGAAAGAGATGACGAAAAAAGCAATGGACCAGGAAGAGATCCAGGCTCTTGCAAAGAAAATGGCGTTGGAACTTGGCTGTGATGCAGATGAGGAAACAGGCTTTGTCAGTACGGATATTTCCATGGACCGGGGACAGGCACTTCATATTGATCTGGCTCTTACGGGAGATGAAAACAGATACGAAGTGAGATCCTGGTATGTATATGACAGCGGAAATTATGAGATCGATGATTTTATGCCTGTATGGGATGGAAAGTAAGAACTGCCGGGGTTAAAAGCAGGAAAAACGGGAATGATAACGGGAGGAAGAGTAATGGAGGTAATGGAACTTCTTACACAGGCTGTGGAACAGAATGCAGCGGATATATTTCTGGTTCCTGGTATGCCTTTTTCATATAAGATCGGTGGGCGGATCATCTGCCAGGGCGAGGAAAAGATCATGCCGGACCAGCTGGACCAGATGATCACAAGAATCTATGAAATTGCAAAGAACCGCAGTATGGAGCGGGTGTTAAGTCATGGGGATGATGATTTTTCCTTTGCCATTCCCGGAGTGTCCAGGTTCAGGGCGAATGTTTTCCGCCAGAGAGGTTCCCTGGCAGCAGTGATCCGGGTTGTGCGGTTTGAACTTCCTGATCCAGGTCAGTTAAAACTTCCGGATGTGATCATGGGGATTTCAAAACTTACCAGGGGAATGGTTCTTGTAACAGGGTCTGCAGGCAGCGGTAAAAGCACCACTCTTGCCTGTATTATTGATGAGATCAATAAAACCCGCAATGCCCATGTGATCACGTTGGAAGATCCTATTGAGTATCTTCACAGGCATAAAAAAAGCGTGGTTACCCAGCGTGAGGTTGCAACGGATACGGACAGTTATGTTTCCGGACTGCGTGCTTCCTTGCGGCAGGCACCGGATGTGATCCTTCTTGGGGAAATGCGTGATCATGAGACCATCAGTATTGCCATGACAGCAGCAGAAACAGGACATCTGATCCTTTCTACCCTTCATACGTTAGGGGCGGCCAATACCATTGACCGTGTGATCGATGCCTTTCCGCCCAATCAGCAGCAGCAGATCCGGACCCAGCTTTCCATGGTGTTAGATGCAGTGATCTGTCAGCAGCTGGTGCCTACCTTAGATGGCGGGGAACGTCCTGTTTTTGAGATCATGTTTTTAAATAATGCCATCCGTAACATGATCCGTGAGTCCAAGACCCACCAGATCGACGGTATTATCGCTACCTCCCAGGAAGAGGGAATGATATCTATGGATAACAGCCTCCTTGCTCTTTACAGACAAAATGTGATCAGCAAGGATACCGCTATCATCTACAGCAGCAATACAGAGCTGATGGAGAAAAAAATAGCAAGACTGTAGGAAAAGTATCCTTTGCTGACTGATTCAGAAAGGAGCTTTCATGAAAACAGATAAAAGAAAGATCGTGATCGTAGGTACCGGAATGGTGGGAATGAGTTATGCATACTGCCTTTTAAATCAGTCCGTATGTGATGAACTGGTACTGATCGATGTAGATAAAAAGCGGGCAGAAGGGGAAGCCATGGACTTAAACCATGGGCTTGCTTTTGCCGGTTCCAGTATGAAGATCTATGCCGGGGACTATGAAAGCTGCCAGGATGCAGACCTGGTGTTGATCGCAGCAGGAGTGGCCCAGAAGCAGGGAGAAACCAGGCTGGATCTGTTAAAGCGGAACACACAGGTATTTCGTTCGATTATAGAGCCGGTAACTGCTTCCGGATTTAACGGGATCTTTCTGGTGGCTACCAATCCGGTGGATATTATGACACGGATCACCTGCGCCCTTTCCGGCTTTAATCCAAGAAGGGTATTGGGAAGCGGTACAGCCCTTGATACGGCCAGGCTCCGTTATCTCTTAGGGGAATATCTGGGAGTGGATCCAAGGAATATTCATGCTTATGTAATGGGAGAACATGGAGACAGTGAATTTGTTCCCTGGAGTCAGGCTTTTCTGGCAACGAAATCCATTTCCCAGCTGGACTGGGAGCTAGAGTCTTCTTTAACGGCCCATTTACTTCGTATTGAAGAAGAGGTGCGTACAGCTGCCTATAAGATCATAGAGGCAAAGAAATCTACGTATTACGGGATCGGTATGGCTCTGACCCGTATCACAAAAGCCATTCTGGGAGATGAACACAGCGTTCTCACTGTTTCGGCCATGCTCAGGGGAGAATATGATCAGATGGATGTATTTGCCGGTGTTCCCTGCATTATCAATCAGAATGGGGTACAGCGGATCCTGCCGTTGTCACTTACAGATGAAGAAAAAGAGAAATTTAACGGATCTTGTGATATACTAAGAGAAGGCTATGAGGGTATCTTGTAGTTAAGCCTGTTTACCTGCCTGTGCGGACTGGTTCAGGATGAATATATACATGAGGAGGAAAAGAAATGAAAGTTTTATTATTAAACGGAAGTCCAAGAAAGAACGGCTGTACTTATACAGCACTGAATGTAGTAGCTGATGCTTTAAAGGCAGAAGGCATTGACGCAGAAGTGTTCCAGGCTGGTGATCCGGATATGGAAAATGTAAAGGCAGCAGCAGCCAAGTTAAAAGACTCTGACGCATTAGTGGTAGGCTCTCCTGTTTACTGGCTGTCTCTTATACACATCTCCGAGCCCAGGTTCACCTGTTTACTGGGCATCCCCAAGCGGCCAGATCATCGAATTTATGGACCGTCTGGCATCTGTAGCAGGAAAAGATATGCTCTATAAGCCAGCAGCAGCCGTAGCATCCGCCAGAAGAGCCGGAACCACCGCAACCTTAGATGTACTCACAAAATACTTCTCCTATCACCAGATGCCTGTTGTATCATCCTGCTACTGGAACATGGTACACGGAAACACACCGGAAGAAGTAATGAAAGACGAAGAAGGCGTTCAGATCATGCGTGTCCTTGGAAAGAACATGGCATGGCTGTTAAAGTGTATTGAAGCAGGAAAGAAAAACGGTGTAGCTGTTCCGGCAGCAGAAGATAAGATCAAGACTAATTTTATCCGGTAATTGATCATATGAAAAATAAGTTCAGGGAGATGGAGCGGAGATGTTCCATCTCCCCAAATTAATTGCAGCACTTTTCAATTGAATGACAAAAACAAAAAAGCAGAAACCCTTGGCATTCCAAAAGCTTCCACCCTTTTCTAAGCTGCTGACGGGAATCGGACCCGTGACCTCCGCACTACCAATGCGACGCTCTACCGACTGAGCCACAGCAGCGTTTTCTGTTCGTCAAAATCGAACCTCGTATATACTATCATGGGGAATAGTATTTGTCAACGGTAAAATGAAAAAAAGTTAAATATTTTTTATATCGTTTTTACGTACTTTAAGATCATCTTTGTTAACTGCTCCGGATCCGCTGGTTTTAACACATAATCATCCATTCCATACTGGCGGCACTGGCTGGAAACACTGATGGCATCCTGGGCAGTCATGGCAAGGATGGGAATCATATTTCCGTCAGGACGGGAAAGGGAACGTATCTGCCTGGAAGCTTCCAGTCCGTTCATAACAGGCATCATCACATCCATAAGGATAATATCGTAGGTTCCTTCCGGTGACCGCTCAAACTGTTCCAGAGCCTCTTTTCCGTTCCATGCCTTATCTAAGGTGGCACCGCGGTCTGTCAGGTAGAACTCTGCGATCTCCATATTGATCTCATTATCCTCTACTAAAAGTACATGGATCCCTTCCAGTTCTTTTCCAGTTTCGGACGCCGTATCAGCCTTTGCATCATTTGCCTCTTCTTTTGCAAGTCGGAAAGGAAGACGGAAAGTAAAAGTAGTGCCTTCTCCAGGGCTGCTCTCTACTTCTATCGAACCATTCATCTGCCGGATCAGACCCTTTACAATAGACATTCCAAGGCCGGTTCCCTTGTACTGTGTGCGGGCATCTGATTTTTCCTGTGAAAATGGCTCGAAAAGCTGGTTCTTTAAAAATGCTTCGCTCATGCCGATGCCAGTGTCGGAAATGAAAAATTCATAAACGACGGTTGTTCCGTCAAAAGAGATCTCTTTTGCGCCGGTATCAATAAAACCGCCTTTTTTATTATACTTGATGGCATTGCTGAAAAGATTTAACATGATCTGGCGCAGCTGCAGGGGATAGCCGGAGAGGAGCACATGCTGGATATTTTGCCGGTGTGTCCGGTGTGTCAGATCCATTTCCATGATCTGGGCTTTTACCAGATAGGAAACATCCCGCATCAGTTGGGATAAGTCAAAATCTACAGGCTTAAAAACAGCCTGTCTCGACTCTAACTTGCTCATATCTAAAACGTCATTTACCAGAGCAAGGAGATGGCTGGAAGAAACGTAGATCTTCTCTAAGCTGTCATCTACCCGCGCGTGGTCCTCCCTGTTTTTGCGTATGATCTCAAGCATTCCCATAATACCGTTGATAGGGGTGCGGATGTCATGACTCATACGGTTTAAAAACTCGGTTTTTGCTTTACTGGCAGAGTCGGCTTCCTCAAAGGCTACCTGGAGCCGTTCTCTTTCCTGCTGTTCTTTTTCATGGAAGACAGAAGTGTTTTTAAACAGGATCATACCATGGATCACAGTGCTTTCTTTTCCGGTTTCACTGTTATAAACCGTATCCTGTGACATAAGCACTGTTTTTTGCAGCCAGAAAATTTCTCCGTTTTCATTTTGTTCCCTGTATTCTACGGTAACCTGCTTGGTACCGGAGCGGAAACGCTCTAAAAGTTTCGCAGAAGAGTCCACAATGCGGTAATTTTCCTGGGTATCTTCCGTAACAAAACGACTGCGGTTTAAACAGTATTCATCATAAGAACAGGGAAATTTTATGTTCAGGTCAAATTCGCATTCCGTTGTGTGATAGAAGATTTTTTCCAACCGGTCCCCTGTCAGGTCTACAGAATAGACAGCCTGCGCAGACTCTAAAAGCGCGTCCACATAATTCCCATTTTCAAGGATAGACTGCTTCATCTGCTCGTAATACTGATTTAACTGTGTTTTCTCATCTGTTTTAGTATTTTCCATATTTTGGAAAATTTCAAAGCCAAGGATAAAATGATGAAGCTGCCCGCTTGCATTGGCATCTAAATAAAGCAAAGTCAGACGGCCTTTGTGGGAAATACCGTTGGCAGTATACTGACAGAACAGGCGGATGGGGGAATTGTTCTCCATCAGTTTTTCATTTAAAGTTTCCAACTGCAGCTGCTTTCGCAGTGCTTTGATATTTTCGGTTGCAGAAACCTGGGAAAGGATCTGTTCCACTGCACCGGAGTAGCTTCCGTCATCTGCTAAGAAGAAATCGGAGCTGGCACGCAGTACCTTATACTGATCCGTCAGGGCGTCACAGTAGATACAGTCGGAAAAATGGAAACCCTGAGAACGGATGGAAGAAAGCAGCTCAAGATGCAGTTTCTTTTCTTTTGCCGCTTCCTCCAGTTTTGCCCGGTTTTTGTCAATGTACATATTTTTATCTGCGTACCGGAACAGTTCCCGAAGGGTACTTCCCTCAAAATCTTCCGAAGTGGCATATCCGGCTGCATAGCTGATAGGCATATCTGGATGGAGACGGGAATAGTCTGCACACAGCTGTTTCAACTTAAAAAGAAAAGCATGGAAAGCACTGCTTTCTGTATCTTTTATAATGGCAATAAATTCATCACCGCCATCTCTTCCTGCAAACTGGTCATCAGGGATCGCCTGATACAGCTGGTCAGCAAAGGAACGGATATAGGCGTCTCCCATTTCATGTCCCATGGTATTGTTGATGATACGAAGGTTATTTAAGTCGAAGACGCATACTGCTGCAAAAGCATCTGCAGGTACAGGTTTCGGTGCATTTAAAAGTTCCTCACATTTATTTTTGTTGGGAAGGCCGGTGGCTTCGTCTAAATATACCTTGCTTTGGAGCAGGCGGTTTAAAGCAGCATACCGAAGGGTTTTTACCAGCTCTGCACCGATCAGGATAAGAAGGCCTGCAATATCCGCAAATACGATCTTTTCCAACTGGTTTAACTGTGTGGCCTTTTTCTGGGAGTAAACTTCTGCAAGGCCGGTAGCTTCGTCGCAGATATTGAAAAAACGCTCACTTTTGGCGATAATATCTGTTTTACGGTAATCCCTCATACGGACTTGGGCGACCTCTTCTTTTAACTGGGAAAAATAGGCATCCAGTTCTTTCATTTTGGCCTGAAAGTCAGGATCATCTAAGCGCACCAGGTTTAACTGACTGCTTCCGTTTTCCAGACCGTCAATAAAGGCATCAATATCAGCGATCATTTCATCCTGGGGGCTTCCGGAGATCTCCAATTTAATAATACGCTGGGTCTTTCCACGGACCAGACCGGCATAATTGACCACTCTGGCAGTACCCTGGATCTTACTTACCAGGGACATGATAAAAATGAAAAGAACGATCAGCAGTATAGTTAAAAGTGTCATGCCAAGCCGTGACAGGTAGGATTTTTTCTTTTTAGGCATGGTTTCTGATTTCATTTTCATATAACTCCATTCCACTGTTTTGTAACCATTTTATTCTATTTTCTATTTCTTGGCAAGAATGAAAATATGTGGTTACAAAGCAGGTACAAACTTGATATTTTATGCCCCTCATGTTACACTTGTAATAATAAAAAAGTATGACTTGGCAGTTGATAAATGGGGACTGATCCTGGTATTGGAAGATCCGGATCCTGTAGAGGATGTCAGTTGGTAGAGGATAATGAGCTGAACCGGGAAATTGCCCAGTTTATCTTAGAGCATACAGGGATCACAGTTGTCAATGCAGAGAACGGAAAAGAAGCAGTGGAAATATTTAAGGCTTCCGAACAGGGAGAGTTTGATTTTATTTTAATGGATGTGATGATGCCCGTCATGGACGGACTGGAGGCAACAAGGATCATCCGGAAAATGGAACGCCCGGATGCAGTGCAGATCCCTATTTTTGCAATGACAGCCAATGCTTTTTCCGATGACAGAAAGCGCTGCAAGGAGGCCGGAATGACGGAACATCTAGCAAAACCACTAAATTCAGAGAAAATGATCGCAAAGCTGCGGCTTTACTATAACCGGAAAGTGTGATATTATTTTAAATAACTATGACGACAGATCACGGAGGAGCAGTTATGGCAGAGAAAGACATTGTAGTAGAAACCGAAGAAAAAGAGCTGGTTTCTAAGAACTTTATAGAGCAGGAAATCGATAAGGACCTGGCAGAAGGCGTTTATGACCATGTACAGACCCGTTTTCCACCGGAACCAAATGGCTATCTGCATATCGGACATGCCAAGTCTATTCTTTTAAACTATGGACTGGCACAGAAATATAATGGCAAGTTTAACCTGCGTTTTGATGATACAAACCCAACCAAGGAAAAAACAGAGTTTGTTGAGTCCATTATGGCAGACGTAAAGTGGTTAGGAGCAGATTTTGAGGACAGACTGTTCTTTGCTTCCAACTATTTTGAAAAAATGTATGAGTGTGCTGTTTTCCTTATTAAGAAGGGAAAAGCCTTTGTCTGCGATTTAAGCGCTGAACAGATCAGAGAGTACAGAGGCGATTTCAATACACCAGGTAAGGAAAGCCCATACAGAAACCGTTCCATCGAAGAGAACCTGCGTCTCTTTGAGGAGATGAAGGAAGGCAAGTATCAGGACGGCGAGAAGGTTCTTCGCGCAAAAATCGATATGGCTTCCCCTAACATCAACATGAGAGACCCTGTCATCTACCGTGTAGCTCATATGCATCATCACAATACAGGTGATAAATGGTGCATCTATCCGATGTATGACTTCGCTCATCCGATCGAGGATGCGGTAGAGCACATTACCCATTCCATCTGTACCCTGGAATTTGAGGATCACCGTCCTCTGTATGACTGGGTAGTAAGAGAGTGCGAATTTGAAAATCCACCTCGTCAGATCGAGTTTGCAAAGCTGTACCTGACCAACGTGGTTACAGGTAAGCGTTATATCAAGAAGCTGGTAGAAGACGGAATTGTAGACGGTTGGGATGATCCTCGTCTGGTATCCATCGCTGCACTGCGAAGAAGAGGTTATACACCGGAGTCCATCAAGCGTTTTGTAGAGTTAGTTGGCGTGTCAAAGGCAAACAGCTCTGTTGACTATGCAATGCTTGAGTACTGCATCCGTGAAGACTTAAAACTGAAGAAATCACGTATGATGGCAGTGTTAGATCCTGTAAAACTGGTGATCGACAACTATCCGGAAGGACAGGTAGAAGAACTGGATGTTCCAAACAACCTGGAAAATCCGGAACTGGGAAGCAGAAAGGTTCCATTCTCCCGTGAAGTTTATATCGAAAGAGAAGACTTTATGGAAGAGCCGCCTAAGAAATATTTCCGTATGTTCCCAGGAAACGAAGTACGTCTTATGGGCGCTTATTTCGTAAAATGCACTGGCTGCGAAAAAGATGAAAATGGCAATGTAACTGTAGTACACGGAACTTATGATCCTGAGACAAAGAGTGGTTCCGGCTTTGAAGGCAGAAAGGTAAAAGGTACCATCCACTGGGTAGCTGTACCAACTGCAAAGAAGATCGAGTGCCGTCTCTATGAAAATATCGTAGATGAGGAAAAGGGTAAGCTGAATGCAGACGGAACCCTGAACTTAAATCCAAATTCCCTTACTGTATTAAAGGAGTGCTACGGTGAACCTGCTCTTGCACAGGCGGAGGCTTATGACAGCTTCCAGTTTGTAAGAAATGGTTATTTCTGTGCAGACTGCAAGGACAGCACCAAGGAAAATCCTGTATTTAACCGGATCGTTTCACTGAAGAGTTCTTTCAAACTGCCGAAATAATGAAGTGAAGCAAAGCAATGAGGCTCTCTGGAAACAGAGAGCCTTTTTCATGTTAGGAGAAGCCCTATGGAATTAATGGTGCCTATTGAAAATAAAGACAGCATCCCCCTTTATGAACAGATCTACCGCTACATAAAAACAGAAATACGGGCCGGCAGACTGCGGGCTGGCAGCAGACTTCCTTCTACCAGGACACTTGCGGACAATCTTCATGTAAGCAGGAGTACGACCCAGTTGGCTTATGAACAGCTGCTATCAGAGGGATACATAGAGGCTCTTCCCTGCAGGGGATATTTTGTCTGTCAGATCGAAGAACTGGTAGAAGTAAAATATCACGGAGTGCCGGAAGAAAAAGAGGAAAAGCAGGAAGAAAATGAAAATTACAATTACAAAGTAGACTTTTCCCCAAGAGGTATCGACCTAGACAGTTTCCCTTTTAATGCCTGGAGAAAACTAAGCAAAAATACGCTGGTAGATGACAACAAAGATATGTTTGCAGTGGGAAATGCCCAGGGAGAATACAGCCTGCGTCAGGTGATCCGGGATTATCTTCACTCTGCCCGTGGAGTCCACTGCCGTCCGGAACAGATCCTGGTAGGTGCGGGAAGTGAATATCTTTTAATGCTCCTTTCCCAGCTGATCGGCCGCAGTACGGGTATCGCCCTGGAAAATCCCACTTACAAGCAGGCCTTTCGTGTATTTGAAAGCCTGGGTCATCCTATTTTTCCTGTATCTATGGATGAATGGGGAATGAAGGTGAAAGAGTTAGAGAAAACACAGGCACGGATCGCCTATGTTATGCCGTCCCACCAGTACCCCACAGGAATCGTTATCCCTATTAAAAGGCGGCAGGAGCTGCTGAAATGGGCCAAAAAACAGGAAGGCCGTTATCTGATCGAAGATGATTACGACAGTGAATTCCGTTATAAAGGCCGTCCGATACCGGCACTTCAGGGAATGGATGACAGCCAGAAGGTAATCTATATGGGAACCTTTTCCCGTTCCATTGCTCCGGCGATCCGTGTGGGCTTTATGGTACTTCCGGAGCCGTTGCTGGCTTTATACCGGGAAAAAGCAGGTTTTTATGCATCAACTGTATCAAGAGTGGACCAGAATATCCTGACTCATTTTATTATAGAAGGATATTATGAGCGCCATTTAAACAGGATGCGATCTGTTTACAGGGGAAAACATGATACGCTTCTTGCAGGATTAAGAGAGCTGGAACCCTATTTTGAGATCGGCGGTGAGTATGCAGGGATCCATGTTCTCCTTACCCATAAGAAAGGGATTTCAGAAAAGAAACTGACAGAGACTGCAGCACAGGCAGGTGTAAAAGTCTATGGAATGTCAGATTTTGTAATAGGACAAAATAAAGATCTTTTTCCGTCTACCGTTATACTTGGATATGCAAGTTTAAAGGAAAGTGAGATCACAGAGGGCTGCAAACGCCTTGTAAATGCCTGGAAAGAATTAGAAGGTGAATAAATTGAAAATAAATGGAAAAAAGCTTCCGGGACAGTGGCTGGCAGCATTGGTGGCTTATGGTCTGGCTCTTCCAACAGCTGGATTTTTGGGAATGAGCAGGGCTTTACCGGCAACAGAGCCGCCGGTTATGGAACAGACCGAAGCAACAGAAGAAACCATACCAGAATCGAGCGAAGTGCCGGAAAGTGATATGGAAACGGAAACAGCGCAGGAAATCGTAGAAGAAAATTCGTTCAGTGCCAGATATGAGGCACTTCCGCAAGATCAGAAACAGCTTTTGGAAGATATCCGTGTGGCAGTGGCAGCGGAAGATATGGTCCAGGCTGCCAAGCTTCTGGATAAAAAACAGGAGGTTCTTGCCCAGATC
>ERZ1026868.775-NODE-775-length-18464-cov-35.893041_pt1 | contig 18464 bp, 14 predicted proteins | sample MGYA00380164_ERZ1026868 | MGnify/ENA primary metagenome ERZ1026868 (study PRJEB33269, sample SAMEA4719800) | human gut metagenome | biome: human-associated habitat; feature: organic feature; material: feces | place: Cameroon | collected 2013-10 ... | reverse complement strand
CAATAGTACAGATGCCAGCACTGTCATAGCCTCTGTACTCTAGTCTTGATAAACCATCTAAAAGAACTTTTGCAACATTTCTTTCAGCTATTGCACCGACGATACCACACATAAAAATAATCCATCAATAAATTACATAAAAACTTTGATAACACTGCACGCTCAAGTAAACATTATTAATTGTCGTTACATTTTTTTATAAACCTAGCAGGTACCCCCCCCAGATTTCATAAGATGGAACATCCTTTGTAACAACAGCTCCAGCCGCAATGACAGCTCCGTCCCCAATAGAAACTCCTTGAAGTACAGTTGAATTTGCTCCAATCCAAACATTTTTACCAATAGTTATTTCTTTAAAAGTGAAGCCTTCCTTAAGACCGTTAGAACCAATTTTATGATTATGATCTACGATTACCACGTTATTAGCAATGTTACAACCATCTCCAATAGAAATTGATGAGTGAGAAGTTATCGAACAATTATGATTAAAAAAAACTCTATTTCCAATAGTTATACTAGCTTTTCGCTCACATTTAATGTAAAGAGGACCATCTACCATAAGGAAGCGACCAATATAAAGATTGCTTCCTTTTTCTAAATTAACACTAATTTTATTCTTTAAAGAATTAATTAAAAATACATTTGCTGATCTGCCATACAACAACTTTAATTTAAGATATATTACTATGGTTCGTATCAACAAAATTATCTTTCTAATAAATTTAAAAAAAAGATTCATGTTTTCACCAAATATCAAGATGCGAATAAGTTCATAAAAGCTAATGAAAAAGAGGCGGTCTGCCGTTTTTATAGCTTAATTCATGAGTTCTTTTTCTTATAAACCTAGCAGGCACTCCCCCCCAGATTTCATAAGATGGAACATCCTTTGTAACCACTGCTCCTGCAGCAACTACAGCACCGTCTCCAATGTTAACACCTTGAAGAATGATGGCTCCTGTACCCAACCAGCAATGATGCCCTACTTTTATGGGTTTAAAATCTGCTGTAAATTGAGGATCATCAATATCATGGCTTCCAGTTATCATTTTTACATGACTTGATATATTAGTATCGTGATCAACTGTTATTCCGCCCCTTGCATCTAATTCAGCAAACCACCCCACAGCGACATTATCTGCAAGATTTAGCCCCAACGGTAAGAGAACTTCAACACGCCTACAAGGATATGTACCTTTACCTAACTTAGCACCTAATAAAATGTAAACTAACTTCCTTAAATGACGACTAGGAATCTTATTCCAAAACATATTTACAAAAAGAGTAACAGTGTAATAAGCATATTTCACTAGACGAGGTAATTTATTACCTAAACTTTTAGTATGTTGTTTTGAATATAGCATTTATCTCTCCGCACTTAAAGAAGTGCTATTAGGCAAAGAAGTATAGTATTGAATGTAATTCTCTTTTAATTTATTAAAAGAGAAATTTAGATCATATGTAGATTTTGCACACAGTTCTAATTTTACTCTAAAATCATTATTCTCAATTAAATAACAAATACTATCTGCAAGTTGTTCAATATTTTTTGGCTCAACTAGCAGACCATTTTCATTGTTTTTTACAATTTCAGGGGTTCCATCAACAGAAGTTGCAACCACTGTCTTTGACACTGAAAATGCTTCAATTGGAGTTAAAGGCAAACCTTCCCATAAAGAGCTTAGAACAATAAAGTCACATTGACTCATAACATTTTGAATATCTGATCTATATCCAAGCAAATAGACAAACTTTTCAAGATGATATTGTCTTATCATCTCCAGCAACTTGTCTTTTAGAGGACCATCTCCTACTATAAAAAATCTTGCATTGGGATGTTTTTTTAAAACTAATTTTGCTGCCTCAATAAAATACTCCATACCTTTCTGTGGAGCCAACCTTCCGATATTTCCTATAACAACGTTACCTTGTAGTTTTTCATTTTTTAAAACATCTAAAACATCTATATTTTTGTCAAAAGGCTTTACTGCGTTATTAATTACGGAAATTTGTTTTTCTGGTAATCCAAAATAATCTATAAGATTTTGATTTACTTTTTTGCCAACAGCGATAATATGCGTATTCTTATAAGCAAATCTTGTTAAGAGTCTTTTATCATAGAATGTATTATGAGCATTAGCTACTTTTAATACAGAGCGTGGAGATACTATTTCAGCTATTAATGCAGCCATTCTATGATGAGAGTGTACGATAGTGATTTGTTCTTTCTTAATTATTCGTCTAATTTCAAAACAAGTTGACAGAAAATCCGAAGGATTTTTCGAAGAAATATCTTTAATTGTATAGTGAGTAATTCCCATACAATTAAGATCTTTCTCTAATACTCCACCAATCGAACAAACTACAATCTTATTTACAAACCCAAGCAAAACTTGACAAAGTTGCAATACAACGTTTTCTGTACCACCTAGTCCCATTGTTCTTACAATAAATAAGATGTTTTGATTCTTAAGATTCAATTTAATAACACTCAATCTAACTTTTATTTTCTACTATGTTTACAAACCAGTTTTAGAATTCTGACGTCATCAACAAAATATCTTTTAAACAATCTTTTGGGTTCTTGTAAAAATCTATAAAACCACTCAAAACCAATATTACTAATCCATTGAGGTGCTCTTTTTACATTACCTGCTAAAAAATCTACTGTTGCGCCGGCGCACACAGATAGTTTGGCGTTGTACTTGAGATAATTTTCATAAATCCATTTTTCTTGCTTAGGACATCCAAAGCAAGCTATAACGATATCAGGTTGGCATCCAGATATAATTGAGTTTATTTTATCAAGCTCCGCTGTGTCTTTTTCAAAACCAAAAGGAGGTGCATATGTACCAACAATTTTGATTTTAGGATTTGACTTTTCAATGTTTAATTTAGCTTTTTGTGCAATTCCTTCTTTACCACCAATGATAAAAACAGATTGACCTTTATCTGAAGCTTGTTTTAACAGCAAAGGTACTAAATCTGAACCAGAAATCTTTTCTTTAATGGGATTACCTTGATATTTTGCTATCCACTGTAGTGGTTTTCCATCTACAAGTACTAAATCTGCATCATCAACAATCTTCTTAAGATAAGGATCATCTTCAATCTTCACTATTACATCGACGTTAACAGCTACAACGTAGGATTTCTTATCTTGCGAAACAAGAGAATCAATAGCTTCAAGACAATCTTTCATTGAAAGATTGTTTACATATGTATTAAGGAATTGTTGTTTCTCAAAATTATTCATTAAAAAACTCTTTCTCTAGCATTAGACACAAACAGTGGTAAACAGGTAAATGTAACTCTTGAATTTTATAAGTTTCTGTTTCTGGAACCTTGATACAAGAATCACAATACTTTTCAAGTTTATTTTGCTTTTGACCTGTTAGACCGATTACTTTTAGTCCTTTAGCTTTAGCAGTTACTGCAGCATACAAAATGTTCTTGCTATTTCCACTTGTGGAGATGCCTAAAAAAACGTCATTTACAACACCGTAGCCATTAACCTGCTGAGCAAAGCCTAAAAGAGGATCACAATCGTTAATAAATGCTGTTGATAATGCTGGATGCCCATCCAAAGCAATTGCTGGCATAGCCCCCTGTAAACTGTTAGCTAAAATAGAGCCTAATTCAAAATCAGTAGCTTTTAACTTGTCAGAAAGTTCATTTTCAAGCTTTCTTGCCAGTTTAAAACCTTTCATTAACTCGCCTACAATATGTTCAGAGTCAGCTGCAGAGCCTCCATTACCTGCAACAAGAAGTTTACCTTGCTTGCTATAAGAATTTCTTAGAATAAGGAATGAGTTTAAAATATCTTCTTTTACAACATTAAGTACAGGATATCTTTGAACAAGAATATCCAACTCATCCATAACACATTGTTTAACATTAACCATTTTTCTTTAATTCCTTTGCAGGGATACCTACAACAATTGAATTTGGAGGAACATCGTCAATTACAACAGAATTTGCTCCAATGATCGAATTGTCACCTATTCTAATTTTTCCAAGGATGACAGCTCCAGCCCCTATCATTACATTGTTTCCAATTATTGGAGATTCACCTTTACATTTACTATTTGACCATTTACTACCGATAGTTACATTCTGAAAAATTTTACAGTCTTTTCCGATTTCAGCTTTAGGATGAACTACACAGCCTATACCTCTATGGTAAAAAACTGTACCTTTTCCAATTTTTGCATGAGCACTAATTGAATTAGAACATACAATATGATCCGCTAATTCTACAAAACGGGCTACCCCCCCCCACCAGAGAATAATTATACAGTTTATTAGCAATTTTTAATAAAACGCTCATCTATTATCCTCAGACAAAATCAAATTAACTGCATCTAAAAGTGAATTACTTGTATGTGTTTGACCGAAATTATCACTTTTATCTGATAATAAAATTGTCTTGCACCCTGCGTTATTACCGGCTTCGACGTCAACCTTACCATCACCAATCATCCAGGATTGACTTAGATCAATATTAAAATCTTCATGAGCTTTCTCAAATAAACCAGTCTTTGGTTTTCTACAATTGCAATCAAATTTTAATTTAGTAACTTCACCTTCAAAACCTTTGTCAGGATGATGAGGACAGAAATATAAACCATCTAGATATGCACCATCATTACCTAATAGTGTTTCCATTTTATTATGGATTGCATCTAATTGTTCAAAAGTAACCTCACCACGAGCTACAACAGGTTGATTTGTGATTACGACAGCTAAATATCCAGAGTCATTTATTTTCTTAATTGCATCACTTACTTTTGGCAAAAGTTCAAATTGTGAAATATCAGTTAAAAAACCTTTGTACTTGTTTATAGTACCATCACGATCTAAGAATATTGCTTTCTGTTTTTTTCTTAGATTTCTTTGTGATACTTTTCCTGATTTATAGTCTTCACATACAGAATAAAATCTATCAGGAGTTCCCATATCCTTTACATATTCAGGACTATCGTAGCAGAACATATGATTAGTTCCTGATAAAGGCTTTAAAAGCTGTCTGTCTAAATCAACTTTAAAAACGTTTCCATTGTCATCAACTTTGCCAACTTTCTCAGGATCAATGCCACATTGGTCAAAGAGCTTTGAATTTAAAACATGAAGACCTGCATTTACTCTGTTCTTATAAAACTCTGGTCTTTGATCTTCTTTTGTCAGCCACTGAACAACGCTTAATTTCTTATCAGAAATGATCAAACCACTGTCATATGGATGACTATTTGGATGAGTAAATAAAGTAACTAATCCGTGATGCTTTTTATGAAAATCAACAAATCTGTTGAAATCAACATCAAAAACAGAGTCGGCGTTTAACAAGAGGAAATCTCCAGATAACTTATCTCTAAGTTTAAATAACGCTCCAGCATTCCCAAGAGGTTCTTTTTCAAAAAAGTACTCTATATTTACACCAAACTCTTTTCCTGTTGAAGGCGATATCCCAGAGCCATCTCCGAAATAATTAATTATTTGATCACCTAAATAGCTCACAGTGATGATAATGTCATTAAAACCTTGCTCCTTTAAGCTATTTAGTTCCCTTTCTAAAACAGGAATCCCATCGATTTTGATCATTGGTTTAGGAATATTAGGGGCTATCGATGATATTCTAGTGCCCCTACCACCAGCCATAATAACTACTTTCATACTATTCCTTTGGTTCGTAATCTTCAGGTGCAAAATAAATAACTCTAGTACCACCATTCTCAAATTCAAATGGGATGTAAAGTAAGTCTTTCATTGCTTCCTTTACAAAAGGTTGTTTTTCCTTAGGAACGTAAAAAACAAGGAAACCTCCACCGCCAGCACCAAGAAGTTTTCCTCCTAATGCTCCAGCTTTGATTCCTTTATCATATAAAGAATCAATACTACTTGTAGTTACAGCACTACCTGTTGATCTCTTTAACTTCCAAGTTACGTCAAGCAACTTTCCAAAATCATTGAGATCTCTATTGCCATCAGTTAATACAGACTGAGCTTCAGATACTAGAGAATACATCTCTTGCAACTGCTTCACTTTGTCTTTTTTATCCAAAGCGTTTGCTTTTTGAACATCAGAAGAAAATCTTGTAAAACCAGTGAAGAACATCATTAAGTTTTCATTTAGAGTTCTCTTTCGTTTTGGGCTTATAATCAAAGGCGTAACTTCATATCCGTCTTCTGAAAAATCAATACGGTTAAATCCGCCAAAAGAAGCTGCAATTTGGTCTTGCCATCCTCCTGCTTCGTTGCAAAGTACTCGCTCTAAATAGATTGCTTCATCTGCTAATTTTTTCTTGTCTGCATAGATACCTTTTAAAGCATAAAAAGCATTTAACATACCTACTGCAAAAGAACTTGATGTTCCTAAACCAGAACGAGCCGGAAGATCAGCTTCATATGTTAATCTAATCTCTTCCATCTTCAGCATTTTCATGGCATTTCTAATAGCTGGATGCTGAATATCATCAATTGAAGTAACTCTTTCAGTCTTTGAATAAGAAAGCTCAGTTGAATAATCAAAGAAACGGGGTAAATGTCTTACATTTACATAACAATACTTATCAAAAGTAGTCGATATAACTGCACCTTTGTTATCTTTAAAGTAACTTTCTAAATCAGTTCCGCCTCCAAAGAAGGACATTCTAAAAGGAGTTTGTGTGATAATCATAATTTACTTCCAAATTGATAAATATAAAGAGTTATTTTCGTATTGCCCAAAACAAACGTTTTGAAAGTTTTTCAGTTTGACGGGTTAAATGATCCATAATTTTATATCCTAAAATCTCGCATAGATTCTTATAAATGGAAAGCTTATCTTGCTCAGAATAGCAATACACAATTACCATATTGAGATTATTTGAAGTAAGCAATGGTTCAAATACATCTTTATCTGCGGGTGAACAAGAATGACCAAAGATAAAAAGATTAAAAGGCTTACTTGTCAAAGCCTCATAATCTACTGATGGGACATTTTTAATTAAACGTTGAGTTCTTTTTTCAAAATTAAAGGCCTCAATATTTACTTTTTTTTGCTCTAAATTTGTATAACCAAATACAGCAGTAAAATCATCACTTCTACCATTCACATGATAAAAATCAAAATGATTATGCTGCACATAGTTATAATTAAAAGTGTTTTCTGAAGTATTTGAGTAATTAAAATCTATTATCTTGTATAAAGAATTTTCAAAATCAAATTTCGTATGTGAGTTACATTTTAATGGTAATCGAAAATCAATATCATAGAGATCAGTCTCTATATTAAACTTATCATAATAATATGAGTCAAACCTAGAAAAATTTTGTAAATTTACAAAGCAACAAAATTCTATAGTAAAATACTGTAGTGTATAAAAAATTCCTTTTGAACAAGAAATATCGTTACGTAAACCATTTTTGAACACAGAAGAAGATACATATCTTTTAAGTGCATTTCCAACAATAAATTGTTCATTCAATATACTTTCATTTAAAACCATATACTGAATTAAATTCTCAACATCTAACCATCCATGAAGTTTACTATCTTCAGAAGCTTTAAGAAAATCTTTATAAAATTCTTTCAGGCAATCAGAAGTAACATCTGCAACTCTTAGAATATCTCGAGATTCTGGTAACTTTTTAAAAAAGTTTGACAACCAATAATCAAAACATACAGCTGTATTGTTCTTCTCATTAATTACTTCGTTTTGGTAATAGACAATATCTTTATAAATTTTGTTATATGTAGATTGAAAAACTACTCTCAGAAGTAAATCAAGAAAAGAGAATCTTGAACAAGAAGAACAACATATCTTATCTAAAGATACATTAGTTACCCTATTTTTCGCAATATCTAATATCTGAATAAGATCATTGTCTTGTTTGGGCCTTTTGCTGATAAGATTATTTCTAACAGCCCCAAACAAAAGCGATTTATCAAAATTATTTTTAAAAGATAGAACAAACTTAAATAAATATAGAATAAATAGATATACAATGAAATCTTTATAGGTAGTTTTTTTTCCTAAAGCTATATCAAAACCATTACCAATCAGCAATATATTATTGTCATAACTGATAGTCGATTCAATTCCATTCAAGAACGCCTTACATGAATCACTTACGGTTGCATCATTAATATGAGGGATTTTTATTGACATACTTTTCTTTAACTATTGAAAAAAAATGGAAATAAAAACTACTTCGCTCCATTACCAAACAGCACAACCTTAATGGTAAGGAGAATAATCTTAAGATCTAAGAACACCGACCAGTTATTGATATACTCCATATCAAGCTTAACCACTTCATCAAAGTTCTTGATATCACTTCTACCGCTAACCTGCCATAAACCTGTAAGACCTGGTGCCATTGACACACGAGCTTTATGCTTTGGCTCGTAGTGATTGTACTCATCAACAGTAGGTGGTCTTGTACCTACTAAACTCATATCACCTTTTAGTACATTTAAGAACTGAGGCAACTCATCAATAGATGTCTTTCTAATAAAATGACCTACTTTAGTAATTCTAGGATCATTTTCCATCTTAAACATTAAACCGTTCATCTCATTTTTTGACATCAGTGATTTCTTTAACTCTTCAGCATCACTTCTCATTGATCTGAACTTGTAACATTTAAAGATTCTACCGTTGCGTCCTACTCTGTTCTGAGCAAAAATAACAGGACCCTTTGAATCTAACTTAATGATTGGAGCTAATACTATATACACTAAGCAAAAGATTAAGAATCCTATTAGACCACCAGTGTAATCTAATAAGTGTTTAGCAAAAGCTTTTCTTTTTGATACAAATTTACGGCTAACAGAAATACAATGCTGATTACCAATCTTACTTACAATAATAAAAGACTTTGGCAAGTAGTCAAATAACTCAAGATTGATCTTGATATTTACACGTATTCCCATCTCCTCAGCCTGAGAGAGTACATCTTTTAACTCTTCATGCTGCTCAAGATTTACCAGCACATAAATCTCATCAACATAATTATGAGTGATGTAATCTAATAAATCATGATGGGTACAAACTGCATTTATTCCCCTGATCTTTTTATTAATAGGAGTTATCTCAGGTACTGCGATACCACAAATCTTGCGTCTCCAGTCAAAGTTCTTTAAAAGATCTTTAATTGAGTTTCTGCAGTTAGTCTCGGCTATGACCAAAACCTTGCTTGAGAACTTTGAGGTTTTGTATTTTTTAACAATTAAGTACTTAATTACAGTTCTTGTAAGTAACTCAAGTAAAAAGAAGGTAACCGAGAAATAAGCAATGATTAAACGCTTTGAATCAGTTAAATTATGTAATAAGAACAGAATTAAGATTAAAAAGATTATAAGTGCACAGGTAAACTGGAAAACAACAAAAGCTTCTTTTAAGAAACTTCTAAAAACAAAGCTTCTGTTTACACCGGTAAAAGCTGTAGAGAATAAATACTCAAAGATAAAGATAAAAAGATATGATCTAAATGAGTATAAGCTCAGTGTTGTTATGGCGTTACCATAATAGAAAGTAAATGCTAAGAAGAGAGACAAGAAAGTTATGATACATCCTGTTACAGCAAGGACGTTTCTTATAATCTTTTCAGAACTGTCACGATTCATAACTTACTCTCATTTAAGACTAAACTTGCTCTTCTGGATTTACCATATTTTAACAAATTTAGCTTTTGTATTTTAAACTATGATACACACACCAAAATACGGCAACTTATATCTACTAGATTATCTAATTGGCAATTATCAAAATCTGCAAATTACATAACCTAATTGAGATACACCTGTCATCTAATATCCTGCACACGTATGCGACGGAGACATCTTCTTAAATGACACAGATACTCTCGATATACAGCTATCCTGTATTCTGTACCTTAATTGATTAATTTTATTCTTACTTTATCAAAATCATTGAAAAGTATATCTTTGTATACTTTGTACGCTCTGGGGGGGGGTAAAGACAAATTAACGCGATTATTTTCTTAATCTTTATTTATAGTAATTAAAAGGCTCAAAGAAAGCTTATAGAAAAGTAAAGTACTTTTATAAGTTTTATACAGCTCCCTTTACTTTCATTCATGCTTCATCGCTTTAAGATTAACCGCATCATCTACTTTTCAAAGATGATGCAGTTTTCAATATTCTTAAAGAACTTTCTTAAAGAAAAACTTCAAAGCTTTTACTTTGATGAATGTAGTTCTTTTATGATGCATTAAATCCATTAAGTTCTACACAAAAGTCAATTACTTTGAATTATAGTAGCCTTTTTATGAGCTTTTTTTGCGTCAATGTTTTTATTCGCTTTACATCCTGTGAGCACATTATACATTTACATCATAGTATTTGCACCTAAAAATTTTGCAAAGTTAATCTTATGTAAAATTAAGTTATACGTTTTATTAGTTTTCACCTTTTTTAAAGGAACTTTGTCTACTTTTCAAAAGAACTTATCTCTGTTTTTTTTAAGAAACATTCCTCTATAAGCGTCAATTCCCCCTCTTTTCAAGGATGTCACTTTTAAAGACTGTTATTCCTTTTCTAGCGAAAAACCACTTTCTTCAAAGCCACTCTTTTCTTCAAAGGCAAGCAAACGCTTTAAAGGAGACTTCTTTCTTCAAGGACAACCTATTTTTTCAAAGAAAAGCCCTTTCTTTAAAGACCTTCCATACCTTCAAAATAAAGATACAGCCCAATTTTAGGTGCAAAGCATTAGGATGTAATCTAATATGCTCTATGCGTAAACAATACCCAGTACCTCCAGCTTATAAGTTTTTAAAGTCTCAAACTCGTTTACACATTTCTCAAGAACTGATACATCAAGTTTTTCACAAACTAAAGTTGCATCACATTCAGAGATTTGCTTTATGTTATAGTCCTTTAAAACCTTAACACTTATCCCCTTTGCATTCATTACTTTTTCAATAACTGATACAGCATTGTCAATTTCTTTCTTCTCAAGAGTTGAAACAATGGCAATGCTCTTCTTATCTTTAGATAAAAGCTCTAAAGATTCTTTTAACTTTTCAATCTCATCAGGTTCTTCTTTTAAAAATGCTGCTTCATGTAATACCGCAATATTCTCAAATTTAAAGATATCCTTTAAGTAATCTTTTGAGTTTAAACGTCCACTAAATAGATACTTCATACCAAAGATTACAATACAGATAAATAAGCCAAAGGCAAAACCTGCTGCGGCAAAGACGACCAACTTTTTAGCTTTATAAGCTTCAAGTGTTACTAATTTGTCATCCTCAGGAGGTACTGGCAACACTGTATTACTAATCTGATTTCTCTTAGCATCAATTGCCTTTTCATCATTAGTTACTGCTGAGTCTTTATCCTCTTTAAGCTTAATTAAGCTTGGATTATAAGTATTCTCAAAAGAGATTTGCTTAGTTCTGATTACATACTCACTGTTGAAGAACTCAGTAAACTCTTTATCAAAAATCTCTTTTACCTTTTCTAATGAAGTTACAGTATCTTTTGAATCACCTTTTAAAGAGATCACAAATGAGTAGCTGTCAACTGCATTAAAGCCTACTAGCTCATATACAGGATCTTTGGTGTACTCAAGCTTTAAGCCTAAGGCATCAGCAAATAAAGTAACGTACTTTTGAGTAAACAGTAAGTTATTAGCAAACTTAACTACAGTTGACTCATTCTCTAGCTGATCAGCAGAATTGGCATTTGCATCATTACCCTTGTTTTCTAATACCTTTCTGACAGTAGCTGCATTTGTCTTGGTAGACTTAGCATTCTTTTCACGAATATTGTAGTAAAAGTCTGCTTCCCAATATGAAGCAGGATCTAAACCATAGAGTTTAGATTTTTCTAAGTACTCATGTTTACCCTTAAGACCATTTTCAAGGACTTTAATTTCTGAAGCTAAAACCTTTTTAACATTTTTAGCATCACTGATCTTTGTTTGGTATTCAGACTGCTGAGCATCAAAATCCTCAGCATACAGACGGTAACTTACCTTTTCTTTTTTCTTAACAATCTTACCATCAGGCTCTTTTACTACACGTTCAATAGTAAAAAGCTTATCAACATCCTCTAATGGAGTTGATGAGAATTCAAAACGACAGAATTTATAAGCACAAGCTAAAGCTGCAAATACAATTCCGGTTATAAGAAGGATCTTGTACTTTGACAATATAAATCTAAATAGACGAACTAAATCTATTTCTACTTCTGTATTTTGTTCATTCATGGTTCAAGACCCCTGAATTCCTTTTACTTATCAATTAAATTTGCTTAAAACTAAAAACTGATTTAATTCTCTAAACTTATTTTCTAAACTTAAAAGTAACTTAAAGCTATAGACTTACTTTTTAAGACATCTTGTTTTTTAAGATATCAATTTTCAAGATACTTTTTTCAAGATACCTTATTTTCCCACATAGTCTTTTAAGACATTTTTAAGACTTAAAGATCTCTTAAAATTAAAAGACTAATAAATACAAGCGACTTAAAAGTCTTTTAAAGAGATCCTTAACAAAATCCTTAAAAACTCTATTTACAATACCTAGCACTGCCTTGAAAAACATCTGCATGAAAATCATAAAAAAAGTAAAATACCGCAGTGTCTTATCAGTACATGTGTGCACGTAAATGCACATGTATTAAGTAAAGCTCCTGCGATACAGAAGTTTTACAAAACAAGTATCAATAAAAAAATATCTAAAGTTTTTTCAAGATTTACTGCATGCTTTATTGACCATGCCACAAGGATTTTTGTCTTTAAGACAAAAATCACAATGTCATTAAATCTTGAGCTGAAGTTGAGTTTCTCCTGCCTAAAAAACAGGATTCAACATTCATAGCTTCATTACGTTACTTTTAAGAGCTTTAAAAAGTTTAAAGATCTTTAAGCAAATATATTTATCTGAGATTACTTATCTGATTTTTAAATCTAAGAAAACTAAAGTTGCAAACTCTGGTGCATAAATTGAAGTTTAAGCTTTAAGTTACCAACAAAAGCTACACCTCTGTAAAAGCTCACAGAGCATCCTTAAAAATAAAAATCCAAATTTTTCATTTTTATTTTCAATTCATCTCCTGCTACAAGTAATAATCCTTCAGCAACAAAATGAATATTGGGCATTTTGTCACAGATTAGAAAAAAAAAAAGACTAATCTTTATTTTATGCTAATCTATAGTCACTTAAAAATCATTCAATCCTTATTTAACAAAGGATTGAAGCTCTTTAAAAAGAATTACGACAAATGAGAATTTTAAACTTCTAAAAATTGGGGCTTTTCCTGTTTTTAGGAGAGCAAAGCTACTTTTAGATAAACAAGTTATAGATATAGTAAGCGGACCGAGAAACAAACAAGAGCTCTTGCCTAACAGTCAGAAGACAGACTAACTGTACAATAACCGTAACTTAGGATTTTGGTTTTTGTTTTTTCTATGCTTTGGCATGGTTCCGCCCTTATCTTTTAATTTGAGATCTCTTGGTAATTTGTGATGAACCGCTATTGATGCTACCTGATGACTTTTTGTTCAGCTCCTGGCTTTATTAAGTTTTCAGTAGTGTACATTTTTTGAATATCCATGTTCCCTTTATGGGCTCTTAAGTGGGCTTTTGATTGTTTACCACAAATTAAGATGCTTAAGATCCATTGCTCTGGCTTATGTTTTTTCAATATTGCACAGTGGGTCTTGGAGCATAGACATCCATAGTATGCTCATTCTAATTTTGGGAATTCAGTGTAACTGTCAGCAGGTGGTAAGTAAGATCCTAAATAGTATTCAGGATACATTGTGTACATTGTTAACCATGGTTAGGCTTCTTCTAAAGTTCTTATATATTCTAAGAATTCATAAAGAGGTTTCACTCTAAGAGCAGCTGTGCATTTTATGGATATTGTAGTGGGCAAAAATTGGATTTACAAAGTGGGCATTGTGAGTACTGAGTGGGCATTTACAGTTATTTGCTTGTCCTGCCCTATTTACTTGATTGCTATCTCTTAAATGAACCAATGATCCATTGCTATTAGTAGATCAAAGGCTATTTACTGTATCTAAGGCTACTATCAGGATAACTTCGTCATAAGCAGTCATAGTCTTATTGCACACTAGCTCATGCTGTAAAGATGCTTTTCTTGTTTTTAAGAGCATTATGATACCTTTTAATAAGCATCATAAATTTGTAAGACTCTTAAATTCCCCTTTCCAAAGTGATCTTTTAAATTTCATTTGTCAAAAGTTACATAGACTTTCAGAAGTTTGGTGGATCTTATTTCTGGGAGTTTTTGTAATTTCCTCAAAGAGAGGAAACGAATTACGGTCGTTTGTCCATGAATGGCCGTAATTCCCCTTATCAGAAGATCTAAAGCTCTCCTGATAAGTCATCTGAACAAACTTGTATATAGAGAGAACTTCATATATGAATAAAATATACAAAGTAGTGTGGAACAATACCTTACAATGCTATACAGTTGTAAGTGAACTTGCTAAATCCCATACTAAAAACAATGCTTCAAAAGTTGTAAAAGCTACAGTTTTATCATCACTTTTAGCTGTAACATCAAGCACTTACGCTGCACAGGGGGGGGGTATCAGTAAATAACACCACTATAAACATCGATAATGAGGCTGTTTACAATAACACAAGTGTTGGAGTTTACAATCAGGGAACTCTAAACTTTGGTGATAATCTTAAATTGAGCTCTGATACAGAACTTACATCAGGCATCTTCGTTAACAATCAAAGCACCTTAAATGTAAAAGGTAACTTATCAGGTACCAACACCTATCTTTCAACAGAAAACTCTAAAGTCAACGTAAATAAAGATCTAAAGTTAGACGGTAAAACTGAAACTATTTTTGGCAGCTTTAATGGCTCAGATATTAAAGTTGATGGAAATGCATCAGTATCCGATCTTGTCCGTTTTACTGCAGATAGAGATTCATCTATTGAGATAGGTAAAGATCTTAACCTAAACTCAACTCTTTCTGACGCATCAAATTCTTTGAGAGAATCCGTAGGTATTTACAATAACTCACATATGACTGTAGGCGGAGATGTAAATGTCTTAGGTGACAGTCTTATCAAATCAGACGGTGATGCTTCAATTGAAATTGGCGGTGATCTTAACGTAAAAGTTGATTCTCATAGAAATGAAATTGTTGGCATTTACAATAACGGATCAATTAAAGTAAATGGCAATCTTACTGCAGACAGAGACAACGAATATGTAGAAACATCAGATATCAATTTAGGTACAAATGCAAAGCTTGATGTTACTGGTAATGCTGAATTTAAAGGCAATACGCATCTTGCCATTTGGGATAATTCAGAAGCTAGCATTGGTGGTAATTTAAAGATGTCTGGTGTTACAAACGATGGAAGCATTGTTTACAACAATGTTAATGGGAATTCATCTTTAAACGTTGCAGGTGATGTTAACCTCTCAGGAACCAACAACATACATGCTTTCGATAATTCAGAATTAAATTTTGAAAAAGATCTTAATATTGAATCTACTGAAGTTAGAGATATTTTCTGTGTATCAGAAGGCGCTGTAGGTAATATCAAGGGTGATATGCATGTCACCGGCACCACAGAAGATGGTCACCAAAACTACTACGATATGAGAAACTCAGGTACTTTAAATGTAGCTGGTAATGTTTCTTTTGAAGGCACTAACAATCTTCACGTATTTGATAAATCTGAGTTGAATGTTGGCAAAAATGCGACCTTTAATGAAGGAGAGTTTTCTGTCACAGAGAATTCAAAAGCAAAAATTGATGGTGATTTAACCTTAAATCATGTTGCGGATACCAATATCTGGAATAAAGCATCTGAAGGTTCTTCTATCACTGTAGGAGGCAATCTAAGCCTATCTGGCCTTTACAAGGAAGGCACTGGTGATTTCACTACTTCTGCAGGTGCTGATGAATATCACCGTAATAGATTCTTTGCCTCAGGAGAAGGTTCTTCAATAAATGTAAAAGAAAATACTACTGTAGAAAATAATGCTGAGTTGTTTGCTGAAACCTACTCAAATCCTATTGACAGTCCTGATCATGAAAAGTACATCGACAAGACTACCTTTAAAGATTTAGGTAGAGCTACTTTCGAAGGTGATGTCAATTTAAGCACCAATGCTAAATTAGGCGCTTATAACGCAGGCGAAGTTACTGTTGACGGTAATGTAAATGCTCAAACTGGTGGTAATGTTCAGGCATGGGATTCAGACTCAACTTTAACCATTAAAGGTGATGCTAAGTTCACAGGTTCTGATTCAAGAATTCAGGCAGGTAGAACAGCATCTATTACAATTTTGGGCAATACCTCTCTTCAGGATGGCTCAATTGAACTTTATGACAAAGGTAGCTTAAATATTGACAAAAATCTTACCTATCACAATGGTGAAATTGTAGCTACAAAGAACAGCAAACTTAACGTTGGTGGTGATCTAAACGTTTCTCAAGACAAGGACGAGAATGTTTGGAATAAGATTGAAGATGGTTCTTCTGTCACCGTAGGAGGTAATTTAAACTTATCGGGCCTGTACAAAGAAGGCACTGGTGATTTTTCAACTCAAGTTGGTGCTGATGAATATCTCCGTAATAGATTCTTTGCCTCAGGAGAAGGTTCTTCAATAAATGTAAAAGGCAACACTACTGTATCAAATAATGCTGAGTTGTTTGCTCAAACGTACTCAAATCCTATTGGCAATCCTGATTACGAAAAATACATCGACAAGACAACCTTTAAAGATTTAGGTAGAGCTACTTTTGAAGGTGATGTTAATTTAAGCACAAATGCTAGATTAGGATCATACAACACAGGTGTTGTTACTGTTGAAGGTAATGTAAATGCTCAAACTGGTGGTAATCTTCAGGCATGGGATTCTGATGCTACCTTAACCGTTAAAGGTGAAGCTAAGTTCACAGGCTCTGATTCAAGAATTCAGGCAGGGAGAACAGCCTCTATTGCAATTTTAGGCAATACTTCTCTTCAGGATGGCTCAATTGAACTTTATAACAAAGGCTCATTAAGTGTTGGTGGTAACGCATCAATTACTGGAGCTGGCTCAATCATTGCTAATGGCACCTCCACTTTAAATGTTGGTAAAGATTTAACAATTAATGAAAGCAGGTTCGAAATAAATGATAATTCAACAGCCTCCATTGGTGGTGATCTAAATTTAACCTACGTAGAAGATACCAACGTCTTTAGCAAGGTTTTCGATGGTTCTTCTATGACTGTTAATGGTGATCTGAATATGAAAGGTCACTATATGGAAGGTTACTACACTGAAGAAAACGATAAAGAATTCTTCAGAAACTACTTCGCTGTAGGATCTGGCAATGGAAATGCTTCTACCGCTCTCATAAAAGGCGATGTCAACTTAACTGATAATTCTCACTTCGCGACACAAACTTATGGTCATTCTCAAACAGATCACACCACTTACCACCCAAGAGACGACTTTGAAAAATTATCTTCTACCACCATTGAAGGCAATGTAACAGTTGATAGAAACTCAAAATTAGGAGCATATTCAGCATCTGATACTTTCATTGAAGGCAATGTTACTGCAACAAACGGTGGTAGTATTACAGCCTGGAACTCTGATGCTTATTTAGGTATTCAAGGTGATGTTTCAGTAACTGACAAGAATTCAGGAATTAATGCAGGCAGTACAGCTAACATTGATATTGGCGGTAAGCTTACTGCTAAAAACGGTGCTGACGTCTATATTGGCAAAGAGTCTACCCTATCTGTTGCTAAGAAGTTCCTAGTAGATAATGCTACTTTAGAAATCCATGGCGGTCAGTTACTACTCTCAGGCGAGGACTCAGTATTAGATTTAACTAATAACGGTGTTCTAAAGACAGATGAGGAAGGCTCTATTAACATTTCAAAAGGTGCATCAGTTGAATCATTAAAAGAGACTTTACTCTCTGCTGATACAAAGACCACAGCAGCAGGTGTGGCTGAAAAGACCTTTGAAGCTGATGCTCTGTCAAAAGTTCACTTAACCAATTTAGGTGAAGTTTCTTTAGATGAAGCAGAACGCTTACATGGAGTTCTGTTTAATTCAGAGACAGGTATTCTTGATCTTAAGATTAACTTAGATACTGATGAGAACGGTAATGCAAGCTTTACTGATGCTGTAAAGGTAGCTGGAACTACTGCAGCACAGGACAAGACCATCTCTGATGTTGATACCTCTGATAAGAAGTTATCTGACTTAACCTCATCAGATCTTTCATGGGGCAGTGCTTCTCTAAAGGAAGGACAGACAGACTTAGACCTAGGTTCAGGCAATCTTGCTTTAAACAATCCAGAGTCTAACCAAGGTTCATTCGTATCTACCTCTGATGGTTCAGTTGGTAACATCACCATGGACAAGGATGCAAATCTTGCACTAAACGGTACAGGCTCTATTGGTAATGTTAATACCACAGAGAACGGTACTGGTGATATCTTAATCGGTA
>ERZ1026868.773-NODE-773-length-18481-cov-9.640617_pt1 | contig 18481 bp, 10 predicted proteins | sample MGYA00380164_ERZ1026868 | MGnify/ENA primary metagenome ERZ1026868 (study PRJEB33269, sample SAMEA4719800) | human gut metagenome | biome: human-associated habitat; feature: organic feature; material: feces | place: Cameroon | collected 2013-10 ... | reverse complement strand
TAAGTAATCCTTAAAAAATAACTTGGTAATCTTTGATTGTCTTTTCGGTCTATATTTCTTTTCTCATCAGTCCTGTGCCGCCGGCTCACTCCTTCTTCCAAAAGAAATCTATCCTCGAAAATACTGCCAAATCTTTACCAACTTATTTTTTAACGCTTACTAAGTGGCGCTTCCGAACCGCAATATTAATAAAAAATGATTAATATTGAGCGCATCACCTTGGATTGTGACGATTATTCGCCATATTTACACAATCATAACCACTATTTATGAATATTCTGAAGCTCGCCATCAGTTCCTTTCTCCTGACTTTCGCCGCCGTGGCATCGTCGGCACAGGATTATTATTCAAGTAAAGAATATGTTGAATATAGTAATGTAGGGTATCGCATAACACATTACTCTGGTAGTGTGTATGTTGAGAATGCAGCAAACTATATGAGGAAAACACCTCGCTATAAGGTTGGCTCAGATCCAACCGTGTATTATACCTATGCTTCTGGAATGGGTCATATGGCGACATCTGATGCGGTTCAATTTAAGAAGATAGTAAGGGACGTTTTTAGCGAAGATGAAATTAACAATTATACAAAAAGTCAGGGACGTGTTTTCTTGACCTATGTGGTTGATCCGGACAACGGAAAAGTACTTGAGGTTAGCTTTAGGGTAGGAATTAACAATGGTGATAAAACGTTGCTTGCGATACCCATAGAAAAATTCTACAAACTGGAAGTCTTGATAAAGCAACGCTTGGTTTGTCAAATTTCAGATGCGTTAAAGGCTGAAAAACAATCCTATGCCCTTTCTGGGGATACGCTGTTTTAGCGATGGTCGGCATCCTTGATCATCGCTTGGTGTACTTGCTATAAGATTGGCAGACAATTTCTATCAGAAAAGTAGGTGTCATTTTTCCTTGAGGTTTTGCCGGACAACTTCAAGGATCTCGTCGCCGTACTTGTCGCACTTGGACTTGCCGAAGCCTTTGATGGTGAGAAGTTCCTCGCGGGTTGTGGGGGCGAGGTCGGCTATGGCCAGAAGGGTTTTCTGGTGGAGGATTATGTAGGCGGGGACGTTGTCTTTCTGGTACTTTTCACGGCGCCAGTCCACAAGGGCCTGCACCAGTTCAGGGTGTAGGCTGCCGGTGTAGGTGGCCGGTTCTCCATCCGGCCCCAGAGTCTGTCGAAGAGCCGACGGTTCAACAGGCTCACCGTCCGACTGACGGCCCGACAGCTCTTCCGGTCGCAGTGGTTCGGCAGACTCACCAACCGCGCTGGATCGCTGACCTTGTTCCCCAACCATCCGCTGAGTGGAGTGCTTTTCCGGTCGCTGAACCTGCGGTGCGCTGAGCTTGTCGAAGGGCCGAAGCGACTCCGCCGAAGCCTTCTCCGGTCTGGAAATCAGCGACCTTACCAATGCCTTTAACGACCGATCATCAGTCAACTCGTTATCTGTCTTTAATTTGTGGTACGCTTTCGTGCTGAATTCTTCCGACAAAATAGTCTCGTAAAGCGTCAACCTGAACCGCAATTCGTTTAAAAACTCCTCGGCCGCCGCCTTGAACGCCTTTTTGACTTCCTTGTCATCTATCTCGATGAGCGTCAGCGGAGCGGCGAACGACGCTAAAGGCTTGAGTTCCTTGCGGAAATATTCACAGGCCTTGGTGACGCGCTCCCGAAGGAGAGGGAAGTCGTCCGGCGAGCCGCTGTGGATGGACGCGGCGATGTAGCGGATCTGTTTCTGGAACTTCTGGGTCGTGTCGCTTAGCGAACGGATTCCGGCGAAGGCCTTTTGGTTGTCCTTCCCGGCGGCTTGCTGAGGAGTGGCCACCCCGGTCGGCTCCGATATTCCCGCACCTACCGTGTTGAACCTGCCCGCCTGGTCCGGATAGAGATTCGACAGGTTGACCTGATATATTCGGTTAACCCTGTTGTAGAGATAGCGAAGCCGCTGAAGGTCAAAGGCATCGCAGAGGGTTGAGGTGAAATATTCATTGGCCATCGCAGGGAGTTTGATCTGCACCTCCGTAGCCGGCTCGCGGCTGCTTTCGAACGCCGAGACTTCCTCGCTGGTGAAGGTGCAGCGCCGCGTGATCGGGGTGGTCAGGACGATGCCTTCGAGGGTGCGGCAGCGGGAAAGGGCGACATAGACCTGGCCGAACGAGAATGCCGCTCCGGCGTCGATGATGACGTGGTCGAACGTCAGTCCCTGGCTCTTGTGGATTGTCACCGCCCAGGCCGGGCGTAGAGGGACCTGCTCGAAAGTCCCGTCCACAATTCCTTCAATCTCACCTGTTTCCTCATTCAGCCCGTAGCGGATGTTCTCCCATTTCTCGGTCGTGACTTCGATGCTGTCGCCGCTCTCGTCCCGCACGATCAGCTGCGGCTTCACCTTCTCCACTGTCGCTATCTTTCCGTTGTAGTAGCGCGCCTCACCCGAAGTGTCGTTGCGGACGAACATCACCTGTGCGCCGACCCTCAGACGCAGCTGAGTCTCAGCAGGATAGGCGTTTTCCGGGAATATCCCTTCAACCTGTGCCTCGAAAGTCGCCTCGTCGGTCTCCAACGCGTTCATCTTCGCCTCGTTGACCGAATCCGCCTGCGCGTTGTGGGTCGTGAGGCGGATCCAACGCTCGTCCTCCGGCGGCACGAAGCCCGGATTCAGTCTCTTGTTCAACTCCTGCAAGGCTGCCTCACTCGGCATCCCCGACCGCACCTCATTCAGAATGTCAAGGAATAATATGTCGCTCTGTCTATGGACTTTCTCCAACTGGATCGTCACGTACGGAAGCCGCTGCAACACCTTGGAATTAAAGAAGAAAGGCGATGAATATACCTGTTCCATATACGGCCTTTCAGATTCCTTGACAACCGGAGGGAGTTGCTGAATATCCCCGATCATCAGGAGTTGCACCCCTCCGAACGGCCTGTCGTTGCGGCGGTAACGCTTGAGGATGTCATCGATCGCATCCAGAATGTCTGCCCTCACCATCGAGATCTCATCGATGATAAGCAGGTCCAGAGTCCGCAGGATCTTCACCCTTTCCTTTCGCAGGGAACGCATCCGCTCCGGCATCTGATATTCAGTGACAAGCTCTTTTACATCAGGTAGATACGGGCACAGCGGCAATTGGAAAAACGAATGGATCGTCACTCCGCCCGCATTGATCGCCGCCACTCCGGTAGGGGCCACGACGGCGAACCGCTTGGAAGTCTGTCTTATTATCTCTTTAAGGAATGTTGTCTTTCCCGTGCCGGCCTTGCCGGTCAGGAACACGGAGACCCCCGTCTCTTCCACATATCTCTCCGCCAAAGTGAATCTCTCGTCCTTTTCGATCATAGCTCCTTGGTCTTTCTGTTTTTCGTCTCGTTAAAGTTAGCATTAAATGTTCTTCCAGCAAAATCAAATCAGAACAAAATCACGAATTGGAATCGTTCCGACTCACTCAAATAGTGCGTCTAAGGTCACCTGATTCGTGACAGCCCCGGAATACATATTCCTTAGTACACCGTAAGGGGAAATCATCACAAGATGGATCGCCTTTCTTGTCCTTGACTCGCGCCGGAAAGCCTCTAGTTTTGTGGATTGTTTCGCCAAAGTTAAGAAAAAAATTAAAGTTTGGCGCGACATTTATCATATCTTTCGCCAAAAATCTATTTTTAATTAAAGTTTGGCGCAACATTTATGTTATTTTCCGCCAAAATGACCTACTATGCGCGCGGTTTAACCTTACAAAAGTCAGCGTTGAAAGTTCTTCGGGCAAAATCTTTAGAAAGTGATTATCCCTGCAAGGGTACGAAACATTGTGACTAAACTGTTTGTTTAACAACGCCACCAGGCCACCCGCGACACACGTCAATGACGATTATTCCTGAAAAACCACTAAATTTGCCGTGAAAATGAAAAATGGGGATATTCATAAGAAAATGTTTGTGCCAGAACCACCGGAAGGTTGTGACCTCTCGCAAGAGCGCATCCTGCTGCACTGCTGCTGCGCTCCATGTTCGACCGCCATCATCGAGTGGATGGTGGGTGAAGGTCTGCGTCCAGGAATATTCTTCAGCAACTCCAACATCGTCCCTTTCCATGAATATTCCATACGTCGTGACGAATTGTGCCGCTACGCCGCCGCTCATGGTTTGGAGACGATTGATGATGAATATGATCACGCCGCATGGCTGGCCTTTGTCCGTCAGCTGGAGACAATCCCGGTCGCTGAGTCTGTCGAAGCGACCAATTCCGGTGGCGCAGCGTCTCATCGGCAGGTTCAGGGATCGGTCATCCGCATCGCCGACATGCCCGAACGTGGTCCACGTTGCCTTGAATGCTTCAAGTTCCGCCTTCTGCGGGCGGCCCGCTATGCCGCAGTGAACGGCTATACCCTTCTGACCACAACCCTGGCCTCGTCCAGGTGGAAAGATCTGAATCAAGTCGATGCGGCTGGCCGCTGGGTCTGCGATATTATCAACGGCATTTACGATGGCGAATGCGCCATTGACTCAGAAGTAAACTCAAAGTTTCCTTTATCCGGACGACAGAATAAAGTCACGTGGTGGAATCAGAACTGGCGCCGTTGCGGCCTTCAGGAACGTCGCAACGCCCTGATTAAGAAATGGAATATGTATAACCAAACCTTTTGCGGTTGCGAATTCTCTCTTAAACATTAAAGCCTTTTTCATTATATTTTAAGAAAAAACTATTGCTCTTCTTCAAAAGATTTATACCTTTACAGCGTTTTTGGAATTTGCCACATGGAGAATTCCTCGTTCACAAGGATTATTTATATGTAGTCTGTGGTTGTCACTGTTGACTCTCACTGCGGGGAAAAATAATTAGCTAGGACTATAATAACTTTACTAAACAAACAGTTTAACAACAATTTATGTCAAAATGTTAAAATCAAAACTATTGAGAACAGTCTCACTGATCATGGTGACTGTTGGTCTGTTGGTTTTAGGAAGTACGACAGCATTCGCACAGTCTAAAACTGTGACAGGCAAGGTCGTGGACGCCAATGGACCGGTAATAGGTGCCTTTGTCATGGAGCAAGGAACTAACACCGGAGCTTCAACTGACGCTGACGGTAAGTACAGCATCACAGTGTCAGGGCCAAAAGCTGTGCTTGTCTATTCTTCAATCGGCTACGTCAAGGTTGAGCAGCCTGTTGGGTCGAACACAGTGATCAATGTGACATTGAAGGAGGATTCAGAGCTTCTCGCCGATGCCGTTGTCGTCGGTTACGGTAGCCAGCTCAAAGAGTCCGTGACGGGTGCGATCTCCTCTGTGAAGGAGAAGGACATCAAAGCCCCTAATGCTGTCAGCATCGACGCGTCCCTTCAGGGAAAGGTCGCAGGTCTTACACTGAATATGTCCTCGGCTCAGCCAGGTTCCGCGGTCTCCGCCAACATTCGCGGTGAGCTTTCACCTAACGGATCCAACTCTCCTCTTTATGTCATTGACGGAATAGTCATCAACTCAAATTCCAACAATGCGGAGAAAGGAGGACCTTCCAGACTGATCGACTATGCCGGAAGAAACAACGCCAACCGTAGCCCGCTCGCTACTCTGAATCCTAACGATATCGCTTCCATTGATGTCCTTAAGGATGCTTCTGCCGCTGCTATTTATGGATCTGCTGCCGCGAACGGAGTCATACTCATCACTACGAAGAACGGTCAGGCGGGAAAGCCAAGGGTAACGTATTCAGGTTCTGTCTCTGTGCAGAAGTCGGGTAAATACTACGAACCTCTTGATTCCCAGGCCATGATGGAACAGCAGAACCTTAAACTTAAGGAGAACTGGCTTTATCAGAACAAGTATTTCCCTTACGGTGAGACAGCCGCGCCATCTTCCGGTTGGCCGGTGAACTACACCCCTGAGGAGATCGCGCAGAACACGAAGACTTATCATCATCTTGACGACATCTTCAGGACTGGTATCATTCACGACCACAATGTGTCAATTTCCGGAGGTACAGAGAAATTCCGTGTATATTCATCATTCAACTACTACGACAACACCTCTGTCCTGAAAGGTTCGGATTTGAACAGAATCAGCGGTCGTGTTAATTTTGACGCAAATATCACCAAGTGGTTGAAATTGAATGTGAACGCTATGTACACCCAGAACAAGGCCAACAACCCTTCTGGTGGACATTGGCGTGAGAATGCCAATGAGGCGAATATGTCCAACTCGGCGATCTATTTCGCTCCTTACCTCAGCCTTAAGGATGAGAACGGCAACCTTAACGCTCCTGTCTATGGCAACTCCAACAACCCACTTGCCTATCTTCTTATCAAGGATTGGTCTGTCACAAACAGGCTTATGTTTACTCCGAAACTTGAGGCTCAGGTTACTTCATGGCTTAAGCTGACTGCGCAGTTCGGATATGACCAGACCGCTGACAGGAGGGAGTTGTTCGCTCCGACCGAGGCCAAGCTTGCCCAGCAGATTCAAGACAACTATGGAGGATTCTCCAACGGCTACAACAAGAATATCTCCTCTGAGGAATATTTGACATTCGACAAGAAGTTCGGCAAGCACACCCTCAATGTTGTCGCAGGTACAGGCTACTATACTGTTGAGGGAACGAGTTACGGCTTCACTGTGTTCAACATCCCTACGGACGCGCTGGAAAACTATGCTTTGCAATTGTCTTCTGACACTGACGATGTCCTTTACAAATCAAGGAAGTTCGGTTTCAAGAAACTTTCCTTCTTCGCCCGCGCGAACTATTCATTCGACGACAAATATGTCCTTGGACTCACTCTTCGTCGTGACGGTTCGTCCGTGTTCGCCACCAATCACAAATGGGGTACCTTCCCTGGAATCTCGGCGGCATGGAACATCTCGAATGAGAACTTCATGAAGAATGTGAATTGGGTGGACTTCCTTAAACTTCGTGCCGGAGTCGGTACCTCAGGTAACGAGTCTATCCTCACTTCCAATTACTATACTCTTACAACCTATGGTTCGGCGAATAGTGGTGGCTTCTATTATTTCGGCGGCAAACTTACCAATGGTATCTACCAACTTCAAAAGGGTAACAAGGACCTTAAATGGGAGACCGACTTGACATTCAATGCCGGTGTGGATTACACCCTTCTTGGAGGCCGGCTTTCCGGTAGCGTTGACTGGTACATCCGCCAGGCCAAGGATCTGCTTGATTTCTCGCTTCTTCCAATCAATGATGTGATGAACAAGCAGGCAAAGAACATAGGCGCCACAAGATCTTCCGGTATTGAACTTGCCATACGCGGAAAGATGATCGAGACTCGTGACATTGACTGGTCCGGCTACTTCAACATCAGCCATAACAAGTCAAGGTGGGTGGAGAGAAATCCTGATGTCGCCTTGTACCCTTGGCAGAGTGAGACGGATGATCTTAACGCGCTTTTCGGCTGGAAGACAGCCGGAATATTCAAGGATCCGGAGGAAATCAAGAACTGGACGTCAAACGGGCAGGTTCTCCAACCTAAGGCTATGGTGGGAAACCTTAAGTATGTCGATCAGAACGGTGACGGAAAGATGGATGCCGATGACATCGTTTATCTTGGCACTTCAGCGCCTTTTGCCGTGTTCGGTATCGGAACAAGTTTCCGTTATAAGAACTGGACTCTCGACATCGATGGCTATGGCCGCCTGTTCCAGAAGAGAAAATATTCTTGGGGATACTCATACTGTCCTACTGATAAGGGCCTTAACACCACAACCAACGTCTATGACAGATGGTCAACCTATAATCCTGACGGATTCCTTACCGGTGTGGCTTCTGACGACACAGCGAATGCCAACACTTCCGGGTACAACGATTACACACTCAAGAACACTCACTTCCTTCGTCTGAAGAACATCAGGGTGACTTACAATCTCCCGGAGAAGATCCTTAGCGGAGCCAAAATCAATTCGGCCTCGGTCTATCTTGACCTGCAGAATTCTGTCCTGTTCACAAATTATGAAGGACTTGATCCTGAGATGGAACAGAACTCGTCTCCTATTCCTATTCCAATCATCGGAGTGTTCGGTGTGAATGTTTCTTTTTAAAACAAAATAATATTCCAGAAAATGAAAAAGATTATCATAGGATTCCTTTCCGCCGCGGCTGTGGCCGTGGGATTATCATCCTGCGATTTGGACGCTGTGGTGTATTCCGAGATGACAGAGGTCAACTATCCTAAGACGGAGGCTGACGCACAGAGTCTTCTCGACGGAATGTATGGATATCTCAAGACAAACTCGGGATCCGTCAATATGTCTTCCACCGCCAACACAGGTTGGGGATGGCCATACTGGTCAATCGGCACGATCGGTTACTTTGGTTTTAATCTCTATACTACTGACGAGTGCCGCTATTCTTCCCCGGGTAACGACATCGCTGACTTCAAATGGGGACTTAATTCCCAAGACTGGATGCAGACTTTCCAGATAATCAAGAATGCTTCCCGTCTGACTCAGATCATATATGCGATTGAGAACACTCCGGGAATCACCGAGGCAAAGAAGAACCAGATGGTCGCCGAGGCCAAGGCTCTTCGTGGCATGACAATGTACGTGTTTCACGATCTTTTCGGAACATTTCATGTGACACTTGACCCTAAGGAACTTGACAACATCACCTATCAGGAGAGACCGTCTGAGGAAGAGTACTATGGGTGGATGGTAAAGGATTTCACGGAGGCTATTCCTTACCTTTACGACATGACCAACAATACCTCGGACTGGGGACGTCTCAACAAGGCCACGGCTTATATGTTCCTTGCCAAGCTTGCCATGCGCAAAGGGGATTATTCTGCCGCAAAAGGTTATCTTGAAGAGATTGTCAAGATGGGATGTTATCATCTGGCCGATGATTATTTTCTCCCATTCTCTGAGGAAGGAGAGCAGGATGCCGAGAACATCTATTGTATACCTTCCGGGACCAAGGCTGACAATGAGTTCTATTTCTACACAACACCTGGTAACTGTCAGGCTATGCTGAATGTGAACAAGACGCATACCGGCGGCACCGGTGAATTTGTGACCACTCATTATTGGGGAGGCACCCGTCCGACATGGGATCTGTACGATGCGTTTGAGGAGAATGACATCCGCCGTGGCGGTCTCTCTGACAGATTCCTGTCTCTTGACAAGGACAAAGACGGTAACTACATCACCTACACAAGAGAGAATCCTGGCTCATCCGTCCTTCAGTTCGGATGTCTGTCATGCAAGTATTTCTACTCACAGGAGAGGGCTTATTCCGGGAACATCCATTCTGTTGTGTTCCGTTATGCTGATGTGCTGATGATGTTGGCAGAGTGCGATGTCAAGATCAACAACGCTGTGACCAAGAATGCCCTCGATCTTGTAAAACAGGTCGCAGGGCGTGCCGGAACCGAGGTCCCTGATGAGGCCACCAAGAGTGTGGACGCGTTCATGAAGTATTTCAAGCAGGAGCGTTTCCGTGAATTCTATCTTGAGGGATGGCGTCGTGATGACCTTCTTCGTTGGGGGGATTTTGTAGAGACAGCCCGTAAGAGGAACGCCAGCGCGAGCGACATGAATAAACTTATGCCGATCCCGGCGCGGGTGATAAATGAATCGCATGACATAATCAAACAGAATCCAGGATATTCTGACTAATGACAGGTTTATGATGGAAGAGCGGGGATGGAGACACCATTCTCGCTCATCCTGTTTTTTTGTTCATGAGACTGAATGAGGTATATAAAATTAACGAATATCATTATGAAAAAATCTGTTTTGACCACCGCCATCGCGGCTTTGTCTATATTCACAAGTGGTACGGTTCAGGCATGCAAAGGAAGCGCGGAGACTGATTCGTATGTTTCAGGTCAGTTTGTTGTGGCCACAGAGCACGGAGTTCCTTGCGATGGCAGGACTGATGCTGCGGAAGCCATTCAGAGGCTTATTGTTGACAATCCGAACAAGACTATATTTTTCCCTGACGGAGTGTACATGATCTCCCGTCCTATAGACACACCTGCCGAGCCGACAAAGAGTGTTTCTTTGGTTTTGGGCAATTATGCTGTGCTCAAGGCGACAGAGTCTTGGGTTGAGGGTGAGGCGATTGTGCGTCTGGGAGCTATTGAGAAAGCGAACAACATCAACGTCAATGGCAGTAATTATGGCATATATGGTGGCATAATTGATGGCTCCGGTGTCGCTGACGGCATATCAATCGATGGAGGAAGGGAAACGAAAATCGAGAACGTGTCCATCAAACACGTGAGAGTGGGAGTCCACATCAAATACGGAGCTAACAATGGTTCGTCCGATGCTGATGTCAGCGATGTGAACATCACCGGCAATGGAAAGGTCAATTCTATAGGATTGCTTGTCGAAGGTCATGACAACACGTTCACGAACATGCGTATTGCAGATGTCCACATCGGCGTTCACTTGAAAACAGGAGGCAACAGTCTTCGTAACATCCATCCTCTTTACATATTCGGAAAGGATCAGGTTTATGACAGCAGCTGTGGTTTTGTGATCGCATCGGAGAACAATTTCCTGAATTATTGTTACAGTGACCAGTTTGCCACCGGGTTCAAGATTGGCAAGGGGCTTCACGTGAATCTTACAGACTGTTTCTGCTGGTGGTACAGCGGTAAAGTTCCTTTTCAGACCGCCATTGAGTGTGAAGGTACGCTGGAGTCCATGATCACTGGCCTGCGGGTTGGCTTCCACAAAGACTGTCAGGTACTGACACTCCTTAAAGCGGAAAAGGGAGGCAAAGGCCAAATCACGAATTTCATTCTGCCGGAAAACAAATATGCCGCAGATGATGCTTCCGCTTTTTATATCAAATAGCAGGATAAAATGAGAAAAGCAATAGCTGTCGCATCCTCGTTGTTTCTCGCCTTGTCCGTGCAGGCGCAGAACGTGGACATGAAAGTTGTCAATGAGACTATTCCGACCTATCAGGTCGGAGCTCCTGAGATTGACCCTATCTTCTTCACCGGTAGGGTTTATCAGGGAGCGGAAGGCTACATCTACCCGTACTCTCTTTACGATGTGATGACGGATGTCGTTGAGGACAAGGACTATCAGATCGTCAAACTGGGCAACAAGTACATTGAGATAGGAATATTGCCTCAGATTGGTGGCAGAATTTTCCAGGCCGAGGATCTGACCAACAATTATCATTTCTTCTATACGCAGACAGGCATAAAGCCGGCTCTGATCGGTATGCTGGGAGCATGGCTGTCCGGAGGGGTCGAGTGGGACATCCCGGACCATCACAGGGCCAGTAGCTATATGCTCGTGGACTGGACGACTGAAGAGCATCCTGACGGCAGCCGGACTGTCTGGGTCGGAGAAAGTGAACTTCGCCACAGACTGAAATGGTCTGTCGGGATAACTGTTTACCCGAACAGCTCAAGGGTGGAGGCTTCGGTTAAAGTCATCAATCCTACACCAATGGTGCAGTCTATGCTTTACTGGGCTAATGTGTCGGTACATTGTGACGAACAGTATCAGGTCGTTTTCCCTCCGGATGTGAAATTCGGTACAGACCACAGCAAGGTTTATTTCACTGACTGGCCGAACGGTCCTGTTGTCAGGAACAATGACAAGACCGTGGATCTCTCCTGGTGGAAGAACTTTGATCAGAACTCAAGGTCAATCTTCGCCTGGGGCAGCCGAATGGGTTTTGTCGGGGGCTACGACTACGGTAAGGATGCCGGAACGGTCCATGTCGCCAACCGTTTCCAGGTCCCCGGCAAGAAATTCTTCCTCTGGGGGAACAACCAGGCAGGAATGCTGTGGAACAAGATTCTGTCTGACAAGGACGGTCACTATCTTGAGCTTATGGTGGGGGGCTATTCGGACAATCAGCCTGACTATAGCTGGCTTGCTCCAGGTGAGGTACGTGAGTTCAAACAGACATGGTTCCCGGTTAAAGGAATCCAGGGCATAAAGAACGCCACAGAGTTCGCGGCAGTCAATCTTAAGTGCCTTGAGGGCGGCAAATGGCTTTTGGGCTACAATGCATCCATAGAGTTGAAGAACGCGAGGGTGATCCTTGCCGCAGGTGACAGGATCCTTTTGGACAAGAGAATCGACATCAATCCGGACAAGTACTTCCTGGAGACTGTCGTGGTCCCTTCAGATGTGAAAAGAGAGGACTTGTACACGGCTTTGGTCGATGCTGACGGCAAGTTGATGGTAGATTACCGTCCGGTAAACTATGCGGACAAAGGACTTGGAAAGTCTGGCGAAGAACTGCCGAAAGTGATTGACGGTACAAAACCTGTTTCCGAGTACAAGACGGTCGAGGAACTTTACCTTGCCGGCTTGCGTGTGGATCAGTTCAACAACGCCAGACTTGATTACATGGATTTCTACAATGAGGCTCTCAAGCGGGATCCCGATGACGCCAGAGTTAACATTGAGGTTGGCAAGCATTACATCAGGCAGGCCGAATGGAGTAAAGCCGAGGAGCATTTGCTAAGAGCCAAATCCAGGTTGGAGCATGACTACACACGAGCCTTCAACACAGAGGCGGACTATTATCTGGGCTATGTCTATGCGATGACTGGCCGTAAGGCAGAGGCGGAAGAGAATCTTTGGGCCGCCACTTACACTCCGGCGTTCAAGCATCCGGCATATTACCAACTGTCGGTGGCCGCCGCGCGCGAGGCAAAATATTCCGAAGCCCTTCATCTGGTTGACGAGTCATTGCTTACAGGGGCGCATGACTTGCAGGCTTTGACCGTGAAGATGTATATTCTTAGAAAACTAGGCAGGAAAGATGATGCGCAAAAGGTTTTCAATGAGATAAAGTCAATTGATCCTCTTGACTATTGGAGCGAGTTCGAGAAGAGTATGCTGGACAAGGGATCCATGTCTTTCCTTGCATCGACAAGACCGCGAAGAAGCGAAGGCATGATCGCGATACAGGAACTTCTGGAGGTTGTCTGCAACTATATGGCGGTCGGAGCTGACGAGGATGCCCTGGCTGTCATTGATGAGGCTGTTAAGATTGGAAATCCATTTTCAGACAGTCAGCTTGTGCGTCTCTACCGTGCTTATCTGCTTAAGGACGAAGATGCCGCCAAGTCAGAGATTGGCATTGCTTCGGGTCTGTCTTCTGTCGGGAATCATCCTCTCAGGATTGAAGAGGTCGGGATGTTCGGCCGTCTTGCCGAGATCTGCCCGGAGAATGCGGTCATCCGCTACTTGTATGGTAATCTTCTCTACTATATCGGCCAGAAAGATCATGGCCTCGAACAGTGGCGCAAGGCCGCCGATCTGGATCCTTCGTCAGCGCTTGCCTGCAGGAATGTAGGTTTTGGGGAGGGCCAGAAGGGTGACTACTCGAAGGCTTTGGAATACTATGACAAGGCTATCAAAAACAATCCTGGCGATCCTTTGCTGTTCGCGGAATCAGACAAGATCTGCGAGAAAGCCGGAGTCCCGGCCATCCAGCGTCAGAAACGTCTTGAGGCGGGTCTGAAGACTGTCATGAAATACGATGACGCGGTGATTCGTCTTCTTAAGGTCTATAATGAGACTGGAAACTGGAACAAGGCAATCAAAATCATGGATTCCAGACATTTCCATTTGTGGGAAGGCGGTGGAGAGATTCACGACATTTACGTGATGTCTCATATCTTGAAAGGCAAATCACTTCTTGACAAGAAAGCTTACAAGAGAGCCATGGAAGAGTTCAGGTTGGCGACACTCTATCCTGAAAACCTTGAGGTTCCGGCTCCAGCCAAGTCAGTGACGATCGAGGATGTCATCTCGGAGATGAGACAGGAACTCAATGACAACTATGCTAAATTCGGAGACGAAGACTCGGCATCGAAGGCAAAGAGCCTGGACGAGCTTGAGAAACTGGTCAAAGAGATCAAAATGAAGTAATCATTAAGAAAATCAAGATGATGAGAAAAACCTTGACAGGGCTGCTTTCGGCGGCCCTGGTTTTGGCCTCTTGTGCCGAAAGGCCATCCCTTGTCGATCCTGCCGGGTTTGACGGGGAGGTGGATGGCCGTGAAGTCGGCTTGTACACAATCGCCAATGGCAGGCTCGCGATGCAGTTTACTAACTACGGAGGCAGGGTAGTGTCATTGTTTGTTCCGGACAGAAACGGAAAGTACAGGGATGTCGTGCTAGGACACAAGACACTGGATGAATATGTGCACTACACCGGTGATCGCTTTCTGGGAGCAGTGGTCGGCCCTGTCGCCAACAGAATCTGTAACGCCGCGTTCACGGTTGACGGGCAGACCTACCATCTGTCGGCCAACCATGGTGGCATCGGGACTCTGCATGGGGGATTCAAAGGGCTTGATTCTGTCGTCTGGGATGTGATGTCGGTCACAGACAGCTCTGCCACACTTCATTATCTCCATGCGGATGGTCAGGAAGGCTTTCCCGGGAATCTTGACATAACGATGACCTACACTTTGACCTCTGATGAGGGTTGGGACATCCGCTATTCCGCCACCACGGATGCGACTCGTCCCGTGAACATCTCCAATCATCCGTACTTCAATCTTTCAGGGGAGGGCAACGGTACTTGCGAGGAATATGTAATAAGCGTCAATGGCGATTCCTTTATTGGAACAGAGGGCCTGGACATCATAGAGACTCCTATTCCGGTTGATGGTACAGCATTCGACTATCGTCGGCCTCATCCTGTCAGGGATGCTATCACGAGTGGAGATGAGCAGATCCGTCGCGGGAACTATGGCTTTGACCATAATTATTGCATCAATGGCATTGGAATGAGGTCTGTCGCTACCGCTTATGATACGGAAAGCGGAATATTCTTGGAAGTCTTTTCTGACCAACCTGGTCTTCAAGTCTATAGCGGCCAGTATTTCTCGGGAAACGAGATTGGTAAATATGGCGGGCCATTGGTGAGATACGGTTCACTCACATTCGAGACGCAGAATTATCCGGACGCTCCGAACAAAGCGTCATTCCCGGATCCGTATCTTCGCCCGGGGCAGGTATATCACCATCATTGTCTATACCGTTTTTCGGCGAGGCGCAATGATGGCGTTGAAAAATAAATGATGAGTATGCTGACAGGTAAAGGGAAATATATTCTTACAGCTCTTTTTTTCGCAGTGTCCTTTTGGTTCTGGGGTGTCTTGGCTTTCGGAACTTTGTGGTTTTTGGAAACGACACAGTTCTTTCCGTACACAGGCTCGCACCTTGCGGCGGCGCTCTGCTATCCTGGCGGTATTTCTGAATATGTCTCCGAATTCTTCGTGCAATTCTTCCATCTCCGGCTCTGTGCGGCTTTGCTCGTCAGCCTGGCCTTCTGCCTGCTTCAGGTTCTGATGTGGAAAGTTATGGTGTCCATCAATGGGAAGAACGACGCGCTGTTCCCATTGAGCTTTGTGGTCGCTTTTGGAGCATGGGCTTTCATGTGTGAGCTTGGAAGTATGTTCACGTGCGTCATAGCATTGATTGTGACTCTGGGAACTTACTTGGTTTACACAAATCATGTCAAAAGAAGACAGTGGTTGATTTTGCCGATGGTCGCCTTGTTGTATTACGGGGCTGGCCCGGTTTCGTTACTGTTTCCTTTGCTCCTGCTTTTCAAGGCACTGGCCAGCAAGGATTTGCATTTGGCGGTTATGGCGTTTGCCGGAGGCTTGCTTATGGCAACGCTTCCCGCGGTCTGGTCAATGTTTGTCCAATACACACCAAAGGAACTCTACATGGGGATCGATTATCTGAGCACTCCGGAAGAATATTCATTGACTTTTTATGTCTTGATGGCTTCGACTGCGGTCATCGCATTTCTGTCGATGCTTCCCCACATATATGGAAAAATCGTGGCCTCGGTGATTTTCGGATGCCTTTCGGTTCTGGTTTTTGCTGGCGGGTGGACCTTCGTGGTGCGGAACTGCAACCCGAACCTTGAAAGAATCTATGAATATGACAGGTTGTGTTGCTCCCGAGACTGGTGCGGAATCCTTGATAAGGCCGAATCACGGCCGCCTGTCTCGTTGGCTGAGATTTCGGCCGTCAATCTTGCCATGGCGAAAAAGGGTGTGCTTCTTTCGGAGATGTTTCGTTTTCTTCAGCCAGGCCCCGAGGCTCTTTTCCCAGACTATGCTCTTGGCTACGTAGTGGCCTTGACGGCCGGAGAATCTGTTTACCATTCCGGCTTGCTCAACACCGCAAGGCACTATGCGTTTGAGGAATATGAGTCGTATCCAAACTACAGTCAGAGTGCCCGTCACATGAAACGCCTTGCCGAGATCGATCTTATCAATGGCAATCATGAAGTGGCCAGGCGCTATCTTAAAAATCTGGATAAGACTCTGTTCTATCATCGCTGGGCAAAGACTTTCTTGAAGGATCCAGAGGCTGTCGCTTCTGACGTTGAATATTCCGCGCTCATGCAGTGCCGTGACACGTCCCGGTACCTCTACAACGATTCCTCGGACGATGACAAACGATTGATGCTCCGCCGGTTGGTTGAGAAGAACAGAGGAAGTTACGATGTCCCTTCCGAGTACTTGATAGCGTACGATCTGCTCGCCAAAGACCTTCGCTCTCTTGCGGAGGATCTTGGCCGTGTTCGTTTTAAGAACGGGATTCCGGCTCATGTCCAGGAGGCGGTTTGCCTTTTGTCCAAATTTGAGTCGGACTGTGATCCGGCGGTCTTGAAGTTGGCTGGCCAGGAAACCAAGGAGGCTTTTGACTGTTACCAACGGGCACTGATTGACAGTCGATCGCCGAAGTGGTTGAAAGACAATTTCGGCAAGACTTATTGGTACTATTTTTCAAGCAGGAAGTAAAGTATGAGAAATGTATTGTTGGCATTGGTCTCTATGTTGGCCATTGTGTCGTGCCGTGACAGCGCGAACATCTATGTCTCGGACGAGTTGCCTCCGATTTGGCCGGACTACACTTCTGTCACGATTCCGGTCAACATCGCGCCTTTGGATTTTGGAATGGCTGATGGAGTGGAATTCACAGGGATGAAGGTTTCCGTGTTCGACCGGAATGGAAGAAAGGTCTTGTCTTCGGCAGGGAAGACAGCCCGTTTCCCGATAAGGAAGTGGCGCAAGGTTCTGGCCGCCTCCGCTGGCGAAAGCCTTCATTATGAAGTTTCAGCCAAGGTGGATGGTAAATGGATCAGATATGTCCCATTTGACATCAATGTAAGCCGTGATTCGATTGACTATGGCCTTACCTACAGAATGATTCCTCCTGGCTACCAATCCTTTGGCCATATGGGACTGTACGAGAGAAGACTTTCGGATTTCCGCCAGCGGACATTGATTGACTCAAGGATGATCGAATCCGGATGCGTGAACTGCCACACGGCCAACCGGGCGGATCCGGATTGGTTCAGCATTCATGTCAGAGGCAAGCATTCAGCCACCTTGATGCACATAAAGAATCAGGATGAATGCCTCAACACCGCAACCGACAGCACCGGAGGCTTTTTCGTTTACCCATATTGGCATCCTTCCGGCAGGTACATAGCCTATTCTGTCAACAAGACAAGACAGTCATTCTACTCGTCGGCGGACAGGACACTGGAGGTCTATGACGAGAATTCAGATGTGATCGTCTATTGTCCAGAGACCCATAAGATCCTTAGACCGGCGCTAACCAACATCAAGGACAAATTTGAGACGATGCCGGCTTTTTCGGCTGACGGCAAGACGTTGTTTTTCAGTGTGGCTGATGCCGGAGAATTGCCGAGAGATGCCATGAGAATGAAATACAGTCTATGCTTTCTGGCTTTTGATCCAGAGACAGGGCTGTTCGGAGACCATGTTGACACATTGGTCTCCGCTTCCAGCACAAACCGCTCGCATGTGTCGGTAAAACCATCCTATGACGGAAATTACCTGCTTGTCACGGTGGCGGACTATGGAACTTTTCTGATAGATCATCCGGAGGCGGATCTTTGGATTTATGACCTGAAGACCGGTGAATATTATCCCGCCGGTGGGATAAACAGCGGAAACACTGAAAGTTTCCATAATTGGAGCGCAAATTCGCGTTGGGCGGTGGTAAGCAGCCGCAGGGACGACGGTCTGTACACCAGGCTATACATCTCTCACTTCAATCCTGAAACGAAACTGTTCGATAAAGCTTTCCTTCTTCCGCAGAGAAATCCGCGAACATACTATCTTGAGCTTCCGTATTCATACAACACTCCAGATTTTACGCTGAAGCAGGTGCCGTTCGATGTCAGTAAGGCAAGAAAATTGTTGCTTTCGGCCGGGCGCACGCCAGTCAGTTTATAGGTGGCAAAAATAAGCGAAAATATATTGCCGTGGATTTTGAAAATATTACGAAAAATATTATCTAGTGGGAAAGTGTTTAATTTATATTAATGAAAGAAACAATGAAAAAAAACATCATTGCCGCCCTGCTTGTTTTCGGAGCGGCCGTCAACCTTGCGGCGGGAGAGAATATTGCGAGACCTGAATATCCTAGACCGCAGTTTGAGAGACAGAACTGGGTCAACCTGAACGGTGAATGGACCTACA
>ERZ1026868.772-NODE-772-length-18484-cov-3.690054_pt1 | contig 18484 bp, 25 predicted proteins | sample MGYA00380164_ERZ1026868 | MGnify/ENA primary metagenome ERZ1026868 (study PRJEB33269, sample SAMEA4719800) | human gut metagenome | biome: human-associated habitat; feature: organic feature; material: feces | place: Cameroon | collected 2013-10 ... | reverse complement strand
GCTTTCCGGATCGACAGCTCGTAGCCGCGAACGTTGACCTCGACCGGATCGCCCGAAAACGAAAAGCTGTCGATAAGAAAACTGCCGCAGTCGAGCCTCTTGTTTTCGTCCTCGTCCCCGTCCCATTTCTGAAGGATGACCTGAATCCGCATCTTGTCCGTCTTTTTCGGGAACCAGTCGGTGAGCCACTTTCTTTCCCTGTCCGAGAAGGTGACCTCGACCGAATCGCTCTCCCCGCTCGCCGGATCGGTGTAGCTGATCCCGGTGAGACAGGCCGCTGCGTCCTCCGTCAGCTCCACCCCGTTAATCGTGATGTGCGGTTCAATCCGCCTTGCTTTCATCCGCCTTTCCTCCTTTCTTTTCCTGACCGCTTCTCTAAATTTCAATTCATTTTTTGCGCGCTTGTTTCGCGCTGATATTGCTTAATGTGCGGCGCTCGTTTCCCCGTTCGGCGCAGTGTGCGTGTGGTTTTTGAGACTGACTCCCGAAACGGTTACGTCCCCGCTGGGGGCGCTTATGTTGACGCTTCCCGCGGCTTCGATGTTGATCGTTCCCTGCCCGCTGATTTTGAGGGTGCTGCTCCCCGCGTCATAGCGGATATATGCGCTTCCGGCTTCCCGCCCGAAATCCTTCCGGTATACCCCGTCCGCCATCTCTTCGGCCGGCGGCGTAACCTCCGAAAACGCCATTCCGAGAATAACCGCGTCGGTTGTGCTCCTTCCGAGTTTCGCGACCCATACGAGATCGTCTACCTTGTACGGATAGATTTCGTAAAAGAGAAAGGGAATCTCCGGCGATACCGCGTCCTCCCTGTCTTCAAAAAGGATTCGCGCCGTTCCTTCCTCCCGGTTGATGCTCGAAATTTTCCCGATCCGAATTGCGTCCATCTTTCCCGCTCCTTCCTGATTGATGCCGTTATGCCTTTATTCGCTGACTTATCTGTACTGTTTAAGGCTGAGGGACACCTTCGCCGAGTAGATTTTTCCCTTCGCCGTTACGACGTCCCAGCTTTCGCTTGCGCTTTCGATGTACCAGTCTCTTCCGCTGACCGGTTTCCCTCCGAGAATGAGCTTGTGATGCTCTCCCGTCTCGACCATCCGCCTTACCTTGTTCAGCATCTGCGTCGGGTTGATCCCTAACCCCGCCGAGAACTGAACGTCAAATTTGAGCGTTCTCGCCTGCGGAGAGATAAACTCCGACTGTTCGATGTCCCCCGGCGTTTCGACGCTGGACCATTTTGCACCGACTTCCTGACTGAACCCGGTCGGCATCATCGTTTTTTTCATGCCCGACTGAAAGACAAGTTCCCCGAATGTTCCCATCGTGATCGTCCGGTTGACGGTTCTTTCTCCCGACCTGACCCGCCGGATATAGGTTCTGATTGCCATTTCTTCACCCCGCTCCTTTCTCCCTCTGACCTGCTTTAACTGGTAAACGCCAGCCGCCTGTTCTCTTTTACCATCCGCTGATAGTTTGCCTTGAACTCCTGATAGCTCTGCGAGAGCGCCGCCTTGACGCCCTCTGCGTCTTTTCCGCCCGTTACGTTGATAACCGGCGCATAGTTGATGCTCCCGCCCGTGACGTTTCGTACCACGTCCCCGATCTTACTGAGCGGAATGACTGCCTCTTTCTCTCCCGCCTCGCCGATCAGTGAGAGCGTCGGCCGCGTGACGATGCCGCCGTCTGCGAAAGGAAGTGCGCCTTTGTTCTTATATCTTTTGGCTTCTGTTGGTGTTGCACGTCGGGTATTGCTTGTGCTTGTTGTCGGAAGTGCTATATTCCCTATACGGCTAAGGGCTTCTGCTGCCCTATTTCCTGCTGAGTATACCGTGCTGAGCGAATCGCCGGCCTTGCCTCCGTTGTCCTGAATATTGATAAGCGTTGGTGTGAGTGATTCCTGAATGGCTTGCTCGCGTTCTTCCGTTGCTTGTATGGTGGCTTTTTTAGCGTCTGAAAATCCCAGAACCTTATCAAAATTGTTAAGCTGTGACTTTAATCCGCTTAATATATCCGAACCATTAAGCCCCGCCATTTTGTCTAGTAAAGAGCCTTCTTTAGCGTCAAATACGTCTGCGAAGAACTTCGCTCCGCCCCTGCCGCTGTTCTTTCGGATTGCGCCGTCTACGTTGCTGATCCATTTTGGAATGCTCAGTACTCCCTGAATACCTGCATTAACAAGTGATTCTGCCCCGGCTGCGGTGTCTGTTACTGCCTGTACTACTCCCGGTGCGGCTTTTGTGATCGTATTTAAGGCCCCGGTTATATCTCCTACGACTTCGAGAGCCGTATCTTTTAGATCGCTTGTTGCTTGGGTAATGTTGCTAAGATCAAGGTTTGAGAAGGCATCAACCATATTGTCTTTGATCCCGCCAACGTTTGTTACAATCTGCTGAAACTTCGGATCCTGTGAAAATTCATCGGCACCGTCTTTTATGCCTTTGAAGAAATTCACTCCTTCATGAATCCACGAGCCTATATTGGGCGTGATATAAGTATCAATAAAATTACCGGTCTCCTGCGCGGCCTGTTGCATATATGGAGAGATTTCCTGGTTGAATCCCTTCATGGCTTCTCTGGCTGCTCCGCTTACAGATTCTCCGAGTGTCGATTTAGCATTTTCGATACTGTTGTCCATGATTTTCTTCTGGGCAGCATAGGTATCTTCCATGTTTTGGTACATCTCTTCGAGCGTCCCGCCGGAACCCATGATTTCTTCCAATACCTGCTGGTATTCTGATGTGCTGTTTCCGAGTTCGTCCGTGGTTTCCTTTAGAGCGTTCAGCAGAATATTACCCTCGTTCATGTAGTGCGTCCCAAAGAGCTGCTTCATGATCGGGTTTTTCTTCTGTTCGGTCATCTTATCAAGGACTTCCCCGGTTTCTTTCAGCACGGTTTCTACGCCTTTGAAATTTCCGTTTCGGTCATACATGGAAATTCCAAGGCTGCTGTATGCCTTTAGTGCCTCCTTGTTTCCAATCATACGGGTGAGCATAGAGTTTAAGGCGGTGCCAGATTCCGAACCTTTTGTACCGTAGTTCGCGAGGATACCGGTCATTGCTTCAAGGCTTTGCCGGGATGTTCCTAACATCTGCGCGGTTGAACCTACGTTCAGAATTGTTTCAAGTGCCTGCTGCGCGTTGGTGTTGGTCGCACTCATAACGGTGGTCAGCTCGTCCATAAACGCCGTTGTGTTTTCCCGGTTGATCTGCATATGAAGGTTACTCATAGCATCAGTGATAAGATCAACTGTTGTCGCAACGTCTTCTCCGTCCACATACGACAGCTTCATCATCTGGTCAACGACATCCATTGAACTCCCGAGGTCAAGACCGGTTAACCCAAGATAATAGAGTGCGTCTGCCGCTTCACTTGCCGAATACGGAATCTTCGTTGAAAGCGTTTTGGTAAACTCTTCGATTTGATCTCTTCCGTCCGCAAGCGTTTTCCCGCTCGATTTCAGATCAGAAATGAATACGTTGGAAGCGCTTGCAACGTGCGTTTCAAGTTCCGAATAAGCGTCCAAACTTTCCTTAGTTACGTCTATTGCGGCTCTTCCCACCGTTGTGATAACGTCTTTTGCTATCTTCAGTGCTGCAAAAGCCTTGAACTTTTTTGTTACACTGCCGATCGTTTTATCAATGCTCTTGTCTACCTGAGCACCGATTCGGATGAGCAGTTCGTATTCTTTTTTCTTGTATCCCAATTATTCTCCTCCTTCCTCTGCTTCTTTCATTTCCATCATCAAGAGCCAGTATTCGATCATATCTATGACCGGCATCCGGAGGAAAAAGTCCATTCCTGTATAAGTGGCCTGACTAAGCCGAATGGCAAGAACATTCATCAGCTTTATACTGAGCATCTGCCCCTTATCCGAAGTTATTCCATTTCCAGAATCTCGGTTAAGCCTTCGGCCGTAACCATAAAAGTTTTCATGAGCACCATGTTAATAACCTTGATGTATTTGACCGGGAGCGCCTGAAAGAACTCGACCGGATACCCCGAAAGTTCGTTTCCCGCGAACCAGGCGAACTCTGCGCTGCTTTCAATCATTCCTTCCGGCTCATACCCGGCCGCCCTCATCTTGCTTACGACCCCGTTATATTTCATGCTCGACCAGTTTTCAGCGCCCGATAAGTCGATGCTTTTGACCTCTTCGCCCTCGAATTTGATTGCCGGATTAAACTTTAAGACCGCTTTCATATGCTTTGTACCTCCAATTGATTGAGTGTTGTCCCCCGCAGGAATCCCCGCAGGGGAAATATCTTGATTGTTTTCTGCCGCTTCTGTTTCCGGATATTTTAAATCCATTTTTTCTGCGGGCGTGTACCGCTGAAAAAATACCTTTATCCGAACGCAGTGTGCGCGCCGCCGTAGGCGGCAAGTGCATGAAGTGAGGATGCCCAGCTGAATGAAAGTCGATAGACTTTTATTCGCTGATTTAGATCAATGCGTCAACCGCTGCGCCCTGATCTCTGCCGTTTACCCTCGTGATTCCGTTGAGAAAGTCGTGCGAGAGCTTTTCCTCTCCGTTCTGCTCCATGTAGTAATAGGTGAGGCTGAGAGTAACCGACGCGCTCGAGCTGGTGCCGTTTTTAAGGCTGCCGGGCGAAATGCTTTTGGGAATGCCCCGGATAACGACGCGGGTCCCGGCCATCTCGATGTTTCCGTCTCCCGAAAGAGTCTGGTTCGCGATTCTGAAGGTGAGCGATACCCCCTGACCGAACGCGACGAAATCGAAGATTTCTCCGTAGAGCTGCTGAAAGTTGAGCGTGAGTTCGCTTGCCTCGAACTGTCCGATAATGGGAACCGAAATCGTGCCGCCCGCGACTTCCGCGTCTTCCGTTTTGACCGTGAGTTCCGGAAGGTCGATCGAATCCGTCAGCCCGATGAGCCGCCGCCCGTCGAGATAGACGTTATATTTGGCTGTCTTATTGATATACGAGCTGTCTTTTGCCATGTGCTGTCATTCCTTTCTCTGTCTGTCTTTGCACCGGATGCTGAATTTTGATTACTCGCCGCCGAGTGCAGTAGAAAGTGCGTTCGGGTCAAACTCGAAGGTAGTCTTGATCGTCTCGGCCGGAGTAAAGGGCGAGAAGGTCGAGTGGAATTTGATAACGCCGTTTAAAAGCTCGGTGACCGGGTTCTCGTCGATCGAGAAGCTCATCTGATCGATGGCGCAGTATCCCTGATTGACGTAATAATTTCCGGTTACATTATAGCTGTCTACGATCGATTCAATGAGCCGGTAGTTGGCGGGATCGTCCACTTTCTGGAAGAAGGTTGCGATGAAGTTGTTCCTTCTCCAGTTAAACATTCTCCGTACCGAAATGAAAACGTCCTTTACGTCGGTAACCGTGGGATAAGCGCAGGTTCTGTTGCCCCAGAGCCGATAGCCCCCGTGGTTGAGGATGGTTGCTACTCCGAGTGCGTTGACGGCGTTGGCCTCTTCCTGGTCGATATAGAGGACTACCCCCGACGCGGTGCAAATGCCGGTTAAGGGCGTCGCCTTGTTGGAGGGCGAGTTGTACGGTACGTCCTCGTTTTCCGAATCGGTATAGCCCGACTGCGCCGCCGCGATGATGCTTCCGGGATAGGCTTTCTCTCCGACCATGCCGTAGCCCCAGACCGCGAACTGATTGGGATCGGTCAACCCCTGCGCTTCCTTTTTGGTCTTTACGGCGGAACTTTCCTCCGCGCCGGTCGAAGACGAATCAATGTCCACATAGTCCATGACCTCCCAGCTTCCGTTTAAGTCGTGGCTGACTGCGAGCATGGCCGCCGATACTTCCGGGATCTGCGAGAAGAACGGCGCGATGAGGATGCCGGGAACTTCTCCGAGCGCCGGATATACCTTCTTGACTGCGCCGATTCCGGTGATAATGGCGGATTTGTCGATCGTGACCGCCGTGTCTTTGACATGGTAGTGGATGGTGACCTGTTTCCCGGAAGCGTCTCCCTTGGCGGTTACTGCGAAGTTGGCGGCGTTATAGGCTACGGTGTAATCGGTTCCCTCTTCGAGCACCTTCCCGCTTTCGTCGGTAACCCATACGCTGCCCTCTTCCGCTGCGGCCGATACGGTCGATGCGGTGAAGGTGCTGACCTCTTCGGTCGTGTAGCCTCCGTCATATACGTTGATGCAGATAAGCGGTCCCACGCCCCTGACGCGGAAATAATAATCCGCAGCGGCGCAAAGGCCATAGGTTTTAAAGTCCTCGTCATACCCGAAGGTCTCTTCGAAATCGTCGAAACTTCTGATCATGACCGGAATGTTTTTGAGCTTGTCCGGATTCCCCGCCGCCTTGTGAATGGGTGCGGCGCCAATAACGACCGTCAGCCCCGCGCTCGTGGTGATCGGTGCGGAAATGCTGGTAGCCTGTTCATTGGTGTAAATACCGTGGGTAAATGCCATGTCTATTTGCCTCCCTTTCGGTTGTAGTGTGTGTGAATGGAAGAAAACCGGCTTTCGTTACGGTATTTACATCCTACCTTGCTGAATTTCGGCGTTAGCCGGAATTCGATAGCCGCAAGGCAGCTCCGCTGCGCGGCGTTGTAAATACCGTGGGTAAATGCCATGTCTATTTGCCTCCCTTTCGGTTTGTTTACTTTGGTTGATTTATGTGTGCTTTTATTCGCTGATTATATAAGATCGTTTACGTCCTGCCGGTCTTTTAAAGGCCCCGCAAATTTTATTGTGCTCGCCATAAAGTAAAACGGATAGGTGTCGTCCGACTGCATCTCAAATTTATGCTCGTTAACCGCCTCGAACCCTTCGAGGATCGGAGCGTACATGAAGCGATTGTCTACGACCTCATACAGGTGTAAAAGCTGTTTCCAGCAGTCTGCCGACCGTCTGTGGTCGCATACCCCGTATACGAACATCCCGACGTAAATTCTCTTGTTGTCCTCGTCTCCCTCGTATCCGTTGTACCCCTGAATGAGCCTGAACTCGACCTGCGGGTACTGTTCTTCCTCGTCCTCTCCCGCTCTCGTGACCGGGATTCCCTGGACGAAGGTGTGAACCGGCTTGGTGACCCTCCGCCCGTCCTGCTCTTCGACCTCGACTTTTACGTCCTTGAAAATCTTTTCAAGCTCTTCTCCCATCGCTTCGAGAAGCCTGGATGGAGTGCGCCCCTGTAAATATTTGCGCATATTCTTTTCCTTCTCCCCTTACGATTTGTTAAAATAATAGGCGACCTTGTCCGCGACGGCCGAGTTAAACGCCTCTTCCGCCGCATCCTGTACCGTGTCCGACCAGTATACGCTCGTTGCCATCGACATATGCCCCGGGCTTCGCGAGAGATAAAGAATTGCGTTGTGCTTGTTGATGGGACTTGTCTTGCCCCATTTGCGTTTCTTCATTTTCTTGTCCGCCCCTCGGTATACGAGTCCGACCTTTCCGTTTTGGAAGGCGACCAGAAACGCTTTCTGGTGTGGCCGCTGTGCCGGCTGATTGGTATTCGGGCCGACGTTTTCGACGTCCTCGCCATAGAGATTGACTTCGTTGGAACGCTTTAATACCCGTCCGCTGTACTGATCTGCCCGGCTGCTGTAATAAGCAAGTGCTCTCGGCCTTACGACGTACTTGAATAGGTCCTCCATCGGGCTTTTGGTCTGAAGCTCTGCTGCGAGATTGGATACGGTCGCTTTTCGAAAGTCAAGAATCTGGCTTACGTTAAGGCTGGCTTTGAGCGGTGCGTTGGTCGGCTCGTATTTCTTTTTGGCGGCTTTGCTCTCGGCTTTCCGGATGGCTTTCGCCATGTCGTTCAGTCCCGCTCTGAGGACGAAGGGAACCTTCTTCTCGAAGCCCTTCATCTGCTTCTCGATCTTTTTGAACGAATCCGACATATCGACGGTGACGTTGATTCCGCCGCCGCTTGAATTTTTGTATCCGAACTGCGTTGTTTTCATAGGCCTTACCCCTTGATGTCCCGGAGATGGATTTCGTACAGTCCCCGGTTTTCCCTGACGTCAAGAACGATATACGGGTTCCCGTCTATGTCGAGCCGCTGGTCTTTTTTCGGGCGAGCCTTAAATTCCTTGTCCCGAATATATAGAACCCGGTCGCCCATCTGAAGCATTTCGGAAGTGTACTGAGCGTTCCGCGAGTGCATCGTGAAGCTTGCCTGTTTGCCGGTAAATGTAACGATGTCCAGAACGCAGGGAACTTCCCGGTCTCCGACCGTGTGAACGTCCGCGAGTTCATTAAGATTCAGAAAGACCGTATCGAGATCTTTTCTTAAAATCTCGTTAAACCGGTTCAGCTTCTCGCTCATACGCTCCCCCGCTTCCGTCTCTTACTGGTTACGGCCGGCTCTGCTCCGGCGGGTGCGGTTTCTTCTCCCCCGTCAACATAGACCGCGTGCCCTTCCCGAACGTGATAGCTTTCGTTTTCCTTTGTGCCTTCGACCCGGTCGCCCTTCCGGTATACGCCTACGCCGCCGCCCTTCTGGATGACGCCGACAAGCCCCGGAATCGTGATTTCGATCATTCTCTCACGCCCCTTTCTTCCCGCTCCGGCAGGGGACGCCTGCCGGATACGGGCTGGAATTTCTGCCCTTAAAGAACCGTAGCGGTGATCCAAGGCGCTTTCTGTTTGGGCTTGAGAAGAGGACGGGAAACGAGCTGAACGGTTCTGACCTCGCTTACGGGATCGGAAATGTACTTGGGAATCATCTCGCCCTGATAGGTCGTGAACTCCGACGCACCCTGCTCGAGCTGGGTGACTGCGCCGTAAATGGTTTCGCCGCATCCGGGCGCCGTGACAACGACCTTGCCCGCGGGGATAAACTTGGTGGAAGTGCCCGCGTCGTTTACGTAGGAAGCGTTATACGAGAAGATGTTGAGTCTCATGCCGTCGCAGTTGAGGACGCCGATCTGAATGACGCCCTGCTCCGCGAGCTGCTGAGGATTGAGCTCGCCGTACTCCATTCTTCTGTTGTCGAGAAGATCGCGCAACGTCGAGTCTTTTCTGAACTGCGCCGCTACGTTGGGCGCACAGATAAGATCGGTTGCCGCAAGCCCTCTGGATGCCAGCGAATCAGCCATTGCATAAAGGTCGTCGATGATCGCCGCGCCCGACTCGTTCCATTTCTTGGCGGGCGTATAAACGGCGTCGTTGCTTCCGCCCTCATAATATTTGATCTCGTATTCCTCGTAGTCCGACCCGCCGAACTCCCCGGTGTAAATTTTGCCGGTAATTGCATTGTTGAGAAGGCACTGCGCCGCCATCTCTTCCATGCGGCCTTTGATCCGGTTGGTGAGTACATACAGATCTTCGGTAAGGATTTCGCCCTGTCTCTGATCGTCGCTCATGCCGGAAAAGAGTGCTTCGCCGAATCCGCGCTTTTTAAGATCGTCGGCGGTGAGCGCTCTCTTTTCGCCGATCATGGGCGGTACGAGTTCATACGTCGAATAGCCTTCGCGGTAAGAGGTGATGCCGCCTCTTCTGGGGCTGATAAAGGGTGCGATCTTGCGGTCGTCCTCTTTATAGTCTACGAGTACCTTCTCGGTCGGGAAGGAAATACCGTTGGGAAAATACCGGTCTTTGAGGAAGGTGCTTCTGGGGGTGATTGCTTTTACCGCCGGGAGCATGAACTGGGGGGTATAAATATCGATCTGTGCCATATGTTTTGTTCTCCTTTCGTTTTTAAGACTTACTTGCGGGCGTAGCTTAAAAAGATTCCGAGCTTGCGGAATTCTTCTACCTGCGCGTCGGTTACGGTGATGCCGGTGATTTCGTCTACCTTGTCCCGGTTAAAGTGACCGGTGAGATATACGCTTGCCCAGCCGCCGCCGGCCGCTACGTCGTCTGCGAGAATGGCGTAGGGCGTGCCGGAAGCGGTGAGGGCGATAATCTTGCCCGAATCGTTCTGAAGCGCCGCGCCCCTCTTCATGGCGACGGCGGTGCTGTCAAGCTTGGCCGTGCCTTTAACCATCTGTGCATCAAGGTTGTTGATAAGATTTTCGTATCCGGTGGAACCGAGTTTTGCCATAGTGATTTCTCCTTTCTTATTTCTGGCCGCTGAGGGCTTTTGCTTTGTTGATCATTGCGGTGAGAACGTCGTCCTTTTCGGTATCTGCCTGATGGGCGGGCGTTACAGCTCCTGTGCCCGAGTTGTTCCCGTCCTCTTCGAGGTTTTTAAGCGCCTGCCGGTTTGCTTCAGCGGTTGCCTTCATCGCGGCGAGCGCAAACTTTTCTGCGCTGACCGGGTGAATATATTTGGCGTCTGCGATAAGCGCCGGATCTGCGACCGCTCCGGAAAGTGCGTCGATTTCCTGCATTCTCTCCCGCTCCTCTTTAAGAGCGTTTTCAACTGCGGTGCTTACTGCTGCATCTACGTCGGGAATTTCTACCGCGTTTCTGGCTGCCTCTCCGGCGGCCTCCTCCGCTTCTCTGACGAGATCGGGATATGCCGCTTTAAGGTCGTTCAGGTTTTTGATTTCCATCTCTTCTGTCTCCTTTCTGTCGATGAGGGAATCTACTTTTTTGATGTTACTGGGAAGCGCCATGTTGGAAAGCCACCCGGCAACAAGTCTTTGAGAACCCGCCTGCATCCGGTAGTGGTTGTCCATCGTGAGAACGGCTTCACTCTCCGAAGAAATGACCTCATCGGCGAATCCTTTCTCTACGGCTTCTTCTCCGCTCATCCATGTCTCGGCCGCCATCGCCGCCGCTGCGTCCTCTTCGCTGACCGTCCCCGATTCCGCGTAGCATTTGGCCGCGAGCTTGTCGCCCGTTCCGAGCTGGTTTAGAGCCTGTGTGAGCTGCCCGGCGTTATAATAGCCGTACATAAAACCGCTTACGCCGTGCACCATCGTGGCGCTGGCAGCGTAAACCTTTCTTTTCCCGCCCCCGGAGGCGCCCTGAAGAATGATGCTTCCGGCACTGGCGGCGAGAGAGTCGTTGACCGTATCGACTTTGATTCCGAGACTTCTTAATCGGTTTCGGATCGCAAGCCCCGCGTAATAATCTCCGCCGACCGAGTTGATTCTGACCGTCAGGTGGTCGATCCCCTTTAGGGCTTCAAGATCGCGGATGATTTCATCCTGCGCGATAAAATCTCCCGTGATCGGTTCCCCTGTCCAAAAGTCTACCGGCCGCGTCTGTACGACCTCGCCGTACATCGAAAGCTCTGCTTCGCTCCCCGTCCGGGTAATGTTGTAACATTTTTGGATCACTCGTTTTTCTCTCCTTCCTCGTCTGTGCTGCTCTCTGCGGCGCTTTCACCCGCGCTGCGATTGGTTTCCCACGTGGTTTTCCATGCGGGAATTGTTCCGCTCTCCGTGCCGCCGAGCGCTTCTCTTGCTTCTTTAAGCGCTTCGTTTTCGACTCTGAGACGGTCTACGTTCCCGGAAAACTCGCTTCCGCCGAGCTTGATGGCTTCCGTTTCTCTGGTGGTGAGTCCTTCCGCAATCATCATCTGACTGGCGGTAACCTCTTTTACCGGGTCAAGCTGTCCCTGGCTGGGGCCAATCCACTCGCTCCCGAGATAGGCTTTTCTCCGAATTGGATCGGCGAAGAACCCCGGTGCGCTGATTCGTCCTCTTGCGACTGCTTCCGTCATGAATATTTCATAGACCGGCCGGCAGAAATCATCCGTCAGCCACTGCCTTCGCATCTTAAAGGCTTTCCATGCCTCCATGAGTTCTCCTCTGGACGCCGTATAATTAGATACAAACGCCTTCATGAGAACGGTTGCCGGAATTTCCAGCGCTGCGCCGACCTGTTGAGCGAGTGCCTTGACGAAGACGTCAAAACCCGTCTGCGGATGGGTGGGCGTTCCGAATTTGATGTCTTCCCCCGGTTCCATGATGTTGATGGTTCCGGGCCCCATCTGGTATTCGTTCCCGCTCGACTCAATGTCTGGTACGGCTCCCGGTTCGGTTGTTTCGTTCCAGGGCATCTCGCTTGACGGTGCGTTGGTTGTGACGAATGCCGTAAAAAAGCTCTGAACGATTGCCGCCTGAATCTCCGCTTCGGTGTACCGGTTAATCTGTAAAAGCGGCTCGATAACGTGCGCGAGATAAGGAACGCCCCGATATTGTCCCGGCCGTTCGGAAGACATGATGTGGAGAATATTCGGAAGCCCCGTTTTGTCCCCCCTCGCCGGGATCCGAACAAACTTCCGGCCTTCGAGCGCCGTGGTGTAATCGACGGGGTAATAGTTGGCGATATAGTAGGCGGTGACCTTTCCTTTTTCGTCTACTTCTACGCCGTCATAGATCCAGTTGCCGTTCTCCGCTCTTCCGGTCGTGATCCCGCCGGGAAAACCTCCGTCCAGCGGCGGGGTTCTTACCCGGTCGGCTTCGATGAGGTGGAGTCTGAGGGTATACGGCTTGAGCTTCGAGGTTTTCTTTTCCCTCTGTACGAGGACGAATACGTCCCCCGAAAGCTGCTGGCTCATGAGAACGAGCGACTGCATTCTGGAAAAGTCGTGAAGCCCCTCCGCGTCACACATTTCTCTGTCCTCGCACCATAATTTCCATTCCGCTTCCGTCTTCTTCTGCCAGGCGTCCGCCTGTTCCGGCGTAAGCCCGAGCGTTTCCCGGTCAATCGAGGATTTGAGTTTAAGCCCGACGCCGACAACGTTTGTGCGGTTGATGTTGATTGCGCTTGCGGCGAGCGGCGCGGACATATACAAGTTTCTGCTTCTTCCTCTGAGGGTGAAGAGATTGTCGTTAATGTCCATAGCCGGTGTACCGGATATACTCGGCATCGCCTTCATGCTTCGCTTTTTGTGGCTGGCGCCCGCTTCTGAATACCCGGTATTCTTTACCGGCATGGCCACACCCTTGACGCCCCCGTTCTGGATGATCGGCGCTGCGTTCCGGCTCTTCACCGTCCGCTTTTTCTTCCTGCTCAATGAATCAACTCCTTCCAATTTTCCCTTACCCAGTTTTGCGTTATCCTAAACTCGGTAGCCGAAAGGCAGCTTTGCTGCGCGGCATTACCAGTCGCGCGGGATGACCGCTACCGCTTTTCTCCGGCTCCCGCCCTCTAAGAGTGCTTCGAGGTTTTCGACCTCGTTTTCAAGCGTTCGGATTTCATTCCCGAGCTTTTCGAGATCGAGCCTTGTTAACTCTCTGGACCCCAAAACATACCGCTGAACATTGCCCGAAAGCAGCTCTGAATATGCCTGATAGGCGGCGTCTAATTGCCCGGTCTTGATTTCAAGCCGCTTTTCAATAACTTCTCTTTTCATGCTTTTCCCCCTCACTCGGTGCTCGCTAGATGATGGTATTCTCGTTCCGGATAACTCTCCGCTTCTTGACGGCGGCCGGTGCCTTGACCGGTTCCGCCTCCCCCGGCGTCAGCTCTGCGACATCCCGCGTAAGTTTGTCCCAGTCCGGGTTTAAGATACTGGCGGCGGCGAGGGCGTAGTTGCGGATGTCGAGCGGTTCGTTTCGCTTGTGCCCGGGAAGTTTCTCCCAGATCCACTTTCCCCCGCTCCCGTTTCGACCTTTTGTTAGGGTCAAATGTTCCGAGAGAAGACCATCAAAATACGTCGCGTCATACCCTCTCCCGTCGTTACTCGGAAAGTGGCAGTACCGCTGTCCCGGCGTCTGAACCCGTATGTTGCCCATGATCTTTGATTTGCCTGCGTCTACGCCGAGGGTGTAAAGCCATACTTCCCCCAGCTTGCTGCCGTTTATCTCGATGACCTGCTTCTTCGGGATCTGGGTGTATGGGTATCCTTCGCCGCCGCGGCCTTTGATCGGGAATACTTTTTTGTGGAATCGCTGGGAGCACTGGTAATATACATCCTTGGTATAGTGGCCGCCCGAATCGATAAGGGTCATGCTGGCGCGGAGTCCTCTCCCGTCCCCAAACTTCCATACCCGATCGATAATTTCGTCCAGAGATTTCCATACCCCGTCGGTATCTTCGACGTCCGGCCGCCCTAAGATTTCACCCTTCTGGATGCCCCACGTTTCACCCCATGCGCCGTGCCCGACTACTTCATATTCGAGTCGGTCATCCTGCGTATCGACCCCGATTGTGAGAAGTAAAACGCCTTCCGGAAGCTCTGCTTCATAGTGCTCGCACCTTGAGAGCATCGCCTCGTTATCCGGTACGTCTCCCCGCTTTTCCCATAAAAGCCCAAAGAGGGTGTTGTAAATAACTTCGAGCTTGTCCGGATCGTCTTTCGCGTCCAGATATTTCTGAACGATCGTGTACCAGCTCGTCCAGGGAGAACAGAAAGCGTTGAGCCAGAAGCTTCGGCATCCCTTCTGGATCGCTTCCGGGTTCTCTGCGACCCATTTCTGCGGCTGCGCTCTCATCTCCCGCTCCTCGTGCGCGGTTCCGCATTTGGGACATACCCAGTAAATGTCTTCCTTGTGTGCGATATAGCTTTTGCTTACCCCATGCGGAACGGTGTCGTAGGTGAATCGGATGTCCTTCCACTGAATGTTGACGAATTCCCCGCAGTCCGGGCATTTGTGGCACCATCGTTCTCTTGTCCCCGTCTCGAAGCTGGCCGCGATCCGGCTGTCTCCGAGTACCGTCGGCGTGGATACTTCGATTGCTTTGCGGTTATAGAAGGTCGTTTGTCTCGCTCTCGCCAGTTCCCACGGGTCTCCCTCTTTACCGGCGCTTCTCGCCCATCGATCCATCTCGTCCCCGATGATATACCGGCAGGGGTTACTCGCCAGAGCCGACGGAGCGTTTGACCCGGTGATCGTGACCATGCCGCCCGGGAATACCTTCTGCAAGACTGTATTGCTTGCGTCTCTTCCTTTGTCGGCCGCGACCTTTTCGCGTAGGACTTTTGATTCTCTTATCATCGGCGCTACGCGGGTTCGAGAAAACTTCTTTCCGTCGTCTACCGTCGGATGAACATAGAGGACTCCGCCCGGATCTTCATGGATGATGTATCCGAGACAGTTGAGTTCAAATTCGCTCTTTCCGGTCTGAGAGGCCGAAACTAGAACGATGTGATCGACCCTTGGGTCAGTGAACGCTTTCATCGGCTCTTCGAGATAGGGCGTGCGCGAGGTTCGCCACGGTCCCGCCTCTGCGCTTGTGCCCGAGGTGAGAACCCGGTATTTTTCCGCCCACTCTGAAACGTTTAGGTTGTCCGGAGGCGCAAAGCCTTTGAGAATTTTATTAAAAAGCGTAATGGTGCGAAGAGAACCGATTACTCCTTCCGTTCCCGTTTCCCGCTCCTTTTTCTGCCGGCGCTTTCTTGCGCCCGCCGCTGTTCCCGGCATATGCGTTCCTCCCTTCCCGTTAAGGCTTTATAACTCCCACTGACCGGATAAAAACTTGTTGATGATATACTGCTGACCCTTCCCCGTGACCTTGACCGTCTTGCTGATGGTGACGTGCCCGTCCGAATGGGTGACCGCCGTTTCCTTGATCTTGAAAAGCCCCATTTCCATAGCCTTCTGAGTCGGCATATTCTTGTCCGTTCCCTCTCGCCGAATCAAAACGCCTTTGTCCCTGAGAAAGCCGAAAAGCCGCTGCTGCCCGATGTTGATTCCGTTCTGCTTTAGGATTTTGGCTAACTCCCCGATGAGTATGGTATTCCCGGACGCCGCTACCGCGTCGGCGAAGAGAACTTTCGGGTGATCCGCTTCCCGTGCGGCTCTGAGCCGTTCTTTTTCTTCCCGCTCTTTTTTTAGATTGGTCGCAAGCCGGATAATAAGATCGGGGTCAAGGACTGCCGCGTCGGCCAGCTTCGGCGTTAAATATCCGCCGTGCTTGCGAATTGCCGGTAAGACTTCGCTTGTGACCCATCTCTTGAACGCTTTTGCGCCCGTAAGCTTTGAACTGAAGACGAGCGCGTATAGCCCCGATTCGTTGATAATGGTCAGGTTTTGCCCGCCTCCAAGGGTGTCGCATTTCGCGACGCCCTTATCTTCTTCGTCAACGTGCTTTGAAAGTGCGTCTCTCGGATTGCTGTACCCTAAAAGTTCCGCAACATCTTTTCCGACGAGCCACGGCTCACCCTCGATCTCGAATCCTCTGACCGTTCCGAAAACTTCACTTTTGAAAATCTGCATCTCGTTTGCCATACTGTTTCCCCTTTTCTTTGTGCTTTTTATCTTCTTCTCCGCTGTGCCCGGAAAGTGCGATCATCTTTTCCCGGACGAGCTTGTCGATAACCCGCCCGGTCTTTTTGCCGTATCCCGCCATATATGCGAGCCGTTCGAGGTTATATGCGGTCTGCGCGGTAACGAGTACCGATACCCGCCTGAGGTTTTTGTCAGCCATTCCGGCCACGCTCCTTTATGCGTTTTCTTCTGCGCTGAGTTTAAGCGTCTCCCGCATAATCTCCGCCATATGATCCCTTACGGAAAATCCGTATCTCTCTGCGACCGTTTCAAGCGCCTTGGCGCTTCTCATGGCTGCCGCCGCCTGAAAGACCGCTTCGTCGTATGCCCCGAGGATGATCTCTTTAGCGCTGGTGATCTTGCTGTCGATTTCTCCCCATACGGGATTCCCCTCCGCGTCCTCTCCGGTGAACATCTGCCCCTTTAAGGCTTTTTCGATTCCCTCCCTGTCCATCTGACAGGCGGCCTTAAAACTGATTCCGCTTGCGTATTTCATCTTTCGTTTTCCTCTTCTTCCTTTCGGCTGCGCATCCGTTCTTCGATTTCCAGCGTATTCGCAATAACCCGTATTTCGTGCATGGCTTTTTTTACGTCCGGGTTTTCCTGCGCCGCTTTCCAAAGCCCCGACGCAATCTCTTTGAGCCGCATGACGCTGCTTGAAATGCCCATGTCCTTTTCCCTTTTTCTTTATCTGACCGCGATGAGAAACGCGATAATCAGCCGCATTACCCACGCCTTGACTGCTTCCTCTGCCTGAATCATGCCAAAGGAAAGAAGATACTGTGCGAAAACGATTCCTCCCGCTACGATAACGGTGAGCAGGTCGGTCACTTTATTCTCCATCGTCTTCTTCGCCTCCTTGAAGCGTCCGGTATCCTTCCCGTTTTCGGACAATCTCCCGATATTTTTCCGGATCGTATTCGTGCTCCGATAGCTGCTGAAGGATTCCGTATACCTCCCGCTTCAGAATATCGGATATTTCAACCGAGCTTTTTTCAGCGCATTCGGTACTGAGCCGCCCAGGCATCGCCATGAGCGCCGCCCGAACGGTGAAGATCAGTTCCGTGACGATCTTCTCTACATCCTCTGACCGATGGAATAGTCCCTCGTATTCTTTGAGTTCAACGGCAGCTTTCTTGGCCTTGGCTTCTTTGTACTTGATTTCCGCTTTGAGCTTGTCTTTTTCAAGATTGCTCTCCTGCTCATCGTGCGGTTTGTTCCCCCTTGCCGCCTCTGCCAGCATCTCGCGGTATTCCCGTACAACGTCCGGCATTCGATAGACGCCTTTCTTCCCCGTCTCGGCGTCCGCCTTGTGAATCCGTCCGGCCTGTGTGCGAATCTGAATCTGCCGTTCGGTTACGCCTAAAAGCTTGGCTAAGTCCTTGGTTTTGATAAGCCCCGTCAGGCCGTCGATCGTAATGAGTTTATCTTCTCCTGCGCTCATGTCGGATTCACCTCCCATCTGATAAATTTTGTAAAATGCTGTAAAATCCTCTTGACTTTTCTTTCCCGCTCTGGTATTATTAAGCCATAGAGGTTAACCCTCTTGCGTTCGGTAACGAATGCGTCTTGCCCTTTTTGTGAGTGGCATGTGGATTGAAACGAAATTGCATCCGTCTGTGATGCTGCGTCTATCTCGGACGCTGTACCCGTGTGGCACGATGAAAACGCTTCGGATTTTTCCGGGGCGTTTTTATTTTTATCCGGCGTCTGGATTGGCTTTTGCGATGACTTTTAATATCCCTTCGTCCGAGAAGATGACCGTCTGTCTCGCGCCGTCCTCGAACTGAACCCCGGCGTCAAACCGGTATTCCCCCCTCTGAGCGAAAGTGCGGAAAGGGTAAACGCTCCTGTTACGCTTACAAGATCAATTCCCTCCTGCGCCGTGAAAAGCCCTGTACCGCCGGTTACTCCGATCGGCTCCGGCGCGACGGTGAAGAAATATGCCTCGCCTTCCTGAAGCGGAATATATTCTTTCTCATTCTCTTCATCGGTGAACGGTAGCTTGAATGAAAGCCTTCTCCCCGTTACCCCCTTGATTACTTTGTACACACTGCTTCACCTCTGTAAATAACGATCATCGAATCGAACGGTGCTGGATCTTTTGCGTTCCCGTCCTCGTCCGTGTATTTAAGCCGGCCCTTGATAAACCTCAGTTCTGCTTTCCCGTATACATAATCATGAAACCATCGGGTGCTGGTTCTGGCTGGAACGACAGCAACGACCGTCACGCCCCCCAGATTTTCGGAAAACGCTTTTTTCATCCAAAGCCCGATCTCTTTCCCGTATGGGGGATTTAAGAAGACCGTTTCCCCTCCCCATGAATGGGAAAGCCCGTCTGTTTCTTCGGTGTAATATCTGGGGCACTTATGATTTTTGTCTGAAGCGGCCGCGTCAAGGGTAAAGTGAAACTCTTCGTTCAGAT
>ERZ1026868.767-NODE-767-length-18521-cov-4.725171_pt1 | contig 18521 bp, 34 predicted proteins | sample MGYA00380164_ERZ1026868 | MGnify/ENA primary metagenome ERZ1026868 (study PRJEB33269, sample SAMEA4719800) | human gut metagenome | biome: human-associated habitat; feature: organic feature; material: feces | place: Cameroon | collected 2013-10 ... | reverse complement strand
GCCCAGCTGTCGCCGGTGGTGTCCCGCTTGGGCAGCTCCCCGTTGGCCAGGGCATCCATGGCAGACCGGTCTCCCTTGCCGGAAAGCAGCGTTGCCCCCTGCTTCCGCAGCTCCAGCAGCTGGTTTTCCTCCGCCTTTGCAGCGTCATACAGGGCTTGGGCTTTCTCCATGTCGTTGTTGGCCTGGGCTTGCTTGATGGCGGAGGCGTACTGCTCCCCCAGCAGCTTTCTCTGCCGCTCGATCTCGTAGTCGGCGTTGGCCTGCTTGCCTTCCAGGGCGTTCATGTCCGTTCTGCGCTGCCCCCATTGGGAAAGCGCCGCCTGTTGTCCCGCCCCTTGGCTCATCGTCCGTGCCTGGAAGTTCTTCCCCATCTGGTTTGCCTCCACCCTGGTTCTGGCCAGGTGGGTCTGGGTCTGCTGCTGCACCTGCTGCTTTGCGCTGTCCAGGGCGGCGTTGTTCTGTGCCAGATTCCCGGTCAGCATGTCCTTCTGCGCCGTGCCGGAATCCCCGTAAAGCTTGTTGATGTATTTGTCCTCATTCAGGGCAGAGGTCGCCGCCGTATCCTTGATTGTGGGCATAGTCCCGCCTCCTTAAAACGTTCCGTAGGGAAGCGGAATCGGCTCAAAGGAGCCGTCCGCGTTGTTCCGCATGTCGTTCAGTGCCTCCCGGTACTGGTTCATAAACCAGGCCGATAGGGTGTCATTCTCCGCGCTTAATAGCTCCGCCGCCAGGTAGGGCGGCAGCAGCGACATGGCCAGCCCATCGTCCAGCCGGATAGCCTGGGTAAAATTCGGGTTCTTGAAATTCAGGTTGCTCAGCAGCGGAATGTCGTCCTCGTCCTCTTCTTCCAGCCGGGAATACTTGGCGATTCTCGGAATCACCGTGTTCAGAATGGAGATCGTCCGGTACTTGTATTCCCCGGTGTCCACCGTCATTGTGGAGCCGTCCGTCTCCCGCTGCTCGTCCATCAGATGAATTGCCATGTCAAACACTTCTTGCACCGTTACCATAGGCTTTCCTCCTTACTTTGCCATGGAAGCGTACCGGATTTGCTGGTCAAAGCCCAGCACCGTTCCCACCGCTCCCGGTTCCGTGATCTTGATAATGACCTTGTAGTAGATGAATTTCTTCACCTTCAGCCGCACCCGGTGAATGCTCGGCCGGTTGTTCGTTGCGAACGTCCATGTCCGGAAGTTCATGTTCAGCCAGTCGAAAACGGAGATTTCCGTTTCCTTGTCCAGGTAGTCCCCCCGCCGGTCGGTTTCGGCAGTCACCGTCACCTTTGTGCTGGCCTGGGGCAGGATGGAGAAGTACAGATAGCTGCTGTATTTCCGCCGGAAGTCCGCCCCGAAGCTCATGTTTCCGGATACCCAGATTGCCGGGATCGCCGCCGAGCCTTCTTTCGGAAGTGCGTCCACATGGGCGTACCGGCTTAGAGTGAAGGCCTCCGTGTCCGTGAAGAATACCAGCTTCTTTCCGAAGCTCACGCACCGTGTCACATTCCGGAAAACCTCGCCCCGGTATAGCATCCACAGGCCGCCGTCCTTCCCCAGCTCATACCGGTTTACCGCCACCGTGCCCTGACTGTCGTTCAGGAAGACGTAGTAGGTCTTTTCCACGCCGTCATCGAAAGTCACTGCCTTTCTCAGGTCAGCGTCCTGCAAGGTTCGGCCGATGGCATCCGATACCAGCACCGCGTACCGCTCATCTCTGGCAAAGCTGGCCTTCAGCCGCCACTCATACACCCCGCCCTTGTTCAGCGTCCGGGGGTAGTTGTTCACCGTCTGCACCTGTCCCACAGCGTCGCAGCCGAAGGTGTCGTTCACCGAGCGCAGGTAAAAGCCCGCCGTGGTGGTTCCGTCCGTCAGCGTCACCGGCTCGTAGGAAATGCAGAAGGTCTCGTCCTGCTTGAAAACCATGAGCTTGGAGTAGTGCCGCCGCAGCCCCGTAATTTCCGAAGCGGAAATATCCACGCTTACCTCGTTCAGAGCCGGGAAGTACATGGCGGTGGTCTCTCCGTTCAGGGTGGGGCTGGTGTAGTAGCATAGGTTCGTTCCGTTCCCGGCGGCGAAAAGTCTGGTGTCTGTGGAGCCGTTGTAGCTTTCATGCAGGCGGCAGCGGATGATCTGCATTCTCGCCGTTTCCGCCGATGCGGGGTCAATGCCGTAGGTGATCTCTACGTTCCCCACACCCTTGATCGGTGCGGACGTGAAGGTAAAGGTCTGGCTCTCCGGGTCGAAGCTGCCCATGATGCTTGGCACATGGCTCTGCCCGTCCACGCCGATGAGCGTTACCTCCGCCGCCTCCGGAGGAAGTATAAATTTTGTGCTCTGCCCGTCCGCGCTGTAGGTGATTTTCCGGTACCGGGACAGAAGGTTGATCCGCTCCATGCTGGTTCCGCCGCCCGCCGGGGAGGCTCCCGCAAGCACCGTGGGAATGTAGGCCTCCGCTTCCGTGAATTTTTTTCCGCCGTATACCAGGCACTTTCCGGCGCTGAAAATGTAGATGTCCCCGCCGAAGTCGAAGATGCTCACATGGCTGTTTTCTTTCGCTGTGAGCCCCAGTGCGCCGCTCTGCGCCCTTTTTACCGTATTCCCGGATACATCCTCTTCGATGCAAGTTATCCGGTCTGTGCCCCCCTGTAAGTCGCACACAATAAGAAGGTTCTTCCCACCCACGGAACCAGACCAAACCCCCAGGATGTCCCCGAAGCTGTCGAAGCGCACCGCCCCAGGCCGAAGCCGCAGGTTGTAGTCGTCCGTGATGTAAAAGTTTTCCATTTTGCTTGCCGTGCCCATTTCCAGCTCCGTGTCTCCGTCCCCGCTTTCCCGCAGACCCAGAAACCGGTCAACCGTAAACATTCTCATGTCCGAGCTCATTGTCTTCCTCCTCCCGGTAGTCGTAGATGTAGATTTCCGCCCGTGGGTTCTCCTTGTCGTATAGCACCCGGCTTCCGTCCCGGCTCCGGATGATCTTTCGGTCGTCATCCTGGAGAATGCCCTCCTTCACCAGAATATCGTCCAGTGCTTCGTATAGGTTCAGGTCGTCCTTCCTGTGCCAGGTTCCGGTGTAGAGCCGGTATACCAGCCGCACCTGACCGGCAATGGGGCTTTCCGGCTTTGGGTGTAGATACTGCGCCGCCTGAAAGGCGTATTCTGTGGTAGTCTTTCCGTTTTTCACAAACTGCCGGGCGTACTTTCCGCACACCGGGCATCGCTTCCCGCACCCCACAATCCGGTGACTGTTTTTCTTTGTCCGTGGGTCAAGCGGAATGACGTATTTCTGCAAAAGCAAACCCTGTTTCCCCCTTTGTATCAAAAAAGAGCCAGTGCTGCCCATAGGCAAGCACCGGCTCTAAGCTCTCGCTTTTGGCTTATTGTAGCAAACAAATTCCCGGAAATCTAGGAATGATCCGAACTTTCTTTTCGCTTAACATTTCGTTTCCGGGTCTCCCGCCGCACCGTGCACCCGATCCCCGGCTCGCATGGCCTTCGCTTGCCGGTTATCAGGTAATAGTCGCACGTTGCGCTCTGCTCGTAGCAGCCTTCCAGGTAGATACACCCATTGCACGGGTGCTTTGGCAAATTTCGCTTCATGCCGCCACCTCAGAATGGGAGCTTCTCGTCGTCGCCTTCCAGCAAGGCGAAATTGTTTTCCGGCTCCGGGGGCTGACATGGATACTGGCTCTGCGCCGGATTCCCGCCGCTCTGGCCGCCGGTGTCCTGCTTGCTCCCGCAGAAATAGCAGTGATCCGCCACCACCTCCGCCGCCGTCCGCTTGTTGCCGTCCTTGTCCGTGTAGCTCCGAATCTGGAGCCGCCCGGACACGACGATCAGCTTTCCCTTGGTAAAGTACCTGGAAACGAACTCTCCCGTCTGCCGCCAGGCCACGCAGTTGATGAAGTCCGCTTCCTTCTTCTGTCCGTCACCGGAAAAGTCCCGGTCAACCGCCACGCAGAAGCTAGCCACGGCAATGCCGTTCCCCGTCCGCCGCAGCTCCGGGTCTCGCACCAGCCGCCCCATAATCACAATATGGTTTAACATCCGCTCACTCCTTACAAATTTTCCCGTCCCTGTAAATCTTGTGCCCACCGGCTCGGAGGAGCTTTCGCTCCTCCTGCCCTGGGAAGGTTGCCTGACATCCGTAGGCTACCCGCACACCGTCCCGCTTCACTTCCCAATATGGCTTATCCGCCATTGCTCACCGCCGCCCTTTCCGCCGCTTTCCTGTCCCGGTATCGCTGGGCGGCCTGTCTGTCGCAGAATGTCCTCTGGCAATCAAAGCTGCAATAGACTTTCCGTTTGGTCGTACTGTCGTAAAACACTTTCCCACAGTTGGGACAGATTTTCGGAATGCCCTGTGGGACTTCCACGCCTTCCGCATCTATCCGAATTGGCGGGTGGTATCCGTGCATTGCCATGTACTTTCCGTAGCTCATCCCGTCCTCCTGGGCGGCTATGGAGCACATGGTGAGATAGTCCGGCTTCTTGCTCTTCTTCATGATTTCCTCCAATCGCTGATTCTTACAATATCGGCAATGTAATTTGCCTCGTTCCGGGAAAGCAGACACTTGCCCATCAGAAGCTTGATAAAGCGTTTACGTTTCATGCTCTGGCTCCTTCCGTTTTTTTCGCTTTTCTGCGATCCGCTTTTTCTCTGCTTCTTTCAGGGCACCGAACACCATGACGTAGATGTCCATTGTGTAGTCGGTGCTTACCGGGATCAGCGGGGCGATAAAGTGCCAACAGTCCATGTAGGTGATATCGTTGTTCATTTTTCGCCCTCCCGTGTTCTCCCGTAACTGCAAAAGTCGCTTTCTAAACGCCCTTCGCTGCAAACCTTACACCCGCCATACCGTTCCAATGGGTCGCCGGCATTGCGGGCGAATTTGCGCCCATACAGTTCCCAGAACTTGCATTCTCGGCAGCAGATTATGGGAGTGATACTTACACGATTCTTTTGGTAGGCGGTTCTGAATCGTCTCATCGTCGCCCTGTAAAAATCGTGTACTTCCTGATGCTTGCAGTCTTTGTAATGCTCGTTATACACTCGGTCGATCTCTTTATTCAGCGAGTTAAGCTCAAACAGAACCATTTTCCAGTTCCTCCTTCGGCGCCTCTTTCCGTTCATTCCAACGTTCTATCACTGTTTCTTCGGTTTTAGCACCAACAAAGCTCAACGCCGCACCGCAGAAAAGTTGATTTGTACAGACTACCATCGGAATTTCAAAGAGCGGTCTGCTTATCATTTCCACAGGGCTTCCGCAGAACGGACAGCGTTCTAGATTTTTATGATTCATCTCAGATATTCCTCCTTCGGCGGTTCGGGCAGCGGCATCCAGTGGGTGATTTCAATATTGTCATCCACCTGATCCGTTTCGTTCGTGCCGTACTCAGCAAGCAAATCTTCACAAACACACGACCACCAATACCACTTTTCCCTGTAATAGACAGCAGTCGCTTTTTGCGGAACGTCCTTAATTTCCTGGTGATACGGCTCTGGTCTGTGATTTACCCAAACCACATTTACAGGCTCAAGTTCCTCCGGCGGTCTCTTACTACACGGAATCCACTTTGTCCGCTCCAACGCCTCCATTCCCATCCGGCAGGCTTCGTTCACCTCGTCCATGCCGTCGTAATGCTCCCGGTGTTCCGGGTTCAGAATTTCAATCGCTCGGTCAATCGTCATCGTCCTTATCCTCCTTATCCTCCAACAGTGCTTTGTTCATGTTTCACCTCGATTTCTATCGTTGTTACCATTTCCGTGACCTCACGAAAATGGTCTATCCCCACTGTTCCGCCATTGCGGCAGCTATTCCAGGGAATGTCTTAGAACGATCCTTTTGTGACCTTTTTCCGCTTTTTGCCCAGGTATCATCCTTCTTAGTCTTCCGGTGATCTGACGAATTGACCCATTTTCTGGTAGGGACAACAATGTCCGTTGCAAATAGCGGCGGCAAATTTTTCAGCCAGAGGCAAGTCATTTTCAGGTACTCGTCCCCAAACATCCAAGGGTGGATGATCTGGCTATATTGGGGCAAACCAAAGATTTTCAGCGGGACAGGGTTTTCTACCGCAATTCGAGGGACATCGGCGTTCAGAAAAGCGCAGAAAAATTCAGCTGCTTCCAGTCCCTTATTGTACCGTTCCGTTTGGATTTCCCCATTAACTCGCAGTCGGTTCCCCCCGGCTTTGCTAAGGTATGTACACGGCGGATGTGCTATCAGCAAATCCCACTTCCCTATATCATGCGTCTGTCCGTCCATGGTGACGATTGTGCCGCCCTTGATGGCTTCCAGGGCATCCCCTAAGATATGCCATTCAGGGTGGCCACCGCTGGGTTCCTGAATATCGCAGGAATACGCTTCATGCCCCTTTGCCCGGAACGCCTTGCAGACGGTTTGTGATTCCTCGCAGGCTACAAGCACTCGCATTTTTAGTCGCAGCCTCCGTCACGCTTCGCAAACTCTACGTTAATCTTCGGAACCCATGTATCTTTCAGCGCACTTTCAACACCCGTAAAAAAGCTATCAACAAATTTTGTGTAATTAACTTTTTTGGCCAACTCCGTTCTGATTGCCTGGGTAATTTCCGGTTTTCGTTCGTTTACAAGTGCCTGTAATTCCTCACGAGTGATTTCCTCAATCGCTTGCCTCACATGGAACTCCAACAATGTATATTTATTATCACTGGAATAGCTGGAAACTTTCCCGTTTTTATCAACTTTCGTAGACAAAACCATTTTTACGATCTGGCTCACGATTTCGTTTTTCCCGTTTAAGGATTCCGAAATTCCCATCATAACGGTTTGCTTTACCGCTTCCGCCAAATAATCCTGATCGATGTTCAAATCCAATCCTACAATATTCGCCATTTTAATTCCATTTCCTTTCTTCGTTTACGGTTCTTCTGCCCGTATTGTCGGGTCTTTCCACAACTTTTTCCGCAAAATCTCATAGTGTTTTTCAGGGGAAGGCGGGCTCTCCTGCCCTTCTAGCCATTTTCCCATCTGGATAATGGCAAACGCCACGTTCATTTCGCCAAAATCCGAAATCAAAGTCTCATATTCTCTTTGGGTCAGATAGACGTTTTGCCTCGTCCCGCGAGGCAGTCCGTGGGTTGCTGTCCGCCCTATACTACCTCCCTGGTCTATCCCGTTAGTATCACCTCGGATAGAAGTTGAATTTGGTAATGTTTGGTTAGGTAAGGTAAGGTTAGGTAAGGTAGGTGCGTTACTTGGCGTGTCAGTAACGTTACCGTAACCGTTACACGGCGTTACATCTTCATCCGGTTCTTCCGGTTCGTGCGTTACACCGGGTGAACCGTCAGGCGTTACACCTGTGTTCTTTTTCCGTTCCCTGTAACGCTTGACACGCTCGGCGGTGTTCGCCTTTTGCCTGTCTGCGGCATCCTGCAAAAGGGAAGCGTATTCGTTCCAGTCATGCAGGTGTCGGTCTTCATCCAGCCACCGTGTTTTTATCAGAGCCGCCACGAATGCGGACGGCTTCTTTTTATACTCAGCAGCTTCCGCTATGGCTCTGTCGGAGCATTTGCTTAAATCGCCGTCTGTGGCGTTCTGCGCCGCCCAGAGCCAGAGGGAAACCATCATACCGGCTGCTATGGCGTTCGGGTTTGCGTCAGCAGACCGTATGTTCAGCTCATCCGCAAGGTTGGTTGTCTTCGGGTGGTGTATCAGGTTGCTGTAAATCTGTATCCAGGGAATCATCTTCCGAACCTCCCTCCGGCTTGGCTTCTTTGTGCTGGTGTAAAAATACAATCTTGCTTCTGTATGGGTCTGCGTTTTCCCTGAGCCAGTCCATGGCGGCTTCCATGCTCATGTGAGACGCTTTCACTCGTTCCTCATAGGAGAACACCCCTTGTTCCGTTTTTGCCGCCACACGCCGCTCCATGTCCTCCTGGGTGTAGTTAGCCTCTATCATGTAAAGGTCAAGCCCCGGTGCGGCAATGGGAATGTGGTGGGTGTCCGTGGCGTACATGGCCGTCCCCGGTTCCTCCCCGCCGCTTACGTTTACGATCCACCCAACGTTGGGCACATCGTGAAGCAGATGGAAAGAGGACATTGTAATGTCCGTCCCGGTCAGAAAATCGTGGGTCTTCCCCGGCTCATCCTCCGGCCGCACCAGCAGAATCTTGTCCAGCGGAACCCTGGCCTGGGTCACAAGCGGGGTTATCAGGTTCGCCGCACACACGAACCGCAGAAGCGGCCTTGTCTGGTTCAGCTTTCGGATGGTCTTGATGTTGAAGTGATCTCCGTGAATGTGGGTCAGAAATACAAGCCGGATTTGGTTTGCGTATGGCTTCAGCCGCTTCCAGGAAATGCCGCAATCGAACAGGAGGAAGCCGTTCAAAAGAACGGCGTTCCCTTCCTTCCCGGAGCTGGAAATGATCTCACAGTTCATCCATGTTCACCTGCTTGCCGGTCTTTTTCTTGGGGGACGGAGCCGGGCTGTCCTCCGGTGTCGCCGGTTCCTCCGGCGTGTCCTCCGCCACCTTCGGCAGCTTGAAGTAGTCCTCCCGCTTGGCGGCTCCCTCCCGGAGGGCGTTGTAGATGCCAGCCAATGTCTGGCCGTCCATTGCCGTAAACACATTCAGCGGGTATCCGAAATACTGCTCGATGGACGAAAGCGGAACAGAGTAGTATTTCTGGAAGCGGTCGGTCAGCTCCCGCAGCCGGTCAATGAGGGGCTGCTGCTCACCGCTCTGAAGCGTCCTGTTGCACCGCTCCACCGCAGCGTCAACCACGTCACCGGGGATGATATTCAGGATGCAGGCTCGTTTCCGCCGTGCGCCCTGGTTGGCTACCAGCTCGTAAATGTCTCTGGGGTCGGTCAGTACCTTCATGCCGTTCTTGGTGGAAATCTGGTGCTTGACCGTGAAGATTTTGCATTCTCGTGTGTTGGTCTCGATGTCCCAGCAGTAGGCCATGCAGGTGGATTCTCCCTCCTGCTGGGAAAGTTCCACCACGCCGCTCTGGATGTTGCCCCAGCTCTGGGCGATTGCCTCTGCTAGCCGGATAGAAGGCCCCGTCACATTTGTGCCGCCCTTGGGGTAGGAGTAGGTCGCCTTTGCGGCAAGCCCCTTCCGTTCGCAGGCTCTCATGATCCGGGACATTGCGGCGTTCTCATCCCGGGGGAATCGCTTTGCCATGAAGACCGCCGCCTGTACCTCCTGGGCTTCCCTGGTGGAAAGCATGCTGCTTGTGGGGGCGGAAGCGGATGCCGCCGCCATTTCCTGTGCCTGGTAAAGGCTCATTTCGTTACTCATTGTCGTCTTCCTCCTTGATGTTTTCTAGTGTAATGCCAAGGGATAGTGCGTAGGCCTTCATGGCCTTCAGAGCGGCCAGAGTGCCCGTTGCCCGGAATGCGGTGGTGTAGGTCTCTTCCTTGGGTTTCAGCTCAGGAGCGGCCTGTAGGAGTTTCGCCACGGCCTCCTGCTTTTTCTGCTCGAAGTCCTTTTGCTGGCTGACATAGGCCTTTGCCGCCGCCTGTTCCTGCTTCCGCCTCGAGACCGTCAGCACCGCCTCGGAAAGCACCGGATATTTCCGGTATTCCGCCATGACCTCTTCGGCGTTCTCCATGCCCACGATGGTGTCCATGTCCTGCCGGACGGCGGCAATGCACTGGTCGATCTGCTCCATGACCTTAGTCAGGTCTTTCTTTCTGGCCATTGCCATATCCACCACGATCCCGCACCGGGAGAAGGAAATGAAGTCAATGCCATTTGCCTGACAGGCTTCCGTGAAGTAGGCTTTCAGCGTTTCCGTGCAGGTAGCTTTCAGTTCGTCCTGGTAGCCATCGATCCACCGCTTGAGCTTCTGATCTGCCGCCGTGTAAGGGGTCTTGATGTAGTCGTTGTATTTCTTCTCGGCGGCCTCGTAGGGAGCCATGACCATTTTCTTTGCGGTCTTTCGCTCCTGTTCCAGCCGGTCAAACTCCTTGGCAAGGTCTGCCCGGATGCCTTTCAGGTATTTCAGGCTCTCGTCGTTCACCGGAAGGCTGTCCATATCTGCCGTCAGGGTTTCGATGCTTTTCCAGAAATTTGACAGGTTCTCGGAGATCACCGGCGGTTGGGTGCAGACAATAGCGGGCAGCTCTGTTTCCTGACAGTCGCATTTCTCGCCGGGGTCTAACGCCGCCCCGCAGTCGGGGCACTGATTCAGATAGCTCATGTGGCATCCTCTTCAATTGGCTCTCGGTCAATTGCCAAACCACCCTTATATGGGTAAGCCCGGTATGTTTTCCCCTCGGCCAGGTAGTCAGAAAGAACTTTGCAGCATACCCTTCTGTAATTGTATTCCTTACCTACTCTCCATCTTCTGCCATATTCGAGTGGGGGGGAAAACAAAATGTGTTTATCGCTGACCATGATTGAAACACGTTCAAGTGTTTCAATCAGTTTAGATGCCGGTTCATTAAAGTAAGCATAGTATGAATTGTAATGTTTACTGAATATAACTGCCGGGTACGGCTCTCTACCCCGCATGCTTCCGTCTATGCACCGGAATTCCTCGCTCTCGTCAATTTCGATTTCTTTCATCAGATTTCCGCCTCCTCATTAAAAATTGTCATGCTCTCGATGCACCGAGGGCAATAGTAGCCATTCCGTTCGCCTTCCTCGATGCACAGCACCATAGGCTCGTCAATCGGTCGCCCGCACCGGGCGCAATGGGGGAGCCGTGCCATGTACTTATCCCAGGTGGATTCCCGCCGCTCTGCCTCCATGTAAGGGGCGTTAATTTCCATCGATTTCACCCCATTCCAGCTTTTCCTGCGCCGCCCGTGCAATCCGGGCAAAGAACACATAATTCGGAGCCTTTTCCCGCCATGCCGAGAAAGTTCCGTGCAGATAGCCGTCCAGAACCCTTTGGTTGCTGTTCTGGAAAGCGTACCGGATGCAGCTCCGGATTCTCCGCTCTACCGTCTGTGGGGTGCAGTTGTACTTGACGGCTAGCGTCTTGTAATAGTGGTGGCGTTCCCCGTCCATCCAGGCAAGGATAGCGTCTTCCAGCATGGGAAATCCCAGCAGGTGCTCTCCTGCGCTGATGTCCAGCAGAATGTTGGTGATTGCCTTTCTTGCTTTCTTTTCTCCCATTTCGTTCATGGTTTATTCCTCGCTTTCATTTTCAATAGGGAAATACAGCCGGAAAATGTACGACGCCGGGAACACCCCGCCGCCCAGGCAGAAGGTAGCCGCCGCCCACACCGGGAAGGGGCTGAATGCGGCGAAGCACAGGGTTGCCATGCACACCAGAATGTACCGCTTGATGGCCTCCGAGGCCTTGTAATCCCGCTCCATGTCCTCCCGTGCGGCCTTGTCAGCCGCCACCCGCTCGGCGATCAGCTCTTCCCGGCTGATTGCCTGGGCAGCTCTCACCGCCCTGTGGGCGTTGATTCCGGAGATCATTTCCGCTTCGTAGGCATCCAGTGCCCGGTCTGCCGCCTGAGCGGCCTTTTCCTTCTGGTGGTACTCCACATTTCGCTTGAAAATATCCTGCTCGATTTTGCTCATCTTATCTTTCCTTTCCCACCGGCTTCACATCCCGGTCGGATACAGACTGCATTAGGCCGGTTTTGAGGCTGACATACTTGGAAACACCAGGAATGCCAGAATCCATCACTCTATAAACCGTTTCGCCAATCGGGAAAACGTGTATAGGTAGATGGCAGTCACCGGTAACAATAAACAAGCGTGTCTTTTCCCAGGGTTCCTCCTTTTTGGGTTCTTCCTTCTTCTTGGGCTTCTCCTTCTTGGCGAACAGACGGTTGACGGCCACCTTTGCCCCCTCGCCCCGGTCGAAGGTGTCACTGGGACTGCACCGGGCTTCCGCCGTCTTCACTTCCCGCCCGTCCTTTATCAGCGCAGCTCTGGTCGTGTTCCCGTCAAACTGGATTTCCACGATGAGGGAACTCCGGTCAGGATTGGCCAGGCCAGCGATCATATCATCCCACCAGTACCAGCCGAAAGGAGCCTCGCTCTTCTGATCCTCTTCCATTTTGTAGCCGATGTGCTTTCGGGTGGCCAAGTCACTCTCGTCGCTTCGGATCGTCATCACCCGACCGAGCCACTTGTCCATCCGGGGGTTCCAATTCTTGGCGGGTCGCTCGCTTACGATCCGCACCTTGTCCCCAACTTTGTACTTTGCCATATTGCATTCTCCTTTCATGCCTTCTCTTCCAGCCACTTGTCAAAGTCGGCCTTCATGATGATGAACGTTCTTCTTCCGGTCTTGCCGGTTCTGATCTCCTGCCCGAAGGGAAAGACCCTCTGGCTGATTCCGTCAGCCAGGGTCTTTTTCGACATGGAGATTCCGTGTCGGCGCAGCTCTTGAACCACGTCCTCAAGCGTCATTCTCATTGTCCTTGCCTCCTTCCTCGCTGCTTTCCCGAACGCTCAGGCCGTGCTTGAAGCCGTCCAGGAATGCCTTTGCCCGCTCGTTGCCCTCAATGGCACGGGTCAGGTCTTCCACCTGCTTAGTGATTTCTTCTGACATTTCATGTCACCTCCGAAACGATAAATAAAGATAAATGTATTTGCGTCACGCGGATTTGCGCACAAACGTTTCGGTTGCAATCGAAACGGGATTGTGCTAGATTGGGTTTGTCACACCTTACCAGCTGGAAGTGACAATCAACGGGGAAAGGGGGTGGGGCGCTATGACAGGGATCGCGGGTTCGCTTGCTGAATCTTTCGTTACAGCCCTCATGCCGTTTCACCGTACCTCCGTCTAGGGCTATGGCTACCAGTCCATAGCCGGATAACGATACAGCACAGCGGTGGTGCAGGAATCCGAAATGTGCTGCCCGGACGGGAAAGCCTGGTTGGACAGGTCTCGACCCCGGCCTACCAGAGCCGGGCTTGGTTGTCGGGCCATCCGGGAGAGGTTCTAAATCCTGCGGGAGTCCGCCCGTGTCCAACCACGGGCGCTCTTCCTCATTTGTGCGCAAATCCGCGTGACGCGGGAAACTACTCGTGCTCGATAGCAATGTGGTTATCCAGAAGCCCCCGGATCACCGTCAATCCATTGGCACAGGCCTTGAGAAATGCTTCCTGGTCAAGCTCTGCGTAGTATTGGATTCGGCTCAGAGCGTCTTCCAGCATTCCCTTCTGCGTGAGCCAGCCCAGATCGTGCAGAATCCATGTGGAAAAATCCAACGCCTCCAGGTCAATCTCTTCAACCGTGCTCTTTTCCATCGTCGGATGGAATAACTTTTTGTCCATTAACTTTACCTCCATCTAAAATTTTGAAAGGATTGATTCTCATGGATTCTTACACACCGGAACAGTACGCCATGATGGAGCGGCTGGAATCCGGCCTTTTGTACCAGGATTTGAATGATAGGGAACAAGAAATTGTTCGCTATCTGGATGATGTTTACCTGGCTCAGCCCAGAGCCTATATTAAAGACGGTTACTATGAGCTGAGCCAGGAAGGCTGCCGGGTGCTGGGTGCCCACCGTCAGGAACTATTCCACGCTCAGGAAGAGGAACGCCGCCAGCAGGAGCAGCTCGAGGAAAGCCGCCTTGCCGCTGACCGCAAGGCGAGGGATGAGGCCGCCCAGCGTGAAGAGGATAAGAAGTTTCAAACTCGCCTTGCGTTTTTCTCTGCGACTTATTCTCAGCTTCTCGCTTTCCTCTCGGGTGCTCTGCTCACCAACCTTGACCGGCTCATTCCGTTGCTCATCCGGATCATAAAAAGCATTGTCCATTAACTTCACCTCCATTTTTTAATTTGATTTGAAAGGAAAACGCTATGGAAAATATGTACCCCGTGAAACAGTATCCTGTAAGAATTTTCTGCCCCATCAGCAATACAGAGGAATTCGTGTTTTTCCAGGAAGTCAAAACGGAAACCGGATACGGCGCAAAATTCAATGGGTGTGACCACCAGTACAGCAATTGCCCGGAATGTGCGGCCTGTAAAAAGGCCGCATATGAGAAACTGATTTCCGGCTCTGACTAATCTGTTTTTTGCTCTGCCTTGACCTTTTCCTCCACGCACGCCAGAGCGTACTCAAGCCCACGTTTCCAGCAATCCAGTTCTGGGTGCTCAAACATGGTCATTCGTTCGTGGTAACTGATAAGCCCTCGCAGAACGAACCTTGACCATTCCGCTTGCGTTGCGGGTTTCAGCTTTTCCCACTGCTCTTTGGTTAACTCAAGTTCCATTAACTTCACCTCATTTCTGAAAGGAGATTCTTATGAAAAAACTATGGGAACTTGCAAAAAAACTATCGGTTATCGCCTTTTTTGCCTTCTTGATATGGTTCCTTTACAAGACGGCCATTAACGAGGGCAAGGGCTTTTTCATTATGGTGTTCGGTTTAACCTGCCTGTATCTGGTTTTTGACATTTTGGGAGCCGCTTACAGTGCTCTAAATGAGGAGCACTACGAGAGTGCCATCGGAAGCCTGTTGGAAAATAAAAATGTGGTCATGAGCCCATGGTTTCATGCGGCATTTGCCGCCGTGTTTGTCCTTGGAATAATTTCCATTTTTGTGGTTTCCGGAAGGCAAGCCAACACCGCCTATGACAACGGGCATGACGCTGGGTACAGTGCCGGATATGAAGATGGGAAAGATATGCAGTATGAGACTGATTACGAGGAAATGCTGTGGCACGGAAAATCAGTGGACGACATTGTGGGGGATGTGTATGCCGCATACGGTATTACACCTTGCGAAGCCGCAAATATCGTTGATACCTACATATCCGAACCAGGGCATGACGGTATTACCAAAAAGCAATATGAACTCGCTCGTGATGCGTTGTGCATGACCGGCTGGGAAATTGAAGAGTAATTGGATTGTGAATCTATATTAACACTATATTTTTAGATTGTCAATCATTATTTTTATAATTTTGCAAATAAAATAGGTTGACAATCTAAAAGCAAAGTTGTATAATAGTGGTAGTTCAACAAGAGGGGGTGAAACCAATTAAAGAAAGACTGTTTGAATTAAGGAAGAACGTCCTTAATATGTCGAGAGCAAAATTTGGCGAACCTATCGGCATGACTGACAGCGAAATCAAAAATGTTGAAACCGGTGCTACACAGCTGAAAGAAAACAAGATTCCGCTGATTTGCAATGCCTATAATGTCAACGAGCAGTGGCTCCGGACAGGTCAGGGGAATATGTTCCTTCCCAAGACACGGGCGCAGGAGATCGGCGAGATCGTCCGAAACGCCGCCACCCGTGACCCGGAGGAATCCGTGAAGTTCTTCACCGAACTGCTGGGCGATATGACGGATGCGGAAATCGCCATCATGTATGAGGTATTCCGGCGGCACTTCCCAAAATAATTAGGAAGATGCGCAAATATGCTAACTTGTTAGATATATATTAACACTCATCAAGCTATCTGTCAACATATAAATGGTTAAATATGTAAACAAGTTAGCCTCACGCAGTTCTAAGGAGGTGATGTCTTGAGCGAACTGTCAGAAAGAATATCGGAAATCAGAAAGCACGCAGGGCTTTCACAAGGTGCGTTCGGAGATAGAATAAATCTTTCCCGGAATTTTGTATGGATGTTGGAAAACGGGAAGCGTTTACCGAGCGACAGAACGATTGCCGATATCTGCCGGGAGTTCAATGTGAACGAGCAGTGGCTCCGGACAGGTCAGGGGGATATGTTATCCCAGGAAAGCAGAGATCAAGAGCTTGAACGTGTTCTAAAATCTTCTGTCACTTCCAAAGAAGCTTTGGGCTTCTTCATAGATTTGTTTAAGGACATGACAGACGAAGAAATACTCTTGATGTATAACGCATTTCAACGGCACTTCCCAAAATGAGAAAACCGGGGACAGCCGTCAAAGGCCATCCCCGGTTTTCTTCAGGATAGGATACCGTATATCAGGTCGATGATGACCTCGCTCAGGCTGCTGTCTTCCAGCCGCCGCCGTATCCATTCCAGCTTTTGCTCCCGCCCCATTTTGTATCCTCCTTATATTCAAATATATGTTCTAATATCATTATACCCCTGTTGTGTCCAATAAAGCGGACTGTTTGACCCCGCCCTCCCCGGAATTGTCCGGCTCCCCAGTGCCACTTGGAAAGCCGGACATGCCGCCGGACATGCGGTGTCCCTTGCCGCTTAGAAAACCCTACCATAAATTCAGATTTTGGAAAACCCACAAACCGGGAAGCTTCTCCCCCATTCGGCAAGCTTTCCCGGCAAAACCAGTGAGAGAGGATGTGCAACCATGATTCTGCAAGAAATTTCCGACCGATGTGACCGCCTCCCCGCCGCCCTCCGGGAAGAGAAGGAGCGGCAGCACTACACCTATCCACAGATCGCCCAGGCTACCGGCGTGCCGGAGCACACCGTGGGCAAGTTCTTCTCCGGATCCCTGTCCAATCCAAGCGTCTTCCATGTGGCTGCCTTCTGCATCCTCTTTCATGTAAGTTTGGATTCCCTGTTCGGTATCTCAAGCCCCCAGACCGATTCCCAGCTGCGCCAGGAGCTGGCCGTAACCAAGATGGCACTTTCCAAGGCCGAGGAACAGGTCTCCATCTACCGCACAGGCATTCAGGAGCGAAAGCCCCTCATCTATGGCCTGTGCGGTCTTTGTATATCCCTTTCCCTCACGCTGGCTGCCTATGTCCGGCTGGACGCTCAGGCTCCCTCCGTTGGTCTGATCCGCCAGGACAGCGTTTCCCCGGTCATCGTCTTCGGGGTCTTGGCGGCGGTCTGCGCCTGCCTGTATCTGGTCTATGCCATTGTGAAAAGGGGGCGGAAGAAATGATTTGCCCCAAATGCAAAAAGGCCGCCCCGGACGAGGCGGCCTTCTGCCCCTGGTGCGGCAAGCGGCTCACCGCCCAGGAGCGGAAGCACCGGAAGCGGGCAAACGGAACCGGTACGATCTGCCGCCTTTCCGGAAACCGTGCGAAGCCCTGGATGGCTCGAAAAAACGATGTGCTCATCGGTACCTTCGAGACCCGCTCGGAGGCTCTGAAGGCCTTGGAGCGGCTCACGGATACTCAAATAAACGAGCTTTACAACCTGACCTTTGCGCAGGTTTATGAAAGGTGGGAGCGGGAGCATGGCCGGGAGGTTTCCGAGAAGCTTTTGAAGAACTACGAGCTGGCCTACGCCCAGTGTAAAGCCCTCCACGGTCATAGAATGCGCTCCCTGCGCCGGTCGGACTACCAGGCCGCCGTCATTGCCCTGGAAGAGCAGGGGCTTTCTAAGTCCTCCTGCAATAAGCTTCGGACGATGCTTCGCCAGGTCTGCGAGTATGCCCAGATGGAGGGCATTCTCCACAGCAACCCCGCCGATGACCTGACCACCGTAGCCCGCCAGAAATCCACACGGGAAATCTTCACCGAGGAAGACATTGCAAAAATCAAAGTCTCTTCCCTGCCTGCCGCCCAGCTTGCCCTTATCATGATTTCCTCCGGATGCCGCCCCGGCGAACTCTTCACAGTGCCCCTTGCCAACTGCGGCAAGGATCACATGATCTGGGGCAGTAAGACAGAGGCGGGAAAGAACCGGGTGATCCCCATCGGTTCCGATGGGGTGGAGGCCTACCAGACCCTCACCATTCTTTCCACAGTCAAGGGCGGCACGCTCCTTGTGGATGGATACGGAGGAAGCCGCAACACAGAGAGCTTCCGGCGGCGGGACTGGGCGCAGCTCATGCGGGAAATAGGCCGGGAAGGCATGACCCCCTACAGCTGCCGGCATACCTTCATAACCCGTGCAATCCGTGGCGGCATTGACCTGATTTCCCTGGAAGCCATCGTCGGCCATGTGGATAAAGAGACCACAAAGCTCTATACCCACCTCCGGGCAAGCGATCTTGTCACCGCCGTCAGAGATTCCACCACAAAAAATGCGGTTAGTAACAAATCTGCAACACAGAAAAACGGCCAGATTTCAAAGGCCGTCTAAAAGTTCGGAAAACATAGCAAAAAGCCCGGAAACTTTCGTTTCCGGGCTTTATCCGTGGTACGCCAGAAGGGACTCGAACCCCCGACCTACTGATTCGTAGTCAGTTTACATAAAGTTTGTAGTGATATTTGTTAATATTTTTCAGTATAATCCAGTAAAACGCCGCAGATATAGCAGTAAAATATTATGTTATATCTACTTGTATTTTACCAGTTAGCAACAAATTAGCAACACCGCAAAATACAAAATAGTTGAAATTGATAAATCGTCAACGTTTGTACATTCCCTGTAGCACCCCCACGTTCTCCGCCTTTTCGATATCTCGCTTGTGCAGATACTCATAGACGGCCATCATAGCCTCCGGCGGCTCACCCTTCTGCCTGCGGTACTCTTCGATGTGCCGCACCACCGCTTTGTGCAGGGCATTCATGTGGGTCATCTCTTCGCCGGAAAGCTTGTAAAAAAGCTCTGCGGTTTCCGGGTCAGCTTCCTTGTACTCAAGTGCTAACTCTGCATAGATGTGTGCGTCCTCTAGCTCGTCCTCGACGTGTTCCATCAGCAGTTTGATTTCTTTCATCTGATGCCCTCCTGAATGTACGCATACAG
>ERZ1026868.765-NODE-765-length-18537-cov-8.994211_pt1 | contig 18537 bp, 15 predicted proteins | sample MGYA00380164_ERZ1026868 | MGnify/ENA primary metagenome ERZ1026868 (study PRJEB33269, sample SAMEA4719800) | human gut metagenome | biome: human-associated habitat; feature: organic feature; material: feces | place: Cameroon | collected 2013-10 ... | reverse complement strand
CAACCTTTAAAAACTTTTTGAAATTCATAATTTTGAACCCCTTTCAAATAACTAAGTCTATTATAAATTCAAATCAATATAAAGTCAAGCATATTTAAAATATTAAACAAATGCATATTAAATTGACTTTTATTATTTAGCAGTAACAGTTTTAACCTTTGACCAATTGGAATAAACCTTCTTGCCCTTTACAATTTTGTATGTACGCACTTTTACAAAATAAGTCTTTCCTTTTCTAAGGTTCTTAACCGTTGCAGACGTGGTTTTAGCTTTTTTAACATTCTTTGATCTTGTTAAGCTTTCAAAGAAATATTTATTTGTTGAATACTTGATTTGATATCCTTTTACGCCGGAAACCTTTTTCCAAGTAATTTTAAATCCGTTTTTCTTGCCTTTCACAGATTTAATTTTGGTTTTTTTCGGCTTGTTTTTATTTGATGCCTTTGTAGTTGCCTTGGTAGTTGTTGTAGCCTTTGTGGTAGTAGTTTCATTTGCTTTACTTAACGATTTGCTAAACTCGTTTGCAATAGAGTATGCGCCTTCAACCATTTTGCTGTCTGCAGTAATTTGGTTTGCTGTTGTGAAAGTGGTTAAAGTCGTAGTTTGCGAAGAAGCATCAGAGTCAGTTGTTGTTCTCGACGGAATTGTAATATTCGTAGGAACAGTCACGCTTATAGATGAAGTGGTTGTTACATTCGGGTTTTTAAAATATGCGTAAAAATATTTTTGAGTCCCTTTCATATCAACCCTAAGAGGATTTGCTTCACTGTAACGCTTATCTTTTCTCAAATCGGACAAACTTGTATACCAAGCGACAAATTCGCTGTCCTCAAGTGGCAGAGCAGTAAGAACCATTGTGTTGCTTCCTACAACTGTCTTTGTTACCGTACCGTTTCCGACAGTAATGGGTACTATTTCATCTGTGCTTGAATTAATTACATCCTGAATGGAAGATAATGCAGATGCATTAATAACGTCATCAAGTCCGTCTGCATTTGCACTGACTGCCGCAGTAACCATAGTAAGTGCAAAAACAAGTGTAACAAAGATTGATAAAGCCTTTTTCATATTACTTTCCTCCTGATGCTAAACATATTTTAAAACATCTAATATATCGGTAATAACCGGTACATCTTTTCTAAGGTCTTGCCCCTTAAACCAACCCCAATTCATACGAATTGCGTGCATACCGGCATCAAGTGCACCCTTAATATCATTAATAGGGTGGTCGCCGACATAAGTGCACTCTTCTACCGGCAAATTAAGCTTATTCGCCGTATATTCAAAAAGTGCCGGGTCAGGCTTATGAACACCTACATCACCGCTGACAACGGTAATGTCGCAATATTTTCTCAGTCCGCTTTCGTCAAGCTTATGATTTTGAAGATATGACGGACCGTTTGTTATAATGCCTACAATATATCCCCTGTCTTTAAGCTCCTTTAAAAGCTTTGGTGTATGTTCAAAAATCACATCACAGTCGCCGAATCGGCAGTCATAATGGCGGGCAAGCTCCTTTGCAGGCGGTGCGTCGTTCCACTGCCACTCATCAATTATGCCCTGATACCATTTTTCCCTGTCAACATATCCGCCGTTACCTGTAATGCGCATATAATCTTTTCTTTTTTCACGTTCCTCGCAAGGCAAATTCGGGCAAAATTCATCTAAAAACATATCCATATATTTTTCAAATGCCGCCGTTCTGTCCTGCAAAGTTTCATCAAAATCAAATAATACTGCTTTTATCATACTGTAACTGCTTTTCAAGTTCATCAAGCGATGAAAATTGCTTCTCCCCTCTTAAATATCTGACAAGCTCAATGCGTATATTTTCATTATATAAATCACCTGAAAAGTCGAAAATGTGAGTTTCAGAAAGAGGAGATGAAAGACGCCATGTGGGCCTTATTCCGATATTTGTAAACGATTTATACTCCTTGCCGCAAACAAAGGTTCTGCTTTCATAAACGCCGTATTTCGGCACAACAAGCCCATTCGGCAAGTGCTGATTAAGGGTAGGAAAACCGATTGTTCTGCCCCTCATATCGCCTGAAACAACTTTCGACTCAAAAGTGAAATTATATCCAAGCATATCATTAGCCTGCTCAATTTCACCGTCTGCAATGCATTTTCTTATTCTTGTAGATGAAATCGGCTCGCCGTTAAAATCAAGATGTTCCAAAATCCTGACCCAAATGCCCATTTTTTCAAGATAATTTCTCATATCAAGTGCCGACCAGGACGCATTCTTGCCAAATCTGAAATTGAAACCGCACAAAACGGTTTGCGCTCTAAATCTGTCTATCAGAATTTTATTTATAAAATCTTCGCCGTCCATATGCTTAATCTGCTCAAAATCGGCAAATACACAATTTGGATAGCGTTTTTTAAACAAGCTTTTTTGCAAAAGCGAAAATTTATTATTAACACAGTAAATAACGGTATTTTCAGCACCGGTAATTACTGTTTGGTGAGCCTTGTGCATTCCGTCAAAATCGCCGAGTGCAACAGCTCGCCTTGAAATACTGTTGTTATTATTCATACCGTCTTAATCACGTTTAACCAAAAGCCTTTCAACCAAAAGTTCCTGTGTGTCAAGGCTGCATTTTCCGAGTCCTAAAAACCCTACATCTTGAGAATACACCCTATAACTTTTGTTTTCAAGTTTTTTTTTAATTCTTTTAACATCAAGTGCTCCGCCGTTTTGAAATCTCTTAGCCTGAGCAGGCGAAACAAACACGCTGTCAAGGCTTAGAAACATTTTATCTATATCAATCAAAACATCTTCAAAGCCCTTGCCGCTGTCTTTTCTTTCTTGCATTTCGTCTAAAGTAATGCAATCGTTAAGAGTAAAGCCCATAGCCGCCGTTCTCTCAAGTTCAGTCATAACTGCACCGCAGCCAAGCTTTTTGCCCAAATCGTCAATAAGAGTTCTTATGTAAGTACCTTTTGAACAAAGCACATCTATCGTATAAATATTTTCATTTTCATTTGAAAGTTCACGGCAAAGCGAAAGTTCTTTAATCTCAACCTTCCTTGCCTGCCTTTCAACCTCTATTCCCTTGCGTGCCAAATCATAAAGCCTTTGACCGTCAACGCTGACAGCGGAATACATAGGCGGAATTTGCTCAATCTCTCCCCTAAATTCAACAAGTGCCGACTCAACATCACCAATTGAAGCCGCAACATCATATTTGCCTGTAACCTCTCCCGTGATATCGAGAGTATCGGTAGTCTTGCCAAGCAAAAATCTGGCACGATAACCCTTGTCGCTGTCAGGCAAATAATTCAAAAATCTTGTTGCGCCGCCAAGCATAATAGGCAAAACTCCCGTTGCCATAGGGTCAAGAGTACCCGTATGCCCTGCTTTTTTTTCACATGTTATTCCTCTAACCTTAGAAACAACGCCGAATGAGGTTATATCCTTGCCCTTATTTATGCATATTATACCCGTCATTCGAGCAACTCCCTGCACTTATCAACAAGCAATCGCCTTGCCTCTTTAACATCGCAATCAAATTTACAGCCTGCTGCCTGAGCGTGACCGCCGCCACCAAAACACGCAGCAAGTTTCGCAGCATTAACGCTTTCAAATGTACGAATTGAAGCCTTACATGTTCCGTCAGGTCGCTCTTGAATGGTAATACCTATTTCAACGCCCTCGATTTGACGGGTAAGCGGTGCTAAGCCCTCCGTTTCCTGAGCATTAGAACCTGTAAGCTGAAACATCTCTTGCGTAACAGTTATAACCGCAACACGCTCGTGCTCATAAAAACGCATCGATTCAATAGCAAGCCTTTCAAGCCTTGCATAAGTCTTGCTCTTTGTTTCAAACATAATTCGGTTAATCCTGCCGTTGTCTGCTCCGGCATCAATGAGGTCAGCCGCAACACGATATGTCTGCGCTGTGGTCGAATCGTACCTAAAGCAACCCGTGTCGGTTGTAAGCCCTGTATAAAGGCAGTCCGCAATTTTTTTATCAACCTCTACACCGAGAGCAAGCACAACCTCATACATAATTTGGCAAGCCGCAGGAGCATCCTCAAGAAGCAATAAATTTGCATACTCCGTATTGGTTGAATGATGGTCAATACACATATCAATCTTGTATTGCTCCTCAAGGCCTCCCAAAAGCTTAACTGTTGCAACATCGACAGCAACAACATAATCGGGTTTAAATTTTATTTCTACAATATCGTCAAAAAGATAATTGTACTTTTTAGGAATATCGTCTGCATTTATAACAGCGCAGATTTTACCTATTTTCATAAGTGCACGGCAAAGTGCAAAGCCCGAACCGAGAGTATCGCCGTCGGGATTTGCATGAGTAAGAATAAGGATATTATCCTTTTCTCTCAATATGTCGGCACATTCCTTTACACTAATCTTCATGAGTTATTTCCTTAATTTTTTCAAAAAGGTCCATACCCTTTTCAATAGAATCGTCTGCAATAAATCTAAGCTCCGGGCTTTTTCTTAAATGAAGCCTTGAACCGAGTTGCTTTCTGATATATCCCTGCGCACTTTCAAGCCCCTTGACTGACCTTTTAGCCGCATCAATTCCGTCAATTGCGCTGATATATACCTTGGCATAGCTTAAATCTCCGCTTACATCAACCTTAACAACAGTGAGCATATCGCTGATTCTCGGGTCTTTAAGCTCTCGCATTATTGAAACGATTTCTCTTTTTATATCCTCGCTGATTCTGTCAATATGAAATCCTGCCATAATTAATCCCTGTATTCCTCAACAATGTATGCCTGAAGAATATCTCCTGACTGAATATCGTCCCAACCGTCAAGGCTGATACCGCATTCATAACCTGATGATACTTCCTTAACCTCATCCTTAAATCTCTTAAGGTTAGCAAGCTTAACATCGGCAATTTGCTTGCCATTTCTGATAACTCTTACCTTACCGTCACGCTTGATGGTACCGCTTGTAACGAGTGAGCCTGCAATAGTGCCGGCAGAAGAAATTTTATAAACCTCTCTAACCTCGACCTCACCTGTATCAACGTCACGATATTTAGGAGCTCTCATACCACGCATAGCTCTTTCGATATCCTCAATAGCATCATAAATAATATCGTATTGTTTAATTTCAACTCCGTCACGCTTAGCGTTATCGGCAGCAATTTGGTCAACGCCGGTATTAAATGCAACAATAATAGCCTTTGAAGCCTCTGCAAGCATAACGTCGCTTTCGCTTACGGCACCTACTGCACCGTGAACAATCTTAACATTAACCTCGTCGTTTTCAATCTTGAGAAGTGACTGCTTAACAGCCTCAACAGAACCTTGAACGTCAGCCTTAACGATAATGTTAAGTTCCTTCATCTCACCCTCTGAAATAGTGTCAAAGAGAGTATCAAGAGTAACTTTCTGGAATAGCTTAAATTCTTCTTCCTTAGCCTTAGCCTTTCTCTGCTCAACAAGTGCTCTTGCAAGCTTTTCATCAGATACTGCGTTAAACTCGTCGCCGCTCATAGGAGCAGAGTCAAGGCCCATAATCTCAACAGGAACAGACGGACCTGCAGTTTCAATCGGCTTGCCGTGATAATCCGACATAGCACGAATTTTACCTACGGCAGTGCCTGCAACAACGATATCTCCTGCATTAAGAGTACCATTTTGAACAAGAAGGGTGGCAATAGGGCCACGTCCTTTATCAAGCTTAGCCTCGATAACAACGCCCTTCGCCTGCCTGTCAGGATTTGCCTTAAGTTCTGCCATTTCGGAAACGAGAAGAATGGTTTCAAGAAGCTTATCAATACCCATTTTGGTTTTAGCCGAAACAGGAACGCAAATAACGTCGCCGCCCCATTCCTCAGGAACAAGCTCGTGCTCTGTAAGCTGCTGCATAACCTTGTCGGGATTTGCTCCCTCTTTATCCATTTTATTAATAGCAACAATAATTTCTACGCCTGCTGCCTTAGCGTGATTGATAGCTTCAACAGTTTGCGGCATAATACCGTCATCTGCCGCAACAACCAAAACTGCAATATCGGTTGCCATAGCGCCCCTTGCACGCATAGCAGTGAATGCGGCGTGACCAGGAGTATCAAGAAATGTAATTTTCTGACCGTCAACGTCAACCTGATAAGCACCGATTGCCTGAGTGATACCGCCTGCCTCGGTAGAGGTGACTTCTGTATTACGGATAGCATCAAGGATAGAGGTCTTACCGTGGTCAACGTGACCCATAACGCAAACTACAGGAGGTCTTGTAACTGCATTTTCATCATCTTCAACCTCTTCTTCGATAATTTGGTCCTCAATAGTAACAACTACTTCCTTTTCAACCTTTGCGCCAAGCTCTGTTGCAACAATTTCAGCAGTATCATAATCGATAACCTCGTTAACCGTTGCCATAACACCGAGGCTCATAAGCTTTTTGATAACTTCTGTTGCAGTCATACGAAGAAGCTTTGCAAGGTCGCCGACCGTAATTTCCTCAGGAACGGTAATTTTAATCTGCTGCTTCTTTCTCTGCTCTGCAATACGGGCAAGACGCTGTGCCTCTGTTTCTTTCTTAGACTTAGCACGCATACCCTGTGGCTTTTTCTTTCTGTACTGCTTTGACTTCTGATTAAGCTTTTGCTTTTTCTGATAGTCATTCATATTATTGGCAGGAGCTATATCTTCATACTTTTGATTGTATTTTTCAAGGTCAACATTGTTTACACGGGTATCAACATGCCTTGTTTCGCCCTTTGTTCTTGCCTGTGGAACTTGGCTGGCTTTTTTCTTTGCCTTTTCCTCTGCCCTTTTTGCTGCCTGCTCTGCCATTTGAAGAATGGCAGCCTGGTTTTTATGCTTTTTATTTTCTTCTTTATCGTCCTTCTTTTCTTTAGAAGCGACTTTTTTCTTTTCGACAGGCTTTTTCTTTTCTGCCTTTTTTGCGGAGTTAAAATAATCATTAAGGCTTTCAACACTGTTATCTTCAGTAAGCTTATCAAATAAAATGTTAAGCTCATTTTCCTCTAAAACGGTGTTTGCCTTTTTTGCCGGACCTTCGCAATATTCACTGAGAATATTTATAATATCCTTGTTATTTTTGCCGAAATCCTTTGCTATATCGGAAACTTTGTATTTAATAACCATTGGCATTTCCTCCTGTGTTAGTTTATATGTTAGTATACTTTTACTGATTGAGAAGCGAAATTATTTTTTTAGCAAAATTTTCATCATTAACCGTCATACATCCGGCTTTGTACCCCACACCGAAATATATTTCATCAATAGTAATATCTGTTTTGATAACTTTTACTTTAAAATGATGAAGTTCAATTGTTTTTTCAAATTCTGCTACAAGCCTTGGGGATACATCACTGCAAAAAATCAGCAATTTCGCCTTGTGCCCAAACAGTGCGTGCTGCGCCATATCATGCCCCATTGAAAGCTTGCCTGCACGCCTTGCAAGCCCGAGCATTGAAATAACCTTTTGATTAGGCATTTTCTATTTCTTCTTCCATCTTATTATATACCTCATCGTCTATCTGCATAGAAAAAGCTCTTTCAAAAGCTCTTTTCTTTCTTGCTTTCTTTAGACAATCGGCATTTTTGCAAACGTATGCACCTCTGCCGGCTTTTTTACCCGTAAGGTCAAGCGAAACCTCGCCTTCAGGGCTTTTAACTACTCTGACAAGCTCTCTCTTGTCAAACATTTCGCCGCACCCCGTGCACATACGCATAGGTATTTTTTTAGTTTTCATATTTACGCCGCCTTTCTTTCAAAATGCGAGGTAATTATTCTTCGATTTCGTTTTCTTCGGCTTTAGGCTCTTCATTGGTAAAAAATCCCGATTCAGGCTTGATATCGATTTTCCAACCTGTAAGCCTTGCTGCAAGACGAACATTCTGGCCCTTATTTCCGATAGCAAGAGAAAGTTGGTCATCAGGAACGGTTGCACGGCAACTCTTAGCGTCCTCATCAAGAATTTCCACACCGCAAACCTCTGACGGAGCAAGTGCCGCAGAAACATACTGTGCCGGGTCGTCGTTATACTTAACGATATCGATTTTCTCACCGCCGAGTACATCAACGATATTTGAAACTCTCTGACCTCTTGGGCCGATACATGCGCCTACAGGGTCAACATCCTCATCTGTTGAATAAACTGCAATCTTAGTTCTTGAGCCTGCCTCACGTGAAACCGACTTAATCTCAATTGTGCCGTCATAAATTTCAGGAACCTCTTGCTCAAACAAACGGCGAACCATACCCGGATGAGTACGTGAAATCATAATACGAGGACCTTTGCCCATTTCTTTCACATCAACAACAAATACCTTAATATTTTCACCTACTGTGAAATGCTCTCCCGGTACCTGTTCCGTTTTAGGAAGAACAGCGGAGTTTTTACCCATATCAAGAGTAACATTGCCTGTGTCAGGGTCAATTCTGTCAACCTTAGCAGTAATAAGTTCCTGATTTTTAGACTTAAATTCTTCAATCATCTGTCCTCTTTCAGCCTCACGGATACCCTGACGGATAACGTGCTTAGCTGTTTGAGCAACAATTCTGCCGAAATTCTTTGTTTTAAGCGGAATATCAACTGTGCCGCCGACTTTAGCGCTCTTTCTGATAAGCTGAGCCTGTTCGAGAGTGAGGTCTGTATCCTCGTCCTCAATTTCGTCAACAACATTTTTTCTTACATAAACCTTAATTTTCTGCTTTTCCGGGTCAATATCGCAATGAACGATATCCTTTCCGTTATAGTCGTGCTTAGCGGCTACAATAATTGCTGCTGAAATTTTTTCATAAAGATATTCGGCAGGAATACCTTTTTCAGCTTCAATAGCTTTTACTGCGTCAAAAAATTCTTTACTCATTTTCCTATCATCCTTTCGGTTAATTCATTTCTTTTTCAAAATCTTTTATATCAAAGTCATCAAGCTTAACGAATGATGTCTCTTTTTTGTTTACTTTAAGTTCTTCGCCGTCCTTAAGTTCAAGCGTAATTTCACCGTCAGAATAAGCCTTAAGCCTTCCGGCAAAATCCCTGACGTTATTAATAGGGCGAATAAGCCTTACCATAACATTTGAGCCAATATATTTTTCAAAGTGAGCGTCGGCGGTAAGCTCCCTTTCAACACCGGGAGAGCTAACCTCAAGAGTATAGCTTTGAGAAATCGGATCAGCCTCGTCGAGCGGCTTTGTAATTGCATGGGTTAAATCAACACAATCATCAATTGAAATTCCGCCGTCCTTATCTATAAATATGCGAAGATACCAATCTGTACCCTCCTTGGCAAATCGAACGTCCCAAATTTCAAGACCGAGCTGATGTGCGTAAGGGGTAATAATTTCAGTTACCCTTGATACAGTATTTCCTTTTCCTGCCAAGAAAAAACCTCCTTACAATAATAAGAGAGCGGGCCTCTTAGGTCCACTCTCATGAGAATCAATAAACTTACTGTGTATATAATAACATATTATAATAAAAAGTCAAGTGTTTTTTTCAGTTAAAAAATACAATATAAAAAACACTTTTGCTTTACTTTTCAATCATTTTTGCTACTATTACAGACATATCATCACGGTGCTTTTCATCGCTGTTTTCAAGCGCAAGGCGCAAAATTGCTTTTGCTTTTTCATTTGGGTCAAACGATGTTTCAAGCTTCAAAAATTCTTCAAGCCAATCATCACCCACATCCGTTATTCCGTCACTCATCATAATTATTTCATCATCGGTATTCAGCAGCGTAGTTCTTTTGGCAAATTCCACACCGCGCAAAATTCCTGCCGGCATAGAAGTAAGCTCGCACTTTGTCAAACTGTTTTCTTTTACAACATACGATTTCGGCGCACCCGCTTTATAAAACTCACATTTGCCGCTGAATAAATCCACCCTTATACAATCAAGCGTTGCCAAACTTTCCTCGTGGCTTTTTACAAGAAGCGCACTGTTTACAACTTTGAGCGATGAATCAAATCCAAACCCGGCTGACAGAAGCTTTGATAACAGGCCTGCACCCATTGCTCCGTCTAAAGCAGCTCGGCTTCCCTTGCCCATTCCGTCGCTTATAATAAAAATCATATGTCCCCTTGAATCGTTAATTGTTTTAATCGTATCACCGCATAGGTTTCCCTCTGCCGAATATTGAGCAAATCCGATACTCATTTTAAAATTAGGCTTTTCCATAAACGAAAGCATAGTTCCGGCCGAACTTACATTTATTTTTCCACGCTCAAATTCACGCTTGCAAATTTTGCTTATTTCATTTGTAAGGCGTAAATTATCAAGCCCCTTGGTATCATTGGGAGCAAGAATTTCAATTCGCATTCTGTCATATTTATCAATAATTGCAGATATATTTTCAGGAAAAATATCGTATTCGCCAAGCATTCTTCTTATTCTGCCTGCCGACTTAAAATCAAAGCTTTCAGCCTCATCAAACTCAAATGCCAAATCTGCAAGCATATCGGAAATAGAAAAAAATTGGTCTGACGCAACCATTCTGATTTCACTTTCATTAGGGTCAACCGGCGAAAGCGAATTGATTTTTTCACGCACATCTCTGACGCTTTCGCTCACTTGCGCAAGCGCACTTGATGCAAAGCGCAATCTTACCACAAGGCTCTGCCTTAAACTTCCTTCGGGTGCAATATCCGCTCCGCTTTCCCACAAATCAGATAATTTCAATGTCAGTTTTTCCGGAAGTATGCATAAAATAACCCCTGCAATAACACTTTCAAGCACTGTGCAAAATGAAAAAGCCCCCAAATTTGCGGCTATGGCAAAAAATGACATTGAAAGCGCAAAGCTTACAGCGATAGCAAGGCTTGAAAAAGAAGTAAACAGACTGCACAAAAGTGACGAAAAAGCATATGCACCAAGCAAAAAAAGTCCGTTTTCTTTAGTAATACCGAGTGCAAAACCCAGGCAAAGAGATACAATTAAACCAAAACGCTGACTGCCGAAACGAACAGTGGTTAAAATCAGCAAAGCGGCAATTATTCGTGCAAACGAAACACCTTTAATTTCAATAAAAGAAAGGCCGGAAAGCACAATAGAAGCCGACACCAAAATACAGGTAAGGTCAGTAACGGGCAAAGCTTTTAATTTAAGCCTTTTTAAACTGCAATTAACAGCACGGTTAAAGAAAAATGCACTGCCCAAAGCAAGCACCGATTCGCCGAAAGTCAACGCATATTCGCCGAGCGTTGCCCCGGCTTTAACATTCATAACCAATCCGGTTGAAAATACAGAAAGCCCGGCGATAAGCATTGAAATATATGTATCTCTTTTAACCTTAAAAAATATCAATGCAAAAGTGCCGAGCGTGCATATAACTACTGCGCTTACATACCTGATTGCATTTTCAGGCGAGCAAAATACAATATATCCGAGCGCAGAACCTATTGTGGCAAACAAAAAGTTTTTTCTGCCTGATACTGCAATTAACGCAACTGCAAACGGGCAACAGCCTCCCACTACACTTGAAAAGCAAAGAAGAAAGGCAACAAATCCCCACAGTACCCGCTTGCCGTACATTATAATATTTTTTAAATCTTTTTTAGGTATTTTGATTTTATCTTTAACAGTCATTTTTACACATCCCAAATGCATTATAGTAAAAGCAAATTGCGAATTATGTAAAAACAAGACAGCAAAGAAAAAGACTTTATCAAAACTTTGTGTTTGATAAAGCCTTTAATTATATAAACAAACTTTTAATTTTAGCAAGCAGATTTACAAAAATACACCAAGCCGCTTGGAAAAGCGCAACCTTAATTGCATCAAGCTGGTCAATACCGCCGGTGAATGCCAAAAGCCCGACAACGCCAAGCCCGATAGCAGAGCCGAAAGAAGTAAGAACGCCTATAAGCTTTCTTGTTTCCTGCAAATCTTCTGCCGCACTTACAGCAGATACAAAACCGAGTGCCGAACCGTTATGCACAATATAGGCAGGTGATTTTTCTGCAAAAAGGTTTGAATACTTTTCAAATGCTCTTCCGTTTGATGAATTCATTACTCTGATATATCCGTCAGGAATTTCAAAAAGTTCAGCAATGCTTTCATCATTTATAAACGGGTCGGCACTGCGCACAAGAATGGTCATTCCGCTTTTTTCAAGCTTTTTAAGTGATTTTTTAAGTTGCGGTTCTGCGCTGTAAGATACAACAAACATTGCCATAAGCTTACCCGCTTCGGCAAGGTAGAGCACCTTTCTTCCCTTTCTTGCATATTTTCTTTCATATTCCTCTTTAAGAACGGGAACACCGTGATGAACAAGCAAATCCCTTGTTCCTACAAGTATTTTTTTACGATAAATCCACGCCGAAGTACCAAGTCTGTCCTCATAAACAATGTCATCAACTTCCGGCAAGATTGCCTGCTTGCCGATAATTACATCATCAAAAACAGAAGCAAGCGGGCTTTTTGTATTGATTATAACAGAAGCTGTTTTTAAAATTACATCATCTGCTTTTGCACCGTTAAATGTTTTAATACCGTGAATTTCACAACTGCGTGCCGAAAACAAATCCTGCGCTTCAATAACAATTGCATTGGCGTCGCTTGTAACCGAAGCACCCTCAAACCCGTTTACCATAGCGCCCCTTGTGCGAAGGTGTTTTGACACACTCAAAAGAGTATTATTAGTGCAAAACAGAGCATAGCACGGTGCGGTTATACATAAAGCGCAAACAAAAACATTGATTGCATAATTCACATTTTGATTTACTAAACCGACTGCAACTGCAACAACCGCACTTAAAGCAAGTGAAATAAAGCAAACATATTTGCAAATTATATTTGCCGGCTCATCCGCACTTGCAATATCAAGAAATTTTGTGGCAAAATCCGTTTTAATACTTGCTTTTAAATTCGGCTCACCGGTTAATAGCCCACGACTTATAATACCCGCGTCAACTTCATTTACTATCGGTTCAACGGTATATTTTTCTTTTTGATTTGCCATAAAATCAAAATTAGTTCTTATCCTGGTAATAAACACATATTTGCCAAGCCCGTTTAAGCAAAGCGCAAACGCACCTGCAAAGGGATATGATGTACCGTCATCAATAAGCAAATTACTGTCAAAAAGAAGCAAGACAGTATGTGCAAAAATCACTATTTCGGCAAGGCTTACCGCAAAATCGCTGTTAACTCCGTTTTTAATTTTAAATCCGTGTATAAACACACCTGAATTAACAATACACACCGCAACAAAAAGAATAAGAAGCGTAATTATATACGGTGTATTTTCAAGCAAAAGCGATGGTAAATACGAACTGTCCTTAAACCCGGTCAAAAGACCTAAAATAAGGGTTAATACACCCGTGATTTTAAGTGAAAGCGAAACGGAAGAAAGTGATTCATCAAGCCTTTTTGAAAATGTTGACTGCTCGTTTGCACTTTCATATTCTTTTTTTACAACCGTATCTTTATCCTGCTTTTTTGCATCTTCAATATCTTCAGGTGCAAAAATCCTGAATTTATTTACCTTTTCTTTTCGTCTTTCTTTTAATTGCTGCTCTGCAAGTTCTTCATCAATTTTAGCTATCTGCTTTGTTTCATCGTCAAACCCGTCAAGCACAATTTGAACACCTTGTTCTTCTTCCTTTTGCTCCTGCGCTTTTTCTTCGCGTTGCTTAATTTCTTCCCTCGTAAGCAAAATCTTGGTTTTTTCAAGTTCTTCAACCGCTACAATAGTAGGTATTTGCTCCAAATCGTCTGTTTTATCAAACTTTGACTTGCTTTTAATGGTAGCCGGGCGTTCAATAATTTCAGGCGGTTTTTTTGAATAAATAGGTTCTTTTAAATTTTTATTAGAAAAAAAGCTTTTTTGAACAGTTTTCTGCTCTTCAAAATCACGATCAATTTGATTTGACTTTGGCTTAAATTCAATGTGCTTTGTTTTATCATCCACCTTAATTGCAGGTGATACCTTTGTTTTATCCGCAACTTCGTTTTGCTTGAATTTTGAAGATTTATCTGATTTTGAAGCGATTTTTATATTTTCAGGCTCAGGCTTAGGCACTTCAATTTCACGCTCGGTTATCTCCTTGGCACTGTTATTCACATCTTCAAGTGCCGATTGTGCCTTTTTAACTGTTTTTTCTCTTATTTCTTCAGCCTGTTTTATTATTTCATCAATTGATAAGCTATCGTTCATAATTCCCCACTCTCAATTTACACAAATTAAAGGCCAAGTCTTTGCCTTGCAATTTCATACATAATTATACTTCCGGCAACAGAAGCATTGAGCGAATTAACCTTACCGCACATCGGAAGTGAAACTGTAACATCGCACTTTTCCTTTACAAGCCTGCCTACTCCGCTGCCTTCATTTCCGATAACAAGCGCACATCCGCCCGAAAAATCAGTTTTACACCACGGTTGGCCATCCATATCTGCACAGTACACCCAAATATTCTGTTTTTTAAGTTCATCAATTGTAGCCGCAAGATTGCCTACCCTCGCAACCTTAACATATTCAAGTGCACCGCACGAAGTTTTAGCCACAATAAAATTCAATCCTACATTTCTTCTCTTTGGAATAATTACACCGTGAGCGCCGCAAGCCTCTGCACTTCGTATAATCGCACCGAGATTATGGCTGTCTTCAATCTCATCACAAATTATGATAAAAGGAGCTTCGCCCTTGCTTTTTGCATATTCCAATATTTCTTCAACGCTTGAATAACTGTGAGCCGGCACATTTGCAACCACACCCTGATGATTTGCACCCGCACACATAAAATCAAGCTTTTTTCTGTCAACCGTTTTAACTACAATTTTATTTTCCTTGCACATTGCAACAATGCGGTTAATTGAACCTTCTCTTTCACCTTTTGAAATAAGCACATTTTCAACTTCCCTGCCGCTTTTAAGAAGCTCTATAACTGCATTTCTGCCTATAATCAAATTATCATTTGTTTTGTAATCTTTTTCTTCCTTTGGCATATTTTGTATCTCCGTAAATTTATTCAGTTTAATTATAACATTATATAGGCTTTATTTCAATTACAATTTATAGTAATTGACTATATGAAAATTCTAAAGTATAATAAGTTCAAAAGGAGTAATAAATATGAAACAGCTTAATTGGGCAACACTCGGTTGCGGCGTTATTGCAAATCAGCTTGCTGAAGCTATGCAGGCAAAAGGCAGAACGCTTTATTCCGTTGCAAACCGCACTCACCAAAAGGCAGTTGAATTTGCAAATAAGTATAAAATCGAAAAAATTTATGACAGCATTGATGAAGTATTTGAAGATGAAAATGTTGACATAATTTATATTTCGACTCCGCATAACACTCATATTGAATATTTGCGAAAAGCACTTAAAAACGGAAAAAATGTAATTTGCGAAAAATCAATCACTCTCAACAGCAAAGAACTTGACGAAGCCATAAATTTAGCTAAAGAAAATAATGTTGTTTTAGCCGAAGCTATGACTATATATCATATGCCGATTTATAAAAAGCTTAATGAAATAATAACCTCCGGCAAACTCGGTGAGCTTAGGCTTATACAAATGAATTTCGGTAGTTACAAGCCATATGATATGAATAACAGATTTTTCAACCGCAATCTTGCCGGCGGTGCTATGCTTGATATTGGCGTTTACGCTTTATCTTTTGTAAGGTGGTTTATGACATCAAAGCCGCATAAAATCACTTCGCAGGTTAAATACGCGCCTTCGGGTGTTGATGAAACTGACGGAATTTTGCTGCAAAACAAAGAAGATGAAATGGCAAGTATTATCCTTTCACTTCACGCAAAGCAACCTAAAAGAGGCACAATAAGCTTTGATAAAGGGTATATTGAAATTTTTGAATATCCACGCGGCGACGAAGCAGTAATCACTTATACCGAAACAGGCGAAAAAGAAGTTATTACCGCAGGAAACACAGAAAAAGCGCTCGAATATGAAATTGAAGATATGGAAAAAGCAGTGCTTGAAAACTTTGATATGCACTTAAACTTTACCAAAGATGTTATGGATATTATGACATTTATCCGCAATGAATGGGGTATGTATTATCCCGAAGAAGAAGGGCGCGAAATACTGTAAGCATAATAAATTTTCAGCGCATCATATTTATTAAGGGGTAAATACTATGGGGTACAAATATAACATTATATATAACGCAAACGGCAAAATTCATAAAACCAACCGCAGCAAAACTGCCGATTTTGAAATAATGGAAGAAATTAAGGGTGACATTTTCATTTTAACTTTATTGCCGAAAACAGATATAACATTTCAAAAATTTGAAGTGACGGGTGATATTTCATTCTCACAAAACAGTAAGTTTTTTGTTAACGGATACCAGAGTTGGACAGTATCAAGGGAATATGCGCCAAATGAAGATATGCGTGCTGATTTCAATCCGAAATTTTTATCTGTTTTTGATAAAAAGAAGCTTAATATCCGAGGTATTTGGGGCGCAGGCGACCTCACTTTTCATAAATATCCGGAAAAAGCAGGGGTTTTTTACGGATATTCTTATGCCTACATACGAAACGAAAATGATATTCGCCTTTTTGCATCATTAAGCGAAAAGAACGGTTACACCATAATCACATTTGATACAAATAAATCGTCCGTCACCATTGAAAAAGACCTTGAAGGTGTTGAGTATAAAAGCGGCGAAGAAATCAACATTCTTGAAATATGCGATATTATTGACGAAAGTGAAACCGCATTTGATAAATATTTTGAAATTGCAGAGATTAAAAAGCCGACTGCAAAAAGAATGTGCGGCTACACAACTTGGTATAACTACTACACAAGCGTTACTGAAGAAATAGTTAAGCGTGACCTTGAGTCAATATCAAAACTTGATTCTAAAATTGATATTTTTCAAGTAGACGACGGGTATGAAAGAACCGTAGGTGATTGGCTCATTGCCGATAATAAAAAGTTTCCGTCGGGTATGAAATCTGTTGCAGATAATATCCACAGCCACAATATGCTTGCAGGGTTATGGCTTGCACCTTTTGCCGCAACTCCAAAATCGTACATTTACAGGAAACATAAGGATTGGTTTGTAAAAGACAAGGATGGCAAAATACCTTTTGCTTCGCATAATTGGGGCGGATTTTATGCGCTTGATATTTATAACGAGGAAGTCAGGCAGTATTTAAAAAAAGTTTTTGATACCGTGCTTAACACATGGGGATACGATATGGTCAAGCTTGATTTTCTCTATGCCTGCTGTATTATTCCGTATAATAATAAAAGCCGCGGCGAAATTATGTGTGACGCTATGGAGCTTTTGCGCAGCCTTTGCGGCGATAAGCTTATTTTAGGCTGCGGCGTTCCGCTTGCGCCGGCTTTCGGAAAAGTTGATTTTTGCAGAATCGGTGCAGATATGGCACTTAGTTGGAATAAAAAACCTTTTTCTCGTGAAGATGTTTCAACAAAGCACGCTTTGCTTAACACAATCTTTCGCAGGCAACTTGACGGCAGGGCATTTTTAAATGACCCGGATGTTTTTCTGCTTCGTGATAATAATATAAAAATGCCTTTTTCACAAAGAAAATTGATTGCAAAAACAGCAAGTTTATTTGGCAATCTGTTATTTGTAAGTGATGATGTTTCAACATATAACAATGAACAAAAAGAATGCTTTGCAACTGTCACAAGTCAAAACAAAGCAAAAATCAACTATGTTGATATGAATAGAAACGGTGATATTTCAATTAAATATTCACTTGACGATAAAAATATCGGCTATTGCTTAAATATAAATAACGGTACCGAAAAGAAATATGTATAGTAAACTAAAAAAATTATCGTTTCACTATTGAATACATACAAAACCTATGGTATAATTAGGTTATGAAGTAAAAAGGAAGCGATAATTTGAAAATTTCTACAAAAGGAAGATATGCTTTAAGACTTATGCTTGACCTTGCACAAAATCAAAAAGACGGTTTTGTGGCACTTAAAGACATTGCCGAAAGGCAGGATATATCAAAAAAATATTTGGAGCAGATTGTGCCTATATTAAACAGAGCCGGCTTGCTTAAAACAACAAGGGGCTACCAGGGCGGATATATGCTTGCAAAATCACCGCAAAGCTACACAGTCGGCGATATATTACGAATTACCGAGGGTAGCCTCGCTCCCGTTGCCTGCCTTGAAGATGAAGAAAACCAGTGTGACAAATACGAAACCTGTATGACAGTGGGAGTTTGGAAAGGACTTTATAAAGTCATAAATAATTATCTGGATTCAATAACTCTTCAGGATATTTTGGATAAAAGCAGAACTCAGCTTATTGATGAATATTATATATAAAAATCCGCGTAAAAGTTTTTTCAAAAAAATCAAAAAAATACTTGACAAAAAGCAAAATATATATTAGAATGTCTAAGCATTGAAAAAACGACGAGGTGTAACTCAGTTTGGCTAGAGTGCCTGCTTTGGGAGCAGGATGCCGCAGGTTCGAGTCCTGTCACCTCGACCAAAAGACATCCTCTCGGATGTCTTTATTATTTTAAAATTTCATATCGAGGTGTAGCTCAGCTTGGTAGAGCGCTGCGTTCGGGACGCAGAGGCCGCAAG
>ERZ1026868.759-NODE-759-length-18667-cov-14.460080_pt1 | contig 18667 bp, 20 predicted proteins | sample MGYA00380164_ERZ1026868 | MGnify/ENA primary metagenome ERZ1026868 (study PRJEB33269, sample SAMEA4719800) | human gut metagenome | biome: human-associated habitat; feature: organic feature; material: feces | place: Cameroon | collected 2013-10 ... | reverse complement strand
ATATATAATAGAGAAGTTATACAAGAAATGATGTCTTGTATGATTAATAATAATTTATAGGAGGGATAAAAATGGAAAAAGAATTAAAAATTAAAGCCATTAGTAAAAACGATTTTATTACAATGATGAATAAAGTTCTTAATGAAACAATTAATAAAGGTATAGAATATGATGAAGCAGTAAAAGTCATATTTACAAAAGAAGAATTTACTGAATTAAATAATCAGTATAGAACTATAGGTCAATTATTTGGAATTAATTTTATAGAAAATTTATTAAAAGAAATAAATAAGATAGGAGATAAGTAATATGGTAAATACAAGTTTAGATAGAAAATATGTAGCAAAGGAAGGAGGTCAAATAAATTATGACCCTATTCCAGAAGGAGATTATAGATTAAGAGTTAAAGAAGTTGAACCTTGGAAATCAACAACTAAGACAATTCAAGTGATTTTAAAAGATGAAAATGGAAATGTTTTAAAAGATGAAAAAGGTAACAACATTACTGAAACAGTACCTAATTGTGAATTTTATAACTGTATAGTAAAATTTGAAGTTGTTGGTGGAGAATATAATGGCAGACTTATATTTCACAACCTTACTACACACCCTAATATGGACTGGAATATTCCTAATTTCTTATATGCTTTAGGAGTACCAGAATTAAGTGCTGGACAAATTCAAAATAGTTGTAAAAATTTAGAATGTGAAGGTCATGTGTTTATAGATACTTACAATAAAACAGTACAAAATAAAGAAACTGGAATTGATGAAATAGTTAAGAAAAATATAAATAGAATTAAATCTTTAAAACCTTTAGATAACCAAAATAATAACCAAAATATGGATAATCTTAATTTAGGTATTTAATGGAATATTTTAAAAAGTATTTTGATGAGGTAGAAAATTGGAATAGTGAAGAAGTTGGTGGAAAATATATAATTTTTAGTAATGGTATAATCTGTAGAAACTATGATAAAGATAGTTTAGGCAGACCTGTTAATAAAGTCGTAAAACAAACAAAACATAATGGTTATTTAGTATGTAATATAAATGGAAAACAACATAGAGTACATAGACTTGTAGCACAAGCATTTATACCAAACCCAGAGAATAAACCACAAGTTAATCATATAGATGGTAATAAAACTAATAATGATATAACTAACCTAGAATGGGTAACTTCAAAAGAAAACATAAGACATTCTTGGTCTAACGGGTTAAGTTCTAAAAGGGTTGGAAAACTAAATGATAAAACAAAAACTATTATTCAGTACGACTTAAATGGAAACATTATAAAAATTTGGGAGGACCCTAATGAAATAGAAAGAACACTTGGGTTTAAGAAAAACTCAATTCAAAGAAGTATAAACAACAATTATAAAAATTCTTTTGGTTTCAAATGGTCTTATAAGGAGGTGATGTAGGAATGGAATATTTTAAAAAATATTTTAGCGAAGTAGAAAATTGGAATAATGAAGAAGTTAAAGTACTTTGCCCATTCCATTCCCTCTGATACCCACCCTTCTGCCTCTATAAATACATATAAAGACCTATTTCACTGTTGGGTATGTGATGTAGGTTATAATGAGGAACAATTTATTGCTAGGATAAATGGTATTTCTAGTGCTGATGCTATTAAATTACTAAATAAATATCAAGTTTCTGACAATTGGGAAGTTCAAAAAGGTCTATTATGGTCTGACCCCCTAGTTCTAACAAAAACTATATCTTTAGGACTTAGTAAAGAATTAATAGATGAAATGAAACTTGGTATCGTAAAAGATGAAAATGATAGAAAGTATTTAGCAATACCTGTTTATTATAATAATATACTTGTAGATGTTAGAAGATACAACATAATGAAATATGAAAATCAACCTAAAATGAGGTCCAATGAGGGTGCTAGAGTTGGTTGGTTGATACCTTATGATAAATTCTTATCTAGTAATGATGTTTGTTATTTATTTGAAGGTGAAAAAGATATGCTTATGGCAAGAGAATTGGGAATTAATGCCTACACACTTACTGGTGGTGCAGGAGCAGTGCCTAATGAGTATGTCATAAATGCTTTTAAAGATAAAGATATAGTAATATGCTATGATAATGATGATGCTGGACATAAAGGTATGGAAAGTATCTATAAAGAAATAAAAGATATAGTTAAATCTATAAAATATATCGAGATAGGAGATGTTGTTAAAGAGAATAAAGAAGATTTTTATGATTATATACATAAATATAATGGTAATGTATTTGAATTTTATACTCTTGAACAACATCATTTTAATTTAGAAGAAATTGATAAATTAAAGTTAACAACAATTAAAGAGAATTTAAAGGAAAGTAAGTTAAGAAAAGATTTAAGAAGTGTAGTTACAATTACAAGTGAATTTGCTGACCCTTATTCAGTTCCTACAATAGTAGAAATTAAAAAGGTTAAAGATACTGGAACTAAGAACGATACAATGTTTGAGGGGGAAGTTAGAACTTGGTTCCTAGAAAAATCAAATATGCAAGATATGTTAGAATTGATAGAAGTTAATGCAAAAAATGTAGAATTAGTAAGTAAATTTAAAACTTATTTAAGTGTACCTGCTAAAGAACCAGCAATAGAAATAACTACGAAAGAACCTAAAACTGTGTTTAAATCAGTAATAACTGATAAAGACAATGATGGTGCTGGAGTTAGTTTAGATATTTATAGTTTTGAAAAGTTAAATGTTGGAAGTCAATATGTGATAGATTATAGAATATATCCACACCCAACAAAAAACCAAAAACTAATTGCAGTTGCATTTAATGTAAAATTAATTAATGATAGTAATAATTATGTGATTAATAAAGATAAGTTAAAGATTTTTAAAGGTGAAGGTAGTGTTAAAGAAAGATTAGATAGATTATATGAAAGTGCTAAACATCACATAGCAAAACATTTGAATTATGATATATGGTTAATGAGTGATTTAGTGTTTAATAGTATTTTAGATTTTAACTATGGTGAACCTATGAAAGGTGCTTTAGATGTATTTTTCCTAGGAGATACACAAGTAGGTAAATCTGAAACTACAAGTAAAATGGTTGAACTTTATAACTTTGGACATTTCTTATCCTTAAAGACAAGTACAACTGTTGGTCTTATAGGTGGTTCTAATAAGGTAGATGGGTCATTTTGTAATACAATAGGTGCTATACCTAGACAACATAAAAGACTTGCAATATTAGAAGAATTTAGTGGTGCAAGACCTGATTTCATTAAAACTATGACTGATATAAGGTCAAGTAATGAACTTAGAATATCAAGAGTTAGTGGAGAATTAATAGTTCCTTGTAAACTTAGAATGATTACAATATCTAACCCTATAAATGATGAAAATGGAAACCCTAGATTTCTTAATACATTTCCTAATGGTGTAATGCCACTTATGGAACTTATAAAAAGTGCAGAAGATGTTGCTAGATATGATGGGTTCTTACTTATACCAAAAGTAGAGAATAGATTTAACCCTTTTGCTTATACTTTAACAGGAGAAGAAATACCTAAAGAGTGTTACGAAGAAAAGTCTAAATGGGTTGTTACAAGAGGCATAGATAATGTTAAATTTGCAGATGGTGTTGAAAGTTATATATGGGAAAAGGCAGAAGAATTAAATAAACTATTTGAGTGTAATTTTCCACTATTTGGAACTACAACAAGTAAAAAATTAGCAAGGTTCTGTGTAGCACTAGCAAGTTTACTTATGAATGTTGATGATAGTTATGAAAATATAATAGTTACAAAAGATATAGTTGATTTTATGAGTGATTATTTAATTAAAATTTATACAAGTCCTGTGTTTAAATTAAGAGATTATGCAATAGATTATAGAGCATATAGTGAATATAATGCAAATGATATAAAGGCTTTACAAGATTTATATTCACATAATTCTACATTTATAGACTTTATAGGCACACAGAATAGAACTACTAGAAGTAATTTACTTAGTATTAGTGGACTAGATGGTTCTAAATTCTCACCAATATTTAACAAAATGGTTGCCTTTAAATTTATAAGACTTAATGGAGATAATGTGTACCCTACAAATAAATTTAGAAAAGTATATAATTTAATAGATAAAGATTTTAAAACTGATATAGGTAATAAAGTTGCTAATTCTAGTGGGGTGGAATTTATAAGCAACTTATAGGAAGGAGAATTATGGCTAAAGTTGAGATAACTGATGAATTATTAAAGACATACCAAAAACACCCAAGAATATTGGAAGTTAGATTTATTCTTTTCTTTGATATGTTAGAAAGAGAATATGGTTATGCAGGGGCAAAGAAAATAATCTCTGCCTTCTGTATGGCTTTTAATAGAAATGAAGATATTCTTGATGTAGTTCTTAATAAACGATTTGATATAAAAAGAAAACAAAAAACAAGTAAGATTAAATGGACACAAGAAGTTGTATTTATGGGAATGTGTTATGGTGAAACACCTTATAAAATAGCAAAAGATTATTTAGTGATTTCACCTTCTAATTTTTATAGGTCCACAATGGCTAATGTTTATGATGTTAATACGTTTTTAACTGATGAGTGGTTAAGAAATTTAGATGATGAAGTAAAATTAACTGGTAATTATGCTTATAAAAATGAAGTTAAGGGGTTCTTAGATGTTGTAGATGAACTTAGACAAACATTATGTAAATGGAATGTTTTAGATAAAGGGAAGGTGAAATAATGTATTTACATCAAAAATTAAAATATCATTATGAACATATTGATAATGATAGACAACTTGATTTAGTTTTACAAGATATGAGAGGTTCTGGACCTAACTATGTAGGCTTTGATACAGAAACAACAGGTATTAATATTATAACTGATAAACCTTTTTTAGTATCATTTGGTTATAATGATAAAGTCTATACATTTGATTATAGACCAGACTGGTTTTTATCTTTAATAGATGTTATAAATCAATGTGAATTACCATTATTTGCTCATAATGCTAAATTTGATTATCACATGGTACAAAATGGTGGAAGTCCTATTCCTGATAGTGTGAAGTTATATGATAGTATAACTGTTGCTAGATTAACTGAAAATGCTGATGAAAGAGAAAGTATGAGTTTAGAAAATCTAGGAATTAAATATGTAGATGACAATGCAAAATTTGCTGGACACATTATTAAGGATATTATACATAAAATAGATAGAGAAAGACGTGATATTCTTAAAAAAGGAATTATGGAAGAATTTCCTAATGATGGTTTTAAGACTATAACTAAAGATGGAAAGATTAAAGGTACTGGTAAACTTACAGCACTTATTGATGATTATGAAAAAACTAGAACTAAATGGGTAAATGATGACGATATTTACTTCCAATACATAGATAAACATTTTAAAAGAGCCAATTATCAAGATGTATATAATAAAGAGCCTGATTTAATGAGAAATTATGCTGCTGATGATATAGTTATAATGTTAGAATACTTAAAAAAGGCTTTACCTGTACTACAAGAAACTGATAAAGATTTTACTGTACTAAAAAGAGAAGGGGAACTTATTAGAGCAGTATCATTTATGGAAAATACAGGCTTTAAAGTAGATGTAGATTATATATTAGAAAGCAGAAAAAAGATAGTTGAATATAGAGAATTATTGTATTTAGAACTTTATATTTATACTGAAAAACGATTTACAGTAGGACAACATAATGAAATTAAGAAATTGTTACTTAATAAATTTGGTGTTAAGTGTGAAAAGGCTGATGAAAAGGCACTTAAATACATAGTAGAAAACACTGATAATGAAACATTAAAAATAATATGTAAAAATATAATGGAACTTAGAACTTTAGATAAGTGGCTATCTACATACATTGATGGTAAACTTAATGCCGTTGTTAATGGAAGAATTTATACTGATATTAATAACAATGGTGCTGTTAGTGGTAGAGTTAGTTGTGATATGCAACAACAACCAAAAGAAGGTCTAAATGATAGGGATGGAAATGAATTATTTCACCCTAGAAAAGCATTTATATGTGATGATGGATACAGACTATTCTTTATTGATGAAAGTCAAATGGAATTGAGGGTACAAGCCCAATTTACAATATTCCATAGTTCCGAACCTGATATGGGTTTATGTAGAGCATATATGCCTTACAAATGTTATAATGAAGTATCAACTTTATTTGATTATAATAACCCTGAACATTTAAAACATTTTAATGAGAAAAAATGGTATGAATGTGGTACAGGTAAAGAATGGGAACCAACTGATTTACATAGTGAAACAACTAAACATGCATTTCCTAATGTTGACCCTAGTACTCCAGAGTTTAAGAAACTTAGAAAACTAGGAAAAAGATGTAATTTCCTTAAAGTTTATCAAGGTGGGGTACAAGCACTTAAAGAAAGTCTTGATGTTAGTTTAGAAGTTGCTGATGCACTAGATAAAGCATTTTATAAAGCATTTCCTAGAATTAAAGATTATCAAGAATGGGTTACTAAACAATTAAGTACTTATGGCTTTATAGAAAATTTATATGGTAGAAGATACTATATGGAAGATAGTAGGCAATTTTATAAAGGTTGCAACTATTTAATTCAAGGTACTTGTGCTGATATGGTAAAGACATTTGAGATAAAAATATGGAAGTTTATTAAGGAAAATAATTTAGGTATCAAAATGGTATTACCTATCCATGATGAATTGATATTTTTAGTACCTTATGGGGAAGAAAAATATGTAAAAGATTTAAAACATATAATGGAAGATACACTAGATACTATAAAGAATATACCGATGATTGCCGAGGTTGAAATGTCTGAAACAAGTTGGAAAGATAAGAAAGGATATGAATTTAATGAATAAATTAAAAGTATTAGAATTATTTGGAGGAATAGGTGCTTGTAGTAAAGCATTAGAACGATTAGGCGTAGATTATGAAATAGTAGATTATGTTGAAATAGACAAATATGCTGTGGCAAGTTTTAATGCTATACATAATACTAATTTTGAACCACAAGATGTATGTAATTATAATAAAGACATTGTTGTTGATTTGTTAATGCACGGAAGTCCTTGTCAAGACTTTTCTATAGCAGGAAAGCAAATGGGTGGGGACAAAAATAGTGGTACTCGTTCAAGTTTGATGTATGAAACATTAAGAATTGTAGAGAAACTAAAACCTAAATATGTAATTTGGGAAAATGTTAAAAACTTATTAAGTAAAAAACATTTTCATAATTTTCAATCATATTTAGATAAAATGCAAGAATTAGGTTATAAAAATTATTATCAAGTATTAAATGCTAAAGATTATGGAATACCTCAAAATAGAGAAAGAGTATTTACAATAAGTGTTCTTGACAATTACACGGAAAAAAATAATAAAATTAGTGAAAATGTCAAAGATTTTAAATTTCCTAAAAAGAAACAACTTAAATTAAGTTTAAAAGATATATTGGAAGATAAAGTAGATGATTATTATTATAAAGTATGCCCTAGTATGCTAAGTGCTTTAAATAATGGAAAAGTTAAAGATATTACAAATCAAAATTACAGTCAAACAATAACAACAAAACAAGCAAGATGGAATAATGGTGGGCTAATAAAATGTTCAAATAATTATGTAGATAAAAAATATAATATAATACCAAATCTATTTAATCCTTATAATAGTAAAGAAATAATAGATGTTGTTCCAACACAAACTACACAATGTGGTAGCACTACAAGTTCAAGCACAGTAACAATAAATCAAGGAAATGGTATTTATAGATATTTAACACCAAAAGAGTGTTGGTTGCTTATGGGATTTGATAAAGAAGATTATGAAAAAGCAAGTGTGGTTTGTAATAGAACACAACTTTATAAACAAGCAGGAAATAGTATAGTAGTAAATGTACTAGAAGAAATACTAAGGAACTTATTATGATAGAAGCCTATAAATTATTAAAAGCAAACAAAAGAAAATTATTTAAACAAGTTTATCTTACAATAAAAGGTCAAATAAAGAGTGGTGACTATATAGGTGCTATTAAAGGTATAAAAAATCAAAGTTTAAGATAAGAAAGGATATGAATTATGAGTAGAGAAGAACAAGCACAATTATGTGCATTATTAGCAAAATTAAGATTTGATATAGGAAGAATTACAATAAATCAACCTAATAATAAAACATTTACTGATATTATTTCAATGATAAATAAAATTATGTCATTTTGTATAATGCCAGATGATATAAAGGTGAAAAAATGAAAGATAAAAAGAGAAATGAAAAGATTTAAAGAGGGATATTATGAGAATAAACAGAAATGATTTACTTAAAGTTGCATTTATATTAGACGATATATTAAAAAAGAATAAAATCACAAAATATCTAGTACAAGATAATGAATTATTATACTGGGTAGAAGGAATTGAAAGAGGTTTTGCTATAAGATATAAATAAAATTGTTTTAGTTTAGAACTTATTATATAATTATATTGTAGGATAATAACCCTACTGGAGGTAATTATGGGTGATAAAGTTTCTAAACTTAAACAAGAAATGATAAAAGTATATGGACTTAAATGTTGGTTAAATGAATTATGGATACCAAATAAGAAAGATATACTTACATATCACCATATTTTAGAAGTAAGAAATGGTGGAAAAGTAGAATGGGAAAATGGAGCATTATTAAGCCTTTATAGACACAATTACTTAAATTACTTAGATAGGTATTATCACCAAGTATATGAAGAATTAAATTATCTGTTTTATGAATTAAATAGAACTTATGCTCCACCTACTAAAGAATATTATGAAGAAGTAAAAAGAGTTTTAAAGAAAGGTGGATACTAAATGTTAGAAGATAAAGTACAAGACCATATAAAATCTTATTTAACAAAAAAAAGAATATACCATTGGAGATTTCAAGCACAAAGTAATCTAAATGGTGTACCTGATATACTTTGTCTCTATAAAGGCTTCTTTATAGGCTTAGAATTGAAACGTGAAAAAGGAGGTCATGCAACTGACCTACAATTAAGAAAACTTAAAAATATAAATGATAATGGGGGAATTGGTGTTTTAGTAAGAAGTGTAGAAGATGTAGATAAAATAATAAAATCTATAGATAATGGAGATTATAATGGAAAATAAAAAATATTTAAAATCACAATGTTATCAATTAATAAACAAAATATTAAAAAAGAATGAAATAAGTAAAAAAGATTTGTTTATCGCACTTGCTATAAGACTTAGATTACCTATTAATGAGTGTTTTATTGATGAATTTGATGAAAAAATGTTAGAAAAAGCAATAAAAGAATTAAAATATATGCTCTAATAGTGAAATTATTAGAAAACTTATGTTATAATATAATTACAAAGGGCGACACACTCCCCCCTTTGTTGTAAAAATTTATTTCATTAGCACAACCTTAATTGGTTGTGTAAGGACTATATGTTTTTCATAATTATATCTTTGTATCTGTTTGCAATACATAAAAATATATAAGTTGTTCACCATACATATAGTTCTTACACAGTTAACTAAGGTTAACTGTTAGAGGCAAACCTCCTCTAATTAAACTTACTTTAAATAGTGTTACCTTTTTAGGTAACATAGAACAAATAATGATAAGCCAAATGTTGAGGCAATCTGATAAAGTAGGTAGAGTATGCAGTAAAAATCTGTGATTATTATTTGTTCTATGGTGCTTATAAAAGCACTTTGGATACCATAAGTATATGTTGAAGTTATTGGTGGTTATAACTTTAACAAAAAAAAGAGAGTTTAAGTACTCTCTTTTTTATTTTAAATTATTCATATAATAATCATAGTACTTATTTCCAGTGTCATAAATAATCTTTTCACCAACACCATATTTAGCAAGTATTGCATCTATATTTGCTATAGTTTTATTTTTATTTGCTTTTTTAAGTTCACTTATTGTACTAAATTGATAACCTTTTTGTTCATACTGTTTCATTAATTCTTTTAGACTTTGTATTTCATCATAAGACCTATTTAATCTATCTGTATTAACATTCTTTCTTTGTACGAATTGATTACTTATACTTCCTAATATTCCATCATCTTTATATCCTTTATATGCTCTATCAACTTGTCTTGTAAAAGCATTAAGTCCAGTTAGATTACCAATTAATTGTTCTTGTTTCTTAGTTGGAACTAAATTATTATCAGCACCTACTAAGTTTCCTAATTCTTCTAGTAAACCAAAGTTTTTAGATTTTTCACCTGCAAAACTTTCTATATCGTTACCAGTAAATGTATTTGTATTAGTTGCATTTTCATATAAAGCCTTTATAAATGGGTTTCCTTTATTAACTATGCTATTAATAGGGTCATTTGTAAAATCTATTAAATCTGCAATAGGTAATTGTGTTCTTATGAAAGTATAATTACCATCTTTGTCTATACCAGGTACAGGTATATACATATTATTTCTAAAATATTCGTCCATATTAGCATAATCATCACCATAACTATCTTTAAGACTATTATAAGTTTTCATAAGTTTATTATATTTTTGTAGATTATCACCCATATTACTTATTTGAAATGCTAAATTCTTTTTAGCATAACTATAAAATGGTATTATATTTTTCATTGTACCTTGCTCAAATGCTGTTAAATCTGTAGGGTCAAACAACATTTTACCAACAGCCATACCTGCCTGTTGTTCTTTACTTAGTACATTACCTAGTTCATCAACAGTTTCTATACCTAGATTTTTTACAAAACTAGGGTCGTCCATAGCCTTTAAATATGCTGCATATTTAAAAAGTCTATCTTCATTTGCATTTAAGTCTCCAAAGAACTTAACATAAGAAGCAATTGCACCTTTTTTATTTTCCATACTTTTCATAACACCATCAATGTCATATTTTTTAAGTATAGAATTTTTATCTAAAAGGTTAACATTCTCTTGAAAGCCTTTTAATCTATTATAAGTTTTTAATTCATCTTCTGTTAACTGTGTAATATCTGTTACACCTTTTTTAAGTATATCTTCCCAATTTGATAAATCTTTAGCAGCCTGTGTACTATAGTTTGCTATGTCTTTCATACTCATTCCTGATAAGTACATATTAGACATATTACCTGTAATATTATTCATTTGGTTAGTAACAGATGCAGTTGCATTTCCTTTAAAGAAGTTCATTAATTTATTATACATCTTAGAAAATTCACTATTACCAGTTCTATTAGAACTTACTTTAACTATATTAAGTACAGTAGGGTCTATAGCAATACCATCTATTCCATTTAATTTTTGAGCCATTTGTATAAGGTCTGAATTTCCAGATTTTTTTCCTGTTGATTTTAAGAAATTAACAACATAGTCTTTTGTTTCCCCTTCTAGTTTTTTAAAACCATAAGGTGCTTTTCCTTTTTCAACTATTCTAAATGGTGAGTTATCTAATATTTTATTTAACTCTGCTGTATTCTTTTGAACATCTGTGCCTTCTTTTATTTTTGTTTTTAATGCACTTATTGTATCTATGTCACTTAAACCTTGTTTAAGAAATACTTCGTCCATTAATTGTGAGTTTTTTGCAAGTTTTGGCATTTGATTTATATAACTTTGTAAACCAGAAGATGCAGTTATATCAAATAAATCTATATTGTTTTTAACAAATTCTTTTCCTTCTTCACTTAAATTTGGTAAATTCATTAACTCTTGTTTTTTAAGTAAATTTGCTTCTTGTGCTGGCATATTATACTTTCTTGTATTTAATGTTTTACTTCCAGTTCCTATAGCATCAATACCAGAAGGAAGTTGTTCTTGTATATCACGAGGGTCAACACCAAATTCAGTTAATTTCATTATATTATCTTTATAATTATCTGAAAGTTTATGTTTAGAGTAGCCTTCAAGATTACTTTCAGTAAACTTATCACCAAGACCTTTCATACTTTCAAAAGTTTTTGATAGATATTTATTACTGTTATTATAGAAATCTTGTATAGCCTCAATGGCTTCTGGTGCATTTTCTTGATAATATTTAGTAAGTTCTTTTATTTCTTTTTGTTCTTTTTTAGTTAAAAATGATGCTCTTTTTACTGGTTCTTGTAGTTTTTCTGGGTGTAGTTTATCTAGCACTTTATCCCAGTCCTCACTAAGTTCTAATACACCATTTTCACCTTTTTTAATACCATTAACCAATGTATCAAATTCATCTGGTGCATCTGCTGCTATATCAATAAGTTTATCATTTATCTCTTTAGTGTATTTTATCATACCATCTTTAGCACCACTTATAACTTCTTCCATAGGAATAGTTTTAGTTACATCTATAATACTATTTACCTCTTTATCAACCTGTTCAGCAGTTTTACCAAGCCTTTCACCTACTTCTTTAAAGGTATTTTGTATATTTGAATAATTATCTTCAAATAAAGCCCTAGTCATAGCCTCTTTTGCATCATTTACTTTCTGAGACTGTCTTGCTGCTTTTGATAATTTTGTGTTAAACATAGTTGTTACATTATTTTTAAGACCTTTATAAGTTTCTAATAAGCCTGTATTGTCTCCAATTCTACCAAGTTCAGTTGCCCATTTAGAAGTTGGGTTAGTATATTTAATACCTTTAGTATCATCTAATTTAGTTAATACCTTTTCTAAAGTACTATCTGTAACCTTTGCACCACCTTTTATAGCACCTTTTGCTACTTTACCTAATGCTTGTGTTGGTGAAATTAACTTAATAGCATCATTTGCTTTATCTAAAGTCTTAGTAACATCAACAGCAGTGTCTGCAGCCTTGGCTACATCACTAACTGTATCAAGTGCTTTTGCAGTATCCATAGCAGTATCTGCAATTTTAGCACCTTTACTTGCTGCTGATACTGGAATTAGTGGAAGGTCCATAGGGTCTAGGAGTACATCACCAGCCATACCTAACACATCAACTAAATCTATAGAATTTAACAAAGCACCTAATTTACTATCACTCTCTTTTGAAGCATCACTTAAAGTTGTATCTTCAAATGCACCTGTATTCATTAGTATATCTTTAAAATTTGTATCTTTATTACCAAATAAACCTTCTTTAGCACCTTCTAGGAAACTACCATCATTTTGCATATTCTCAATACCACCAAATAATGCTTGTTGTGGTCTATTTAAAATCTCAAACACATCAAATAATACATTTTGGTCTGGTGTTAAATTTAAAGTTTTTTCTAACCAATTTCTTGTATCTGTTGCTTCTGTAGGTTCAACTCCACCAGCAGTTAATTGTGCTTTCAAGTTATTTATAGATTTTTGGTTTTTCTGCAATTGTGTAGGAGAATTAGATTTACCAAATTGTTCTTCATATATCTTTTTATAATCTTTTGCCATAATTTAGTAACCTCCTTTTTATCTATTTAATATATTCCATAAATCTTCATAAGTATAATTACTTAATTCATCTTCTAATTTTGATTTATTTTTTGCTGCACCACGCAATAATCTATTATTTATACCTCTTGCCGTAGCCCTAATAGGTTGTATGCCCATAAAATTATTAAGTGGATTTCTAGTATTTTCATATTCTAAATCATTTCGTATATATCTATTTAAGTTCCTTGATACTTTTGATAATTTTTCATTTGTCTTTTGATAATTTAAAGAACTAATAGCATCATTAGCATCTTGTAATGGCATATCATACATACTTGTTAAAGCAACTCTTTTTTCTTGTTCACTTAGACTGTCATCACTTAATGTTTGGACTATACCAAGTCGTCTATATAACTCATTTTGTTCTTCTTCTGCTTTTTGAAGTCTGGCACTACCACCACTTCCAGATCTACTTGCTGCTCTACCAGCAGCATTTTCACCTATATTTCCTAGTAAACCACCATATTGTTGCATATTAGCAGCATCAGCATCTGTAAGTTTTCCTATATCTCCACCTAAATCTGATGCAAGTTCACTTTGTTTAGAACCTAAATTCATAACACCTTCTGCAAGACCTGAAAGACTTGCATTATTTGTATTAAGTAAACTAGCAAGTGCTTTGTCAACATCTTCACCTTTTGTTTGTGTGTCTGCTTGTGTAATTAAATTTAACATACCACTACCAGAAAGACCTCTATTGGCTAGGTCTATATTAGCATTATTCATACGATTAAAACTAGAATTTTGCACATCATTTAAAGTATTAGCATATTCTTGTCTTGCTAAATTAAAATTCCTAGCCAATTTATCTCTTACAGTATTATAGTCATTTATAAGTTTATTCCAATTAGTTTGATAAATGTCTTTAGTAACTTGTTTTTGAGGTTCATAAATATCTTTTTCCCAATTGCCAATTAGATTTTCTGCATATTTCTTATAATCTGCCATATTTTACCTCCTATTTATATAAACTTGCAAAACGACCTACTGATGGTGCTGAAATTAATGGCATATCAAGTGCTTTATTACTCTTTTTATATTTACTTAAATCAATATTTTCAAAGTTATTTGGACTATATATACCATACTTGTGCATAAATTTAATAGCATCTTGCATAGTTGAATTAGGTACATAGGACATATATTTTTGACCTGCTTGTATAACTTTACTTGCATCTCTACCATCTCCTGCAATTTCTAATAAATTATTAATCAATGTCTGCCTATTACTATCTTCAAGTGCTTTAACTTGTAGAGCATAACTTTTTGCAGCAGCATCAGCAGCATCTCTCCTTGCTTGAATTTGTTCTGCAAGTTGAGCAACAGCAGCCTTATAAGCATTTCTACCTGCCTTTTCTCTTGAAGATATATTTGCAAGTGCTGCATTTAGTGTATTTTTAGCACCTTCCATATTAGTGTTGTAGTTGTTAGTATATGTTTTTTCATTAGCATCTAATTCATTTAGTGTATTGTAATAAGTATTGGCAAGGTCTGAAAACTGTCTGCCAGTTTCCATTCTATTGCCTAGTTTATTTAGTTGTGCAATACCACCATTTAAGCCTCTGGCTGCAAAATTAGATAAGTCATTTCTATTTTGTAAATAAGCATTTTCACTAATTGTGGACCTACCTGAACCAAAATCAGTTTTTGCTTTAGTTCTATTACTAGCAATATTACTCAATAAATCATTATAAGCATTTTGAAAAGACTTTGTATTAGTATTATACACATCATTTGCTAATTGTCTTTCTTCATTTAGACCTTTTAAATTTATATAATCATTTTCATTACCTAAATAACTTTGAGCCTGTTTTTTAGCACTAGCCATAGTATCACCTTACCTTTCTTCTATTATATCAAATTTATTTACCTTTATAAAGCCAACCAAGTTTATGTGCTGTATTTTTTCCAACTATGCCATCTTGTGTTAATTTATTCGCTTTTTGGAATTTCTTTACAGCATTTTTGGTATTGTTACCAAATATACCATCTGCTTTAGTTCCAACTTTCTTTTGTAGTTCTTTTACATCATTACCTCTACAACCTTTTTTAAGTAATCTTGTTAAGTTGTATGTACCCTTATCTGGTAACATATCATAATTAGCAGGATTTAACCATGTGTTAGAACCTATTCTAGTCATTCCAAGATGTAAATGTATTCCTGTACTCATACCAGTAGTACCCATTATTGCAATTATATCACCTTTTTTAACTTTATCTCCTTTTTTAAGTAAAACCTTTGCACAATGTGCATACAATAAAGATAAATTATATCTAGGATAACGAACCCATATATAGTTACCATATCCAGTTTTAGACTTATCTTGACCTGTTACAGTCTTTTGTACATAGCCATCATCTATAGCATAAAGATTTTTATTTCTTGTTTTAGAATTTTCATCTAGTCCTGTATGAAAACCCTTTGTACCTTTAATAGGGTGTATTCTAGGACCATAAGGAGAAGTTATTCTAGGATTTTTAACAACATATTCATATATTTTCATAACTATTCCTCTCTTTCAGTTAATAATTCATCTTCTTCTGTTGTATCAGTATCAAATTGTGCTTTTTTATATTTGTAAGAACTTACACCAATTAGAGTACCAATTAACACTGAAATTACAGCACAAGTTTTCATTACTTCATCACCAAATGGTAAATTCCATACTTGTGCTAATTCTTCATAAGCAATTCCTATAGCATCTAATGCTACTAATGCTAAATATTTTAGTGCATCATACCACTTACTATTTTTAAATAACATAATCTTCCCTCCTATTTTCTTATAATTAAAGACATTATTGCACCCACTATAGCACCAACTACACCAGTTATTAATGTCATTATAATATTATCATATCTTTGTTCTGGTTTATGTTCAAGCACATCAACTCTACTCATAACTTTGTTTAAATCTTCTCTTGAATATTTTGTTTCTATGGCTAATTTCTCTATTTGAAGTGTTAACTTATTTATAGTCTCAAATATATTTTCCAATTTTTCAACTCTCTTTTCTAAGTTTTCCAATTCCTTTTCCATTTTACCTCCTATAAGGTACTAACATATAACTTTGTACGTTCAGTATCAATTATATATGTGTATGGGTCAGTGTCTGATGTTTTAAGATATAAGATAATTGTAGCCTTAATATTTGAGTTAACACCTAAAGAAGTACAATCAATGGTAATAGAATAAGCATTTGTTTCAATATTCATACCAGTCATTTCTCCAAGCAAATGTATTGTTCCATTTATATTCAAGTCAATTCTAAATAAATTACCTTCTATAGCACTTGAAGTTTTTACTCTTAATTCTTGTGCATCTTCTTCTGTAAGTGACACACCATCTATATTAGCATTTGAATAGTCACCACTAAACATAACACGATATTTGCTAGATAAAGTGTCAATTAATTGGTTCCCAGTTACTGGTGCTTTATCACTTGACATAGTACCACATTGAACATTTGTGTAATTACCCCAACTACCTGTTACATCTATAAATGGTGAAACATAATTAATAACATTTCCACAATATATAGATGGAACTGAAAAAGTGTTATCACCACTAGATAAATCATCTTTTGTCATTTTTTTAACTGTAATAGGCACAATTACATATCTAGTTTCATCTTTTAATGGCACTTGAACTGAAATCTTACCATAAAAGATAAATTTCTCACCTGCATCATATTTAGCACAAACTTGGTTAAATATATTTGCACCTTCTTGACCTTCTGTACCATTCCAATAAAATACAAGACCAGAACTAAATGTATTTATTGTATTATCTACAAAGTTTTTAACTTGTAGTGATGAAGGTATTTTGTTATCACTTGGTACTAATATTTCAGATACAGCCTGTGATAATGTGGCACTACCAGAAGCACCTTTTAAACTATTTGCATTTGATACAGGTGTAGCACCATTTTGTAATTTTTGAATATCAATATAATTTGCATTAATTGCAGTTTTTACAACACTTTCAAGTTCATTAAGGTCAGTATGTTGAAGAACTTCACCATCTGAATGGTCTGCTTTTAAGAAATTATCATCAATTCTAACATTATAATTCATATTTCTTCACCTAATTTTCTTTTACCTTTCCTAGTTTACATACATAACCAATACTTTCAAGACTTACATAATCGCTACTATCACCCGATATAAGTATAGCAAAATTCTTTGCCTTTCTAGGTATAACAAGTTTTCTAGTTTGATATAAACCTTCACCAAGTTTAGTCTTATCCAGTCTCATATTACCAAGTAAACTAATTTTTTCATCTATTGTTAACTCTTTGTTTTCTTCATATTCTTGAACAACTGTGCCATTGTCATCTATATAATATGAATAAGTTTTAGGGTCATTTACAATATAGCCATCTCCATATAATGTAAAGAATAATTCACCATAGTTATAACCTCCAACAACTTTCACAAAGATATGTTTCAACTTCTTTAAATGTTGTGGATATTTCATATTTATTCCTTTTGTTTTAAGTTCTAAATATAAAGGTCTGCCAAAGTCTGTAGAAGTTGTATCAAATTCATATAAAGCACTTCTATATACTGGAATAGCACTTGAACTAGCATATATAGTTATTTTAAAATTATTTAGTATTCCTCTAAATAAATTATCAGTGGTTGTATTAGACCTTCCTATAAAGTTGCTTGTTCTTCTTATATTAGTTATTCCACCATAATTAAATCTATCTATAGCCATTATAACACCATCTATTACAAATGATATATCATAACCTGTTTTACCATTATCTACACAATTTAACATAAATTTATGTTTTTGTGTTAAATCTATAGTGTTTTCTGAAACTTTATATGTTTTATAATCTATACTTGTTGTATTGAATTGTAATGCATTACCATTTACACCTATATTTATAGAACAATTATTATTTTTAGCATTATCATTATTATAGACTGTTGATAAGTCTAATAATTTTGCTAAATTATTTAGATTTCCAAGTGTACCTTCAAATTCAATTTTAAAGCCATTTGTAAAATATACATTATCTTCAAATACTGGAAGTTCTAAATAACCATTATTTCCATCAAATATAAGTCCATTTTCAATAAGCCAACTAACTGTGCCTTTAAGTTCACCAATTCTATTTTGAGAAGATGTATCATAAGTTTTAAGACCAGAACCTTCTAAGAAACTAAAATTCATTAATGTATCACTAGGGTTAATAATATTTCTGTCTCTTATACACATCTGACGCTGCCGACGATCTACTCTG
>ERZ1026868.756-NODE-756-length-18731-cov-4.265421_pt1 | contig 18731 bp, 17 predicted proteins | sample MGYA00380164_ERZ1026868 | MGnify/ENA primary metagenome ERZ1026868 (study PRJEB33269, sample SAMEA4719800) | human gut metagenome | biome: human-associated habitat; feature: organic feature; material: feces | place: Cameroon | collected 2013-10 ... | reverse complement strand
CTTACTCGGGACTTCCACCCGTTAGACAATGCTCATGCCGAGCATACAAAAAGGGCAGGACCCCAAACGAGGAGTCCTGCCCTGACTTGTATACTCTAAATAATATTACCTATCAGCTATATCAATATGTGTAGTCGACGAAGAACTTATAGTCGTCTTCGTTGAGTTTCTGCTCTTTCAGCACACTGTCAAGGTGGGCGAACTTGTCACGGAAGAAGGTCATTATCTCCGTATAGCTCTTTGGATTGTAGGTTATGGCCCTTCCGGCGCACTCCATGTTGGCGAGGTCGTCGGTAAGCACGATGCCGGCATTGCGCGTCTTGAGTTGGTAAACATTGTTGCGCACACGGCGCATCTGGCCTATCTCACCGTTGGCGACACACTGGTTGTTGTCTGGATATGTAATCTCCACCGTCTTGACAGCTGAGCAGTTTGTATCGCTCAAGTCGACAAGCAATGATAGCGACATGCCGTCGTAGCTGAAATTGACGGTCTTGCCGTTCACCTTCACCTCCTGCGGAACCACAGAGGCCACCACCTTCACTTGGTATTTCCTGTCTTGCGGCATTCCGGCGTAAGAGCCTTTTCGCGCGCCGATTGTCACAGCGAGCTTGTTGCCCCTGCGAGAAGCCGAGAGAGGCGTGACCGCATATTGCGAGGCATATTGCTTGTCGTTGCCAGCGTCCTCATAATATTCGGCCTTGGATTCGCAGTCACCGTCAACCGGGTACACGCTCACGACCACGGGGTTGTCGTTGCCCCGAAGGTTCTTCAGCGTGTCGGCATACATCGGTATCACGCTGCCGGCTTTTACATAGACTGGAATCTCATCGAGCTGGAAACCATTTCTCACGGTCTGCCCACCTTTGATGAGCTTGCCTGAGGCCGTCTCATACCAGTCGTTGCCCTTTGGCAGCCAAACCTCGGCGGTGGCCTTGGCACCGTCTCTCGGTGTCGTGACAGGGCGAACAATCATGTCGTCGCCAAACATGTACTCATTCTTCATCTCGTAAGCCTGCGGGCAGTCGGGATAGTCGTAGTACATTGGTCGGCAAAGGGGCAACGCGTTGTCATAAGTCTTGCGCGCCATGGTATAGATGTAGGGGTTTAGCACATATCGCTCCTTCACGATGTTGCGGAGAATGCGCGTGACAGGATAGCTGAACACCCATGGCTCCTTGTTCAAGCCAGCGTTCTTCGTGGAATGGCTACGCAGTATGGGGCTGAACAAGCCAAACTGCATCCAACGCACATACATCTCCGGGTCAATGCTGTTGGCATGCATGTGACCGCCAATGTCGTGGCTCCAATAGCAATAAAGTACATTTGAGGCGGTGCTGTTGAAATAAGGCTGGAAGTCGAGCGATTTCCAAGAGATGAAGGCGTCACCCGAAAAGCCTATCTGGTAACGATGGTTGCCAAGTCCGCCCCAACGGTGGTAAAGCATTGGGCGAGTGTCGCGGTTACGCTCCATGTCGGAGAACATCACATAGTTAATCCACCACGTGTTGTTAAGGTTGGTCAGCTTCTTGTCGTTAATCCATTGTTGCCAATCAATCCACCAGAAGTCTACGCCATCTTTCTCCATGGGATGAAGCACGTTGTTGAGCCATCCTGTCATGAAACGCTTGTTTGAGCCCTCATAAGGTATGTCCTTGTGCAGAGCCGTGTCGTTGCCCATCCATTCAGACATGGCCGACCATTTCTCCTCCCACGTCTTTATGCCGTCGGCGGGATGGAGATTCATGGTCACCTGCAGCTTGTTGTCCTTGACCCAGCTCAGGAAACCCTTGGGGTTGGGGAAGAGGGAGCGGTTCCATGTGTAACCCGTCCATCCGCCTCGCGGAGCTTGATTGTAATGCCAGTCCATGTCGACCACAAGCACGTCGAGCGGAATGTTATACTGATGGAAGTTGTCCACGACTTCACGAAGCTCATCATCCGAATAGCTCCAATAGCGCGACCACCAATAGCCGAAGGCATAACGAGGTGGCAAAGGCACCTTGCCTGAGAACTTGGTGAACATGCGAAGCGCCTTCTTGTAGTCGTGGCCATAGGCCAGGAAATACCAGTCTTGGGCCTTAGTCGTGTCGGGCCGTTCCTCAACCCACGGCCACTCGCTGCGGTCAAAGAGATATGACTTGGAATCGTTGATTAATGTCCATCCGCTCTTCGAGAGCAATCCGTCCTCGATAGGCATTGGCTTGCCCTTGCGCAAGTTGCCGTCATAGCCATCGAGAGTGCGGTAGGTTCCCTTCAGGTTGTCATCGTCTTTCTGTCCGGGTTTCCATGAGAAAGGCAGCGCGCCTTTCTTCTTTGCCGAGACGATGGAAAGGTTGGCGGAGGTGAAGGGGCCTTTACCCTTTACGTAAGTAATGGTCATGGCGTCGGTGCTGATGCGCACCGTCTTTGACTTGTCGCTCACCTTGTAGCTCACGGGAGCGTAATCCCTGATGACCGCCACCTGCGATTTGTTGTCCACGAACTTGCCGTCAGGCGCATACTCAAGCCTGGCTGCGCCATCGTCTATCATCGTGATGCGCACGTTACCGTCTTGATAAGCCACGTTGGCCGACGTTTGCGCCGAGGCTGGCACGCCAAGGGCGGCAACAGCAAGCGTTAAAAGCATTGTTTTCATATTGTTTGTAATGTTTAAAGATATATTTATACTACATGAACTTTTTAAGTTCCTCGTAAACGCGCTCAACAGGAAGACCCATGACGTTATAAAAACTGCCGTCGATATGGGTAACGCCTATATACCCAATCCACTCTTGCACGCCATAAGAGCCAGCCTTGTCGAACGGCTTGTAACGGTCAATATAATAATTTATCTCATCATCGGCCAACTGCCTGAAAGTCACGGCCGTGACGTCAGAGAACGACTTGCTTCCCCGCGTGGTCTTTATAGTCACGCCTGTCACGACATGATGGATGTGCCCGCTCAACCGGTGCAGCATGTCACGTGCCGCTTCAGCGTCTTTAGGCTTGCCCATGATCTCACCGTCGAGTATGACCACGGTGTCGGCGGTGAGCAATATCTCATCATCGGTTATGTCGTAAGCGTCAGCTTTCTCCCTGGAAATATACTCTGACACGCTTTCCGCTGGTATGTCTTTGGGAAACTTCTCTCCCACTCCACGTTTCACCCTCACCTCAAAGTCGAGGTCAAGTCCCTTGAGCAACTCACGCCTTCGAGGAGAGTTGCTTGCCAAAATCAACTTTTTCAATGCTGAATACTTCCTTATATATTTATCACCACCCAAAAGCCTTTGATGAGCTGAGCCATTTGCCTTGGGCACGCAACACTTGCTCCAGAACATCGCGCGCGCAGCCGTTTCCGCCACTGTAAGGCGAAACGTAGACCGACATCTGACGTATCTCCTCGCATGCGTCGCTTGGGCAACACGGACAACCGACACGCTTCATTATCTCATAGTCGGGGATGTCGTCGCCTACATATATTATATTGTCATCGCTGAGACCATGCTCCCTCAGGAACATCTCATAGGTCTTGATCTTAACCGAGCATTTCATGAACACGTCGGTCATGCCAAGATACTCGTAACGCTTCCTGATTGCCTCCGAGTCGCCACCTGTGATAATGGCGCACTTGAGACCCATCTTGGCGGCAAGCTGTATGGCATAGCCATCCTTGATATTGAGCGTACGCAATGGCAAGCCATTTTCATCCATCGACACGGTATTTGCCGATAGCACGCCATCGACATCAAAGATGACCGCCTTTATCTTTTCAAGGTCATATTCTATCATAAGCAATGTGTTTGTTCGTATGCAAAGTTACAACAAATCCCTTAATGTATATTGCCTGAGGCACATTTAATTGACCAAGACCACAAGATTATCCTCTATCATCACAAAAAGACAACAATTGCATTTTATTAGTGACAATATGAGAAAATAAAACCGCGAAAACATTGCCAATTAATAATAATTGAGTAACTTTGCTTGCAAATTAAATAACAAAGAGAGAAAACCAAAACAAAACATGAGTCAATTAATAAAGCCAAAAGATTATAAGACGCTCTTGGATCGTCGCCAGACAGAGCATGGCATCAAGATGATAAAAGAGTTTTTCCAGCAAAACCTCTCCACCGAGCTTCGCCTCAGCAGAGCCACGGCGCCATTGTTCGTGCTCAAGGGCTTGGGCATCAACGACGACCTCAACGGCGTGGAACGTCCAGTATCGTTCCCTATCAAGGATATGAATGAGGCAAAGGCAGAGGTGGTGCACTCTCTGGCAAAATGGAAACGACTGACTCTCGCCAAGTTCGGTGTGGAGCCAGGCTATGGCATCTATACCGACATGAATGCCATACGTGCCGACGAGGAGCTCGACAACCTGCACTCGCTATATGTTGACCAATGGGACTGGGAGGCGGTAATCACCAGCGAACAACGCACCATCAGTTTCCTGGAAGACATAGTGAAGAGAATTTACAGCGCCATTCTTCGAACGGAGTTTCTCGCCTGCGAGAATTTCCCGCAGCTCAAGCCTTTCCTGCCAAGGGAGATTCACTTCATCCACTCGCAAGACTTGCTCGACATGTATCCAGACTTGACCCCACACGAGCGTGAGAACGCCATCTGCGAAAAGTATGGCGCCGTGTTCGTGGAAGGCATTGGAGGGAAACTGTCGGACGGCAACAAGCATGACGGCCGCGCTGCCGACTACGACGACTGGTCCACAATATCAGAAAACGGCAAGGCCGGACTAAATGGCGACATCCTGATTTGGTATCCCGTGCTTGGACGCTCGTTTGAGCTTAGCTCGATGGGCATACGTGTAGACAAGGAGAGCTTGCTTCGCCAATTGAAGATAGAACATCAGGAAGAGCGCGAGAAGCTCTACTTCCACCAGCAATTGCTCAACGATAAGTTGCCTCTCAGCATTGGCGGCGGCATAGGCCAAAGCCGCCTCTGCATGGTGATGCTCCACAAGGCGCATATCGGTGAAATACAGGCAAGCATCTGGCCAGAGGACATGCGCGAGGAATGCGCAAAGCTCGGCATGCCACTCATTTAGCAAGATGTCAACTTAGCTCCAATTTCAATCCAAGGCGCAACTTCTCAATAGCGGGGTTGCGCTTTCTCATGGCATCGAAGACCTCCAACTTGGTAAGAGCGCGCTCGTTCTCGTTTTGCTTGGCCAGACGAGGCGAGAACTCTATCAAGCTGTTGTGAAGACGCACACGCATGGTAGCACGGATGTTTTTCTTGATGGCTGATATTTGATCAAGAAGCAACTGATTGTCCACCACGACTTCCATGTTGGGGTACTCGGTAATGCGTGGAACTATATTCTTCAAGCGAGACGCAAGGCCAACGAACTTTTGAGGCATGCGGTTGCACATGGAAACCCATTCCCTTATGAGGTCATCATCGGTGAATGTTTCCTCAACCTTTTTCTCCTCAAGCTTCTTCGCGGCTGCCTCGTCCACGGCCACAGCCTCTACTCCGTCGCCAGTCTTTGGCTTTCGGCGAAGATCGCCGAAAGTCATTCCTATGTTCTTAAAATGGAAAGTGGTTCCGCCACTTACCGCGGTTGTTGGCTTGACAGGCCTTTCGACAACTGTTGGTTTTTCCGCGGTTTCAACTTTTTGTTTATTGTCTGTAGAGTTGGCATGCGCCACCAGTCTCCGTGCGGCCCCAGCCACCTGTATGGCCGGTTTAGGCTGCACCACGTTGTTTTTCTTGAACAGGGATTTCAATCTCATAGGGCTACGCCCACCAGCTGGCACGTCAGTGTCGTCTGGCTGGGTGAGTTGAGCCACGCGTATGAGAGTCAGCTCAACCAAAAGACGCTTGTTGCTGCTTTGGCGATATTGCACATCACACTCGTTCAGGATTTTCAACGCCTTGTAAAGGAATGGCAACGGGCATTTCTTAGCCTGCTCCTTGTATTTGGTTCGTTGGCTCTCGCTCACTTCAAGAAGGCGAAGCGTCTGCTCGTCTTTTGCCATCATCACGTTGCGCACGTGCGAGGCAAGATCATTGACGACATTGCTTCCATCGAAGCCGCGCTGAATGATGCCGTCGAGCAACACCATTATGTCTGAGGCCTTGTTCTCAAGAGAGAGGTCGATAATCTTGAAATAGTTGTCGGCATCGAGCACGTTGAGATCCTGAAGTACCTTCTCATAAGTGATGTGTCCCTGGCAGAAACTCGACACTTGGTCGAAAATGGACAACGCGTCACGCATTCCGCCATCGGCCTTCTCGGCTATGACGTTCAGGGCCTCTTCCTCACACGTTATGCCTTCCTTGTCTGCCACCATGGTTAAATGGTTTACTATCTCAGGTACCGTCATGCGCTCGAAGTCGTAAATCTGGCAACGGGAAAGGATGGTCGGGAGAATCTTGTTCTTCTCTGTGGTTGCAAGGATGAATATGACATGCGCTGGCGGCTCTTCCAATGTTTTAAGGAAGGCGTTGAAAGCGGCCTGCGAGAGCATGTGCACCTCGTCTATGATGAATACCTTGTACTTGCCTGTCTGTGGCGGTATAAGGGTTTGCTCCATGAGCGTCTTTATGTTCTCCACAGAGTTGTTGCTTGCCGCGTCAAGCTCAAAGATATTCATAGACCTTCCCTCGTTGAAGGCCCGGCAACTCTCACACTCGTTGCAAGCCTCACCGTCGCTTGTAGGGTTCTCGCAATTTATGGCTTTCGCGAAGATGCGGGCGCAAGTGGTCTTTCCCACTCCACGCGGCCCGCAAAAGAGAAAAGCATGTGCCAGCTTGCCTGTCCTAACGGCATTCTTCAAGGTTGTGGTAAGCGAATCCTGCCCCACCACAGAAGAGAATGTCATTGGCCGGTATTTCCTTGCGGAAACAATATAGTTGTCCATAGATAATTGTAGATAGTATCGGTCTGCAAACTTACAAAATAAATTCCTAATCGCGCCCCTTTTTAAGGGAAAAGATTAGGACAAAACAAAAAAAGCGTTGCCCCCACCAATGGTGAGAGCAACGCCATAATTTCTTGATAAGACTTTACTGTAAAGCTTATGCCTCTGCAGGAGCTTCAGCGTTGTCAGCCTCGGCAGCCTGTGCGGCCTCAGCAGCCTTTGCAGCTTCTGCCTCTGCCTTAGCGGCAGCCTCAGCAGCCTTCTTGTCAGCCACCTTCTTGGCGATAGCCTCGTTAACCTTCTTCTCGGCCTCAAGAGCCTTCGCAACAGCCTCTTGACGGCTCTTCGACTGAGCATCGAGAGTAGCGTTGAGCTTCTGATCCTTAGCAGCCTTCCAGGCATCGTACTTCTGCTGACAAGCAGCCTCGTCGAATGCGCCCTTCTTGACACCGCCACGGAGATGCTTCATCATGTAGACACCCTCACCCTTCAGGATGTTGCGAACAGTGTCTGTAGGCTGTGCACCTGCCTCTACCCAGTAGAGAGCACGGTCGAAATTCAAATCTACGGTAGCAGGATTGGTGTTAGGATTGAACATGCCAATCTTCTCGATAAACTTACCATCACGTGGTGCTCTAACGTCAGCGATCACAATTCTGTAAACTGCGTAGCCCTTGTGGCCGCCGCGCTGCAATCTGATTTTTGTTGCCATTTTGTGTTAAAAAACTATTATAAAGGTTTGAATTTAATGCTGCCAACACGTGACAGCGAGTGCAAAGTTACTGCTTTTTACTTATATCTCAATGGATTGGCAATAGTTTTTTAACAAAACTTACATCACGCCGTCCTCACGGAGCTTCTGCTGCCACTTCCAAGCGGAGCGCATCACGTCGTCGAGCGACGTGTCAGCCTTCCATCCGAGCACCTTGTTGGCCTTGGAGCAGTCGCCCCAAATCTTTTCGATGTCGCCCTCACGACGCGGACCATACTTCCAATTGAGCTTCACGCCCGTGGCACGTTCAAAGGTCTCAACGATCTCAAGCGTAGAGTTACCACGACCCGTGCCAATGTTGAAGTAGTCGATAACCGGGCTGTCCTCATCGTCAAGGACACGCCTCATGGCAGCCACGTGAGCCTTGGCGAGGTCAACCACATATATATAATCACGAATACATGTTCCGTCGGGCGTGTTATAGTCGTTGCCGAAGATGGTAAGCTGCTTGCGGATGCCTATCGCGGTCTGGGTGACGTAAGGTATGAGGTTATTGGGCACGCCATTGGGGAGCTCTCCGATAAGAGCCGAAGGATGTGCGCCTATCGGGTTGAAATACCTGAGGATGATGCTCTTAATAGGAGCGCCACTGTGGATGTAATCGTAAATGATCTGCTCGTTAATTTCCTTTGTGTTGCCATAAGGCGATGTCGCCTTTTGGTGAGGTGCCGTCTCGGTGACAGGCAGGTTCTCAGGCTTGGGCTGGCCATAAACGGTGCAGCTCGATGAGAAGATGATGCCCTTCACATTATATTTTGGCATCAACTCAAGAAGGTTTATCAATGAAACTACATTGTTGCGATAATAGAGCAAAGGCTTCTGCACGCTCTCGCCAACAGCCTTGCTTGCGGCAAAGTGGATAATGCCCTCAATGTCTGGGTATTTTTTGAATACGTTTTCAGCAGCTTCCTTGTCGCGCAAGTCTACTTTTTCAAACGCCGGGCGTACGCCAGTGATTTTCTCTATGCCATCAAGGACCTCAATCTTGGAATTGGAGAGGTCGTCGACAATCACCACTTTGTATCCTGCCTCGATAAGTTCAACGGAAGTGTGGGAGCCAATAAAGCCGGTGCCTCCCGTGACGAGGATAGTCTGTTTCATAACTAAATAAGTATAAAAGGTTTGTAATTCCGCCCACAAAGATACTTAAAAATCCATTAACCGCAAGCTATTGGCAGAAAAAAGTTGTAACTTTGCACGAAAATTGTAAAACACAATAATAAAAGAACATAACATAAAAATTATGAGCATTCAAACTGAGAAGATTAAGGAGCTTGTCGAGAAACGTGAGCAAGCCCGCCTTGGAGGTGGACAGAAAGCCATCGACAAGCAGCACGCCCGTGGCAAGTACACAGCTCGCGAGCGCATAGAAATGCTTGTCGACAAGGACTCTTTCGAGGAGTACGACATGTTCAAGCTTCACCGTTGCCACAACTTCGGCATGGAGAAAAAGCAGTTCCTTGGCGATGGCGTCGTGGCAGGTTCTGCCACCATCGACGGCAGGCTTGTATATGTTTACGCACAGGACTTCACTGTCAACGGTGGCTCACTTTCAGAGACCATGGCACAGAAAATTTGCAAGGTCATGGACATGGCCATGCAAAACGGCGCTCCAGTAATCTGCATGAACGACTCTGGCGGCGCGCGCATCCAGGAAGGCATATCGGCACTTGCCGGCTATGGAGAAATTTTCGAGCGTAACATCCTCGCCTCTGGCGTGATACCTCAAATATCAATGATACTTGGCCCATGCGCTGGTGGCGCGGTCTACTCTCCTGCACTCACCGACTTCATCCTCATGACTGAAGGCACGAGCTACATGTTCCTCACTGGACCTAAGGTGGTGAAGACCGTAACGGGCGAGGACATCGACTCAGAGCATCTCGGAGGAGCAAGCGTGCACGCAAGCAAAAGCGGTGTGACGAGTTTCACGGCCAAGACAGAGGAGGATGCCATGGATATGATCAAGAAGCTCCTGAGCTACATTCCATCCAACAACACAGAGGAAGCTCCACGCGTGGAGTGCACAGACCCTGTTGACCGTAAGGCAGACCTGCTCAATGATATTTTGCCTGACGACCCCAACAAGGCATACGACATGTACAAGGTCATCACTGCCGTTACCGACAATGGCGAATTCTTTGAAGTACAGCCTAAGTTCGCAAAGAACATCATCACTGGTTTCGCTCGCTTCAACGGTCAGAGCGTGGGCATCGTGGCAAACCAGCCTTCAGCATACGCCGGCGTGCTCGACGTGAACGCCTCGCGCAAAGGCGCTCGCTTCGTTCGCTTCTGCGACGCGTTCAACATTCCTATCGTCTCACTTGTCGATGTTCCCGGATTCCTTCCTGGCACAGGACAGGAGTACAACGCGGTCATCTTGCATGGAGCGCAGCTGCTCTACGCTTACGGTGAGGCCACGGTGCCAAAGATTACCATCACACTCAGGAAGAGCTATGGCGGCAGCCATATCGTTATGGGTTGCAAGCAGCTTCGTTCCGACCTCAACTTCGCATGGCCTACATCCGAAATCGCCGTCATGGGCGCAAGCGGCGCCGTGGCCGTGCTCTGTGGCAAGGAAGCCAAGAAGGTCAAGGAGGAAGGCGGCGACGTGAAAGCGTTCCTCGCTGAGAAGGAAGACGAATACACAAAGACATTCGCCAACCCTTACCAGGCCGCACAGTTTGGCTACATCGACGATGTAATCGAGCCCCGCAACACTCGCTTCCGCATTTGCCGCGGACTGGCACAGTTGGCCCACAAGCGTCAGTCGCTGCCCGCGAAGAAGCATGGATGCATGCCAATGTAATTAAGAAAAGAGCGAAGTAAAAATGGACAAGAACATATACGCGGCAATAGCTATGGCTATCTTCGAGTACCAAGGCAACAACGTACACGACAGAGAGCCAGGCATCATCACCATAAAGCCCAAGTGCACGTTATGGGATGCCAAGCAGATTTCATTCACCGCAAAACCATAATAAAGATGAAGCAGTTTAAATATACAATCGCTGGCAAGGAATACGAAGTCGAAATCGTCGACATCAACGAAGAGACTAATGTAGCCAACGTCAAAGTGAACGGGGAAGAGTTTGAAGTGGGCATGGAGAAACCTGCCGAGGAGACTGAAAAGCCAAAGGTGACACTTGGCAAGCCAGTAGCCGAGGAAGACGATGAGACCACCGCCACGGCAAACGTGAACACGGCCAACGCAATAAAGGCTCCACTGCCTGGCACCATCACTTCAATCAACGTGAAGGTTGGCGACGAGGTCAAGGCTGGTGACACACTGCTCGTGTTGGAAGCCATGAAGATGGCAAACAACATAGAGGCAGAAAAAGACGGCAAGGTTACTGCCATCTGTGTCAAGGCCGGCCAAAGCGTCATGGAAGACGACGCGCTCGTCGTGATTGAATAAATAGCCAATACGCTACATTTTATATACTAAACGCCTGTTTTTGTGTGAAATCATGCAAAAACGGGCGTTTTGTCATTATTTATGGCTACCTTTGCAACCAAAAGTATTTATTAGAATAAAATCATAATGGCCAAAAAGAGAATTTTATTCATCAATCAAGAGATTGTGCCCTACGTCCCTAAGTCGGAAATGGCTTTGCTCGGACGTGACTTGCCTCAGAAAATGCAGACAGGTGGTTTTGACGTACGTACATTCATGCCAAAATGGGGTAACATTAACGAACGTCGCGGACAGCTTCACGAAGTTATCCGCCTGTCAGGTCTCAATATCGTAATTGATGACACCGACCACCCATTGATAATCAAGGTGGCAAGCATACCTGTAACAAGACTCCAAGTCTATTTCATCGACAACGAGGATTATTTCATCAAGCGTCGCTCAATGACTGAGGACGAGAATGGTGACGAGTATGACGACAATGGCGAGAGGGCCATTTTCTTCGCTCGTGGCGTGCTTGAGACTGTAAAGAAGTTGCGTTGGGATCCAGACTTGATACATTGTCAAGGATGGATGGCTGGCGTCATTCCTCTTTACATAAAGACGGCTTACCACGACGATCCCTCTTTCGCCAACACCAAAGTGGTGACATCCTTGTTCTCAAAGCAATTCAAGGCCAACTTCGGCACGAAGTTTAAGGAATGCGTTGAGTTCGGGACTGCCAAGGCGGATTTGTTGAAGAAATACTCTGAGCACTTCGACTATATCGACCTCGCCAAGCTTGCCATTGACTACAGTGACGGCGTCATAGAAGCAGCCGAAAACGTCAACGACACTTTGCTCGCATACGCCAAGGAATCAGGCAAGCCCCTTATGGAATATCCAGGTGAAGACTACGCCACCGCCTACAAGGATTTCTACAACAAGCTATTAGGATAAAGCATGAAAATAAAGACCATATTTTTTCTTCTCTCAGGTCTCATAATGGCAGCCTGCTCTGACAGCACTGATGAGATAGGCTCGTCGCTTACAAAAAACACCGATGCCGTAAACGTGGAAACAAAATCGTTTGGCATCGCCAGCCAATCCGTGCTCGCTGACTCAGTGTTGTCAAGGAACAATTTAGGCTATCTTGGAAAAGTCAGAGACACCGAAACCGGTGACTACATCACCGGCAACTTCATGGCTCAATTCTTCAACCTTGAGGGTTATAAATTCCCCGACAAGAGCAGCATGGTAGGCACCGACGCCAAAGGCGACACTATCAAGGGGCTGATAAAGGCAGACTCTTGCGAGATAAGATTGTTCTATGCCAAACATTACGGTGACAGCACGCGAACAATGAAACTCACGGCGTATGAGATGGGCAAGCCAATGACCGAAGACAAGAACTATTACAGCAACTTCGACCCATTGGATGAAGGATACGTGAGAAAAGGCGGTATCGCACAAGACAAGGTGTACACTCTCACCGACTTCATGGTGCCTGAATCAACACGCGACACATCGACTTATGAGCCTTATATCACCATAAAGCTCAACGACAAGTACACCGACGCTAACGGAAAGGTATACAACAACTACGGCACATACATACTTGAAACGTATTATGAGCATCCGGAGTATTTCAAGAACGCTCAAACATTCCGCAAGAACGTGGTTCCTGGCTTCTACTTCAAGCATAAGGCTGGTTTAGGCAACATGGCGTATATCGACGCCTCGCAATTGAGCATATCATATAAGTTTGCCGAGAAAGACAGCGTGATGAACGGCATAACGGTGTTTTGGGGTACAGAAGAGGTACTGCAGACTTCTACCGTTACAAACGACAAGAGCACACTCGCAAGACTCGCAAGCGACAACTCCTGCACATACTTGAAAACGCCATCGGGCATTTTCACGGAGCTGACACTTCCCGTTGAAGACATTGTCTCGGGACACGAGAATGATAACATTGCGGGTGCTTCCCTTACCATCCCAAGAATCAACAGTAAGACGACAAGCAATGAATACACTTTCAGCATACCGCAAAACTTGTTGATGATTCCAAAGGATTCACTCAATAGTTTCTTCGAGAACATGGAGATGTACAACAACCGCACATCATTCCTTGCGTCATACGCTGGGAAATCGTCAACCAACGGCTATACATTCGACAACATCTCCAACATGATAACTTCGATGGCAGCCATTGACAAGCAAAAGCGTTCAGCCAACTGGAACAAGGTGGTGCTCATCCCCGTGACACTGTCGTCGACATCGAGCTCTTCCACAAATAATAGTTATAGCTATTATTACTACTATTATTATGGAAATTCAAGTTCCTCTTCAAGTAGCACTGTCACAAAGATATCACACGACATGTCGTTGACAAGCACAAAACTTGTCAAGGGAACCAACGATGACAACAGCCCGTTGAAGCTGAACGTCATATATAGCAGGTTTAAGTAACTGAAACTTTTAATGGCAGACCTGAACAAAAGCCAGGTCTGCCATATAAACCTCATTGAAACAGCATATAACGTCATGGCCGACAATTTTCTCGAAAGACATCGCAGAGACTACGAAGAGCGCAAGGAAGCTTGGCTGAGGAACAAGAAACACATGCCAAAGGTGAAAAGGAAGCTCCAAAGGCCCGACGACGAAAGCTTATAAAACAAAAAAGGCGCATCATGGGAATTTTTGGATTATTCAGCAAGAAAAAAAAGGAGACGCTCGATCAAGGTCTTGAGAAAACCAAGCAGAGCGTTTTCTCTAAGATAACTCGTGCCATTGCTGGCAAGTCTAAGGTTGACAGCGACGTGCTCGACAACCTTGAGGAAGTATTGATAACTTCAGACGTTGGGGTTGACACAACGGTCAAGATTATCAATCGCATTGAGGAGCGCGTGGCAAGAGACAAATACGTCTCCACATCGGAGCTAAACAAAATACTTAAAGAGGAAATAGCCTCTTTGCTCACGGAAAACAACTCTGACGACAATACCGATTGGGACTTGCCAGCCGACCATAAACCTTATGTCATACTTGTTGTTGGCGTGAACGGCGTGGGCAAGACTACAACAATCGGAAAGCTCGCTTACCAATTCAAGAAAGCAGGAAAGAAGGTATATCTCGGAGCCGCCGACACCTTCCGCGCCGCGGCTGTCGAGCAAATACAAATTTGGGGCGACCGTGTTGGAGTGCCAGTGATAAAGCAGCAGATGGGCTCTGACCCGGCAAGCGTGGCATTCGACACCCTGCAAAGCGCAAAAGCCAATGGAGCTGACGTAGTTATCATCGACACCGCCGGACGTTTGCACAATAAAGTTGGCCTGATGAACGAGCTAAAGAAAATCAAGGACGTGATGAAAAAGGTCATACCCAACGCCCCTGATGAAGTGTTGCTCGTGCTTGACGGCAGCACAGGACAGAACGCATTTGAGCAAGCAAAGCAATTCGCCGCTGTCACCAATATCACGTCTCTCGCCATAACAAAACTTGATGGCACGGCAAAGGGCGGTGTCGTAATAGGTATATCCGACCAACTGAAAGTGCCTGTAAAATATATAGGCTTAGGTGAGAAGATGGAAGATTTGCAATTATTCAACAAGAAAGAATTTGTCGATTCGTTGTTCTGATTGACATTCGTTAATATGAAGAAAAACCAAATTGACTTTATCACCATGGGCTGTTCAAAGAATCTCGTTGATTCGGAGCAGCTCATGCGTCGTTTTGAAAACATAGGTTATCATTGTAACCACGACCCTAAGCACCCTCAAGGCGAAATAGCCGTAATAAACACTTGTGGCTTCATTGAAAGTGCCAAGGAGGAAAGCATCAACACGATTCTCGAGTTTGCCAATGCCAAGAACAACGGACGCATTAGCAAGCTGTTCGTGATGGGTTGCCTGTCACAGCGTTACCAAAAGGAATTGGAAGAAAGCATTCCTGAAGTAGACAAGTTCTACGGTAAATTCAATTTCACGCAACTGCTCAAGGACCTTGGGCCTGCAAATGATTCCACATCAGAAAGCAAGAGTTTCGCCGAGAGAAGGGTTACCGCCAACACTCGTAGACTTCTCACCACTCCTTCGCACTATGCTTATATCAAGATTGCCGAAGGGTGTGACCGCCACTGCGCTTACTGCGCCATCCCACTCATAACGGGAAAGCACATAAGCCGGCCAATGGAAGACATCTTGAAAGAGGTGAAAGAGCTTGTAGGTGAGGGAGTGACTGAATTTCAGGTCATCGAACAAGAACTCACCTATTATGGCCGTGATCTTTATGGCAAGACAAGGATAGCTGAGCTTATCGACAAAATGGCAAACATCAAGGGCGTGAAATGGATAAGACTTCACTATGCCTATCCCAACCAATTCCCATTGGAACTGCTTGACGTGATGCGTGAGCACGACAATGTGTGCAAGTATCTGGACATCGCCTTGCAGCATATCTCCGACCATATGCTGTCGCAAATGCACAGGCACGTCACAAAACAAGAAACGATAGACCTCATCCATACTATAAGGGAACGCGTACCGGGCATAACAATAAGGACAACGCTGATGGTTGGCTTCCCCGGCGAGACAGAAGAAGACTTCAATGAGCTTCTCGATTTCGTGAAGCAAGAGAAGTTTGAACGCATGGGCGCCTTCGCATATTCAGAGGAAGAAGGCACATATTCGGCAATACATTACAAGGATGACGTGCCAGCCGATGTCAAGCAAGCACGTCTTGACAAACTGATGGCCGTACAGGAAAAGATAAGCAGTGAAGTGGAAGCCGCAAAAGTGGGAAAAACTCTCAAAGTAGTAATAGACAGAAAAGAAGGCGACTATTATATCGGCCGTACCGAGGCTTGCTCACCCGAAGTTGACCCAGAAGTTCTCATCCCTGTGGGTGAACACAAGTTGCGCGCTGGTCGTTATTATAATGTACTGATAACCAACAGCGACGAGTTTGACCTTTACGGTGAAGTGAAATGAACAACAAGGAGTTTATCGCGCAACTTGCCACAAAAACGGGCTTTACGCAAACCGACACTCAACAGATGGTGCGCACGTTAATCAGCGAGATGAAACTTCATCTTGAAGATGGCGACACGATACAGATTAACGGTTTTGGCTCTTTCGAGGTAAAAAAACGTCTGGAGCGCATCGTCGTCACGCCAGGCACGCAGCAACGTATGCTCGTGCCGCCAAAACTCGTGCTCAATTTCAAACCCATAGCTTCGATTAAAGAAAACTTGAAAAAGCCACAACAATAATAACACACAATAATAATGAGCAAAACCACTATAAAAGAGCTCGCCTTATCACTCTCAGAAAAACACGACTTGAGCAAAGCCGACGCTGAGCGATTTGTGGCTACCATCTTCGAGGTCATCAATGATGGACTTGAAGACGACAAGCTCGTGAAAGTGAAAGGATTAGGAGCTTTCAAGATCATTGGCGTCGCCGCGCGTAAAAGCGTGGATGTCAATACAGGTGAGCCCATTGTCATTGAAGGCCGAAACAAGATCAGCTTTACCCCAGACGCCTCCATGCGCGACGACGTGAACAAGCCTTTCTCGCAGTTCGAGACCGTAATAATCAACGATGGTGTCGATTTCTCAAGCATAGACAAGGAATATGAGAATGAGAATGAGAACGAGACGGTAGAAAATGAAGAAAAAGTCACAACCGACAAAGACGACAATAAAGAACAAGAAAAAACAGAAAACGAAATCTCCAAGGACACTGAAACATTGATAAAAAGTGAGCCCGGAGATAGAGAGAGGCTTACAAAAGACCATTCTCAGGAAATGCCCCTGTCTACAGAAAGTGATCCAGCCGCGAAAAACGACCCACCAACGGAAAGCGTTACTCCCGCGGAAAGCGGTTCTTCTGCGGAAAGCGATATTCCTGCGGTAAAAGACGAAACTCCCGCGGAAAGTGAAACTTCTACGGTTAATAAAGAAACTCCTGCGGAAGAGGAAACTTCTACGGTTAATAAAGAAACTCCTGCGGAAAGCAAATCTTCTGCAGAAGTGGACTTCGCCACGGAAAGACGCGACATAGAAAGGGAAGTTGAGAAGGAATTAATAAACTATAAAGAGACTCACCCAAGCCATGCCATGAAAGTGTTGGCCATTACCGCTGTTGTCTTCGTCATAGCCTGCTTATGCGGTGGCTATTACCTCTTCTCGCAAATTCAAAGACGCGACAGCCATATTGAGATGCTGGAGAAGCAAATGAGAATGGTCACGCAACAACAAAAGGAAAAGAAGGTAGCGACAAAGCCAAGCAAGCAAATTCCGCAAGCAAAACAAGACACATTGCCACAGGAAACCGATGGCAAGCAAGATGACGCAAAGCTGATGCCGCAAGCCGACAGCAAGCAAGAGACGTTGAAAGCAGCTGACAAGCAAACGGCTTTGCAAGACCAATACAACAAGGACGTGAGAATCCGCACTGGAGCCTATGTCATAGTTGGTATAAAGAAAACTGTCACCGTACGCTCCGGACAGACCATGGAGGGCATAAGCAGGTCAAACCTCGGCCCTGGCATGGAATGTTATCTCGAGGCCGTCAATGGCGGGAAAAGGGAGTTGAAAGCTGGCGAAAGCTTGAATATCCCCGAACTCAAATTGAAGAAACGGCTGCGCTGACAGCATTTGCCAAACGCGCCATAGCAACATCCTTGTCGAGCGCGTGTTCCATGGAAAGGCCGTCATTTATGTTGATAACTCTTGAAAAGCCTGCCGTAAGCAGGCTTTTTTCGTCCTCAACCTTTCCAGCCAAGAGAAAGACCGGAACGTTACGCGAGCTACATTGTGAAAGTATCACGCTTGGCAATTTCCCCATCAATGTCTGCCTGTCCGCCTTTCCCTCACCTGTAATGACCATGTCTATCTTTTGGGAAGACAACGACTCGTCAAATCCATTCGACCGCAATATCGTTTCCGCCCCACTCTCCACCTTTGCGTCCATAAACTCCATGAAGGCATAGCCCAGTCCTCCAGCCGCGCCCGCTCCCGGCATTGACGAACAATCGCGACCTTGATGCTTTGCCGCCATCTTTGAGAAGGTCAAGGCCCTTCGCTCCAATTTCTCAACCATAATTTCGTTGGCGCCTTTTTGGGGGGCAAAGACATGAGCGGCTCCGTTTGGCCCGCACAATGGATTGTCCACATCGGTGGCAAGTGTCACCTTTATGTCTTTCAGCCACGACGTGTCAAAAGGCTCATACCATGCCTTGCGATTAGTGACCTGCCATTCATGTTTCAGCGCCTTCAACATTCCAATGCCGCAGTCGCTTGTGGCACTTCCACCAAGACCAACCACAAACTCTCGGCAACCTCGGCGCAGCGCCTGAACCATCAACTCTCCCACTCCATAGCTCGTGGCTACAAGCGGATTTCTGTTCTCCGGCTCTATCATGCCCAAGCCCACGGCTTTTGCCACTTCTATTATCGCCTTGCCACCTTTTATCCCAAAGGCCGAATCACACCATCTCATCAAGGCGTCGTGAACATGGCAACTGACTATCTCGTCGGGCTTTGAGGCTTCAAGAAAGCCCTCGCCACCATCGCTGACTTCATAACAACTAACCTCCGCGTCTGGTTTCCGCCTCATTATGCCAAGTCGCGCGGCCTCATTGGCTTGCTTCGACGTAATACAATTCTTAAAACTATCAATCGCTATAAAAA